>Ga0179593_1396994_pt1 | contig 13446 bp, 16 predicted proteins | sample CZODoug2_1_08_16_FD_185931 | JGI IMG/M metagenome (GOLD analysis project Ga0179593, IMG submission 185931) | Vadose zone soil fungal communities from Angelo Coast Range Reserve, California, USA - CZODoug2_1_08_16fungal (PacBio error correction) | ecosystem: Environmental > Terrestrial > Soil >... | reverse complement strand
GGGGTTTTCTCTTTTCCGGAGCCTTATCCTTGCGATACGAAGTCTTCCCAGAGCTTGCTTTAATCCATCCTCAAACGTAACAAAAAAGGGTAATATTCTACGCTAATTTTCCGGCCGCTGTCAAGCATCTCTCTGGGATTTAAATTTTTTATTTATAAGATTTCCGGCATTCCGGCCTGAGCCCAGGCCCTTTGAACTCTATGGCTGCAACGGTGCACGGTCGGCTACCAGAATTCCTGACGCCTTTTCTTTCGGAAGTTTCTCATTATGTCCCCCCGCAGCCTTGTATTTTCAACCTGTTTCTCCTGCTAGCCTTTATTTCGATGCATCTGCTTGTCTTTTTACTCAGGAAGATATGACTATCTCAGACAAAGGCGGATTTTCAAAGACGATGTGGGATAACGTGGGTCCGCCCCCCCCCATTTGCCGGTGTCTCCGGCGCCCTAAAGGTCTGTTCCTTAAATGATTCTCCTTCGCGGCTGGATCCCCTTGCATCTCGGGGTCCTTCCCCCGTTTCTAGTGTCGTGTTTTTCTTGTTCTATTTTTAAACTGATCTCCACCCTCTCCTCTGTCTCATCCTCTTCTTTTGCGATAAACTTCACCTTTTGAGAATTTGCAAGGTATTAAGGCACATGTTGCTGTCGGTATATAAAGCTTGGAATTTCGTTCCCTCCTCTGTCCCACCTTTGCGGCGCTGTTTGTCATGCTCCTGGTTTGCGCTTTAGGGCCTTTTCCGTGTGTCCGGCCTCTCATTACGCGCTCGGTCCACGGCATTCACCCCTCGATCCCCCGCTCTTGACTTTAGACGCCTCATCGTCTCAGGCTTTTTCAACCCCGCCCTGAGGGCGGGTCCCCCCCCCGTGCAGCTCCTTCGGCTTTAGAAGGACTAACCTCTGGACAATGCTAGTTTTTTTGAATTCTTTCTTCTATAGCTTTTTCGCATCCGCGCAACCTAAAGGATGAGCTATAGGTCCATGATAGTTCTAATTCTCTTCCCATGTATTACCCCCCCCACTCTTTCACCCATCAGAAAAACGGTCGGGTTTTCCAGACTGATTCGTTTCGTGGGCGTTGATGGATCTTTTATCATATCGTTTTTTCGTGCCCGGCACCTGCGAGACCCCCAAGTTTCAGCTTTGAATCTTACGTGTCTTCCTTTCCTCCCTTGAGCTGCATTGAACACCCCTAAGGTGCCATTTTTCGCCAGGTTTATCTTTACCCTTGCATTGTATGCTTTCACCGCCCCCACCCCCCCGCCGAACAGCAATCCATGCCCGATCTAACTTTTTTTTTTTCGAACCAGTGCTTGACTTCCGACATTTCGTAGGAAAGTGAGGATACTCCCATCATTTTTTTACGGCGATCCCTGCAGCCCAGATAGTACGAGCAGGATGCACAATATTTTTTACCATGACTCCTCCCCCCCAAAAGTATGAATCTCTGCCGTGATATTGTCAGCGATCGGTAAGCCTTCTTGTCTTTTTAGCCCGTCCAGGTTGAATGCTGTCTCCAATTGCTCTATAGTTTTTCTCAGTTTGAGAAACCTGTAGTTAAGAGAATGCACCCCAAATTTCGGCGCCGTGCAGATAGTAGTATCCGCTGAGGGCGTTCGATGATTCTCTCCTATTTTTTCAGGGCCCTTTTTCCTTTGGGCTTTAGAGGATCGCTCGAGTCCTAACTCTGTCAATGTGTTTGTCCTCCCTCATTAGATGTCACGTATTCCCCCTGGTACCGAGTCCTCCTCTATCCTCCGTACCCACTCTTACAGAAAACTTTTTTGCGTGGGAACTTCTTTCCGCGCCATGAGGTTTGCGTCCCCTCATGACCTTTTCATGAGCAATTTAGCACGGCCTAAATTTGTCCGATTCGAAGATATTGCGGCCGAGGCCTACCCTCGATGGCCATTTTTTTCTTCCGAACTTTTTTTATTTTTTCCCCTGCGATTTTCTCGTTTAAGAAGTTGGACCGAAAAGACAAGCATATCGGCGTCGTTGACCACCTCCCTACTTTCCTTTAAATCTTCTGAGAAAGAGCCCAGCTGATGGCACCGGCATACCGTCCCGGGTCCACCCCCCTTAAGGCCTAGGTCATTTTTCTTTATGACTGATACTTTCTATGGCCGCGCCCCGGAAGGATTGAGCAACCCCCCTTTACCCTTAGAGTGGCAGGCACGGCCCTTTACTCCCTCCGAGGACAATGCTTCCAGTCGCCGCAGGCTTTTTTTTTGACTACATTATTGGGTTTTGCCGTGCTGTGCTTTACCCATTTTTGAAAGCTCGATCTGTCCCTTCCCCCTACGGGTCTTCGTTTTTTTTTACTATCGGGAGGCTTATCGCCGAAGTCCACGCTAAACATTCCAATGAAATCCCGAATTCCCTTGGGTATTCTTTTCAGTTGGGGGGCCTATTTCATCTAGTTCGCCGTTGACACCCCCGACACCGACCCAGTTAAGACAGAATTTAAGTACTCCTCATTCTTTTTTTTAAGGGTTCATGACATACGGGAGGATTAGGATTTTGGTCCGCCCTTTTCATTCTAGCGTTTCCCTAAATATCAAGTCGGTTGCGGCGTCATTTCCATCCCCCCTTCTCATCCCCCAAGGCCTTGTTTCTACTTTTCTTTTCCAGATATAGACTACTGTTTCCATATCCTTTTAGACAAAGGGGTTCAAATTCCGTTCCTTTTCCGGGATTGAAAGGGTCTTTTTTTCTTCTCCAGAAGATTTCCCCGATATAAAAACGGTCCACATTGAGAGCTCCCGAAACGCGATGGATACACTCCTTTTGATATTTATTTGTATTTCTTAGTTGTTCATTTGCGAACTGGCTTTAATATTGCTTAGCGTCCTCTACCCGAAATACTCTTCCCGGGCTGAGATTGCTTAGCTTATTTTTTCCCGGGAGGCGCTGGTTGGGTCAGGCAATGCAAGGTTACCTTATCCTGTCTTGCCTTAGGCGAAGACTATCTTTTTCTTTCTCCCCCGGCATTGTTCTTGTTGTTTGAGTTTTCAGATGTCCTAAACAGCCTCCTTAAGCTTTCCCCCCACGTGTGCTCGCCAACGAGTCGATTCTAGCGACAGACCCGCTCATTCATTGCACTCCCCACACGCCCCCACTCCTTTCTTCTATTCGCTACTTTTTTCCTCGCAATTTTCCCCCCCCCTATAATGTTCTCCCTGAACCCCCCTACGACATCTTTTTTCCCCCTTTGTACCAGCGAAATTCCACTGGGAACCATCCGCTTCTTTCGGCGTTCGCTGTAAATTGCCCCCTATTTTATTCGCTTCAAAATTTGTTCAGGCGCCGAATGATCCGGTAATCCCGGACACGTCCCTGAAATCCTGGCCCTCCTTTTTGTTTCTTCTTTTCTCCCTAGTATATGGCCATCCCATCGACCCTTTTTGGTCGATATCTCTAATACCCATTTTTGCCCATCATGCCTTTTTGGTGATCCCCCCCTCTTTTTCATGAATCCCCCCGCCAGAAAACTTTTCTTGTGCATTAGGACGCTCCTAGCCGATGACTTTAGTGCCACGCCGAGCCGCCCAAGTCTTTATGAACTCCCCCAAGATTTTTTTTCTTACGTATGGATGCCCCTCTTTTCACTCGTTGCTTTGTACACAACTCGTTTTTTTTTTTGCAACGACTCAGTTCCAAGCGCGATGCCTACCCCTGGATGCTTTCATTCCCGGCGGGCTTCGTCCCCCGCCCGAGACCAGCTCCGACTGCGAGGCCCACCAAAAACCCAGATCCCGCGTGCCGCCGATTTCCCGGATTCTTTTTCAAAATCCCCTCCCAAAGCCGGCAGCAGATCCCTCCCTCCTTTGAGGCCCCTTCCTCTTTCCGGAGGACGCTCTCCCGCTTGCCCTTATGCTCCTGCCGCCCACTCGACACACTAAATGATCGCACCGTTTTCTTCATCCTAGTTTTCTTGAGGCCTCTCCATGAGGAAGTCAGAAAGGTCCACCCCCCCCTTCACCTCGTCTCGTTTGATTTCGACTAGCGTGCTGCCGGCGCGACCCCGACCCCCCCAGGGTTCTCCGTGGACGACGATGTATCCCCACCCGTCGTTTTTCCCTGACGCCACGACTTGATTTTTCTGCGCTTCGTTGACAAAATTCCCACGCGCACTCGAAAGCCGCCCAGTTTCTTGGTCTCCCTCCATTAATCTAGAGTGTCTGTTGCGCGAATTCGGTGCCACACTTCCCCCGCAACAGGTTCAGTGTTCCTTCCCCCATCTCATCCTTGACCAATTCATTTTCGTCCTTCGCGACACCCCCCTCTGTTCGCAGAACCCAAACAGTTCACCAACCTCCCCTTTCCCCAAAGTTGGTTTCAAAGTGTTTTTTGAGATACCCTCTTTCTTCAGTTCGAGAGCGCAGCTTTTTTTTTTCCTCCGCATACCCCCCCTTCCGATCATATTATTTCTGAAACCCCCAAGAGAATCGTTTTTGCTGTGCAGTTCCCCCCCCCGATGAGAACCTTCCGTATCCGCCCCTTCCTGATTGCCCCTCTCCTTAGATAACCCATCTCCTCACATATCCTGCCCCCCCGAACTACCCTCCTCGCCTCTTTCTGGTGAAATGAGCTTCCAACTTTATGGCGTCCATTTCCCCAATTCAGATACCGTTCCGAATTAGACTCCCTTCCATCCAGGTCGTCAAAGACCCCTATCTCTTCTGAGATCACCCTACTTCCCCCTCACTCCCACAGGTCCCCCGTTAAGTCGTCCGCCCCCAATTTTTTCGCGTTATCGTTCTTGCTGGTCGCCCCTCTATGGTGGCTTTTCCCTTTTCTCCGTTCAATGCTTTGTTTGATCCCTCACTGGGCATCTAGACGCTTTTCCATTGGCTCCTCCTAGAAACCTCCCCCCTTCCCCCCCCCTTTTTGAGAGGCTGCTTTCATTTCTCTGGCTGCGGGTGGGCATACCCTCCCTTTCTTCGGGATAGATTCAAAATCACTACCCCCCCTTTTCCCCCTCCAAAGATGCGCCGCTTCCCGGGCTTTGGTCAGCTCATTTCCGTTTCGACGCATCTCCCTTATTTTTTGTCCCCTCAGTTCCCCTTCGCATTGAACCATGTCGGCCCGCCCTCTAATTTCCCCAAGGATTCAACTTTAACAGCCCCGCCCGACGATCCGCCGATCCAGTATTTTTTAGCACCTGTGGTCGGCTGTCTATCGGTCTTTGCATCCAGGGGCCTATGATGCCGACATGGAGCAGCGCTGATGAGTCCTTGTACCCTCTTTTCCTTTTGCTCCCTCCGGAGCTCTCTAATCCGAGCGGAACCGTTTCAATTATGCAAGGCTTTTTGTCCTTTTGAACCATCCTGAATGCCCTTTTGTGGCTTGCCGCTCACCTAGCTTTGACAAAGTCCCCCGAGCAGACTTTTTCCTTCTACGGCCTACCCTTTTATTGTCGCCGCGGTATGGCCCCCCTTGTTCCTTCGGGCGTCTCTGAGTAGGCCCCTTCCCCTTTTCGCAGCGTTCACCCCCCCATCACCCTGCATGCCTCGACGGTCGGGTCAATCTGGTCTGTAGCCCCCCCCTCCCAGATTCAGCTCTTTGAACGGCGCAACCGTTCTTAATTTCTGCCGCTCGGAAGTGGGATTCCTGCGAACATTCACCTGCTTTTCTTATGACAAACTGCTTACATTTGAAAATCTTTTCTTCGGTTGCCCTGAAAAGCCAAGTAAGCCCGCTCGAGCAGGCCCCCTCTGCCCTTTCCTTGTCCAGAACTCCCCCCCTGAGAGGCTTGCAACAATAACGTTTCGGCCGCTCTCGTTCCCCCACTTTTCCCTTCCGAGCGCGGAGACCTCCCAGACTGTTCTGCCAGCGCGTATTCCTTTTAGTCTGCCTTAGAGTATCCGCCTGCATCAGCCCGCCTTTACAATATTCCCCTTCTCAGCGTACCTCGATCATAAGTGACTGTCCTAATTCAGATTTCAAAACCAGGATACTAATGTGTTAGCCCTCCCGCCCGCTCTCCCGAAGCCATCTTTTTTTCCCCGATATTATGGCCTCTCCCGCGCGTAGGATAGCCCTCGCGGAGACCTCCCTTTTACTTAAAGCCACTCGCTGCTTCCCTTTCCTTTCCTATGCCTGATCCTTGAGGACGAACGAGCGACTGTTTTCTATGACGTCGTGAGGCACGCGCTGTTCCCCCCAAAAGACTCTTTCAGCATCTCACTCCGGAAAAGACCCCAACCCTGGAAACCCATGCAACGGGACATGTAAACCCCCCCCCCCCCTTTTGGGGCCCCCCCCCAAATCAATTCCACAGAGGGCCCCCCCCCTGACTGGTTCCCCCACCTTGACCAATGGTGATTGTACCCCCCACCTTTTCTTCCCGACATCAATACGTGTTGTGTGTGAGATCTGGGTTTGACTGTCCTCTCACGCGTGCATCAACCCGATCGGCTTCTTCCCCCAATTAAGGAGATAGCCTTTCCCCCCCCCAAGGTTCGAATAATGTCGTTCCCCTACTTCAGGCCGCTGTCCCCTTTTTGAAGCGTGGTAGCCGAGCGGCCTTCCCGCGGAGCTCCCCTTTTCCCTTGATGGGGCACTCTATTTGACGCTGTGGTCTGAGTAATATTGCCTCGGCTGTTCATGCGGAATAGTTCCCAATCTACGGAAGGCTTTTCAGTTTTTTCTCCTTCCCCTGAGCCTCTTTAGCTTCGCTTTATGTCTTTTTATAGCTTTCTTCCGGAAGATCTCGACCCCTGCCCTCCACGCGATGTTTCAGGTCTCCCTCGTCCGGCGCCCGCTCTGTCGGTTTTCGAGAAGGCTCGAAAAAGTCTGTTTCCCCTCCCCCCAATGCAGATTGAAGGAGCCTATGATGGATGGTCGCGGTCCTTCCTTCTTGGGCGAGATGCACCCCCCCCCCCCTCCCCCCCCCCCCCCCCCCCAGCCCCCCCCCCCCCCCCCCCCCCCCCCCCCCCCCCCCCCCCCCCACCCCCCCCCCCCCCCCCCCCCCTCCCCCCCCCCTCCCCCCCCCCCCCCCCCCGCTTTCCCCCCCCCCCCCCCTCCCCACTGCCCCCCGCCCCCGCCCCCCCCCCCCCCCCCCCCCCCCCCCCCCCCCCCCCCCCCTCGTTCATAACCCTTAACAGACCCATGGCCGTGTTAATACCCCTTTTTTTCCTTTACCCCTGGGATCACCATCTGAATCGCCCAGTAACCCGGACAATGTTGGAAAGAGTGTGAAAAGCAGTGTGTGTCTCCTTGCAAATAAGGTCTTCAAAAAGAAAGTCAGTTCATAGTTAGAAGTAAGGGTGTAGGAGATTGGACCTCTCCAGCTGGGCCCCCCGGGTGACGACTATAAGCGACTCGAGCCCCCCGGAACAAGAGACCCTCGCCTTTTAGGGAAGAATTTCAGAGTATCTTTTGGGACTCAGTTCAGCTCCTCGGTTAGGGTCATTCCTTGATTATTTGATGTCAGTCCGAATAAGAGAATGCAAGTGGTAATACTACCATTTTCCGGTAGATCGTCGCTTAGCCCCAGCAAAGGGCTTTTGGATTACAGTTTTGCGCTCCACTATTCTGCACGATAGTACTTCCTTCCTCTTGACCGTCTCCTTTTCCCTACCGAACCAGTCTTGTGCCTGAGCCCGATCCTGTTTTAGGAAAGATCTCTGGATTTTCTCCGTGGAATTAATCCTTGGACCCGAGAAGATGTTGTGCTACTTCCCATGGCAGCCTATTTCCTATTAGACACATCCTGCAGCCCGTTTTCCCTTCAGAACTTGAGGGTTTTTTTCAGGGTGAACTCCTTAGTCTCGGATTTTTGCTTAAATTTTTTCTTATAAACTTTTCCCTTTCATGAGTAGTAACCACGAAGAAAAAGATTATTCAGACTACCTCCCAGTGGATTTTCGACGTGCTTATGCTCCCCCAGCGGCCGTTTCGCTTCAGTTTTTCTTTTTCATAAGAAAGACCCTTCCCCTGACCGAAAACCCTCCCTTCGGAAAAACCAAGCCCATAAGCTTGCATGCAATCGCAAACCCAGCAAATTGCCCCCCCAAGTATACTGTCTTTTCTTCCCCCCCGTTGATCTGGGTCCGCGGACGCCTCCTGACCTTTGCTTCTCATTCTAGCATTCTGAAGGTGACGGCGGGCAATTGCCCCTTTTTTTTCGCGAGTTGAATTTTTCTCCTACGTAAATTCCCGTTGCACGCAATCTCCGTGATCGCTTGGGGGCCTTTTTTTTTTGCTCTGGTATTATTTGACTTCCACGCCTGCCTTGCGTTTCTACGTTATCTAGACTCTGTCGGTCCACGGATGGCCCGCTTTGTTGGCATTTACTCGATGAAGATTACTTGGTATGATGTAAACAGAGCGCCTCGAAGAGGATATCATTTGGCTTTTCCCACAACCCGAGCCCAAAAATTGCATTTTGACCTGGTTGACGCCTTAAACCTTCTTTTTTAGAACGAGATCTCTCACTGTCGCCTCTGTTGAAGAATCCTGACCGGAGCTGTACTTTTGCGAGAAGAGATGTGATTGTTGCAAACTCTAGCGCGCATTTCTTCCCGAAACTGTTTTCTTTTCCGATGTTTTGCCTTCTGCAAGTTCCCCGAACTCTACCGTGCCTTTTGGATGTGAACACGAACGACTTTTTTTGATCCCCTTTTTTTTGCACTTAGCAGTTGTTGTTGAGTTTTTGCCGGACGGAGTTTTTTGAAACTCCGGTTTCGACTAGTTTTTTTCCTTTGACTTGCCCCGCCCCTTTGTTCAAGAGTCTCCTAAGCAACACTGTCGATTAGTTCCTGATGGTCTATCTTTCCTGCCTGAAATAGATTCCGTTTTTCCTCGTTCTGCCCTCGCTTCCTTTCACCGAGGGAGCGGCCTTGTTTGATACTTTTCAAAGATCTCCTTCGGTCTTTTCCTTAGTTTTCTTGGTTTTGCGTTCCCGTCGTTGGTTGTGTTTTTTTTTTCTCTCGCATGCCGCTAATGTCGGTCCTTCTTTTGGTTGCAATCGGTTCTCTTTCTCGGGTTTTCTGACACCCATAAATTTATTCTTTTCCCTAAGTAAGGATTTATTCTTGTGGGAAGTGTTCTTACTAGAGGAATGCTTTTTTGCTGGCCAAGATTAGTACGACTTTCCCCAATTGCGAACTCAAGCTTCTTTTCTGGACGTCTCAGCGCCATGACACCATTCCCTTCGGTTTCTTTGTAAGGCAGTAACCTTCGCTTTGAGAGTATCATTTCTATATCTCCAACTCTTCCCCCCTCAGCTCCTGTCCGACTCCTGTTGAACAACCGTCGTAGATCTTTTTTGATCTTTGATTCGACATCCTCCCCGTTCCTGAATGGAGGACCGACAGCAACGACAGAGTTCGCCAGGAATTTGAGCGCTGTCTCATTTGTCTAGGAGTCCTGTCCTTTTGAACTTCAGAAGATTCTTCGATAGTACGACGAACAATCTTCTTCTTGAGTCTGATCCTTCTCTTTCGGCTTCCCTCCTTTCTTTCCGGCCATGAAGGGGGTGGACTCTTTCCATTTCGTCGATTCTCTCATGTTGTTGTTGATGAGCTTCTCAAAGGGATAACTGAAGTGACTGAATGAGAGCCAATCTGGCGCGAACCTCCTAACAAAGAGGACGAACCCACGATGACGACCAATCCCCTCAGAAGAAAAGCCCAGTCTTGTCTCTCCGAATCTTAATCGGAACCCTTCCACTTATATGAATGGACGTTAACATGAACAATAATCCCCTGCAGATACGACATCTCCCAGGCTTTTGAACTTGATGGGCCATACCTCCGTATGGTGTCGGCGTAGATGTCCCCATGTTTTCTTCCCCCCTTATTTATTTGCGTACCATATCTGGGTAAGAGAGGATAACAATTCCCGGTTTTAAATAACCCTCCACCCGTAGTTGCTTGATTGGTCAAGCCTTTGTTCTTCAGATATAGTCTTTTACATAAAAGCATGGTAGTTCCGACTCAGCCCCCTCTAGGTTCGTGTTGAAGAGCCTCCTACGCCGCAGCCTAAATAATCTATAGTGTTGCCCTGCTTGCCCGCGCGATCCTTTGACTTCCCCAAACACCCCAACTTCAAAGCGAATTTCAGAAAGGTTCTTTCCCCCCTCTTGACCAAGATCAATACTTACTCTGTTAATAGACCTTCTTGGATGTTTGTCACCTCGAGCCCCCAGTTCAAAGAGCGTGACCGTGAAAGACCCCTTTATGTCTGCTTTCTTCCGAAGAGCGCGTTTTGGCAAGACCCCAAATCAGAACTTCCGGCAACACACCAAACAAGCCTTTTACCCGCGTTTATATCTCTGACCCCTCCTCAAAAACCATATGGCTACCCAACGAACTGAAGATAACAACCCGATTCAATCCTGCATTTGATTTTCTTCCTTCATTGACGAAACTCTCATAGTTGGATTTCGGCTGGTCCCCCCTCGCAGCTCTCAGATCGCTTTTTGATCATTCATTCGTGGCCCCGGCCTCAGTCCCCCTAGCCTATCCCTGCCCACCCCATGATCGTTTCCGTCTTTTCCCCTATTTTTCACCGAGCTCCCACGCCGGCCCCGCAAACCATTTGCTCTTGTCTCCTTCCCTTTATCCAAACACGTCTCGTGACTATTCATTGAGTTCGTTTATGCTTCCTTCTTTTCCATCACCGAGAATAGGCAAATAACGAACCCCCCTTTTCCCACGGAGGGAAGACCGTACGGGCAGAAGCCTTCTGGCCCCATCTTTGGAAGCTTCAACTCGCAGACAATAGACCTATTCTCCACCGGATTAATTTTGTCACGTGGGAGCCAAACGGTGGATTGTTCTTCCCCCGGGACCACGGACAGGTTTTCTGAAGGAATCCGCCAGAGACTTTTAAACTAGAGGGCGGAGTTTAATCTCCCCCTTGGTGAAGGAAAGAGTTTTGTTATTTGGTAAAGTGATTTGGGCAACTCCCGATGTCTCTTTATTTACATTTATCTGATAGCGTGGGGGTTCCTGAGTTACCAGTAGATATCCTCCAGTACGCCCCAATGATATCGTTTCCCCAATAGGAGATTAAAGCAGTCGACGCAAGACCCTGGATTAGATGTCCCTTGCTCCTCTTTGAAACTCTTTTTCAGATCTTCCTTATCTACTCTCAAAGGCTCCCCGACATTTTGATGACCCCCTTATCCCTTTATGCATTCTACGCCCGTAACATTGTCGACTCCCGTGAAAATTCCTGTCCCCGGACCCCTATCGTTTTTGAGCGCCTGCTTTGCCCCGACTATCCGGCATCTTTTCAGTGAGATTTTTGCAATTTCGCGTCACCTGGAGGGATTTCCTCTGTGACTTTTCTTCCGCAGTTCCCCCCACAGCCCTTTCTATGCCCCCTTTGGCACGATTTTCCCCTCTCCCTGAAATCCAACTTTTCCACCCCCCCCGGAACGCCTTGAGATAGATTCATGTTTTTTTCTGGCGACATACCGCGAGTGTGGGCTGGAGGGCGCTTCACAGCCAATTCTTGTCCGGGGGACCACACCACAACGCCGACACCCCTTAGTCTGACTCAGCCCCCATCTGAGCAGACTTTCCTCCATGAGTTTTTGAACACGCCCATAACTCCGAAGCGGCGTAATCAGGGTCCGTGTGTCTAAGAGGCAGGATTTTCTTCCCCATTTCCTTCTCCAGAAGGTCCACAGGTCCTTAGAATGAACATATAGTCAATTCCCGGAATAACCAGCCCGTCACCGAAGCAACGAACCATCTTCCTGAAGAAGGACCCCGAAAAGAGAACCTGGAGCAGAAAAAATCGCCTGTTTCCGGTTGTTCTTGACCCCGTTCCTCTCCTTGAACGGCAGGCCTTTCGAAAGAGATGTATTCGACTGAGCCCTAATCTGAATGACTTATTTGAAGCGTTCGAACCCACTTCCTCCCTAGAGGAAAAGCTGTCAACTTTCCCCCGGTTTCTCGGAAAAAATTGACTCACGCTGCAGTGTTCCCCCAATACGGCTCTGTTTCGCACAAACCTTTTTCCCAAAGGCCCCTATAAGGACAGGATCGTTGTACGGCCGGAGTGAACACTCAGAGCAGGATTGTAGTCAAGTACTCTGGAAGCTTCCTTTACCCATTGGGGAAGCATACCCGTTCCTGTGCAGGCCAGTACGGATGGACTTTCACCCCCACGCGAAATCACGCCCTACCTTCTAAATGGAGACCTAGACCTGTACTTCCAAAAAGCAGTAAAGGGAAAGTCAGCATCTCCGGGCAAGGTCGTTGGAACCGAACTCAGGCGCCGCAGAAATGACCCACCTCAAGCGACCCCGACAACGGATCCTCCACACCCAATCAATTTAAGGGTCCTCTTCAAGGCCTTCCCCCCCCTCGTGCACGAGGAATTTTCTAGTCAGGAGAGCACAGGAAGTTAGACCTCGTAGCCGATTCTGCAAAGGCCTAGAAGAGGATCCCAGCGGGGACTCTCCCCTTTGTGAGAATAGACACAAGAAGACTTCTGAGCCCCCCTTTAGGAGCACTGCGATCAAAGAGCCCTCGTCTCTACGAAGCCCCCCGGCGACGTACGAGTTATCATTGATTAAAATTTTCGGAGCTTCTTTCGCGTACCCCCCAAGAAGGCGAGAGACTCGGACCTCCAACGAAAAGACTTTATCCGCGCAATCGCGGGCGCCTTTGGGGCTTATAGTAAGGCTATTAAGCGAGGAATTCTTCACAAGAACCCCGAAGTCGAGCTTAAAGAGAGCATAAGTCTAACTAGACAAAGTTTCTGAGGAGGGATGAGTGGACGGACACCAGTTGTGCACAAGAAAGAGGCATGCACACGTCCTTCTTGCCCCGATAGAACGAATTTGGCGGCTACCTAAGTGGACCAATTCCTTTCCTCTCACGCTTTGTGGATAACGGACCGAGTCTCGTTCCTGGTCTTCACCCCCCTGAGAGCGCATTTGACAGCGACCTGTCAGCTTCGCCCCATTGGAGAAAATTTTGGTTCAGGTTCGACGGCTTGAAGTAAACCCGCGCGTCTTCCTAGTCCTTGGCAGCCTAAGCTCAGTAACAAGGGTGGCACCCCTTGCGGCTTCCAAAAGTTCCCTGGCACATCGCAAAGCCCCCCTAGCCAGTTTTTCCCCAATCCCTTTTCTCAATGGAATTTTCAATGTTCCCCCCCTGACCCCCTTGACAGGGCCCCGCCCCCCCCCCCCCCTAATGCCCTTTGCAGCCCTGAAGCAACCGGTGAAGTGTTGGCTCCCCACCTTGGGGCAATTCCCTAAGGGGCTGATCCACGGTCAGCCAACGCTGTGTTTTCACCCCCCATCACCCCCCCCCCCCAATCCCCACCTCGTTCCGCCCGCCCTTCCTTGACCCCCTCCTTTTGAACCCTCCCGCACCTCTGTTCTCCTGCTCCTGAAGGAAATTATACAACCCCCTAGGGAAATTCCACCACACCCCCCCCGGTCACACCCCATGCCCCCACCCAACACCATTTCCCCCAA
>Ga0179593_1295989_pt1 | contig 13446 bp, 16 predicted proteins | sample CZODoug2_1_08_16_FD_185931 | JGI IMG/M metagenome (GOLD analysis project Ga0179593, IMG submission 185931) | Vadose zone soil fungal communities from Angelo Coast Range Reserve, California, USA - CZODoug2_1_08_16fungal (PacBio error correction) | ecosystem: Environmental > Terrestrial > Soil >... | reverse complement strand
AAGTTGGTCCCCATGTTACTTTTCTCAAGGCTGGGTCCTCATCGTTTTTCCTTCCCTCCTGGAGTGTCGGGACGAATGCAACCCTCCGGTTTAATCCAGGGTTTAGCGCACAGGAAGAGTCCGGAAACTGTGATACCCTCTCTTGACTCCGTTTCGAGTCCTTCCGAGTGGATGTCGTGCTTCTCCCCCTTTAGGAGGCGTCGCTGCTTTCCTTTCAAAACACTGTCCCACTCAAATTTACCTGGTTGTTCCCGAGTTGTAACAACGTCATGACTCTGCAATTCCTAGTTATCCTCTCTAATGGCACATTGCCGACTTTTAATCCGAACTCCCCCGAGCGTTCCCAAGTGTTGACGGGGGTCTGCTTTTTTAATTTGCGCATTTTTTTGTTTATTTTCCTTCTTGGTCAACTAACTTTAATTTCGATTCTTTTCACCCTCAGTCTCACAAATTCCCTCTCGCCGTGTCTCCCCAGCCCCCCTCTTTCCTCTTTGCTCCCAACCTCCTAGTCTCGCCCATATCCTTTGAAGGCAAACCCTCAGAATTGGCCTTTTCTCTCCACCAAGTAAGCTTACTGTTGTCGGATTTGCTTCCCTTTTTTACGGGTAACCAGGAAGCCCCTCGCCAGTTAGTTTCATTTCTTCAAAAATTTTTGTGTTTTCAACATTTCTCTCACCCACTTACTGCCCATTGTCTTTAACCTTGGAGGATGTGGACAACAAGAACGCCGTCTTTTGTTGTTTACTCCCCCCCCCAAAACAACCAGCGAATAGCGCTTTTTCGAGATTCGGGTGCGGTTTCAATTCCAGTCGAAACGCATTTTTCCTTTCTTCCCCTCTTCTCTTTTGTCCCCCGCACTCCCCTCCAAGAGTCCTCTCGACGGCATTGCGAGTGTACGAGCTATGAGCAATAAACTCCCTTTTTTCCGTCGTCTTCCCTAGAAAGCAGTAGTATGTTGGCTTTTAAGTTGCATACTACTAATGCATGGTGGGTAGCTGCTCAGCTTCCCCTCTCCCCCTCGAGACGGCCCGTCCCGCAACCCTTTGAGCGGGTCTATTCTTTTTGACCAATACTTAATCCCTTGCCACCCCTTGATGGACCAGATTTCTTTAAAACAGTCATTTTGTCCCTTTCTTCATCGTCTTTTTCCACCCCTTTCCCATCCCGTCTTCCACCTTCCCACACTCAGGACTTTCCCTTTGGAAAGATTTGTTTCACCCCTTCTAGCGTCCCCCCCCTTTTATCCAATCTCCGCCCTCTTTCTTTCACTCTTTCTCATGACACGAAAAGCTTCGTCCAGGGGCGCCCTTAGATCAGTGAAACTCCCTTAAGCCAATCAGGCCCCCGCCAAGACAGAGTTTTTTCCAACATTCCTTCCTGTCCCCTCAAAATCTCCCTTTTTGCTGTTTGAAGGATACGCCACGCGCGGAACTCTCTTAAAGCCTCGTTACTCGGTCAATGACTTAGTCGTCCTATGTGTTGTGAGATACCGCGCTTCATTTTGCCTCAGTTTCCGTTTTCGCATCTTCCCCTTCGTTTTTTTGGATCATAGCGACAATCCATACTCTGTCATGGGAAGATGGTCGAAGGTGTTCTCCGGTCTACTATAGATGGAGTGGGTAGCAAAGCTCTAGATCTCTTTTTTTTTCCTCCTTCTCCACTGTCTTTCACATGCATCCTTTCCCGGACTTGGTAATACTTACGATCTCCATCCTCGGTTTACCCTTCTCCGTCTCTCCTTCTGCCTTTTTTCCCCTTCATTACTCTTTGAATCTGGGCACCGTTTCCAGTAAAGACCTTTTATCTACTGTTCCCCCTAAATCTTGCTAGAACCATTTTTAGCTCTGAGCGTTTCTTCCCTCCTTGTCCCCCCTTTTCTCGTCTTTCAGTCTTTTCGGACTTGCCTCTCTGCGGTATATTTTTTCCTCCATAGGATCATGCACAGTAGATGTTATCAAGTACAGGTCGTGTGACCCATTTCGCGTTGACTCTTTCTCCCTTACCGTCCCTTCTCCCCCCACAATTTTCAACACTCAAAGATGTCAGCATCTGGAACGTCTCATTTTTGACCCTTTTTTCAGGCCTCCATCTGATGGGTGTTTCGCATCTCCATATCGACCCTTTTCCTTCTTTTTTTTCCAATTTCTCCTACAGCTGGAATGGTCTCTGAAACGAACCCCTCTTCCTCCGATGATTGTGCTTCCATTGCAGACCCGTCCTTTGTTTAGTGTCTTCAAACCAAAGCCCTAATTCCCCTTCTGTCCCTCTTTCCCTCCCCTTCTCCCATTTCCAATTAAGGTTTTGGTTGTCTGTATGGTTCTCTTTTCAGACCCATTCCTCCATATCCAATTAGCGTAGCGAGTTCCTGGAGAAGAAGAACCATTATAAGTGTCTTCTTGTGAGCCCCTGCCTTCTTCTTCCCTTTGTCAGCGGTTTGTTGCCCCCCTTTTCGGATGCTTTTTGTGGGGGTCCTTTCCTTCGGGGCCGCCTTCGGTTGGCCGGCTGTACTTTATGTCTTTTTTCTCTTCCTCCCTTTTCCTTATTTTGAGGACAGACTTTACTTACCAGTCCCCCCTCCGGATAATCGGCTCCTACCAACAGGCCACTGATTTTTTTAATTCCTTAGTCCTTTTGCGTTTGAACCTCGCTGTTTTCCCTTCCTGCTTCATTTTTCTCAACGTCTTTGTCCCACTTACCCTTCTCTCTTAATCCTTTGGAGATTCGCTGAGAATCTTGCCCCACATGGAACAATTGCCGTTTTCTGAAGGATCCTGTTTTTTCCCAGGACCTTTAAGCGACATCGGGCTATTTTCTTTAAACATCCTTACGTCCGGCCTATTACTCCGTAAAGATACATTCCCCTCCCCTTTCTCTTGCCCAAGATGTCCCCTGCTAAGGATTGGCATTTGATCGCCCCCTCCCTTCAGTACGATGGGCCTACAAGAAGCCTCACCTTGGACCCTAATTCAGTGTACAATACTATATATTTATCTACACCTCCTTTTGAGCTCATTGTTGGACAACTTTCTTCCTTCCCCCTTATACCAATACTCGGTAGAATACCCCCTTGGGAGCACCGTAGATTTTGTCTCCCAAGAAGAGACCATGTTTTTTTCCTACTCCGCCCGGCCAGGGTCCCTATGTGTTCAGTCTTCTGCGATGCGTGGATTTAAGCTATGCACCCGTTTGCGTCTTTCCCCCCTTACACAACCAGGAACCGAATTCCCCTCCAGGTGTTTCACAGGTTTACAAATCACGCAGGACTATCCTGCCCTTTTTTTTTACTTTCCCCTTTTCTCCCCCCAAGCTCCAGGAGGCACCGCACTTTCCCCTTTGGACAGTTCGAACTTTATACTGGTAAACTTCTTAGTGCTTCCCTTTCCCTTTCTTCCTTTGGTTGCCCCCACCTAAGAGAAACTTGTTGTTATATTCAGTTGACAACATAGTTACTTCTCTAATCCAACCTTTCGCTTCATTCTCCCCCCTACACCCTCTCCCCCCCTCCCTTTTTTGAGTCACAAAAAGTTACCTCCCGAGTGCCCGATCGGAAGGAGTTGCAGGGTTTCTTCTTTCACATCCAGTCTCTCCCCCCATTTTTCTCTCCCCTTCATTTTTTTTTCGAATTTCGCCACAATTTTCTTTTGCAGCCCCGGCAAAGCCAACTGCCTTCCTTCTCGTGGCATGGTAAGGAATTCTTTTTCTTTCTTCTAATCTACGAAAAGAGCTTTCTGGTTCTCCCCCCAAACCCTGTCCCTTTCGTGTTTCCGCTTACGGGGTGAGGTTCATGACTCCCCCCTCCTATGGCTTCTCCTGGTTCCATTCAAGCTTTTTTGGGCTACCCTACCGGGTTTTTTTTTTGTCATATTGATCGTGTCGACCTTGGCTTCTGACACCACGTTTTTCTATCGTTATGGTGGTTTTGCTCCCGTGGCTCGGAGCCCCCCTTAGTCTGGAGCCTTTTTAGTTTCCGACATACTTTCTCACTGATCTGCCACTTTTTTCGTCAAATCGCTTCTTTTCTCCTCGGTATCACCCGCTCGAATCTCTGAAACGTCAATTAAGTCTTATCCTGAGTTTCCCCCTCAGGCATTTTAGCCTTTTTGGCCTGGGTCCCTACCGCTTGCTTTTCCCACACGGATCCCTTCTTTTTGGAACACCATTCAGGAGAAGTAAAACGGAGATAGCTTAGTAACTCTTTTCCTTTTCAGCTGTTATCCTGATTGCAGCGGTCTTGTCTCTTTTGACAAGACCGCTGTCAGGGGGAGCCTTCGAGTACTGACTTGTCAAGAAAGCTGTTCCCTTCCCGATAGGGTTACAACCCTCCATCCCAGATTCAGCGCCATCTGTTTTCCCTTCCCCTTCTTTCCCATTCCTGAGTTGCTGGATTGGCTAGGATTCTCCCCCCCCTTTTAGCCCGGTATCCCCCCTGCCACAAGGAGATTGCAAAGTCTTCTCTTTTACTCGTTGAGTAGCCTGGCTCGTACTCCCCCTCCGGTGCCCCCACACACCCCAAAAAACCCCCAACCACAACCCACACAAACATCTTCACTCTTTTCCTTTACAGTCGATTGGCGGCCTTATCGACAATCCAAGGATGGCGCGACGTGCTTTTCCAGGGGCATTGCTTTAGTTCTGAACGGAGTGTGTAGTTTGGTCTTTTTGGACACCCCTCCTTACTCCAGATATTCGATGGTTGCTGTCCCACTGGATGACCTTATTTCCACGGACCTCCTTCTCACGTGCAGTGACGATAGACATGTAGTTTGTTCCAGGGGGACCGCCTTACTCCTATTCTTTCTCTCTTTCCGCCGGGGTGTTACTTCAGTTGATTCTCTTCGACCTTTGCCCCGACAGACAACATGTTTTTTACCTCTCTTCGGACACGTAACCAAATTTTTCCTTCTGTTGTTCGCTCACTCCCTTTTTGTCCGATCGAGAGCCGCTAAGTACTTTCGATATTAAGTTCCTTTGGGTGACTCCGAGGATTTCCTCATCCCCTCTCGCCCGCCAACATTCCGTCTGTCCTCAAAGGGTTATTACACTTGCGTTCCGGTTCAACCCAACATTTTCAAAATCTTTCTCCTCTCCGCACCCGTTTTTCCCTTCTTCATGTGTGATGACCCCCCCGCGCGCCTCCTGATGGTGTTATAGCGCCAACACCTCGTGTAATCCTTTGATCAATTATACCCACCCCCAATTCGTTCGGCTAGATTCGGTTCCATGGTCCCGTTTTCAGCCTCGAAAGCCCATACCCCTACATCCTTCCCTGCCTACTATGCTTCCGTTGAATCACGTTCTTTTTTTTTCTTTGCCACCCCCCCCTTTCTTAAAAGATCAACGTGCCGCTTCTGACTGTGTTTCTCGCCTTGGCTTTTCCGAACAGTTCCTATTTTCTTTAAGTGTGGATCAATTGTCGACAACTTCACATCTCCCTTCCCCCCCTTCCTTGTGGCCGGCGACTTGCCCCATTTGGAGAGCGACATTTTTTTCGTCCTTCTCACTTTACTTTTTGTGTGAACTACCTTAGTTCTCATTTTACTCTTTCTTTTTTGGGACACAGCCTACTTGAAAAGTCATTCTTCCCCTACCTAAAAGGTACTCCCCCAATTCCTTCCTGATGGCCGCTCCTCCCCCTTCTTTTGCGGGGGATGAGGGTTGCGCTTGCCTTCCTTTTAAGGTCTTACACCGTAAAAAAGAGATTACCAGGTCGGCTGCTGGCATAGTGATCAATTCTCCCAACGACGTTTTTCATTCTTGTCCCCTTACCTCAGCAGAATCCCGTGCTAACTTGATTAAAAAATCCTTCTCCCTCTCCTCCTTCCAGTCACACAACTTAATTGATTCTTGCACCTGACTTGCAGATTTCTAACGGCCCCCCTGCCTTGTTGACGTGACTTTTTGTATACGTTGGCCCAATGGTGACCAAATCCTCCTTCCTACTTAAGACTCTCTGATTCCCCCTTGTCGTTTTTCACTTCTTCTCCCCCTGTTAATGGTAGACCCATCTGGGAGCAACCCACAGTTTTCAGAACTTTCCCCTTGTTCTGTTGTCACGTTCAGGTTTAGATACTCCTTTCTAGTGATTTATCTCTTTCTTAGGACGATGCGCGGGATTTTTGTCTTAAATTCCACAGTTGGCGGTTGTTTCCCATTCTCCCACAGGCATCGAAATAGCGCCTGTTCTTTGTTTTCCCTGTTGCCCCCCCTGGAAACTTAAGGCTCCCGTCTTTCTTAAGCACGTTGACGTGGCCCTTACCACGGTAATGCCCCCGCTTTCCACACAGCACCCTTCTTCAAGTCAAGGTTTTTCAGGCGCACATCTGGGGCCAATGATTTGACTTATTCATACTTGAACTTTTGTTTGTTCGGTGAACCCACTTTAATATATTTTCCCCTCTCCCTCTATTTGAAACACTTTCGCCTTTATATTCGGAAACTGAGATCTAAGATGTGGCACTCGTACATAAGAAACCCTTTCCCTTCTGCGCTGTCCCCCCCCCCTTCCTCCAGGATGTTTGGGATAAATGACCTTTGATCGGCATTCTCTTACCACCGGTTCAATCAAAGGGAAGCGTATATTTTATCGTCCTGTCTTTTTCCAAACAATTGTTGATTGCTCCAGTCCCGGCCCCCTTTACTACCACCTCCTTAATTGACAATTCCCATAGGGGATGTCTGTGTGATGTTTCCCCATAAAGACGTTGTTGCTTCTGCCAAAGGGAATTTCCGTTCTTGACCTAATCTGTGGGTCAGGATCGCGAATTTCGGGTTCTCTTTCCCAAGGCTGTCTTTTTTTGGATCACCGACCAGAGAGTCTCCCTTGACCGTGTTTCCCACGCATGCTCGACTGCCGGCCTGCTTACATAAGTCGCCCTGCTGAGGTTTTTGCCGTTTTTTGAATGCATCTTTGTGGTGTTTCGCTGCGGAAATTTTGATCAAGACAGAACGGGTGACCTCGGATTCTTCCTTCTTATTCTCTGTTTTATGAGGAATGCAAAATATGAGTTGATTCGCTCTCTTCCCCACCCCTTTTCTGTGATTTTCGCCACCTACATTCAATTTTCGAATTTGATCCTTCAGCTTCTTGATATTACGTTTTCTTTATATAGTCTACCAACTGCTCCCTCCCTCGCTAATGTACTTCCCACCTGAATGTAGACACCTCGCGGTAGAGGAGCAATTCCCTCGCGAAAATTAGTCAATTAAAGAGGATTTGGCTTTCTTGACCTAAACTAAGGGGCGCCCACCCGGCCGTACTCTTCCCTTTGTTCCCACCCTCTTTGCGTTTTTCAGGAAACCCCCCCACATGTTCCCATTTGCGCCCCCTCCTATCTCAATCTCCCTGCTTTGTTTTATGTATAATGGCCGCACTCCCCCCGTCCCTTTTTTCTCTTTTTTTCCCCCCCGCAAGAGAGTGCACACTTCACCGGAGGTTTTCCCCAAGTCTCGGATATCTATGTTTGTGAGCTAGAATGGCCCCCCTTTCTCTTAAAGCGGTGTTGCTTCAATCTGTCCCCTCTAAGACCAATCCCATGCTTCCAATGGATTCTTGAGAAATGACCAGGGCGTTGATCCAGTTCGAGAGTTAGACCAAGGAAGAACCTGTATGACCCCGAATGCTCCCATTGTGTTCTCGCTTCCTTTCTGTACCCGCTCCTTCTTGTCCCCCTAGATTTTATTGACTCCATCTTTTTTCAGAACCAGGTGTTCCGCAAGATTTGGACTCCTCTCTGTCATGCAACTAGGTTCGGGTAATAGCTTTGTCATACCTTTGTCAAAGACAACTTCTTCTTTTCATTTTCTTAGTGGGCGTGCCCCTTCCCCTTTTAGACAAATGATCTAAGGTAGTAGTTTGCTGAACTAGGCCCCCCCCCCTACTTCGTTTCTCAGGTCTTGCGTCTTGTGCGGGGGAATTTTTATCTGACCTCCTCTTTATCCGTCAGTTGTCCTGTAGTGATAATCCCTCCAGGTGTTCCTCGAAACACAGGCGGACTGTCAGGATAAAGACTTTCTCCTTTTCAACCTTTTTCTTTCCCTACAATTGTCGCTATCTTCCTTTCGCATCTCTCCAGTTTTTCTTTCGTTTGAGTTTCCTTCCTAGCCCCCACATACTCTGGCCTTGATACTTTCCTATGCCCCCTCTATAGGAGGATGTGCCTTACAGTTTTTGCGCCCTCCAATACAACCGTACCCTGAAGCGGGTTGTATTCCCTTCACATCCCCCTGTAACCAGGCCCCAAACTTGTTTTCTCGGTTGATCTTCTCACTATCACCGCCACCCTTTTGCTCCGCTTCTAAAGGAAGTTTAGGACCCTTGGATAATTAGGGATGGCCAAGAATGTGCCCCTCTTAATTTTTCTGGCCCACTATCTGAAATGTGACCAGTCCTGCCACGTCTTGTTGTGATGCTTATGCCCAACTTGCGAACCTAGCTGGAGTCGCTCTCCCTTCTAATGCACTCACCCATTGCCGGCCCATTTTTTTCCTTATCTTAGGGGTGCTCCCATATTACAAGGTAGTTCCTTCTTTGGCATAAGATAACCAAACCCCTCTCGCTGAATTTCGCCACTTTGCGTTGGACCGTTTTTCCCGGTTACGTCCGGGGAATTACCTTTCTAGAGTAAGTCGGTTATCATGACCGTCTCGCCGATCGAATTTCTTATGACAGTCCCCTTTTTACATGCCGCAGGTTGTTTCGGTATCAGCGACCTTCGAGGACCTTAACAATCCTCCTGTTTTTTGCGCAAGCTCACGTCCGTACCTTTTCTTAGCCAATTGACATTTTCCTGGCGGATCCTTACAACCCGGACTTTTAATATTTTTTTCCGTCCACTGAGCAATTACGTTCCCTTTTCTTTTAGGCCAGTAAGTAACCTTATAAGTGACCTTCTGACCAGTGTTCCTACGATATCTTTCCCTCCTTCCCTTTTGTTGCCGGAAGGACCCAACTTTCTTCCATTTCACCTAATACTAGCTACCCTTTGTTAAGTAGCCCGACAAGGGGCTTTGTCTTTAACCGTTTAGTGTCCCCCCGGTTTGGCCCAGGAAGTCCCCTGCACCTGTCTGATTGTATCCTTGCTCTCGGACGAGCCTCTTTTTTTCCCCCATACTTAGCCGTTTCTTTCGTGACCTATATTCACCTGGAGCACGGTTCCGTTCCTTTTTTGTAACAGAGTCCATCGACTTAGAAGCAGATGCACACGCTCTTTTGTTTTCCATCCACTGATTTAACCCACTCGATTTCCCCGCCCCCATTGGGTACCCCTTCCACAGGGGGGGCCTTTATCAGGAATCTTTTTCTTCTTGGAATTATGGCCTAACTTATTCTCCCTTCTTCTGTTCACATTTATAAATGGCTGCTCGCTTTGTCCCCCCACTAGCGCGCACTTATCTAATGCCCAACACGGGATCGACAGTTTTTTCTAGGCCACTCCTGCACTCCCCGATTGGTGCGATGGCCACCCCCACAAAGTTTCCTCCTCTTTTTCAGTGCCTCCAGCCCCTCTCGATCCGGCCCCAAGATAGGTCCCCATCCCGGACTTTCCCACTGTACTGATTATTGGAGAATTCGCAACCCCTTGGCTTGGTGAGTCTTTTTGCCAACCGAAGGACCAACCAAACTCTGCGCCCACTTTTTCCTTGCCGCCCATTATGTCGGGTCTTGAGAGCGTGTCTGTTGTATGGCAGGCTACACCCCCTTTCCGCCTTGACGCTGCTTATTGACCAGGAATGCCCTTCCCCTGGACCATTGTACAGACATGTTCCTATGATAAAACCGACCCGCACCTCCGAGGAAGAGTACCGGTCAAAAAGTGCCTTGGCTTTGAGCCTCTGTTGCTCCTCTTAGCGAAAGACATCCGCCGAAGCTGTTTTTTTTTGACCTGAGTATACTTGATACAACTCACCCTGACGGACATTTGCTTCCGGATTTGGATTCGCAGAAGGCAAGTCCCTAGAGTCTCGTGCCCCCGAGTGGACTAACCAAGAGCATTTGATGCTTCTGCTATTTTGGTAAAGTTGTCGCCCCCCTTCGGTCTCGTGTGATAGGGCAAAATGATCAAAGTCAATATTCCCCCCCCCAACCCTTTCGATATAGACCTCGCGGAGAGGCGTCCCGCTTTCTTGCCTTTTTCATTTGGCCCTAATGGCAGCTAGATTACCGGACCTCCTGGTCACCCTTCTCCTGTGTTAAGAAGTCCCTCTCCTGTGAGAAAATTTCCTGATCATACCCCATACCTTCCCCCCCAAGTCCACTTTCCCGACCTACCGCATCGTTTACCGCCACCCACAAGAGACCAATTTCTTCCATTCTTCCCCCTTTGATGTCTCGTCGCGGTCAAAGGAAGGTCGATGCGACATTCCCCACTTTGATTTGGGCCAGCTCGCGGAATCTTCCTCTCTTTGTTGTTTTTGAGAGATCTTCGTTTTCAGCGTAATGGCACCCTGACACGCGGCCCCCTTTTATTCGCAGCTAAATTTTGCTCCTCTCTCTTCCCTGCACCTTCCATTTTAGCATTGGACAGTATCAAGGTTGGCTTTCGAGCTTTGTTATACCAGGATCGAATGGGCTTTACCCACTTGTATGTCGTAACCGATCCTGCACCTACCGTTTTTCCTCTTTTTACCCCCTTTCCACTTTCTAGTCCCTCCGGCTCCCGTTTTCGACCAGGTGTGCCGGTACAACACGCCAAGATTCCCATATATGCGAGTCCTTCATCTTCAGTCGAGCCTTCGCTCTGACCGGGACCACTTCTGTTTTGCCCTTCCTTTTTATCCGGTAGCAAAGGCTGTTTTTCCCCCGCTGATTGAATGTAGGTGAGCCCCCTCCCGGTGCCAATGAGGCGCCGTGTTTTCAATTGGTCTATCGGTGTCTTGGGATACTCCTTCGAGCGCACGCCCCCCCCTTTGTCCGTTTCATTATCCTCATTAGGTTTAACAGCAAATTCCGGACTGCTTTTCTAGGAATACTCCAGTACACCCCACAATATGAACGTCTTTTTCTCCCCACGTTCCCCTTTTCGCCTTTTTATGACCCGGAGAACTCTTCTGTTTTGATCTTAGTCTCCCCCCCCCTATTAAAGATAAATAGTGTAATCCAGCTGGTTCTAACCTGTTTAATCAATCTGCGCTTCTTTCCCTGTCTTTTTTCCTCCCCAATCGCCGGTTGTTTATGATTACCACTTCCCCCTCATAACTATTTCGATGCTTAGTGCTGCATTATCATTTCTTCCTAAGTCTCACTCCATTGCCTCCGTGAATTCCTGACCTTTTAGGTTTCCCCCAGATCGGCCTTTTGGTTAATCCTCTCCGTCGTGTCCCCTAGCCCCCCTGAATCGGAGGTTTTTTTCCATTGGTCGCAGGCAAGTTCGTCTTTTCGGCGGTGGACACGCCCAATGGCCTCGTAGAGCCTTGGGTTATTTCCGATCTTCTGTCCGCGGTCCGCGCCTATTCCCTCAATTTTATAGTATTTTTGGAAATTAACCGTAAGTTACCAACAGGGCACCTTACACCCATTACTATTTTGAGGCGCATCGCCCCTGATTTCCTGCCTTTTTTGGCAGAGTTTTCGTTTGGACTGTCCGTATTTCCCCCCCCGAGTTTCCCCTGCTGCTTTTGTGAATGCTCGTCTGTGGCAACCCATCCCTCCAATTGGAGAAGGTTGAGGATAGGTTTTTCCTTACTTCATCCGGTATCCCTTTCCCTCCCAGCAAACAATCCTCGCCCCGCTTCTCATTAGTCTGATCCCCGTTTTTTTTAAGTGGCAACCGGAATCGCCCGTCTGGGCCTACCACGCCCTTGTATAAGTTTTCCAGATGATGCCTACCCGAAGTAACTACTGAAGAAACTTTCCTATCCCTCCCGTTGTTGTCTTTTGTGGACCGTTGAGGGCACTCTCCCCTGTCCTCGGGCGCTACCCTCTGTTGAGAAAGTAAAGTAGGGTTCCCCCCCCCATTTCCCAGGAATCTTTCAGTTTTACGTCACCTGAGAATTTTTCATCTTTGAACAGAATGATATGTTCTGAGAGAGTGTCTCTCTGCCCGATTCCACCCTTCTGTGCGATTCCCAAACAGGCCCCCAGTTTCCAAAGGGAGAACCAGGGTCCTTTTGTTTTTCCCCCCCCACCCACTGATTTTCCTCTCCTCTCCGGTTTTGGTTAGTCCGCACTCGACGTTTTAGTTTCCACGAGCCCTTACACTCCCCCCGTGGCTTTTAACAGGCGATGGCCCCTCAGTCAATAATTGTTCTTTGTCAGGGCATTATTTTGGACGAAGTGAACTTTTATGGCATAGGGTTTTTTTGCCCCCCCAGCCACCAAGCCCCTGTTAAACGGCTAAGTAGAATTATCCTGCGAGAAACCTTCTTATTTACCATTTACTAGCATCCTCCCCTCCTTTGTGTGCTTACCCAAAGTTTCTCCGATTCCTTTCAGACCTTGCTTTCACCTTGAGGACTTCTCATAACTTTTCTTTCCACACAGGTCTGTCGTCGTTGAGAATCGGAGCAAACTGGCGGTGATCTAATCATTTGGCAAGAACACCCCACTGCCAATTTTACCTTTTAAGCTCTTCCTTTTTCTTTCCTTTAATCTTTAGGCGCCCTTACGAACGTGCGTTCGTTGTAGGTTGCAAAAATTCCTTTAAGGACGTTAGGTTTCGCCTTGTTCTTTCGAAACCCCAGCGTCACTGCCGAGCCCCCCTTTCCCCCACTTCCTCTTTTCCCCTCTTTCTCAACTCACCGCCAAAGGGAATCCGCCTCGGCGTAAAGGCGTCTAAAAAATTTTCGATTTTCCTCCATTATCCTTCCCACTTTCTTAGACCGTTTTTTTCCAAATGGGGTTTATACGTAAAGAGAATTTCGCTTTTTCTTTTTGACGTTACTTTTTCACTCCCGCGTCCCTGTTTTTCTACTAGCTGGCTATCTCGGTATTTAAGCATGAGAGTAGACTTCATCTCCCCCTTTTGCTCGCTCTCTTGGCCCCTGGATTTCAGCTCACACAAAGAGAATTTGTGAACCCGTTGAGACGGGGACTTTGAGGGTCCCCCTAGTATTGCGTCCTTTCTTCCCTTATGGCAAACTTCTCCCCCCCTCTTCCTCCATTGAAAGTACACTGAGGACCTTTATCCATCTCCTTTTCCCCCTTTGAGAACCCACCATTGTCTAGTTTTCCAATGGTCTCCGCGTCGGTCAATAACGAGAAAAGAAAGCTGTAATCTCAGTTTTGGAAGCTTCCGCTTTACCATTTTTTTCAGCCGAGCTTGCTACCTCTTCTCGGGTACGCCCGTTTGCAACTCTCCTCCCTAAAGCGATAAAGAGCCATTTCTCCACCATTATACACATTCATCCCTTTGATGATTGCAGAGGCGGCTCCCACGTCCGTTTCCTTCCATCGCATGCGAACCGCCCAGCTTCCCTCCCCCCCCCTTCGGTCTTGTTGGCCATTCGAAG
>Ga0179593_1643312_pt1 | contig 13447 bp, 20 predicted proteins | sample CZODoug2_1_08_16_FD_185931 | JGI IMG/M metagenome (GOLD analysis project Ga0179593, IMG submission 185931) | Vadose zone soil fungal communities from Angelo Coast Range Reserve, California, USA - CZODoug2_1_08_16fungal (PacBio error correction) | ecosystem: Environmental > Terrestrial > Soil >... | reverse complement strand
CGTGAACCCCTTCCCCCTCTTTTCCAAGTAGGACTTTTTCCTTTCCTTGTTCCACTTTTCCTGTGGGGAGTTCCCCCCCCCCCAACGATTTCGTCGGTCTTGCCCCCTGCGGTGTTCTCCCCCTGCTTTTCTTCAAGAAACATTTTGCCTTCATGTTTCGGACCCTTTTCGTTCGATGTAACCCTGCTGGCAAGCCCCTCGCCACCAGGAATAGAGAGCCTTCTTCGCTTATTAAAAGAAGAGTTTCTTAACCTATACCCCCCAGCACCCCCCCGGAATTGTGCCATGGCCAAGACTGCAAAGTCCCCCCCCCCCCTGAACGCTTTCGAGAAACACTCTTGTGCGGGGAGTTTGCACCAGGGACTTTTTGCTTGGACAGCGATGTCTTCCCCCTTTCCCCGCGCCTTTTCCCCTTTTTGCAAACTCTTTTTTTCCTTTTGGAAATCTTTTGGCAGAATCCCAGACTTGAGATGATCCCCCTTAAAAAACCCTCGTTTTTCCTTTTTTTTTTGCCAGGGACGTGTTTTCCCCTTTTTTCACGGTTCCGGTTGTCCGGCGCCATTCTTCGGTTTTAAAAATCCATTGTTTGAGCGACCTTGCTTGTCCTGGCAAGGCCAACTTCGGCGTATGCCTTTCTTTTTGATTTCCTTTCCTTCTTCGAGCCCTCTTTTTTCCCCCTCTATGGGCGGCACTCCGCAGCATTCCAAGCCTTTTCTTTTTTGTTCTTTGAGCCTTACAGGTTTATCGTCCGACCACCCCCGAGGCCCTTCTTTTTTAATAATACACCCCCCCCCCTGGCCCTTTTGAAGAGGAGTTGAGGCTTTTGATTCACAAACGGGCGCCTGTGACCATCATCCCTTTCTTTCCCTCCCATTCCCAATTGCCGGGTTCTTGCCCGGACCCGCTTTTCCCCTTGTTCGTGCAAGGCTGTGTTGTAGGCCATAAAATCAATGAAACCAGGAAGAACGCCCCCCTCCACACGAAAATTCACCAAGAGGGGGGGTCGGTGGGTTTTTGGGTTGTGTTTTTCGTTGTGGGGTGTTTGTTTTTTTTGTTGTGTTTTTTTTGGGGTGTTTTTTTTTTTTTTGGTTTTTTTTTTTTTTTTTTTTTTTTTTTTTTTTTTGGTGTTTTTTTTTTTTTTTTTTTTTTTTTTTTGCTCGGCCCCGTTGCCCCCCAGGGGCGTGAGGGTCTCAAAATGGCTGTTCGTTCGCCCGTAAGCTTTGTAGTTAATTTTCCCCTCTCTGTGGAAATTTTTTTCGAATGTTTTTTCCTCCTCCAGGGCCGAGGCCCCCCCATTTTTCGGCCGCCCTTGGCCTTCTTTTCCCCCCAAGCCTCCGCCTCCTTTGAACCCCCCCTTTGTCGGGATTTTTCCCCCCTGGAATCTTTTGCATACATTTTTTTTGACCCTCCTCATGTCCCCTGGACGTTCCCCTTTTGTCAGTTCTGCCAGCGTGTTCTTTTTCTTTCCCCTTTGAGGTTAGTCTCGCATCTTCACACGTCTACTCCGGAGACCTTCCACCCCCCCACGGGTCTTTGGTGCCAGTCTGAAACTTGTGGGTGTGACAGTAACCTTCCGCTTCATTCCCTGGGGAAAGACTCCACCTTAATGCTTAGCTTTTCTACAATATTTCAAATGACTTCCATTCCTCGGGTTATCCTCCCCACAGAGGAGTTCTGTTGGACCCCGTTGTGTCAATTTTTCCCCCTCCGAGCAGTCTGGCTGTTAACCAATGCCCAGTTGTGAAAAACTGAATTCCTTTTTCCCCCCCACCGTCAACCCCCTGGACCCCGGCCGGTACGTTAAAGTTCGCTGTGCCTTAACATTTCCTTGCCCACGGGTTCCAGTATGCTTTTTAATCCTGGTGACTAAAGAGTTGTGCCGGCCTTGATTCCTCCCCTTTTTGTTTGAGTATGGCGCTTCGGCTGTCTTCACGGTTTTGGTCCGCAGGTTGCTCCCGATTTAGCCTTTGTTAGTTTTTTCTTTCTGGAATTTTTACTTTTTGTCAAAGTTTTTGCCCATCACCTTTTTGGGACATCATACCCGGTCCAGAGATTTTTTCACCCCCCCTTGGGTTTCCGGTTTACTGCGCTCCTGCTCGATCTCTGCCATCCCAGAGGTTTTCCCCCCCCTTCGCAATTTCTGCCCCGTCGCTTTTTTGTTTGTGCGCATCCATCCGATTTTTCCCCCACCAAACTCCCCAAAGTGTTGACCAGCCGAGAAACCCCCCCGCCTCCAGGTTTTTCTGAGCTTTTGTGAATGGATGAGTCCCCCTCTAGGAGATTCGTCTTTTTTCTTAGGCTCCTTCTTCTCTTTTCTCCAGGTTCACTTTTCTTGGGTGGTTTCTTTCATGGGACGTGTGGCTTTTTCCAAGTGTTTAGACGCCCTTCAAACACCAAAAACTTTCTTGCGGGGGCCCCCTCCCCGTTTTTCGTGGGTCGAATTGCGCTTTTTTGATGTTCGAGCTTTTTCCCAACTAGGCTTTTTCGATTTTTTTCTGGTTTTTCGGGAACCTTGCCACCACCTGGGCGTGTCCCCCGCGGGTTCAGAAACCTCTTTTTTCTGGAGTAATTTGAAACCCCTCTCATAATTTTTTCCTCCCCGAAAGTGTTTTTTTACAAGATGTTTCAATTGTGAAACCCGGTTTCCCTCTTGCCCCAAATTAAGTTTTTTCCGTAACCCTTCCCCCCCCGGAACCCGGTTGCTTGGGCGGCCGCCCCCCATCTGAGGGCCTGCCACCACTTAATTTTTTTTTTTGTAAACAATGTTAGGAACGGTCCGCCTCTTAAAGGTCTGGCCCCCAAAGATCTCCCTTTTGAAGTCCCCCCACAAACAGTGCACTAGCACCGGGTCCAACGTAGGGTTTCCCCTTGTCGTTTTTTTTTTTTTTTCCCCGAGAATTGTGGTTCCAGGTACCCCAAAGTTTTGGCTGTTTGCCCTTTTTTCTTCGCCTTCCCTCTTTTTCACTTCTTTAATTCCCCCCATTTGTGCCCGTAGGCTCTCTTGGCTGGTTTCTTTTTGCTTTTTTCCGGCTTCGGAACCTGTGTGGATGGAATGTTCGACGGTGCCAACCCCCTTCGGCCCCCCGTACATGGTTTTCTCAGAGATAAATGTTGTAGTCCATAAACATTTCTTTTCGAGGATTTACTTTTTTATTTTGGGGGATCGTAAACCCCCCTTCCCCCCTGTTCTCTTCCCGCTTGTTTTTTTCTCCAGCTTTTCCTAACAGACAAACGTGTGCGAGTTTTTTCTTTACTCTCCAGGGACGTGGGGTCGGGTTTGTTTGAGCCTGACTTTGCCCCCCAAAAAGTAACCTGGTTTCCGCCATTTCTCCTTCCCATTTTAGGCCAACCCTTTCCCCCCCCTTCGTTTCCTGCTTCCCCCCATGGGAATTGTACAGAACGCCACCCCCAAAGTTTTTTTTTTTTTTCCGCGGTTTTTTCTTTTGGTATCCACCCCCCCCAGCCGGTCGGGAATTTTTAGTTCTTCCCTTTCATGCGCCCCCCCTTCCCCCCCCCCCTTGCGCCGTGCCATTTCTTCGTCCCCACGAAAACGCCCTGTTTGAAATTCCAGTTTTGGCTCCCCCCCCTGGGCAATCTTCCTCCTCCTCCGTTTTTTTGTTTGTTTTTTGACTCCTTCGATGCTGATTACCCGCACTGCCTTTCACCGGCCTATTGGCGGGACGCTAATTTCCCAAAGGTAAGGGTACTCCCCCCAATTGTTCCGTCTCCTTTACGACTCCAATGACTTTTCTGGTTCCTGGTTTTGGGATCTTGTTGGGCTTTCCCCAATTTCCGGACTCCCCGCCCGAATCCACTTGATGTTGGGCGCGTTTACCCTTCTTTGCTCTTGAGGGTGGCTACCTTGGATGGTAGGCTTCGGAAACCGTTATGTTGGCGGGCCCTTCGGTTTTTGCTGGGTCTTCCCAACTTCCCACTTCTTCGCTATTATCCCCACAAACACCTTAGCCCGGAACGTCGTTTTTTTTAACTATTGACCCCGCGTTGAGACTTTCCAAAAGGTTTGGCTAAGCTCCTTTGGGTTTTTTTGCCGACCCCTTGGATATCTTTCGTGCGAACTTTCTTTCGACCCATATTTCACGTTGTTTTTTTTTTTTCATAGTTTCCCCCTTTCCAATTTTCTTGGGCAACGACAGATACTCCAAACCACGCTTCCATTCTGGATTCACTCCTTTGAGTCCCCCGGTTTTTTGGTTTAGGCCTCACGCCTCCAAAACTTTGGCCCTTTAATCTCACCCCCCCCCCCTTCTGGGCTCCCTTTCCCTGAAACTTTTTTGCTTCCCACGTGGGCGGGTGTTTTGATCATAATCTAAGGCTTTTCTCTGTTTGGTTTGCTTGCCGAATGGAATTTTCCCGATTCCGTTGGCGTCTACCACTCTGTTCCGTTTCGGGTGTTTTGCAAAGAGCCCTTTTTTTCCACCTCCACCGGTCCTTTTTTTTTCCTCTTTACGGCTCATTTGGTGTTCCTGATTTTCGGTGTGGGACCCCGAAAACCTTTTCCTGCCCGGAGTACCCGAATTTCCCCAGCTCTTGCGGGCATTTTAACTTATGAAGATTTGTTTTGCAATATCCCCTTGCACCCTTCCCTTTCTGACCGTTTCCCCCGCCCAGTGCTTTTTTTTTTTCCCTTCTCCTCCGCTTTTCCTGCTCGACCATCAAGCTCAAGATTCGTTGGACCGTGAACCCCTTTTTTGGAACGGGTTTTTTCCGGTTTTTTGAAGGCTGTAACCACCCCTTCCATGAGTTACCCTCCCCCCAGATGAAACTCCCTCGAGGATACCTATTCGTTATTTGATTTATACCCTTTTCCCTGATACTAGCTTCCTCAGGAAACCCCGGCGGGTTTCCTTTCCCGATTTTTTTCCTGCGTTTTTTTTTTTTTTTCTTCTTCACAGCTTTCCCTTTCCTTTTAGTCCCCACCCCAACTATCACCGGCCACTCTTTTTCCTCGGGCTCCTCGATGGCTTTTTCTTCCGCTTAGGGTTAGGTTTTTTGCTTTTTTCCAAAAAACATTCTTCCCCCAGTTTTAACGTTTTTTTGTACTAGTTATTTCCCCCCCTTGTGATTTTTCCCCAACCAATCTTAGACTGGCAAAAAATTCCGCTTTCCCCCCGTTGACTACCAAATTCTACTTGGCCGAGAAAACCTTCCCCTTTCGCAAATTTCGTTTCCTTTTTTTCGCAACCCGGTTGCTCAGGTGCCGCCGCTTATGCAACCAAGCCCATTTTGCCAAGCAGAATTTTGCGTTTTTCTGTTATTTTTCAGCTAGCTCCCCCGTTTTCCCCCCTGGGGATTGGGGCCAAGTCTCCAGGGTGTGTGTGACGTTTGTCTATTGAAAAGTTCCCTGTCGTGTTGTTTTCCACATCGTTGCCGGCTGTCTTTTTCTGCGGCCGCTCGGTGAACTCCCTGCCCTTGTCGGCTATGGGATAGACCCTTCAATGGATGGAGGTTCATTTGCCCCAGATTCTTCGTTCCCAAGTAGCCCCCTCTTTTCATTTTTTTTTTGGGTCTTAGTGCCTCTATTCCCGGCCCCACACATTTTGGGTTCCCCCTTTTGTTTTTTTTCCCCGTTTGTGGCTTTCCCGGAGCTTGGGGGCCGTGACGCCTCTTTTGCGCAACCTTCCCATTGTTCTCAACGGCACTACAATCTTTTTTAAATTTTTTCCCTCTTCGTTTTTCATTGAGATCTCGGCACCCCCCCTTTTTTCAAAACCTCAGTCATCCCCCATCCCGAAATTTTTTCCGCCCTTCTGTTTTTTTTCTTTGGCCCGACTTTTTTTTTCCCCCAGAAATTCCCCTTGAGCTTTTTGTCCGGGGTATAACATTTCGTCGCCGGCATTCCCCTCATATCCCTTTAACACTACAACCGTTTTTATTAGCTTTAACCGGACCCTTTTTCGCCCTGTGTTTGGTTTTTTTTTTTTTTTTTTTTTGCCGAGCTTTTTTTTTTGGCGAGATTGTTTACCATTTTGTTTGTGTTCCAGTTTTTTTTTTTTGCTCCTGTTTCTTCTCTCCTCCGAAAGTATTTTAGGCTCGGGCCTTCCCCTTCCCCTCCCCGGCTTTCTGGTCATTTCCTCATTATTTGGGCAATTTCTGGCGCCCGTTGGTAATCTCCTACCCCTTTTAAATTGGTGGGATAAGTTTTGATGTTTTATGACCCCCTTCCCTTTCAGAGGGTTTTGTTCTTAACGATTACCTGTTTGCAAAAACCCGCCCTTTTTTTTTTCATGCTGTCCTCTCTTTTCCCGCCCAGTTTTCTTAAGGGTTCTTTTTTGGCCACCTCCCTTAAGGTAAACCCTTCCAAGACATGGCCACCCCATCGGCCGGCAGGGCTTTTTCCTCGCAGACCTTGGCCTTGCCTTTCAGTAACGATTTTTTTCGGCTTTTTCAACCCCACTTTCCCCTCCCTCTGTGTCTTTTGGCTCTCAATCGGCCCCTTCCCCTTTTTTCCCACGTTTTTTTTGCTGCATTGTGAGACGTGGATCTCTCCCTGAATTTCTGCCCCCGTTTTTCCCGACTCGACGTTGCAATTGATTTTGTCTTTTCTCCTTTCGCCTGTACGCGTTCCTCCCGGTCACCAAATCCCGTTTTTTTTTCTCTCTGGCACGTCGCCCCATCTTCCTTTTCTTTAGTTCTTTGGCTTATTGTGCCCCTTTTTTTTCCCCTTGGTTGTTTTTTTTTTTTATAAGGTCTCTTTCTTTTAAGTGAAGCGATCTTTCTTCCCTGGTTGCTTTCGCCTTCGTTGCCTTCGGTGGTTACATCGCGCCGTTCCCTTGCCCAAGTTCTTTTCCACGGGACCCCTAGGTGGGTTTTCCTCCCCCCCTGCAAACCTTTTTTGGAATTATACCCCCACCCCTTGCTTGTGCCATGGCTCCACAGAATCCGACTTGAAACTCTCCCCTTTTTTTTTTTCGGAAATGCTCTTTTTTTCCCCTCCTCCTACGTTTTTGTGATCTTTTTTTCGCACCCGTCCCTTTCTTTTTTATCCTCGGAGGTCCCTCAGTTTTGTGGAGATTCACAACGATTTTTGGTTGAATCGTTGCCTGGCGGTGTTCCTTTTTTTTTTATCAAGTCCTCCCTCCCGAGTTCGGACCCCCTTTTTTCGATGTAACCTCACGAATCCCCCAGCGAATAGGAGAGGCCATCTTCCCTAAGAGTTACTTTCGGCTTCCCCCCCTTCCCCAGCACCCCTCCGTGACGATGGCCAAGGCAAGTAATAACCCCCTTTTTTCCGATGGTTTCTCGGAGACCAAACCTGCTTGGGGTGGAGGAAACCAAGGTTTTGATGCGTTACAGCGATTCCTTCCCTCCGTTTTGCTCCATCTGAATCCCTGTCGGTTTTTCAAGAATTTTTTCAGATGGATCCCCCCCCCACCCTCCGAACCCTCGGCCTTTTTTTTCCGCAGACGTGAAACTTGTCATTTGCTTGAGATCGAGAAATTCATCCACATTTTTTTTCCCACATTTTTTTTTGTCTTTTTCAGTTGGAGGGTTCCTGGCCAACATTCGCGAGCCTTCCCCGATTGGGCCATGTCTTTTCCCTTTTTTCCCCACAGATTTTCCCCTTTCCCTCTCCTTAATCTTTTTTTTTTTTTTTCCCCCCCTCCGCAGCTTTGGAATTCCCCCCCCCTGCTGAGCGTTTCCTTCCTTTTTCATAATCCAGACTCCCCCCTGGCTATTTCCCCGAAATTTTCCTTCCAGGACGTGCAAGGCGTCCCACGGCTGCCGCTTTTTCCCCCTGATATGGAAATTGGTTTGACTTTTTTTTCTTCGCAGCTAAATTTCCCCCGAGGGTCGTAAATCAAGAAAACCCCAGGGACGCCACGCTTTTCCCCCCGCCCAGGTTTACAAATTTTTGGCTTTTTGGGGCGGTCCCAAATGGTTTTCGTTTCGCGACCTTTCTTTCCCTTTTTGGTCACCCTGATATGTTTTTTTTTTGGGACCTGAATGTTATCCCCGCAACTTTTTTACCCCCCATCTTTTTTTTTTTTTTTCGCGGCGGCCAAATTTGACAAATGGCGTTTTCTTTTTTTATCAACTGTCGCATGGGTTGTTTTTTTTTAATTGTTTTGGACCCTCCTCCCCCCCGTCGACCTTTCCTTTTCCTTTTCGGTTGCTGGCCAGTGTCTGTGGGTCTTTTCGACATCGCTACACTTTTTCCCTCCGGAAATCCAACACGGTTGACCGTTTGTTTAAAAAATTTTTTTTTCCCCCGTTACCTTCCGAAATCCCCCCCCCCCTTTCCAGCTCCCGAGTACTCCCTTTGGTCCCTTTTTCCAATCTTGTCCCCGAACTCCCCCTTATGCGGGTCCCAGAGCTTGCCCCAGGATTTTTTTGGGCAGGGATCATTTTTCCCCCCCTTTTTTTTTTTTTTTTCCCTTTTGATGTGGTTTTCACGAGGGTGAAACGCTTTTTTTTTTTCCACAGTTCCGTCTCTTTTCCTCGGTCCCTCTTCTCCCCTTTTTTGTAGCTGTTCGGATTCCCCATACGTAATGGTTTGCCCATCATTGGTGGATACCCTTTTGCTTTTCGGCAAGGATTTTTTCCATGGTGGTTTTTTTATTTTTTCTGTCGCGATTCGATTCCCCCCCTTTTTTCTTCCTTTCGCTAGACCTTTTTTGAGGGAATTTTACCTTAAAAATTTGTTTGGATTCCCGTTGTTCCTCACAATTTGTCCGAAAATCGTTTCCCCCCTGTACTCCCCAAATGGTCGTTCCCGCGCTCCCCCTTTTTTTTTTGTTTGGGGGTGTTTTTTTTTTTTTTTTTGGGGGGGGGGGTTGGGGGGTGGGGGGGGGGGGGGTTTTTTTTTGGGGGGGGGGGGGGGGGGGGGGGGGGGGGGGTGGGGTTTTTTTTTTTGGGTGGTGTGGGGTGGGGGTTTTTTTTTTGTTGGGGGGGGGGGTGTTTTTTTTTTTTTTTTTTGGGGGGGGGGGGGGGGGTTTTGGGGGGGGGGGTTTTCCGTCGCCATCACTTTTTTGGCCCGGCGGGAACACAGGAGTGCCACGTTTTCCGAATCTTTGTGGCGCCGGTGCCCCCCCCCTAGGATCGACAAATTCCGTTTAAACCACGTTTTTTTTTTTTTCCTACGGATCCGCACCTCTTGCCAGGTGGAGATTTTTCCCAAACCTCTTTATCCGATTCGCTATTTTCATTTTTCCTAGAACCCCTCCGATTTCTTTTCCCAGGTTTCCCCCTTTCGGTAACTTTGTTCAAGTTTTTCCCCGTAGTCGCGCCCAGCGGCCTCCACGGTCCACTGACTCTGCAGCTTTGTTCGAGCTCTTTTTTTTTTCCTTGATTTCTGCGTCCCCCTTTTTGCGGTGTCCCCCGTTTGGTAAAGAGTTTCTGGATATTACCAACCATTCATAAGTTCTTTCGAACTCGCGGTTGAATTTTTCCCCGCAGCCCCTGTTTCAACCAAAATTCCCGGCGTACCTCTGATTCCCATTTTTTCCGTTGGGCTTTATCGGTGCTGTTCTTTGCGGCAGACTCCCCTCCACGGCCAAGTGGCTTTTTTTTTTTTCCCCCGTCGTGCCCCTTTTAAGCCCCCTACCCAGCAGGCCCCTGATGCAGGCACCGGGTTCAAACGTTTTTTTCAAAAATTGTTCTTTCTAAGTTGACGATTTACCCTTTCAAGTGAGGGCCTCAGCTCTTCACTTTTCTGAGTTACCAGTGCCGTAGGGGCTCTTCCGCCTTTGGTTTTTTTTCCCTGTCCGGCCTTTTTTTCTCCGGACTACTGTTTCTTCTCCCCAACTGCTGCCCAACGTCTTCATATTTCCAGAAAGCCCAACTTTTTTCCCTTTTTCGGTTTCGCGATATTCCCCCCCCTTTTTCCCCTAATTTCCGGCCCCTGTACTGCTTCTGGTTTGGTCGAAGGTCTCCTTCGTTCATGAGTTCACCTTTTTTTTTTATGTGGTTGGTTCAAGTTTTTCGCTCAAGGCACTTTCCTTTTTTTCCTCGTGGAAGCTCGGTTCCGACCTTTCTCCCCCCATCCAAAATCGTTCTTTTTGTTCGCCCCCATGGAAGGTAACACCTTGCCGGCCAACTCCCACATTTTGTTTTTTTTTTTTTTTTCTTCCAGCGGGGAAGTCCATTTTGGAGAATTTTCGGTGATCCGTCGCTTCCTTGATCGTCCCCGGCTTACCACCTTGAGCAGTTCCCCAGTCCCTTGGGAATTTTCCTTCGCGTCCCCGCCAAACCTAGCCTTCCATTCCAATTCTCCCCCCAATGCATCTCCCTCCGTTTTTTCTTTCCTCTTTCCGATTAATGCAATTGGAGGCTCCTGGGAAATTTTCACAGTTTTCTATTGTCCCGGTCCTCCCCCCCTTTTATTACCCCATTATGGCCTTTTGCGGCCACGGTGGTTCGTTTTTTTTTGCCAGACGATCAACCTTCCCCATTTTGATGAATCTTTGTTCAACTTTCCCAACCTCCTCGTTTTCCCCTTTTGGGTGGGGAAGTTTTTTTGGTCCCCTCTTTAACCTCTTTTTGTCCGCCCCTTCCCCCTTTGTGAGGTTCTTACCTTTTTTTTTTCGGGAAACCCTTTTTGTCCGCCTTCGGCGGCTCACCACACCCGATTCCCACGTCTTTTTGAATCTCCCCGACCCCCCCCCCCTTTCCCGGGCCGTTCGTGCTTTCCGGCGACTTCTTCACACACACCAAGCGGCTTCAAGCATTGGTCCCCCCCTTTCAAAAATGGGCCATATTCGTGCTTGCGGTCCATTCGCTTTCTTTTTCCCCGAAACTTCCTTTGGGTTCCGTTCCCCTCCCCAGGCCGATTTGGCCGGCGTTGACCGCTCAAGGCTCCCGGCAACCAGTAGTTTCCCCCTCGAGGTCAGATTTTTTTTTTTCCCGCTTTTCAGCCTAAACCTCCCTGCAACAAAAAGGTATACTTTCGAAATTTTTTTCCTTAAGGTGACGGTGTCTGCTCCCCGGGTTTTTTTTTTTCCTACCCAATTTTCCAAGGCACCTTTTTATATTAAGGGCTTTAGGTCTTTGGATCCTGGCCCAGTCAGTTACCCTGTTATTTTCCCGGGCTTCCCGCCCTCCCCCCAGAGTTTTTTTTTTATTAAAGCAACCCCCGTTTTTTTTGATGTTACCCCCCTTGCCTTACTCCTTAATTTTGTCCGGTTTTAATTTAAAACCGGTCAAATTGTTTTCAAACGTTTTTTTCCCCCCGAACCCCCCCCCTTTCTTTCTTTACTTATTTTTTTTTTTTCCCCCATCAATCTCTTTATGGTTTCCCGGTTTTTAGCCCACCTTTTTTTTTTTGGGGCGTTTTTGCAGCATACTTCCCAGCTCTGCTCGAAAACTCCGCTCACTCCCTTTTCTTTTACCGGAACTGGACTGTGGGCGATTTGAGGCTTTTTCTACTTTCTTTTCTCCCCCCCCCCCCGGCACCATTGATTTACCGCCCTCCTTCCCCCTGATTGATATTGAAGGGGATTTTTTTCAAAATTCCTCGACTTTTTTTGTGGGATCACTCGTCACCGTGGTTCCTCTCCCCCCCAGGCCCTTTGTTTTTCTCTACTTCCCTTTGTTTACTTTCCTTGCTGCCTCCCGGGCCATCCTTTCGCTGGGGGGCCCCGGAATGTCCTCCCCCTATTTTTTGGGGGTGTTTGTGTTCCCTTTGTTTTTTTTTTTTGGCTTACCACAACCACAAACTTTTCTTCGGACCTTTTTTCAAAATTTTGCGTTGTAACCGACCCTTTCGTTCCTTTTTTTTTTTTCCAAATTGTTTGTGCCTTTTGAAAAGTCCCGCTTATCGGCGCCATTCCCCCTACGACTAACCATTTTTTCCCCTGCTTTCCGGGTCTCCCCCTTAAAAGTCATTTCACTACCTCTGCAAACCCATTTCTCCGGGGACCGGGTTTTTGGTCCGAAACCTTCCTTTTTATCAAAAACCCCCCTGCCTTTTTTGGTTGTATCCGTCCGTTTGCTACACGTTCTCCCTCCGGCGGGCGCGGTTTTCTTAATGTTTTACCCCAGTGGTTTTTTTTTCGGTTGCTTTTCATTGGGAAACCCTCCTCGCGCGCTGTTGCGGCGGCTCTTTAAAAACTTCCCCTTGCCCGCTTATTTTTTTACGTCTTCTAACCCTTCGTAATTGGCCCGGATGCCGCGCAAGGCTCCGGAGCTTACAGTTTTTTTGGTCATTTCGTCTCCTTTTCGCGTGATCACACGGCCTCACGGGGGAGGTTTCCGTCTTTGGATTCAAGGAGTTTGCCGGATTCGACGCCCTGATTTTTTTCCCCGCATCACCTTCCCCTTCCTCACAATAGGTTTTTTTAACCTTCTGTTCATTGATGATTTTTTTTTTTCACAAACCACTGGCCCCCCACCTCAGTGCTCGCCTTTTCGGTCGTTCTTCGGTTTATTACTTTGGAAAATGGACTTTTTTTCGTCCCTTCTTCCTGGGGCCCGCCGGTTTCCTTCACAATTCAGTCTTTTTTTTCTTTCCCATTACTTTACCCCCTCTCCAGGTCACGGCCAATTTTAGGCCCCCCACCTGGCAGCCCTTTCGTCTGCCCTGCGCTTGTTTCACAACCTTTTTTTTAGGGGATTTTTCCTGTTTTGATTTATCTCTCCGTCTTGCGCACAAGAATTGTCTCGGTCCCCCCTTGCAATTACAGGTCCCCCCCCTAATCCCCTCGCTTTTTCGACTCTTTTTCGCTTGCACCTCCTCCTTCCATTCGGGGGGTTTAGCCTTTTGCTTTCTGGGATTAATGACCTGTTTCCCCACGCTTTTTTTTTTTCTGATACATGTATTCTGCCCATCCGCGAAGATGGGATGCGTCGTTTCCTCCGGGGAGACTTGGAGATGGGAGGCCACCCCCCCCCCCTTGGGGTTTTTTTTTTTGGAAACTGCCACCTCTTCCCTCAGCCGAATTGTTTTGGCCTTCGTCAGCTGCAGGGCGCTAAAACATCGTTCCGCTTCTGCTTGTACTCACAAGCGGTCCGTTCCACGTTTTCCCCTTTTTTTGCGCCTTGCCAGGTGGTCTGGTTCGGTGCGTTGATAATGCTCCCCTTTGCCTCCCCCGACTTTGGCCATTCAGAATGGGGCCAGCGTTTTGGCAGGCATCGCTGGTCAAACGTCGTCCTGTTTTTCCTAATAAATCTTTTTTTTCCCCAGGTTGTTTCTCTTGTGGCACGGTTTTGTCCCTGTCCGTTTAGTTATTCCCCTTTTTCCCTCGTACTGGCCATTTCGTGCCGGTGGTGCTGGTCCTTTTTTCTCTGTTCAGGGGCCGTCCTCCTCTTTTTCTTATGTTCTCCTCTATTCGCTTTTTGTTGTTTTGTGCTTGCTTCAAACTTTGGTTACATCGGCGCGTTCGATTTGCCAATTGATCCCTTTTTCACAAACCGTCCTCCGAACTTTTCCCCTTGGCCCTGGTCACATGACGGAGAACAGAAGCCGACTTTTCCCTTCGACGGGGTTAGA
>Ga0179593_1376582_pt1 | contig 13447 bp, 18 predicted proteins | sample CZODoug2_1_08_16_FD_185931 | JGI IMG/M metagenome (GOLD analysis project Ga0179593, IMG submission 185931) | Vadose zone soil fungal communities from Angelo Coast Range Reserve, California, USA - CZODoug2_1_08_16fungal (PacBio error correction) | ecosystem: Environmental > Terrestrial > Soil >... | reverse complement strand
ACCCAGTTGTTGACATACCTTTTTTCCCAAGGTTTTTTTTTTTTGACTTACGGGGTTTTCAACCATTGGACACTACCCCGTTTAGTGAATTTTATGGGCCGGTTGGGCCCCTTCACTTTCTAAATTTTTTTTTTTCCAGCTTTCCGGACCCCTCCCCCCCCCCCCTCCTCGTTGGTTCCCCCTTTTTTTTTTTTTCGGTTATTTTTTAAGGGTTTTTTCCTTCACTTTCCCTTGTCACGTTTTAAACCCTGAAGTTTTTGAACCTTTTTGTTTTTTTGGTCGGGTCTTTCCCCCTTTTTGTTTGCCGAACCCCCCCCCCTGGAACCCTCTTTTTGGTTGGGCGGTTGGTGTTTTTTAGTGTTTTTTTTTCCCCCCTGTTGTTGTCTTCCCGGCTGTTTTTTTCCGCCCCGTTCGTTTGAGGATTTGTTTTTTTTGCCTGATTTCCCTGGGACACGGACGTTACCACACAACCCACCGGAGGGTGTTACCCCTTTTGTCCGTCATTCAACACCCCACCTTTCTTAGAGTTTTTTTTTTTCCCCTTCAACAGTCCCCCAAGTCTTAGGTGGTTGCGTGTAGTGTCCAACCCCCCCTTTTATCCCGTTTTTTTCCTTTTGCCCCCCCCCCCCCCTGTCCGGGCTTTTTTTCCTTTCCCCTTTTTCACCCCCAATTTGCCCGTTTCCAGGCAGGTTTTTCTCTTCTCTTTGCGCACCCCTCCCCTACCCCCCTGATTTTTTGTTACAGATTTTTTTTTTTCTGTGTACCCCCCCTTTTGTGCCCGTTTACTTTTGTGTTTGTTTAGGCAAAAATTTTTGTTTTGTTTTCCCCCACCCCCCCCTGTTCGCGTTTTTTTTTCGTTGTTTGGTATTACAGGTTCCAGGTTTGGCACTTGAACCGAAACATTTTTTTTTGTTAAACTTCCCCCCCAACTGACCTTTTTTTTTTGGTCTGGGAAACCCCTTTTCCTCAGGTTTTGAGGCGTGGAGTGTAGGGGCCAGGATGTAGGTTTTTCCGTGATACTTTTCCCTTTTTGCCCCCCCCCCTCCCTGGCTTTTTTTCACCCTTTTTTTTTCAGTTCCTAGGGGTCACCAGGAACGCCGTTTTTGGGGTGTAATTTTTTTTGGGACCAATTTCGTTGGAACCCCCCCCCGCTTTCCCCCACCCCCCGTCCCCATTTACCTTTTTTAGTTTCTTCATTTTTTTCTTCACCTTTTTTGGACAAAGTTTGCCCTTTTTCACTGTTCTTAGGTTTCTGTCTTTTGGGCTGGTTTGGTCTGTTTTTCCCCTTGGGTGTTTCAATTGTGACCTGCAGTCGGCTTTGGTGGCAAAACTGCTTTTACTTTTTTTTTTTTGACCCCCCTCTTGCCAATGCCTGTAAGTTGTTTTTTTTTTGTTTTTTGGGGTGTTTTGGTGTACCCTAATTTTGTTTTCATTAAACCTGAAAAGTTTTTTCCCCCCCAGAAGTTTCTGTATCCCCTTTTTTTCTGTGTCCCGTTTTTTTTTGTTACACGCCGTTTAAAGACCCCCCCTTTCCGGTCCCTTTTTGATAAGTTGTTTTCACCGACCCATTTCTGTTTTGAAAACGCCCCTTTTCCGATACCCTCTTTTGACGCTTTTGGGACTTTTTCCCCCCCTGTGTCCCCGTTGGAGTTTTTTTGAAGGTTCATGATTACCACCTGCCCCCCCACCACAGGCGCTTTCTTGTGGACCTTGCCGTTCCCTTTCCCATTTCTCACCCGTGGCAACCCCTGTGCCCCCCCCGAACACCACCCACCGTCTTTTTTTCTTTCCCTTTTTTTCCATTTTTCTTTTTTGGTGTGAAAGAAATCAAAGTGTTTCCACTGGTTTTTTTGGGTTGTGTTTTCCCCCTTTTTGCCGCAATTTTTTTGTGGGGTTTCCAGACCCCATGCAGGGACCCCTTAAAAAAAAACCCTTTTCCCCCCATTTTTTCCCCCCTGTTTGATGTTACGCTTTTTGATTTTTTTTTGCGGGGTCTTTTTGGGTTTTGAGACACTCCCACTCCCCCCCCCCCCCATCTGTTTTTTTGACAGTTCCCGTTTGCCGTTTTGAGAGGTTGTTGTGTGGGAGTTTTACATGAGGGGACACCGCTTTTTTTCTGTTCCATGAATTTTGGTTCACCCTGTTTGTGGTGTCCCCAACCCCCCTCTTTTTTTAATTTCCCTTTTTAGCGTCTTGAACGAGTGTTGTGTTGATTCGGTTGTTTTACACCATTCCCCCCCGGACTGTTTGGGTTCCGAGCGTTACCCCCAACTCTTCCCTGGGGCGGTGCGGAAGTAGTGTTTTTTTGTTTGCTGGTTTCCCCCTTTTGCTGCAAGGTTTTGCAACTTGTGGTCAGAATTGCAATTCCTGGTTGTTCCCCCAATGTGGCCAGACACCCCCCCCACCCTTGTTTTTTGACCCCCCCCTGGGTTCCTTTAAACCCCCTCCTTTTTTTTGTTTTTCAGTTTGTGTCCCCCTGTTCGGGTCAAACCCACCCCCCACTACCCAGTATTTTGGCCCTTCAATTTTTACCACTGTTTTGTTTTTTTCGCAAGTTAGTTGTGTTTCACCTTGGCCCCGTCGGTTCGTCGTCCCAATGGGTTCACCGTGCCTCCCAAGACAATTATGTTTTGTTTTTTTTTTGTTCCGTTTGTTAGGGTTTTGCCCCCCCAACCCCCCCCCCCCCCTTTTTTTTTTTTTTTTTTTAGTTCCTTTGTTTGAGTTGGGTGTTTTGCCCACCCCCTCACTTTTTTTTTTTACCTTTTTGTGCTCCTGTGTGCTTTTTTTCTGTGGAAAAACTTTGCTAGCACCATTGTGGACCAATTTTCTTGAACCATTGCACCCTTATGCCCCACAACCCCCCACATTTAAACCAAAAATTTCCCGTTTCCTGCGACTGAAACCGTTTTTTGTTTTTTTTTTCAATTGTGGGGGTTCCAGTTGGGTGTTTCATTTTGTTTTTTTTTTTTGGTTTTGCATTTGGTTTTTTTTCAACTTTTGTTTGTTATTTGAGCCCACTGGGACGTGGGCCACTTGCTGGTCCGCCCCCGGCGGTTGCACCTTTTTTTCCATTCATCCCTCCCGTGACAGGTGTAACTTTCCCCCCCCCCTTTTTTTTTTTACTCCCCTTTTTTTGTTGTGAAACAAACCCTCCCCCCCCATCTCCTTCACCGTGTTAAGATTTGCTACTTTTTTTTTTTTTATTTTCTTTTTTTCATTTTCCCCCTTTTTTCCATCCATTTTTTCTGGTTTTCTTGTTTTTTGCTGGGATTTCTCGATTGGATACCCCCCTTTTCACAAAACTCTGTTCCCACTTCCAAAGAGGAGTTTTTTTTCCCCCCTTTTTTTTCAACCCCCCCCCCCCCCCTGTTTGTTTGCCCCCAGTCCAGGTCCCCTCATTGATTTTCACCCGTGGGGGGGTGGCGTTTTTTAACCCTTCGGCAGGTGTGGGTGTTCCCTGGCACCCCCCTTCCCCAGGCCAAACGCCCTTTGAGCCCACCTTGCCATGTGTTGTCAACCCTTTTTCCGGTGGCCACCAGACCCCTTTTCGGACTCAGCACTTGTTTCCCCACATTTGGTGGGGCTTTCCTTGGTGACCCCGTTGTGTAGGCCCCGTTTTTTTGAGTGCCACCTTTTTTTTGTTGGGCACCAACACCCTTTTGTGGCGAAACGTTCCTTTACAAACATTCTCATGGCAAACCAAACAAACACCCTGTTGCGTGGTCCCGCCGGAACACCTCACAACCCCCACACGTGGCACGTTGCCCCCACAAACGGTTGGGGGGCCCCCCCCTTTTTTAATTTTTTTTGTTGTGTCTTGTGATCCCCACCTGTTTTTTTCCCCCCCCCCTGAACTTTTCGGCCCGGACCCTGTGCCCCTAACTGTACACCCCGTGTACATTCGTTTTTTTTTTTCCAGTATTACCCCCACCTTTTTCCCCCTCCGTGTTTTGTGGCAATTTCGGGAAGTGTGTTTTTTTGCCCTCCCCCAAACACTTCCTTGTTACCCTTTTGAAAACTCGAATGTTTTGACGGGCCATGGGTTTTTGGGTTTTGATTGACTTAAACCCCGTCATTTTCGGTTTTTTTCCATTTATTTTGTTGGGTGTCCGGTTTTGTTTACAGATTTCTTTCTTCCCCCCCCTGTTCCCCCCCTGTGTCCCATGTTTTTTTTTTCAGTGCCCCTTTTCTCACCCCCCCAACCACAATTTTACCCCCTTCTTTTTTAACCTACCATACGGCCTTTTTCTCTCCTTTAAAAAAAACCAACCCCCCCCCCCCCCCAAAACACTTGGTTCCAAATGTCTTATTTTTTTTCACCTGGGGGGACCCCTTTTGGCTTTTTTTTTCTTTGTGTGAGTCTTTTTTTTCCCTTATTTTGTTTTTTTCACCTATTGCCCATATCACCCCGAAACTTGACGGGGGTTTTCCCCCCTTTTGTTGGGGGGGTTTCATTTTTTTTTTCCATTTAGTCTGTGTTGCTTTTAATTCATCCCCCCCCCATTTTCTGCCCCCCTTTTTTTGCCCTTTTTTCCCCCCCCACCTGTCACGAACAGACCCTGAAAGTGGGGTTTTTTTTTTTAACCACGTGTTTAGATTGTTACGAACACCCAACCCCCCCCCCCCATACAGGTCCCATACCCCCACCAACTTTTTTTTTGGGCCCGTTGTTTTTGTTTTCACACGTTTGTGGTGGTCATATTCTTTTTTTTTTTTTTCTTGTCTGGTGACCACTTGACGTGGACCCACGTTTGTGTCTTTTTTGTTCAATGGTGGGGTCCTGTGGTTTTTTTTCCCCCCCCAACGGTCTTTCCGCCCCAGGTTCCTTCCACAGTTTGCACCTCTCTTGGCCCGTAGTGTTTCCACCCCCCCCCTTCTTTAGGGGCATTACGTCTTTTTTTCAGGGGTTTGTTGCTTCTTTTCCCACCCTTGCTTTAAATCTGCCGGTGGACCCCTTTGTCATGAAAGTTTGGTTTTTTTTTTTGCCTTTGCATTTCCCTTTGTGATTTCCCCACACACCTTTGCCTTTTTCGGGTGCTTTTTTTCCCCCCCCCCCCCCCCCCCCCACACCGTTTTTCCCCCAACACCCCCCGGCGGACTTTTGGTTACCTCGGGCCCGTTGCCCCCCCAACAACAGCCGTTTCTGGTTTTTTTGCTTTTTTCTTTGGGGGAAGGGTTGTGTTTTCCCACCCCACCCCCCCCCCCTTTTAACATTTCGTTTCTCAAGTCACCTCCGTCCTGGCACCCTATTTGATTAGGCCATTTGGGGGTTTTTTTTTTTTTCCCCACCCCCGTGAGGGGTCCCCCCGTTTCCATTTTTTTTTTTTTTTTTTGACAACCCACGGTGCCGGCGGTCTGGCCCCTTTTCACGCCTGGTCTTGTTTTGATGCACGGTTTCTTTCCCCCTCCCCTGTTTTATCGTACCTTTTTTGGGGTTACGTGGTTTTTTTTTGGTCCAGGTAAAAAAAAAAACCAACCCCCCCTAGTTTTTCCGTCCCTTTTTTTTGGGATTTTTTTTTTCCTTTTTGTTCTCCGGTCACAGGAACATTTTGGGCATTATTTTTTGGTCTGCCAAACCCCCCATGGGTTTTGGTGGTGTTGACCAGATTTTTTGTTCGCCGAGTTTTTTTCATACACTGCCCCGCCAAACCCCAACCCTTTTGCCCCTTGTTTTTGTCTCGACCCCCCCCCCCCCCCCCCCCCTTCCAATGGCCCCCACTCTGGTTTGTTAATGTGTTTTTTTCCCATTTTGGCCTGGGGAGCCCCCCCCCCCCTTTACCCCCCCCCCCCCCAAACCCACTTGAGTTTTTTTTTTTTTTGTTCTTGTGGCATTTGAAAACCTTACCCCCACCCCCCCCCCCCCCCTTGTTGTACCACACACGTTGTCCACTCTCACAACCCTTGTTTTCCCACACCCGGTCAAATCCATTCCCTCCCACCCCGTTCAAAATTTTGCAAAAGTGTGTTTGTAAACCATGACCCCACCTGCCCCAAGTAAGATTGTTGGACAAAATTCCCCCCTTTTTACCCCCTTTGGTGGCTGACGCAAGGCACGTCTAAGATTGGTTTTCTTTCCCTCAAATGACCTTTTGGATACATCGCTACCTTCTCGGAAGATATCAGGCCTTAGCTTCCCCAAATTTTCGTGACTTCCGCCGGTTACCTGTATGTAAACCCGAAGCCACTGTCCCTAGAGAGGGACAAAGAATGGCCACCCAAGTTAAGTACCAAACAAACCTAATGATTCCCCCCCCTTACAGATTTTGCCCGAAACACCCAGTCCCTTAGTTGGAGTTACCTCGCCCCTCTTTTCACTAAAGAACACCTTTCCCCCCTCGCGAGGTAGAGCCGCACCCCCCCTTTCTTTCTTTTGAAAGAAGGAGCCGTTCCACAAATTTCGGATGTAGATTGGTAAACCCAAAGGGCCCAAGTACGGGGGATTCAGGGAAACGAGGGTACCCAATTCGGAGAGCTTTTGGAGACCTTAGAAGAGCTCGTCCCTAATGGACCCACTCGTCTTTCGAAAGAAACCGGAAAAACATAGAGCGGTTTGTCCCCTTCCCGGTTTTGTCAGCGGAGTCCCCTTAGAGAGCACGGTCAGCCACGAACGACTGGCGACCGGCCCCTTTTGTATTCCCCCAATGGCTTGCTCTTCCCCCATTTCTCAGCTTGGACAAAGGATCTGAACGTTTCCCCCCCCCGAGGACGTGAATGCTCTTCCTGCTTGAGAGGGTACTTTTTTTTTTTTAGAGTTCGTAGCTAACTCTGTCGGGCGGCCCTCCACTTTGGAGAAAAGAGCCCCGTTGTGTACAGCCGCGTGTGTTTTTATCCCTCATTCCGATTCACTCTTCCCCAGAACAAGCCGTTCCCACAATACGTGCGGATAGTACTTAGAGACCTTTTGAGTAGGGACTTTCTCATTCCACGAAGAGAAGGACCCCCTTCATTCCCCATTGAAGACGTTAGTCCCCCCCCCTTGGGCGACCGATCTCGGAATGTTCCATCCCCGGTGAGGCTCGGTTTCCTAGACTTTTCGAATGCGGAGGGGCTGCCTCTTTCTCCCCTCGCCCTCATTTCAGGCTTATTGTCTTGATGTAGAATTTTGAGTCCCCGTGTCTGAGAACTGCTTGTGCTGACCCCGTCCAGACTTGTTTCCGACTTTTACATTGGAAATTTCTGTCTTTGTTTCCGATTCCCCTGGACGTCGGCCGTCCCTGATCAAGACGGACTTCCCAGACCATTGAGGATCTCAAATTTCCCTTTTCCTCCATTTCCCATTCGATCCCCCCCCTTACCCCGCAGCGCCACGGGACCGATGCTTCCTGTCCTCTCTTCCCCTTGACTCTCGCCTCGGTGAAATACCGCGATGGGCTGCCCGCCCATTTGGGTTTCACAGATGCCCTCCCCGCCTCGTTGAAAACCTTCCCCCCTGATGAACAATAATTCCAAGTACCGGCCCCCCCCCGCCCGGTTTCTTAGAGTCATATGTAATCACCCGTCCCGAGTCTTAGGAGCGATTTCCCTGAAAACTCGCAAACCTCACAAGAGCAGGACGTACTTTTCAATTCGAGACATAGTACCAGAAGGTGACCGACGACCCCACAACCAAGTGTGAAACCTTTTTCCCCAGCAACGGTGACTGAAAGGATTCTTCTCATGGCCAGCGAGAGGCCAAAACGCTCAAAAAGGTTTCCCAACCTGGGCCCGTCTATCCTAAGGACCTTTCCCCTCCCCCCTATGCACACCCCAAGCTCTCTCCCCACTCCCTGGAGATTCTCTCGCCTCGAAGTATGAGCCTATAGTCAAGAGTGGACTTATCCCTTTTTCCCCCCCGCAATCTCCCAATTCCGCAGGGTGAGGAAAGTTTTGATTGTTCCTTTTTTTTTCTTCAGGCCCAGTCGTCACGAGTTCTCTCCATCGAGTACCCTCCTTTCGGACAGTGCTTTTTTCGGCAGTCCTGATAATGAGAGCGGCAGATCAGTCTAGTTCGATCTCCTCCCTGACCAGTCTTGGTTCCTTTAACTGGACTTCTGTCGAAGGGTAGCGTGAACTTTAACTCGCGGCGGGTCCCAATTTAAACTTTATTTTATCCCGCAGTATCTATCTTTTTTCCGTAGTCCCCCATCGGGCCAACGCGGAGGTTCCTACACCCAGAACGGTGGAAGTGGGTATTGATAGACTGGCGGCGCCTCGACCCCTCGTTTTCCGACCCAGATTCATTTCCTCACGACCTCGCCTTTTGGGGACCACCCCTCTGTACATAAGGCTTCACCCGAGCAGAATCGTCCGCCCGCAAGTCGAAGAGCGCCTAGCTCCCCAAGCCATAAAAGAAGCGAGGAAAAGTTTCCTTTCTAGCTTGTCATCGTGGTCATGTTTTCTTCCCTTCTATAGCTCTCCCCTCGCCACGGTTTTTGCAACATTCCCTCCCCCTGATATTCTCCCAGGTTAGTCGAGGAAGTCAAGCCGTTATAAGGCGGCGCTTGTGGTCATCCCCTCCGCTGACTTTCTTTGGATTATTCCTTCTTTCAGCCGCCGAACCTAGTTGTGCCCGTGTTTGGGTCGTCGTCGTGGAATATGTCCCCCCTCCCTTTGCTGGCCCCGGGTCCCGAGACAGACCGTTTTCCCTCTCCCCCTTTAAGAGGTACCACAAATAGAAACCCCCCCTCGTTAACTCTCTGTCCTTTAAGACCCCGTTCCGTCCCGTGGCCAAGCGTGGCCAAGGCCAGACTTTTCCTCCCCCCCCTGTGGCATTGTGTCTTTTCACTTGCATCAATTCCCAGTTGGATGACCCTCCCCATCTTTACCTCCTGCCCCGACCCCCCCCCCCCCGACTAGTGATGTAAGGCTTTCGCCGCGTCCAGGCTGATTCGCGAGACCCCCTTTAGCGCATGAATCCGTCCCTCCCAGTGGAAGGGAGCCTCCAGACGGAACACGCGCTGGGTTACGGCTCCTCCATTTGGTTGCGCCCGAACTCTTCCTAGTTTTTGTGACTTTCCGAGCGCGAGCGCTCAAACCTCTCCCTGATTTGTGTGGAGGCAAGCATGTGAATTATTTATAAGAGGTTTTTGCAGTTGTAGTTCCTCCGCACCTTCGCTTCTTTCCTTCCCGGATGGCTTTTTCCCCTCCGTATTAAAAGGCGGACTTACTCACATTGACGCCAAGACTTGCTTGGCGTGTCCGAGCATTCTTGTCAGGCGTATCCCAGACTTCCCCCTCCCCTGATCAAGGTAGCTGGTGGGGGTGTTGGGGGGGTGTGGGGGGTTTTTTGTTTTTTTTCTTTGTGGTGTGGTTTTTCTTGGTCTTGTTTTTTTTTTGGGTGGTGTTTTTTTTTGGTGGGTGGGCTACCCTTCTCTTTTTTGCGCGTTAACGTTGGTATTTTTTCCGTGGAGGTCCAAAACCTTTTCGCCCACCTAGCGCTTTTTCTAAGCCTTCCCGCACTTAAGTTGGTGTACTCCTGATAGAACGTTTACCCCTCTTGGCAGTCTAAGAAGGAGTAGGCTGGTAGCTCTATCTCGGCTACTGTCCTTTCGGTCCATGCCTGACTGCCACGGGGCGCAAAGTCCCCCCCGTCTTTAAATGTATTGATACCTTCCGCCGGCTCCCCGGAGTCTTCCTCCTTTTCCTTTTTTTGCATTACTTGTCAAGCCGCCCTTGTCACGAAACTTTTCTAATTCGTTATGATGAGTTTGCTCTCTTGTACCCATGATCGCGCCTGCTCGAGTACTTCTCCGGAGTGACCTGAGTCCCCCTCCCGGTCCTCTACGATTAGAAACTTAGATGAAGTCCAGACCCCCCTGTGTGGTTTGGCACAAGTCCCCTTGATAGGAAGCCTTACTTACGCCCTGCTTTTTTTCCTTTCCCCTTTTTTCCCCCCCCACGGTCAAAGGGACTACGTCTAGGTTCAGTCGGCATAAGCTCCGAACGCCGAGGTCCCCCCCCTCAGAGTCTTGACTTACCCACACTTTAGGCTTTCTTAGAGTGACTGGGCCCTTCTGAGATCCATAACTCCTCACTCCCATTTTTCTTTTATATTTTTTTTTTTTTTTATAGGTTATTATGTAGTTTTGTCGAGAGGACGCTGAAGCAATAATCTTTTTTCCCCCACTCCCCATTAAACAAGTTCGACCCCTCGCCTATTCTGAAGCAGTCGCCTGACTCCCAATCGGAGGCGTTCATAGTGTCCGTCATTCCCTATTATTAAAGCATGACCCCTAGTGGTCGCGCTAAAACCCCTGTCCCTCCCCTCTCGTTAAGGTACCCACAGTCCCCGTGCACCTTTCCTGAGTCGGTAGAATAACGACCCCTACTTCGTTCAGAGTCTTTGTGCTCCTGCCAGTGACAAGCAGTCAGGTTAGACTGGAAATTGAGTAGGCTCTTCCTCTATCTTTTCGTCGTCCCTGACATGGGACCATTGACCGCTAACCGAGGAAAAAAGTCCCCCTGCATCTTCGATTTCCTCCAACTGATGAGGGGGGATTTTGCCCTACTTGTCGTAAAGAGGTAGATGGCGGCACGCGTATACCTTTCATAACCCTCTTCTTACTTGAGGGTGGTGCTTTTCACCCTCGAACCGTTTTGACCTCTTTTTTGTATATATTTTTTAATACTAACATTTTGTTGTTAGGAGTCCCCCCCTCCTTCCAGTCTATTCGCTTAAAGAACCCCCCAGTTTCAAGAAATCAGATCTGCGCTTGCGTAGAATAAGGACGGGAACGGAAACTTTTTCCCCGGTAAGACCCTGACGTGGAACCACCACTTCCCAGCCGTTCTCTGAATCACTCCTACAGTTTTTCCCGTGGTTTTATTTTCGCGTGACATGGCAAAATTTTCTTCCCTCGCGAATGAGCTTTCCCGCTGGGCCCTCCCGGCCTCGACAACTGACACCCTCAGATGAGCAATTGGCGCACACGACTCCCCTGAGAGAACGGCTCAGTATTTCGACTCTCCGCTCCCCTGGGGGACAACATTTCTTCATGAACCGATGGGCACATTTGTGCTGTGAAACACGCATGGCATATGAGTGGCTGCCTTTACCTCTCTTGCCGCTGTCGAGGGTACCGCCTAAAACCTTCCCGCCGACACGACAGCCGCTCGTCTTCGACTGATGATCCAGTTTTTGGTGCCGCCGTTATACGCATTGACCCTCATGCCCATGGCTTTTTCGGTTCCTTTCCCCGCAAACGTCAGCACTGACCCCCTACCGAAGATTTACATCTCTTTCCGAACTCTTCCCCGAACTGACAGAAGAGGGATAGGTTGGGTCCCGTTCCGCGCCCGGTATGCATTGACCCGTCCGAGCGACTCTGGCGTACCTAAACTTCGTTTGTCGAATTTTGATGCGCCCCGATAAATAGGCCCGACTTTATCGAAGGACCGAAGGGGCGAATTCGTACTAAGCGTGAGGATCAATTACCAGATGTACTCCTTCCAACTCGCGTTGATGTTTTTTAATTTCCTTCAGCTTATGCAATCGTATGATTTTGTTTTGTTTGTTTTTTTTTTGTTTTTTTTTTTTTTTTTGTTTTTTTTTTTTGTTTTTTTTTTTTTTTTTTTTTTTTTTTTTGTTTTTTTTCCTTTTTTTTTTCTTTTCGTCATTTTTGAGGTTCAAGAGGAGGTTCCCCCCCCCCCTGCACTTCCTAACTATTTGACCTCCGATATTGGTTTCCATTGTTCTACTCTCAATTTCTTACTTTTAATTCCCTCTTCGAAAAGATTTTACTAGAACAGGAGAGTCCCTCCTTTAGGAACAGTTCTCCTATGCGCGAGCCACGCGACCTATTTCCCCGCCTACGTGACCGTCCCTTCCTTCATGGTGTCGACCCAACTTTTGCTGCTTCAGGGGAAATACCCCGCCAGGAAGGGCGAACGTTTTTACCCCACTTCGCCGACCATTTTTTTTCCCGCCGTAATTTTCCCGACTTGTCGGAGGGTCGCGTGCGGCTCGGTTGAACTTGGAAAGAACAATGATCTTTCCTTCCGATCTCGCAGCTTCTCCTCCCTGGGTAGAATGCTCCTTGTTCTTCGGCTTTAGTATGAGTATGGAACTCTCATCCGGTCACGCCACGAACTGAGTCAGAACGGCTGTCCTTTCCGTCCCCACCGTCTTTTCTCCTTTCCAGAGATGGAGACGCAAAACCCAGTCTTCTCCCGGTTGGCGTACTCCTGCTTTTAACCTAAAACCACTCCCCTCCCTCTTAGGGTCCGCAGCTCATAGAAGGACGCGTAGACCAACTTCGGCGGAAGCGGGACGAGCCACCTTTCCCCCCCTTATGTTTTTCGTTTTCCCCTCGATTCGCTTTTTTTTTAATTAATTCTTCTCGGTCCCCCTTCAGTCCCACAGCATCGTCTCAATCCCCGCACTCAGTCGTTTTGTGCCTGCGAGATTAGCGATTTTAGGCACGAATGGATTCGTGTTTTCCCACTGTCGTTTCTTCCCCTGGCGTGGAAACGATTGGAAACACTTCAGAGGTGCCAGGTGGTCCCTGTTCCGGGAAGTGCTCTCAGGCTGCTTTCTCTTTTTCTTTCGAGTCCCTATAAAGCGTATGGCTATTCACACCTTCTCTTCTCTTGACCTTTTTTCGGCTGGTCGGGCCTTTTGATCAAAAGCAGATTAATTTCCTCGAACCGAAAAAGACTGTCCCTGTGCAACCCTAGGCGGTGTTTTACGCTTCCGCTATCCCGGAGTTTTCTTTTACTCATACACCACGACTCGACTCTCCCGTACTAAGGGACTCGATGAACGGGGCCCCCTACTCAATCTATTGCCCGAATTTCCCGCCCCAGGTTTGGGCGGCCTTTCTTCGCTTGTGACGACCATTTTTTCCATGATGTCTAGAACCTTCTTGAATTAGATAGGTTGGATGTAGAGCGGCGTCTCTTCATGTTGAGAATTCTGCTTACACCCCTGAATTCTAAGTTCCTTGGGACAGTCTGTGGGAGGTGTCACTCTTTCCTACTTTCTCCATCAGGAGGCAGCACGAAGAGTTAGCGGGCTTTCTGAGAGCCTATACTTCCCTTGTGACGTTCTTGGTCCCGATGGATTAGTCAACACCCGCCGCCGGATTTTTTTGACATTATTACTTCTGCGTGATGGCACAACCTTCCCACCCGGTGCAGTAAATTCCCCTTTTCTACGATCCACCTTTAATCTCCCAGCGCAATTCGTCGCTCGAAAAAGACATTGTTTCGAGAAGCTCTGCCGCACCTTTGACCCTGAGAGACGAGGTTTCCGGAGGCCCTCTCTCTTATACTCAACTATGCCAAAATCCTCCCGTAATTGTTTTTGTCCGTCGGTTTCCCGGGCAGCGCGAACTTCTTTTTCCGACCTGAACAGAGCCACACCACAACGGCCCCGACAAACGTACTTCAGTCCGGCGGCCCCATTGAACCTGGCGGCCAAAACCGCGTTACACCCAACGCGTTCCTTTTCCCTTGAGCGTCCGACACG
>Ga0179593_1295161_pt1 | contig 13447 bp, 10 predicted proteins | sample CZODoug2_1_08_16_FD_185931 | JGI IMG/M metagenome (GOLD analysis project Ga0179593, IMG submission 185931) | Vadose zone soil fungal communities from Angelo Coast Range Reserve, California, USA - CZODoug2_1_08_16fungal (PacBio error correction) | ecosystem: Environmental > Terrestrial > Soil >... | reverse complement strand
CCTTCGTCTCGGTCACCAGCGTTGTGAAGTTGATGCTATCCCCATTCACTTTCTTTTAGGTTTTGGGCGCCCCTACAATCTATTTTCCCTTCCCACCTCCCTTTCATCGAGTTCTTTTCACTGAGTGAAGAATGGAGCCCAGAATTCGCCTCCCACGGTTTCCATTTCCACAAAATTTCGAGCCACCCAGAGGCTGACACATTTTTTTCCCCCAGTTTTTAGGACAAACCTTCTGCCCACGCCCTGTACAAAGTAACGCGACTCCGTGACACCCGCGGTCCTTAAACAGTAGTGCAATCTCTTTTTGTCCATTTTGAATTCTCCTCCTTTTTTTTGTTGAGATATCTTAGCCCAGTTTTGCCCGAGTCTGTCCGGGGCAGCGGCTCGGTCCTCTTGCTAGTATAATCTTGGCCCTGTTTCTTTCCCTTTGTCACGCATGCTTTGGAATCCTCTTTCCTCCCTGGTAAGACACTTCCTGTATTTCTGTAGAGGATACCTGTGTTTGTTTCAGTTTCCCGTTTGAATTACCTATTTTATGTGTTTTTTTTTTTTTTTTGGGTGTAATCCTTTGTGTCTGTAAAATTCAGATGAGCTGTTTATGCGACCATTCGTGATTAGGGGTTTGTTTGGGCTCCCATTGACTTCCCTTCAAGTACTTCTTTAGCATTTCTGGTCCATGTCCTTCTCTGCTGGAGTATCCCGTGTGTGTTCTTAATCTTTTCTTTTATTTTTTTTGCCATTGTTAAATTTTCCCCTAAGTTTTTTAGAGTGGTTTTTGTAGGACCCCCCACTTTTTGACCTAAACACTTCAACTGTCCCCCTCAATTAACCTCCTTAATTGTCCTTTTCTCTTCTTTAATATTTGTATGGCCATCACACTGGCTAGAACCTGGTTTTGACCCTCCACATCCGCCCTTGAACAATCTCTGCCGATTAGTCTTTTTGTTTTTTGTACCCTACTACTCCGGCCCATACATCGGAAACGTAAAGGACTGACCTCACCCCCTCACCCTTTTATTTTCGTTAAACCGTTTTTTCTCATCTCTCGGTAAGCCCTTTCCTCCGGCTACCGTCATGTCACTTAGTTCTGCCCATTGGAACAATGCGCTTCCCTCATTGCCTCCCCTAGCCCCCGCGACCTCTGCGTACCTCTTTCGTTGACCCCCGTCCGTATATACCCTGCCCCGGCGTTTCTTTTTTCCCCTCCTTCGATAACTATAAGTGGATCAGATGCCTTGTCCTTTAAGGCTGAACACTCCCTTTCTTGTACTTTCCTGTCTGTGACTCCCTTCAAAGACCCACCAGCCCGTTCCCATTTACCCTAGAATAGCCCTCGGTGTCCAGCTTCCGTTTCTGGACATGATTGTGTTTATTTTCTTTCTCCCCTCCCACAGAGAAACCCAACATTCCGTTCGTCCCAAGTCCCGGCTAATCCCTCTTGGACACGAAAGACTGCCCACCCCCCCCCCCACCCTGTTTAGTTTTTCATACCAATTTGCTTCTTCTTTGACCGGGAAAATTCTTCAATTCGCGATCGTGTTTTACACACCCAATTTTCACCTCCCCTCGTGCTTCCGTAGAGATTCCACTGGTTCGGTCCTTCGTATCCCCCCTCACCTATTTGATTTCCTTTTTCTGAGATTGCAAATAAAAGGTGGCTGCATTATTGGTGTAGTTTGGGTTCGCGAGGAGGACCGGTAGTCTTTATTGATTTGTGACCAATCTTTTGATTGGGGGAAGAGGTACGTTCTCGCAACCCCACCCCTTTGATCTGTCTATCTGAGTCTTTTGGTCCTTTGTCACCTGAAATCGCGGGAGGGACTGTCCCTGGAGGTTTTTTCGTCGATGTCCCCTGTAAAAACATTTCCAGTATCTGCTCCCTCCTCTGTTAGACGATATTTAACTGGTTAACGGTGGTTTTCCTGTCCCCATCCCATCATTGCTCTCGATCACTGTACTCCCCCTTCTCATTTGGCCACTACCGGGTTTTGTTTGTCAGTTACGGATTTTTGTTTGTTGCCCTTATTTTTTTTTTAGGTTGAACCCAGAACCCAAATGAGGGTCCGCTGGGGCCCATGGATCATCCCGCGTTCAGATCACCCCTACCCCTCTTGACATCCGTCGAACCTGGACCCAGCGCTTCCCCATCGTCCTTTCAGGAACCCTACACCCGGAAGAATTCTCCCACCTAACGGCCCCTCTTGTATTATCAATTTCGAGGCCGTCTAATGCAGTCTAAAATTGGATGACCTCCTTTCTCACGAGGCTGATCCCCCCCTCCATCCCGATGTTTTCCAGTGTTTATACGATTGATTCCCCCTGGGTGCAGTCCTTAAGTAAATTCCTTGATCATTAGGCGTCTCCTCCCCTCCTTCGTATTCTTCCCTTTTTCTTTGTCCTTCCTGTGGTTGCTTTTTGCTATTCAGTGGTTAGCTGGTGGTTGATTTCAGGGTTCTTTTTTCAGTCTAGTTTCTGCTAGGTATTGACAGGCCCCTCTTTGCAGTGTCCGCGCCCTTTGTTCCTAGCCTGCTCACCGTTTTCCTTTTTTTCCCCTGCAGGTGCAGTCAGCCCGATTGTTCCTCGCTTTGTTTTTTCCTCGTTTACTATCCCTCCGTTGTTGTTTTTTGACTATCTCCCCCCCTAACATTGCGACGCTGTTTCTAAAAACTGCCCTTTCTCCCTCTTCCCCCCGCCCGAGAGTGTTTTCCGGTCTCCAACGCGCCTGGTCCATGAGGGAAGGGACAGCACGAGCACTGATCACGACCCCTCCCACAAATATAGGGAAATCCACACAACTCGCCAAACCCCCCCCCTTAGCTTTTTTCCCCTTTTCTCCAGACCGCCGTCTTTCTGGTCTGTTATTTAGGAATGTCTTCCCCCCCTTAATTCTTGATTTACTTGTTTGAACCCCAGTTTAGAGTCAATTTTTCTCCCTGTCAGTGGATGTATTTAGTTGTTCTTCCTTCCGTGTAAACAGGCCCGAAAGAGCCATTGCTCTGCAGAGTAGTTCCTCTACTGTTCTGATATGATTCCTTTTTTTTATTGATTATGGAGCTCTGGTCTGTCGGGGGTGCCCATGCAGATTTTTCTTTCGTTGAAGGGTTTATGTCGTTACCCAAGTTTTTCCTGTAGCGGTTTGTTGGATTTTCTGGATCCGGCCAGGTTTTTCTTACCCCCACTCCGAGTTTTTCCTCTCAAACATCCCCCCCACCTGTGCGTTTTATAGTCGCCTGTAGTGCCGGATTCTGATCTCTTTTTTAGACAGTAAGCCCCTTTGTAGTAATGTGCAATGCTTTGTCTCTTTTTCCCCCCCCCCCTTCCTAGGATCAAGTAGTGTTTTAATCCTCTGTGGCTGTGGTGCCTTCTCCTACATTAATGTACATATATTTTTATTATCTCCCCGTTTCTTCTTTCCATTATGAGTCAGATCTGCATGTTAGTCCACGAAACTATGGATCGTTTCCAGTTAATTTAATCTTTTCGCGCACGCCCCCTCTCCCGGTGTTTATGTCCCCCCTCTCCTAAGGAACCACACCCTTTGTCGACTTGTCGGGTTTTTTTCTAAACCGAGCGGCTTCTCCCTGAGTCGAAATTTTTTTTAACACGATCTCTTCGCATAATTTCCATCGTCCTTCAGGAGTGGGGTAGCACCCGACCTTGGCTCGTTGTCATCTTTTTCTTTACCCATGGAGGATGTTTGAACAGTTTTTCTCCCTCACCTTTCTGTTTTTCTCTTTGGACCTTCTCTCCTCTTTACCGTTCTGTTACGTTATGGCTTTCCCCCGGCGCCCCCCCCCCCCCCTCCCCACCCCACCCCACCCCCCCGCATTCCACCCCCCACCCCCCCCCCCCCCCCCACCCCCCCACCCGTTTCCCCCTCGCTCCACCCCCTTCCCCCCACATCCCCGGCCTGGTCCCCACCCACCCCACCCCCCCAGCCCTTCCCCCCCCCCCTACCCTCCCACACACTCACGCGCCCCCACCCTCCCCCCCGCCCCCCCGCCCTCTCACCACCCCCCCCCCCCCCCCCCCCCTCCCCCACCTTTTCGATCCCCACACACCCCCCCCTTTCACCCCCCCGCCCTTTCTTCCCCCCCCCCAACCCCGCGCCCTTACTCTGTCTCTCCTGTAGGGGTCTTCTTCTTTTTGATTGGTCTTTGTTCTCCTTTGAAGTCATCTTTTATTGTTCAGGCATTGTTTTGACCGACCTTTGCGGGGTGTATCGCAGGGTATTTCCCCCACCTCGTTTGGTTTGATTCCCCCCTAAGTCTGTGCTTGTCGACGGGGCCATCTTATTTTTTTTTTCCCTTTTTCCAGCCCGGACCCTCCGAACCGGTCTGCGGGTCCCCACCCCCCCCCCCCCTTTATAGTTGATAGTATCATTTTGTCTCTTTTTTCGGCCGTTTGTTAATCCTGTTTTTCGTAGAAGTACTCGACGCGCCTCGCGGACGAATTGCCAGATTTTTTCACTTATTCGCGAAAGGGTGTCTGGGTGCGCTGTACGGCTTTTAAGGCTTCTGGGCCCACGTCATGTCGTCTTTTCCCTCCTTTTTCTCAGGCTCGTTCCTAAGGTGATTTCGTCCATGATTGCCCCTTGCCATTCCGCGGGTGTTAGTCCTTTCTTTTTTTTTTTTTATATTCCTTCTCTTGATTTAACTTTTTATCTCTTTTTGTGTCGTCAGGTGGGATCTGTTTTGGTTTGTCCCATTTTTGTTTTACGTCCCCACCCGACATGTTAAAGGGTTTTTCTTTTGTAGATGTCACTCTTCTCTGTGAACTCAACAGTGACTGCCAGCTTCGCAGTGGATTTCTTTCCTCCCCGTAAGATTCGTGACATTCCCCCTTCTCTTTTGTTTTAGAACCCCTAGTGGAGCTTAATTTGGACCAGGCATTGCTCAGCGGTTCTCGGTCCATTCAGCCTTTGTTCACCATTATCGGCCTTTAGAAACCTTTTACCTTACGGTTACCACGACCGTCCGATACACTGTTTTGAGCAATTTTCCTGAGTCGAAACTGCTTTGTCCCCTCTTGGTACCTTCCCGATGATCGCGGATGGTTCCCAAGCACGTTCCCCCACGAGACCACTCTTCGCCCCTAGCTAGTCCTCCTCGTTTTTTGTAGCAGAAAGTTTTTCCCTACTTTTCCGATTGCACCCCTTTTTTTTCCAGACTTCCCTTCGTATCATCTTTACGTTTTCTAATTCTTTCCCCTGTGATGTTCAGTCCCTCTCTCCAAGGTGGCGCCACTTCGTGTTCCTTTTTTTTACGTGTTGGGCTTTTTCACCGTTAGGATCCTCATTGTACCCCTTAGGACTCGATGACCTTGTCTCTGGTGACTAACTCTGGGGTTCCTTCCCCCCAGTCCCTTTCCCCCCCTTGGTTGCGTATGTCTTTCCTGTTTTATTCTACCGTGTCGTTCAATGTGGGCGTCACGAATCCTCCCCTGTTTCTTTCCCCTTCCTTATGAAGTGTTTTTCTTTTAGGTACTTTTTACAACATGTTTAAGGTGCTACACGCCCCCCCTTCTAATTTCGGCCAGTTTCCTCGATCGTTTCAGAATACTTAATGGGTTACGTTTCCCTGGAGTAACATCCCCCCTCTTTCAATAGAATGGCGAGGCTTCTTAGTATTCCCACTTTCCCCCGAATTCCGTTCTCCAGTACGTGCAGCCTAAGGCCTGACCCAACACTGATATGGTATTTTATCGCACCCATGCTTACTATGTCTTCTCCTCTCGAGCAGGTTCTTACGTCCTTATTCTTGAGATCTTCTCCGCCTGCTTGAAACCTTCACTTTACAATGAGACACGACCCCTCTGTCTCTCTGGGTTTTTCTTTGGTCCAACGAGGTGAAACCTCCCTCGGAAAAGTCTTTCTTCTAAGGGGTCATGATAACGTTTACATTTTACGCCCCCATTTTTTTGTTTGTGCGAGGCGTTCAATTTCCGCCCCTTTTGGAAACTCACTTGTAGATAGTACCCCCTTTCGATAAGTTTGTGATACGTTTTTTCCCCCACATCAGAATTCCGTCAAAAGTCCTCCCTCAACAAGGGAGGATACTTCAGAGTCTTCCTCAATTGATCCTTCTGCCGCCCTGACACCTTTTTCCAGTTCAAAGTCGTTCGAAATTTCAAACCCGGGTCGACATACTCCGCCCGGGGCATCACGACTGTGTTAAACCAAAACTTTCTTGCGGACATCCCAAGCCTGCCTCTCTTCCCGCTGTACGTTCTTCTTCTATCTTTTCATTTAAGGGCAAGCTCAACCCCTTATGAGCCGTCTGTGGTTCTTTCGAAAAGTTCCCTCCCCTTCCTGACAGTCCTTCGGTTTTGTGTCCTCTTGTCCCATGGGTCGAGGTCGTAGCGTCTTCTGACGCTCTCGGACCTTTCTTCTTCCTAAATGAGGTCATAATGGAGGTTTTGCGTCTTTATGTCTCGCGAGTTTTAGTGGCTTTTTCCCTCATTTCTTGCTTGCATTTCCCCCCCCACCCACATACTATTGACATCTGGCCGGCGGAGGGTTTTGAAGTTCCCCCCTCTTTTCACGAAATATAGGCCGTTTGGGTTTCTCACATGTTCTCCATGCACTCTTCCTTTTTCAGACGATACTTCCCTTTGTTTGTTTCGGCCCTTTTTTTTAAAATTGTATGGCGCTACCAATATCGGCACGAGCGATCCTCACGACTCCCCCCCCCCGTGTATACCCTTTTCCTTTCCTTTCCGTCACCCCCCCACCCCTCACCGGAATTGTTTTGAAACGCGCCCCCTGCATTTTAATTCTGTTTTTTCCCCCACCATCTTCTTACGAACCCAGAGAAACGCAGTCTTCTTAAATGATTGATCCTAACTGCCAGACAACTGGATGGCTCATTTGAGGTCCCCTTCCTTGAACGACCCTGGACCAGAGGGAGTCAGCCTCTTCATATTTTTTTTTTAGAGAAACCTTTCCTTTCCATAGGTTAGTTCTCTTTTTTTATTTACGACCATCCGTTGTATTGCATAAATTTCCATTCCCCGGAACGTTGTCCTCGTTTTGATTACTGTAGAGATGGGTTTATCATGTCCCTTTTTGTAGTTTTCGTGATCGTCAGGTCTCCCAGCGCCAACCAAGAGAGGCCCTTCCCTCACTGGACATTTTAAGTTCCTTTTTTCCCTCCCAAACCTTCGTCTTTGTCTTTCTTTTTTTGCCCTTTTCTTGGTTGGTCCCCCCCATTCCCTTTTTTTCTTTATTAATTTTGGGTTCCTCTCTTCTCTTTCCTCATCCCAATTTTTTTGTTTTTGTTTGAGCTGTTCTTTATGAACTCTCTTCCTCTTTATTGCCCCCGTAACCACACCCCCTGGTCCTCTCCCCCTCCTCTCTTTGGACAGGCTCTACCCCAACAGGTCCTTACACTTCCTCTCTGTCATTGAACACCCCCCCCACCCCTTTCAGAGAATTGATCCACTAACCGTCCACATATTCCCCCCCAGCGTCATAGTTTTCCCCCCCCTAATACAAAAGGCCCCTTTGTCTGTACCAATGGTATGCTTTACTCCTCTTTTTCCTGTTTCTAACTTATTCCTCACCTTGTGAAAGTCCTTCTAGGGAGTATTTTCACTCTTGACTGATTTAAATTCGTGTCCAGAAGGATTGTCTTATGAGAATTGTCCTTTTTTTGATGGGTTAGTGTAGTGTCCTCTGAACTTGTCCCCTCCCCTTACTTGTCTTTTTTTCGGCCTAGATGTTCTTTGGTCAGTGCCTCTTTAATAGCTGTCCAGGTGCGGAACTCTTGTTTATTCTTCCCGATGTAGGGTTTTTCCTCTCGAAAGTTTTGCTCCTTTTTGAATCTTTTTTCCCGCTCACCCCTTTGAAACTACTGCTTTATCTTCCTCAAGCATGTTGCATGGGGCTGTCGTCCCCACCTGTCTACCGATAACTGATTAGAGCCCTCACAGGACCCAAGTGTTGCAAAGTCATAGAGGTGTGTCTTGGTGCGTTGCTCGACCCCTTTCCACTCCTCCCCTACAATCGATGGATCAGTTCTTTGACGAAGTATTTGAGGACCATCCCCTCTCCATGTCTTTTGTTTTCGCGAACTCCTCTCCGTGCCGTGGTTTATCTTTTTAAGTTCCCTTCTACAAACTTCTTGCCGCCCCCCCGTTTTTCAGCACTTGCAACTCTGCGGTTTCTCTAGCCTCTTAAAGAAGGCGCTGCTGAAACGGGTTTTAGTTTCCCTTGGTTGGTTGAACACGATCTGGCACCTTTCCAATGGGCGGGAGACTCCCCTTCTTGTTTTGACCTCGCGTTTTTTTGAATGTCCGCAGGCGGTTTTTTTAGTTTTTACCGCGGCGGATTTCGAACGAGTCCTTTCTAGTCTGGGGAGGTGGTGTAGAAGGTTGACTTCGGCGTCTACCTTCTCCCGTTTATGTACTTTTATATGCTTTCAGTCCTCCGTATTGTTTCGTGTTTTATGTTATGTTAAGCCGGATGGACTGTGACACTCCCCCCTTTTTTATTTCTTCTCAGGGTGTATTTTGACGGCTGTTGTACCTCTTTTCCTTGGTCCTCTTTTATTTTTTTTATGATTTGTTCTTATAACGCTTGGAGACTTTTGTTAGTAGGTTGACCTCTTTTCCCTTGGCACTTAAGAAGCCCCCCCACTCCGTATAATCCTTTCCCTTTTTATCTCGTATTCTTTTTATTTCATTCGGCTTTTGTGGTTCTACGGCGTCTTCTTCTCCAGAGAACTGCGAGAAGTAGATGGTCTGAGTCGACGCTCCCGATTTATAGGTGTTTCATGTACTCTCTGACTTTGGTTCGTTTCTTCCTTCTTCTTTTGATGGAGGGCAATTGATTACCGTCTTCTTTCCTCCAGATCTTAGTTGCCAGATAGAGGATTCCTTCCCCCATGAAGGCCCTTTGCCTACGGGGTCTTCCCTACTCCGTTATCTCGTCTCCCTGAAGAACTTTCCCCTTTCTTAGTTTCGTGCCCCGTCGTGTCGCCGACAACAGACAGGTTTCACCTCCACTCGTTACGAGCTCTGCTATTCCCTTTTAGATTGACGTCCCCCCCCTTTACCTTCCACTTAGTCTGTTTTGTGGGTCACTCCTTCCCTTCCATCTTGGGAATTGGAGATGTTTCGCACCCGCGAGGTATTGGTGGTATTATGCCCCTTCTTATTATAAGCGGTCCTTTTTCATGAGAGACTGTCCCCCTTCGTCTCCTCCACGACTATTCCACCCCACCTTCTTTCGATTGACTCCCCCCGTAGTGGGACCATTCTATCTCTTGCCACATGCTTTCTTTATCCAACGTACATTAGACCGGATTTTTCAAGCCGCTTGTCTGGGCGCCTTGGTCAACTATCCCTTTATTACTCATCTTTTTTTTTGATCCATTGCCCCTCTTTTATCGGGAAAGGCCCTCGGCTGGTCAAGACCCCTTCTCACTCGTTTTCCCGTCGTTTTCATCATGTGATTGCCTCTTCATTGATCCCCCCTTGTTATACTTCTGTACCGTTTTTTTTGTCCGTTTCCTTTTCCAGCCTCCTTATATTTTACCCAGTTTTTCCAACTGAATTGACTTGTTCTGCATTCCAATTTGTGCGATTTCTCCCCAGAGACCTTTTTCACCTGATTTGTGCTCTTCTTCCTCGTGACCCTACCTGTCTTAAGGTGTTTCCTCAGTTGCTGGTCGTCGACTTCTTCTACTCCCGCTCTCTCCCCCCCCGTGCGGTGGTCTCTTACACCTCCGCGGGACCTCCACCGACCTCCCCCTGAAAATTCGGCAAACCCTTCGAAAACCCCCCACTTTTAGACTGGCATGTCCTTCATTTTCCGACCCCTCGTTTGAAACTCTCGCTCCCGCGATCGTCGTCGTCTCCACCGACGCTTCATTCCCTAGAATTTTGAACGTGCCTCACGTAAGCCCCGCCAACCACCTGCTCTCCCCTCTATTTCAAAATAAAGTCCTTCCCCTCTTCAGGCGATTTTTTTCTTCCTCGCCGCGTTTTTCAGTTGGCACTTCTGAGACTTAACCTACTCCTCAAAAGTCTACCCCTTTTTTCCTTCTTTAGTCCTGTCGGCTGTTAACGCTGTTCGATCAAGATATTCCAGTGTGCGCCCCCCCCACATAGACTTTTCTTTGTCCTTCGGGAATCCCTCCTCTGGCCAACCCTCTCTGACTAGGCAATCGCTACTCTCCGCCTTTAATAAATTCCGCTTCACTTACCCTAAATAACCTTACACTTCTGACTCCCTATTAAGTTTCAAAGCACTTTTTGTCATCATGCGTCCTCCAACGCGTACCCAAAGTCAGACTTTTCTTTTCCCCGCTAGCTTTTTACCCCGCTTCCACAACCACTGCGTTTCTTCCTGTCCTCAACTCTTTGGCGGTTGCCCGCTTCCCTTCCCTTCCCCCGAGACGTGACACCCCTCTGTTAATCACGCCCTTTCCCTAGTTGCGCCGAGGATCCCCTTCTCTGCTGTCACCCCGAGTGTTTTTTTAGTTCGTTTTTTCCGTAGTGCCACCTTCCACTTTTTGCAGCGTGGGCGTTCTCGTTCGTTTTCTTGTCACCCTACCATTTCTCTTCCTAGGAGTTTCAACCCCCTTCTTTGTATCGAGACAGGGAGGCGCACGGGTATGCTAAGAGAGGATTTAGTATGGACCGATTTGCGGCACTTCTCTCCCCATCCCCAGTAAAACCTCTCCAAGACTCCTGATTGGCCTTTTCTTGACCTTTTTTTCCATATTTAGTGAATCCGTCTGGACTCCTTTTTTTCTCCAACAGTCCTTTCTGTGCCCGTGACACTACCTTAGTATCCCCTTCCCTGTTGTTTTTTAGGGGTTCTTCTAGGAACCTTCTTGAGTCCTGGGGCACCCTTTCGATACGCTTTTTCTCAGTCTCCCAATATTCTTCCTTGCTTCCTGCGACCCCCATCGTTTCCAAGTACCCCCCTCTTTCTTCCCCTCTGATCAAATGTCCCCGTTGTTTTTATATCCCGTTTCCCCCCCCTTCCCGAGGAAGAAAATAGACAGAAATGGAGCTCAACCATTTTCCACTTTAACCACATGCAGTCCTCACCTGTTTTGCCACAAGGACGAGGGTCACCTTCTCCCCCCTATTTTTAGGTTTGCAGCATCCTTTCCCTCTCCTGCATGAACCTTTCCCTTCCGGTCAGAGCTGCAGTGTTTGAAATAACCCCCAGATCCCCCTCTTCCTGATTCTTTTCCTTTTGGGTGTTTTTTCTCGTTTGGTTTTCCGACCTCTTTGGCGCCGGTCCTGGTTGCTGTCTCCTTAGTGATGTGAGTTACTGCCCTCTTTGGGCATTGGGACGAGACTTGTGTTCCGAGTGCTGTTCCGCACCCCCCGATCTGAGGGCCTTTTTTTTTTCTTTCATCAGAGATCTTTTTCCGGTGGTGTTCCTTCCCCCGAATTTTGTGTTCAGCTAGGAACAACCCCCCCCCTTCCCCTGACTCGCGATTCACCCCCCCCGACCGTCCTCCCCTCCCCTTTTGTATCCGTTTTCTCCTTCTTCTCCAAAAGGCGCGGCCACTGCACTCTGCAGTTTTAGATGGGCTAATTAAACAGCACGACAGTCCACCCAACCTTCCTTCCCCCCCTCCTTTTGCCCATTCCCCTATGGAAATACCCCATTGCCCCGTCCCAGTCCAACCTTCGGTTGGTTTCTTTCCTCTTTGCGCCATTGTACTGAGAACCTATGTTTCTTACCTTTCCCCTGTAACAGGTGTGATTAATGTAGTAGACCGATGTGTTGTGTTTTTGAACTTTTTTCTTGATCCCTGAAAGGTCGCTCCTCTCTCTCCTAGTGTTCTATTCGTAGGCATCTGTACATTTTAGAAGACTCTGGTGAGTAGATGTAGCGGAGCTAGCCTGTAGCCCTGGGGTAAGTTAGTTTGATTCCTTATCAGGTCATTCTGGTTTTTTTACCATTGGCACTCCCGTATTTTCAGGGGTTGGTTGCTTCTTATCTCTTGTGAGCCCCCGGTCGTGTCCCCTATCCACGAAAGACGAACACCGCCTATTTTCAGTAGTGAATTAAGCATTGTTTCCTTTCAAGCGGTTTTTTACCCCACTCCCCGGCCCCTCGTTTCAATTCTTTTACCGTAACATTTCCTCCGGGAGAGCCTCTTCTTTCTTTTCTGTGTGTATTGGTTTTTTTCTCTTTGACCATGACCGCCCCCTCTACTTACTTTCACCAGTGAATCGATCCACCAGCATTATTTCTTTTTTCGCACGAACTGTTACCTTCCCTCGGCCTCATAAGCCCCTCCTCGTCTTTGTATGGGAAATAGGATTTTGACCCGGTCCCTTGTCTTTTCTATGTTTGAGCCAGTGCGCGGCGAAAGTTTCCCTCTTCCAAGGGGTTTATGGACGACCACCGGACCCAGCTTTCTCCCTCAGAATTTTGTTCTTTCTGCGATAATCCAGGTGTTTGTTTCATTGCTTGTAACAGCTTTCTGCCCTCCCCTTTCCTTTTTCCCAGAACGGTTCGCGGTTGGCGTGTAGCCCGATCAGAGTGTCGTCAGAGGTAGTCTTAAAGTTCGAGGCGGCCCTTTCTTTTGACTGGGATTTTTTTGAACCGGAACTCGCTTTCCTTTCAGCTCTCCTCGTCTCCTGAGTTCCTGGCGGGGCTCCTCCTGAAGAATACTGCTCGGTTGCGACCTTCGAGGCGTGGTCATCGTCTTTTTTTTCCTCCGGTTGGCGGTTTTGAAGAACCAATTTTTATCAGTGCTAGAGTGTTTCTGTGCTTTCCTTGACTCTTCTCTATGTGTTCGTTCCCCCTTCGTATGAGGAGTCCGTTGATGTACGTCGCCCGGTGATTGGACATGATTCCCTCTTCAGGTTAACCCTTAGGGAGCCTTTTCTGTTGTTTTGTAGGCCTTTCGTTCAGTTCGGCTTCTTGGAAGACTTGTCGTTTTTGGCCCTCTCCTTTCCTCCTTCTTTCACTGCCTTTTTTTCCAGAAATCCCCTTGCTTTTTCGTCATGAAGGAAAGTTGTTTTTATGCGCTTTTTGTTGTTTGAACCCCGACCTTTGAGGGACCCTGTTTCTACCCTTAGACGATTAACGTTTGTGGTGTCTTTGCAAATTGATTACATCTTTATTCATCGCGAGTTACGCGTCCCTTATGCATTAATAAGTTCCTACGAAACAGTTTCCCTTCCCAGCGTACGAATTCCAATCGTTTGACCCTCCTCCTTTTTGATATTGCGATGGTGTTTAACTTTATCAATTCCCTCACCAGCTTTCCAGAGGTCAGTTCATCCTAGACCGCTGTATAGACCGGCCCTGCTTCACCCCGTTTCCAAGTTTCCCCTCCCAACGAAAACCGCACCTTTTTGTTCGTAGGGCTGGTTGACACGACTGTTGATACCACGTGCCCCAGACCTATACAGGTGTGATAGGTTCCCCTCCTTAGTTATCGGCCCCAAGTAGTTCAATCGAGGC
>Ga0179593_1284665_pt1 | contig 13447 bp, 14 predicted proteins | sample CZODoug2_1_08_16_FD_185931 | JGI IMG/M metagenome (GOLD analysis project Ga0179593, IMG submission 185931) | Vadose zone soil fungal communities from Angelo Coast Range Reserve, California, USA - CZODoug2_1_08_16fungal (PacBio error correction) | ecosystem: Environmental > Terrestrial > Soil >... | reverse complement strand
TTTTCATGGAGAGCGCCATGTTTCACCTCCCCCGCGCCGATCGAGTTCTTTCCACTTTCCCTTATGCGATCGCGATGCTTCCTCCAAGCAAAAGGTAGGTTTAAGCGATACCATCTCTCCTTCTTTTTAATTCTCATTCTTGGCACTCTTAAGAGAATGGGACCTGCCTCGGCCGTTACTAGATCTCTATCTTTTCCCCCAGTTTTTTGTTCCTCAAATCGAGAGTCAGCGAAGTTCCCAGTCCAACGCCTTTCTCCCTCTTCTTCTCCTTCCTTCTTTTGTGTTCTGTGTAAAAGCATAGTGTCGATCGCTCAATAAGCGATCTTCTTACGGGCTTCCAGGCTGGCTACTTGACCTGCGTCGGCGTACTGATCCTCTCTGTCATGGTAACCCGTCCTTTCCCCTTCCTTCCCGGACTTTCGACCGGTAGGGCTTCTCTGCCATCGCGCTTGCCCCCTGTTCTACGGTCCATCTTCGCGAGAAGAATTTCCCAAGCTTACCTTCCCCTTTCCCCCCCAGCGTCTGTGCGTAGAAGCGTCACCCTCGTGTTTTGCGTCCACAAAGCGTATTTGGAGGGCCCCCTAGGGAGGAACTCCATGAGTCTCTTTCCCTCTTTTGTTAGTTTCCTTTCCTCGAGAGGAGGGTACTCACGGTGGGGAACTCCCCGGGCATTTTTCATTTTAGTTTAAGCTTTTTTTTTTAAACCTTGTGCGGACTTCCTCACCGATAAAAGACCTGTTTCAAGAGGATTGCGTCCTTGGATCCCGGGCACCCAAGCAGCAATCATACGGGACACTGCTTTTTCCTAGGCGACGGCGCATCATGCCTTCTTTCCCTTCCTTTTCGATCCCTTCTATGTAAGTATACCTCCCAGCGCTCGGCGTGATCAAGGAAATGGCATCCTTCCGGAGGTACTGCGCTTCTGGCCCTGATCCTTTCTCCTCTTCCGTTCCCTCTGGTCCTACAGGAAAATCTGAAGTGTACTTCACCGCTGCGGGTGGCGTAGGGCACTTTACCTGTATTCAGCAAGAATACGACTCTTCTCTTTCTTTTCCCCCCTCCGTAAGTAAGAAGGCATGAACAGCGAATTTTATCGGGGTCTACAGCAGCTTGAAAATACCCCTGGTGGACCCCCGATTCGATTGCCTCTTCTTTTTCTAGGCGACCTCTATAATAGGGGTCAATGCATCTCGATGTGCTTCTCCCGATTCTCTGAACAACCCCCTGCTCTCCATTAACAGCACTCATTAAAGTTATTCTATCCTCGTACAAGAGCGGTTTCTGACGATTCCCCGAGCCCTTAACGTTCAGGTGGCCTCTTTTTCCACTCGGGGCTGCAACGAGTATTCGCTTCGCTTTCGGCAAGGGCCTCTGACATCTGAGTTGACCCCTTAGGATCTAACTTTTCTTCCATACGAAGTTGCTCCTCTTTTCCACCGGTGCTCTTGTTGACCTTTTCCCTGGTGCTCAATTGCTCGTTCATTTTTAGTCTACGACCTCTGGTCATTCTTCTCTACCGACGTTCAGGTTACCTCCCACAAACCCCTGAAGGTAACCCACGTTTGTTGATTCCCGCACTGCACTCTCAGTTTCTCTGAACATTGACATCAGTACCTAGTCTTGACCCAGAATAGTTTATTCAGCATCACCTAACGACTTCTGAAGCCGACTAGACGCTGCCCTTTCCTTAGCTACCTTCTTCAGTGTATTAGAATAGAATAGCTTGCATAATCTGCGCTGCCAGCGCCCTTCTCGAACAAAGCGACTGGGCTTTCCTGCCAAGCAGGAGCTAACTCCAATACCTTCCCTCTCCCAAGAGTCCTTGATACGGGGAGTTGGCCTTCCAGTTCCTACCTGGTCGCGTGTGAACCACTTTCTCATCGGCTGATTCTCCGACCTGCCGCGTCCGTTAAACAAAGACAGTGGTCCAGTTTACCCCCTGGATCTAAATGACCCCCTCCCCCCTTTCCAATCCTAAGAAACGAATTGGAAGTTTGAACCTAATGAGTCAGAGCTGCCGTGGCGAAGACTTCCAGTCCTTGGGGTTACTTCCGAAGTATGGCCTTCTTTTGAAGGTATAAGGATGTCCTTCGGCGATCAGCTTACTACCACTCCCCCGGTATTTTGATACCGAATGTTTCCCTGCGACCAAGAGGAAATGCCCTACCCGTTCCCGAGGCGCTGTGTTCAGATCTAGTGTGTGGTGACCTGGTAATAGGTGACCGTACACTCACTACTTCTACCCAGTACATGAAGGACCGGAGCAGGCCGTCCGAGGATTGTTCCCGTGTCCGGTCTGCCTTTCCCGGAATTCGCGGAAAGGCCCCTCGCTGAAATACCCCTTCCCTCCCCTCCCCCCCCTGACCGTCACTCCTTACAGACAAGCTACCGCAAAGTCCCAAATGACCGCACTCCCTGACCTCCTGACTCTGACCCGATTTCTGATTCCTCCGATGTGTCCCAGAATCCTTTCTGTGAAGTCTCACCTGAACCTCTGGAAATCATTTTCTCCCCTTCCTTCTTTTTGTTGTTGAGCGTTTTATGGACCTTCTTGAACGTTTCCCTTATAGCGGCAGGTACTCCCTGAAGTCGACAAACCAGATAGCAGCGTTTCCTTTCCCTCTTCTTTGGGTCACTGCAGCGTGGCGTTTGTCCTGGATAGTGGAGGTTAGTGCTCAGGGGCGTAGTCGGTCCAGTCACGTTACAGGCGGTAAGTCGTCTCTCGTCTCGTTTTTTTGCCTTCTTCCTGGGAGAGACCTTCCGAAAGGCGATAATGCTCCCTATTTCCTTCCCTGATTAAAAGATTCACGAGGATGGTCAGGGCACCAGAGGACCTTCCAGCGTAGAATTGGACTCTTCGAAAGGAGCGGTCCTTGAGCGGAGTCTGAACCCCCCTCAAACCCTAGGTCTCCTTTTCCCTTTCATCGCGCACCAAGAAGGCTCCATCTTGAGCATTTCAAGAGTTCAACCCCTGCTGATGTTATATTTGAAAGCCGACTTCTTCTCCCCCTACCGTCTTGGGAGGACCGACCAGGTTCCCAGATCTGCGCCTGCGCTGACGCCGCCACCTTCTCGTTCGCGAGCTTAGATGCCCTTTCTTTGGTACCCTTCTCGTTTGTGAACCCTCCTGTGGTGTCCAAAGTACCAAGGTTTGAAGCTACTTCCTTTCTAGAGGGAAGCCTCCTATTTCCACGCTCCCTCGTCGGGCATCATCCCGCGGGTTGTGTATCGTCGTCGTCCCGGACGGCCCTCCTTGTGAGTGACCTTTGTTCCGGTGATGCTTGTTTCGCACTCCCCTTTTTGCGTTTTCCCTGGAGAAAGATTATGGCTTCCAGCGATGCGTTCGACATAGGAGGCTCGGTTCAGCGGACCCGACCCTCTGAACATTACGTCATAGTTCCTGGGAAAGCGTATTGTTTGCGCTGCACACCGTCGGGTAGCCTGACCGATTCGGAGAAACACCCCTTCTCCTCTGCCAAGTGACTAAGAACAGTTTTTTCTCACCTCAGTTGCGCCGTGACGTGATCGGCCGTAACTCCGGCGGGGTCCCTCCTGGACCCCACCCTCTCTCCTACTCCAGTGATACAAAATGGCGGCGCCACGCGATCCCCACGCGCTTTGTGGCCAGCGTCGGAACCCCACGTAATTCCCATCGTTCCCGAAGGCGCAAATGGCCTTAGCCGATCCCCAATTAAATGTTTCTTTCCTTGACAGAGACACGGAGTTTCCTCCTTTTTCCCCTATTCAGCGAGAATGCGCGTTGAACGCAGGTTCATTTTCTGCCACCATCGCCTTGCTTGAATCCCTTCCTGGTAGCAATGGCCCTGCCTCTCCCTCCCCCCCTTCTCTCAAATCGGAAGACGCCCCAAGAGAGATGACAGTGTCCCACTACAGGGTGTATCAAAAAACACCGATCAAAATTCCATCCTTCCACGCAACAAATTTAAAAAGGCTGTCGCTGAATTGATGCACACGTAGCGTCTTTTGAAAGATTTGTGGTTTCTTTCCCTCACAGTGCTTGCTCGACTTAACACCTCGCTTTTCAATTGGTCCTGTTGAGGCATTCCCCCCCCCGAGTTGACGCCTGCTTTCAACCCTCTTTTGGGCTCGACCCCCCGCGACGCGTCTGAGCAACCCTCTGGTCCGCCGGGAAGGACCCTGTATACGATCTTGAAGCAGGGGACTTTTTCCACCTCTTCCTTCGTGTGTATCAGGATGACGGCCAGATCCAGTCCCCCGGAGGGCAGCCGTTTATAGCCGATAGTTTGAAAGGTGCTTTTCTTTTTTCCCGCCCCGGCTGCGACAACTTCATCGGCATACATCTTTTCTGGGAAAACGTGGGCCGCTGTCCCTACCCCATCCCTCACCTAAAAGGGGGTAGTACAACGGGGATACGACACAGAGCTCACCGACGCCTCTTGAAAGAGCGATCAGACACTCGCCTTTTCTTCTTCTTCTTTGTGTCGGCTAGAGTTCCTCCCCCCCAATTCCCCTCCACTTGTGAGCCTGGAATTGAGAGTTCTGTAGAACGGTCAACTTTTCTTCGGACTTCTGTGAAGGCCTTCGTTTTCCTCTTCTTTCCCCAACTTAACCTTTTTAGGATAGAGGGACCCCTCGAGGATACGTTGACTCTACTCAAATCTTTTTCCTCACCGCGAAAAGGTTACATTTCTCTTTTTCCCGTTCGGTTCCGTCTCCAGGGTATATTTCTTACTAGCTTAGCGTCGTCGGAAGGATGAGCAGGCTCTGATATTTCCCAGGGCTCCCATTCCTTCTCTGTGGAAAGGTGAACTCTACACTCTCCCGGTTTTAAAGACTCCCCTTTACAATAGGCTTTTGACAGAGAAAATGCTCGGAAGCGCGCGGGTTGCGGTGGCAGGAGGCGTCTTTCTACTCTCGGGAGTCGGAGTGACATCTACTAATCGGTTCTTGTAGATATCTTCCTTCCTCTTTCTCACGTAGTCCGACTCATGCCCACCGACCCTCCCCTTAGCTCAGTTCTCTGCTTCCGCAAGGGGTTTCTTGTAACAAGGTGTCCCATCTGGTCCTCCTTCCTTGTCCCCCTTCCCTTACCAATTTAAATGCGACCTGAGCCTGTCCGAAGACGAGATTTTTTTCACTCCGAGCACGCCCCCTTCCTTGGTAAAGGACCAAAGCCTCTTTTCACCCCCCTGACTCGGGCAAGTTTCAATAACCGAGAGACCGTTTCTCCATCAGGGACCGATCCCGCTTCTGCTCTTTCTCGCGGTCCGAGGAATTCTCCCCTTTCTCGTCACAGCCTTCTAGATCCTCCGAACGAGCTGCTTACCAAGCGTTTCCTTCTGGCCCATGAATTTTTTTACACATTGAAGCCTCCTTTCCTTCCCACCCTTTTTGCCAGATCCCCCCCCGAGAGGGACCGGGAGCGTTCTGCGCGGATTTTCTAGCACACTTTGGTTCCCCCGGTTGTTAAGGACTCGGAATCCCTTCTCTTTAGTGGATTAAAAGTATGTCCAAGACTGTTCCCGAGATTGTTGGTGTTACTTCTCTTAGAGGAAAAGTCTCTCCTCTCCTCCTTCAACCAGGCGAATAGACACTTTGTCCCTACAGCCTTGATTCTGGCTCTCATGACCTCGGTTTGAAGTCGGTGTTTCTAAATACTCGCTCGTGCTTTATTCCCCATGTATTCCCCCCTGTGGTAAACTGTCTCGGAACGCCTGGACGTAGTCTCGTGCTGTCCTGTTTCCCTTCCATGAACTGACAGACTCTACTCCCTTCCTCTTTTTTTCGTTCTATGCCATGTTAAAGATGTGTTAAGCCAATTGAAGAAGACAGCTTCTATTAAAAAGACCCGTCATTTTTCCTCTTCGGATTTGACCTTTTCTGAGAGACAGAGGCTTCCATCCCCTTTCCCTCTTTGGTTAGACAAGATGAGTTAATGTGGCCCTTTTGTCACCTCCTCTTTTCACAGTCTCTGTTCCCCCCCTTCCCATTTTTTCTGTTAGATGTTACATTATACGGATCTGGTAGGTGGCAGGATGCACCCCCCAACCCACCCAACCCCACACCCCCACACCCCACCCCCCACCCCCCCACACCCCCCAAACCCCCCCCCACCCCCGAGGGGACCATGTCTTTCATGCCTCCTCTCTTTCCCTGTACGTTCCCGATGATCGCGTTGTGATAAACCCGCGAGGCTTCCCATGCTTAGTTTTTCCGCGCACGCTTCCGTCATTAGGGTCTTCCGCTGATTTTGCACAGCTGCCCGGAAACATGCGTTGACCAGGCCAGTAGGACTCACCGCTGCCCAGTTTCTCTTGGAGGATTTCACGAGTTTGGTCACGTCTTTCCGGCGATTCTCCGAGTGTAAGGTCGGAGATTTTTGGACCCCCGACTTCCATATGAAGGGCTGTGGTTTTTGATTCCGAAAGGTACCCCTGAAGGTTCAAACATGATGAATAATAGGTAGTATTGAAAGGCTTCGGTCCCCTCCCCTACGTAATACAAAGTACTTCTCGAAAAAAAAACCGTAGGAAGTCAAGAAATTCCCCTTTCATTTTTGAATCTCGTTCCGCACCCGGATTCCATCCTTTATCCCGCATCGATGGTCCTACCAATCGTTCCGGCTTCCGCGAACAAGAGTACGCTCTTCTTCACGCTCTTTCCAGCCAAGGAAAGGACTGATACACCCTGGTTCAACCGGGTTCTGGGGAGGTTTCCCGCAAGACCGATCCAGTCATGTTTTTTCTTTCCACTGTCTACGGGGAGGTTGAGAATCCGGCGTTTTATTGCCCCGCTTTTGTTAAAATCAATCTCCTTCTTCCGGATTTTCAACACAGGACCGTCAACTGTCCCTCCCCGAATTTTTCCCAAACGGAACCGGCGTCCTTGTTCAAGAAGATACCAGATTGCCCCTCGCGTCGAACTCCTGGAACTGGTGTTTTTCCTTTCCACCCTTTTTAGACTATTTAGTGTGATCCCCGATGCGTTGCTGAGAATCCAGTCCATCCATGGAAAGGATGATTCTCCGTCCTCCGGAAGTTTGTTGATAGACCCGCGTTCCACCCGAGCCCTGTCCCGAGTCTCGGAGTGCAGCGCTCCCTTCACCTTCCCCGTTTTTTTTTCTTCCTGCCCAAGCCACTGGTTCATCGCACAAGTTGTAAACGATAAGCACTATGAAGAAAATGCCTCTTCCCCCTTCCTTTTCCGCATGTCATCTGGCCGGAACCGCTACGAGACGGTCTGTACTTTTATTCCACTTAGCAGACCGTAGTACTGACTCGACTGACGCCTGAACGACCCCCCCTGCTTCCGTTCTCGCGCGCATGAAGTTTGAACTCCACGCCATGTACCACGCGCTGATCCTTCTCGTCCACCTTGTGCCGTTTCCCAGTCCGAATCCCTAAATGCGTTTATGACGATCTGCCCGCAAGGCCAGATTTTCTATCTCTTTAACCTTCTGTCTCGAGCGAGTCCCCCCCCTGGGAAGCCGGTCAGGAAGGACTTTCCTTTTTCTCCCCCCCCCTCCCTCACTTGGCCTATTCCCTGCTTGTCTTTTAAGCCGGTCGGGTGGCTGTCAGGAGGATTGTTTGTGGAGGCGAGTGGAGTCAGTGCCGTTCATTTCTTCTTTTGTCTGAGGGTTAGAGGAGGTTGGGCTCTGGCAGGAGATAACTTGTTCCAGTTTCTAGCTCTTGTCTGTCTGGAGCAGGATCCCTCGGCTCTCGCTGCTTTTCCCCATTATGTACTATGGGGATTTGGTATACTCCCGTGACCCTTTTTCCGTTATTGAACGTGACGTTCCGGCCAGCCGTCTTGAGAGTCCCGCTGCTCCTAGTACATTTTTTCTTTTGGGAATCGTTAGAGACAAAACCTTTCGGCTAACTTTATGACTCCCTCCCTTGCACTTTGGCGATTTCTTCGCCTTCCATGCCCCTTGTAGCATGTCCCACCTCACCGTCTCCCCCTTTCTGAGGTCACGGTACGACACCAGGGCCCCCCCCTTTCTTTTTTTTTTCGTCCCCCTCTATAGTTCTGTTCCACGTCTCAAGGGAAGTTTCCGTCGGCCCTTCCTTTCCCGGATGGTCAAGTTGCGCCTTGTTACCCACATTCCACCCCACGTAGTGCAGAAGTTACGGGTGATTTCTCCGATTTCTCCTCATTGCCCTGTGACTTTCACCCCCTCCCACCACTTTTTGCTGGTGCCTCTTCGTTTCACCGCCCCGGAAGGCACCCTACCAGCGATTGAGATGACGTTCCTGGTTTCGTTGGCCTCTCATTTCTGCCGCCCCTGTTCGTGTCTTTCTCCTCCTCCCTCCGCTTCCATCCCTGAATGACATAGATTCGGTAGTAGCGGAAAGAGTCCTTGTCGCCCTACATACCATCTCTTGGAAGCCCCCCCCTTACTGATTCGGGTTCCCCCATGGCACAGCATGGATTTCCTTATCTTTTCATTCCCAGAAAGCCCCCCACTTTATAAGTCTTCCCCCCCACATTTCATAACCTTGACCTGAATTTTTACCGGGTCCTTATATTACGGCCAGTAACAGACTGCTACCCAGTCAGGCCCTTTGCAGAGTCTAGACATGGAATTTCTGTCCTTGAATTACCCCTGGAGCAGAAGCCGTAGACCACCGTTTCCCTAATAATTAGTCGATGCCCCACTTTCTTCCTATTCCATGTCCTGCGATCTCTCTGGAAGCAAGCTCCCCTCCTCCTTCTCGTTGGGATGCAACGCTTGACATCCTGTCCTACCCGGCTGAAGTCCTCCCCCCTTGGATCCATAGTAAAACTTTTAGGTCTTCTTGCTTATAAGGTCTAGGAGATTCATCATAGGCTCTTCCCCTCTGATCATCCTCCCCTACATTAAGGAAAAGCTAGGATACCGTGAACCCTCCATATCTCTCATATACACCATAATCAAATGTCCCCAGTTCCCACGATGTCATGAATCAACCGAGGGCAAACATTAACCCCTCTTCTTCATGAGATGTCCCCGACTACAAGTCTTTCTTGTGCCAGAGAGGAGGTTGGTGCTGGTTACTACCACTAGCTGATTCTTTTCTCCTTGGTTTTCTCTTCTCCCCCCGGGAAGGTCGCCCTCGCGAAAAAACTCTGCGTTGAAATTATCTCTCGCTTCGCTGTTCTGAACCAGGGAAGTCGACGACGACGCTTCTTTTCCGTCAGCAACAGTTTTTTCAGAGGGGCATTAGGAACCTTTTGTCTCATGATCACATCTCTCGCTCTGTCCTCTCCAAGGTGAAAAAGTCGCACTCCCGTCTCATGTTTAAACGGCCAAGATTTTCCATTCTGCCTCACTTCGAGTAGAATACTGATCCCGGACTTTCGTCCCTGTCCCTTTTCCCGCCCATCTTGGTGACCGAAGGTTGTAATCCGGGATCCACCCCCGTCCGTCCTAAACTTTCTTTCTCCCTAGTTGACCCTCCGTTTACATTTTTTCCTCTGTCAGTTTCTTCCTAGAAAACAATGGAGTATTTCCCAAAGTTTCTATCCGCCCCCACTCAGACTGACGGCACCTTCAGCACCGATCATCTTCCCGCCTGGCCCGTTCAGACTAGTAATGATGACTCAATTTTAGAGACGGCCTGGGCGATCATCCCCTTTTGCTCCTCATCGGTTCGGAGGCCGTCTCACCAGAAGGTTCATGTCGGCTGAATGCCGCGTAAGTGTCCCCATTCTGGGAAACAGTTTAGGCCAGGCTCATCTTCTCTTTCCACTACGGAGAGTTGTCCGGATCCGGTGCGCCTCTTTAAAGATTAGCCTTGACCCGTTTCAAGCAGGCTTTTCCCGGTAGAGAAAAAGAAGCCGGGCTGTACTCTTCTCTCGTTGCTTCGCGTCGTCTCAACTGCTGCTTTTCATTTGATCTCTCCCCCATTGACTCCCCGCGCATGCTCTCTGTGCGACACCTGAGGATATAACTGAGGAAGGTTTAAATGCCCCACTTCGCCATGCTTCTTGCCATTTTAATTTTTTAGTTGGCAGGAGGCGTCTCTCCTCCCTCCGGCCCCGCAATAGGTGACTCTATCTCATCTATCTCCAAATAAGTTGTTTTTGGAGTATGATCTCTTTTTCACTTCTCTTGCTTTCCCGGCGGAGGGCCTGATCCTGACTCCCGAGGTGATAGAGGGTTAATTTTTTCTCCCCCGGCCCTTTTCTCCCCCCTCCGGTTGCCTGTCCAAGCTGATACGGGGATTACATTTTTGGCTCTCATTCGTCCCCCTGGGCACCCTGTGAAGAATCCTCACCGCCCTAATGAAGGAGCAACTCTCTCTTTCCCCAGGCCCCTACCCGTGACGCCCCCCCTCTTGCCCCCAACCCCCCCCCCGCCCCCCCCCCCTCACTTCCCCTCCCCACCCAGCCCTCTCACTGTTATGGCAGTTTGGGCGCCGTACCCCCCCCCCCCCCCCCACCTCCCCTTCTCCCTCTCTACACCCTATCTTTGTCCCGAGTCGGGCTTGCCCTCGGGTGTCATAACGCTGCTCACGGTATCCCCTTCCCCCTTCCCCTCGCGCTCGATGGCCCCTTCATTGTGTTTGCCGCCCGCTTCCCTTGCCCACTCCCTGCCGTCCTCCATGACCTCCCTCGATGCTTCAGTCGACGACACGCGGCCCTAGACCCAGCGGCGCTTGCCAGGCGTCTCTCCAAACACTTCCATTGAGTTCCTCGCGGAACTCAGGCGCAGATAGAGCCTATGATTCTTAACGGGCTTCGGGAGGCTCGGACTCATCCCCTGTGGGTCAGGATAGGTTGCCTTCCGCTGACTCCCTGGTTCAATAACGGCCCCTGGAAGTTGATGTCCCGCGCTATGATTCTCCCATAAAGTGGTCATCGATGCGGGGTCTCACGGGACCCAGTGTTTTTCCCCCAACAGTCTCTAATTCGAAGGGCTGCCGAAGTCCTCATCTTGATAAGAGAGGACCCGACCCCGATGGAAGTTCTATTTAATTTCTAAGTCAGAGATTGAAGAGGTTGCACAGATATCCCCTATCCTTCTCCTATTCTTGATATAGAATGATTCCCCCTCCCCCTTTACCACAGCGGGTGAATATGAACCCTACGCCCCAGTAGTTATCATGGAACCTGCTTACTTGTCCCCCAATAATTCATCTCGGCCTCCCGAGGCTGGGTGGGGATAATTACCAGAGATTTGGGCCTGCCTCTCTATCCCTACATGCGCCAAAGCGCGAACGTGCCCTCCACGAATCCCTTATCTCTCCCCTTCCCCAGCAACCAAAGCACGGATAGATGGTAATTCGCTATGAACATTACGTGATCTGGTTAAGAGGGCGGAGCCCCATAGGTTTCGGTTCCATCATTGATGAAGAGCTTTTAATGGTTATAGGAGAGTTTTTATACTCATTGCTGGTCAAAGCTTCAGTCTTCCTTTTTTTCGCAGATGTCCCGGCCCTTTTGACCATCATTTTCGGGATCTTCCTCCGGACTCTGTACGGGAGTAGATCTACGATAGCACTAAGAGTCCTGGTGTATTCTCTGCAAGGTTATCAGGTTTTTTTAACCCAAGTGACTCATTCTGGTTAAGCGTTCTCCTGTCTACCAAAGACGTCACGGGTATTAGAGGAGAGTCTCACCTCTTCTCCCCCCCCTGTTCCCCCCCAGCGCATTCGGAGCACCGCTCACCCTATGAAGTTTGGTTTACTTCTTACCCGTGGACCCATAGGTGTGTTACGTATTGTCCCTTCCCCTCTTGGTTTGATACAAGGGATTCAGGTACTCTCCTTGGTGGCCTGCCTCGTTATTTCATGTTTTTTTCGCTACGTCCATTTCACACATGCTGTCAACTTTTCTTCCCGAATTTTTTCCTACGATAGACCTGGTGTCGTATACCTTAAAGCCTTACTCACCTCGCGAAACCACGAAGATTGATTCTAACCCCTCTTCAGTACCCCTGAACGCTGAAGTTCTTTCTTTAGAAAATGTTTAAGCCCCCAGGAGGCCATACGATGTCTCTCCTTCAGATGCAATCATCTTCCCCCTTCTCTCGCCTGAGACCCTTTCCTCCCTCAATGGCTGTTGAACCCAGAACTGATTTTTTAACCGGTCCCCATGCCCTTAACTGATACACCGCATGGGCCTCTTGAGGGTTAAGCTCCTCTAAACAGATGGTGTCTCTTTATGACGACGACTTTCACTTCTCATCTTCGGATTTCCTTTCTCCCTCTCGCCCCCACCGACACTAGATGAACCCCCGAGGAGTGTCCTTTCAGAGAAAAATGTTAACCCTTAACGATACGGTCCCCCTGTCATCGAAAGGCCCCGGGCCAGGAATCTTTCGTTCTGTTTTTCCTCTCTTATGCCTCTTTTTCTTTTTTACATGGTCCCCAGGTATGAAATACCTTAATTAGACTTTTGGGAGACAAGCTCCTTCTTCCTTCCGGGAGAAACCGCTTCTTCTCCCTTCCCTTGTTGCCTTTCCTTAGCCCTGTTTGGTTTGACCAAGAGGCCCCCCAAGCTCAAATTTACCGCAGTCCGAGGCCTTCCGTTTCAGAGAGCTCCTACCTAAGAGACTCCCGGGTCCTCCAGTCCCTTTTCCTTTCCCAAAGTTCTGTAAGATACTCCGGCTCCACTCTCTCGTCATCGACTGGACGGAAGAGGAAGGAAAGGATATGATCTCGCCCTCCCTCTAGCGTTTTTCCGCTCCTAACGCACCCCAGTTCGACCGAAACGAGAAAAGGACTCGACCATCGACCTTGAGTCAAATCTTCCCTCAAGCCATCCAACCCACTGCTGCCCCTACCGATGACCAACTTGAAACCCAGTCCCACCGACCCTCCCCTCCGTTTCCCTCCAAAGCCTTTATTAACAAGTATTGATGATGTTATCGCCCTCTTCCTAACTTGCGCCTATGCCAGATATAGTCCCCTTCCCCCAGACCCCTCCCTTTACTCCCTTAGTTGTTGTTGTTTGGAGATCTCTAAACATAATAGTAGGGAGCCCTTTCCCTAGCATTTAAGTCTTCAATTCCTTGACACCTTCCCCTACTCTTTCTTCGCAGAGTTGTCTTCTCGCGTCCTTTAATGCTTTCACGGTCCCGCGGTAAGTGGAGTGGGCTGGTCCCTCCTGGCATCGGTTAGTCCATTTTTCGGGCTGTGGCGGGCCAGGAGGTGGTCGAGAGCTGTGGGTTCATGGAGGAGAAAGTGGAGGTTTCGATCTCTTGCCACAGAAACCGTTAGAGCAGATAATTTTAACTGACATGCTAGAGTGTTTCTCTTCCAAGTACTCCTAGGCCCTTTCTTCCGGATTTTGACAGGCCCGGTGGGCCACCTCTAAAGTGTCCGTCCGCCATGAAAGAGAGTGTCTGACTCGCTGCGCCCAGAGGCAGCGGCCTCCCGTCTTTATGGTGACTTTCGAGAAAACCTGCCGGCTGCCCTCTAAGAAGCCCTGGCAAGTTGCGTTCCCATCTCTTCTCTTTCCGTTAAAGATTTGACGACGC
>Ga0179593_1639895_pt1 | contig 13448 bp, 23 predicted proteins | sample CZODoug2_1_08_16_FD_185931 | JGI IMG/M metagenome (GOLD analysis project Ga0179593, IMG submission 185931) | Vadose zone soil fungal communities from Angelo Coast Range Reserve, California, USA - CZODoug2_1_08_16fungal (PacBio error correction) | ecosystem: Environmental > Terrestrial > Soil >... | reverse complement strand
AAACGCCCCCCTCCTGCCCCATCCCCCCCCATTTTAGAGGCCACGGAGTTTTTTTTTCGTTTTCCCTTTTTTGAGTTTTTTTTTTTTTTTTCTCCCTGGTCGAGTTATTTCATTTTTTCCTACCATTCCCGCGATGCCCCGCTGAAAGACGATCTTCTTGGATTGATTCCCTCTTCCCTCTTGACTCACCATTAAAGGTTCCCCCTCCTCCAAAAACCACACCCTTCTTTTTTTTTTGCAACAGGTTTTTTCTCCCTTTCCCCCTGAGGGCACTCCCTTCCTTTTTTCTTTCCGCATTTGTTTTTTTTTTGTTTTTTTTTAAGGTTTTTCGGCCTTAGTTCTCCCTTCCCTTTCCCTTTCTTCAGGCTCTACAGGCTCTCCCCCTTCCCCTTCCCATTTTGTCTTTTTTTTTCCCGCCCCCCAATACCTCTCTTTTTTTTTCGGAAAAGCATCGAGTATTCCTTCCCCTCCCTTTTTTTCCATTTTTTTTAGGGGCCCGCCAATATTTGTTTCTTAGTTGACATTCCCTTTTTCATTCCGGTTCCTTTTTCCTTGGTTTGCGAAAGGACATCCCACTTCAAGGTTTTGCCCGGCTTTCCCCCCCCCTATTGCCCGTCGTTCTTTTCCCCCTCGTGTTGAGTGGGTAGTTTCTTTTTTTTTTTCCCCGCAATTAGTTATGGATTCCCTTTCTTGATGTTCACTCGTAGGCCCTTTCCTGTCGTGCTTTATTTGCCCTTGGTTCCCCCCTTTCTGCCCGCGCCCCTCCCTCTTGTTTAGATTGTATTATTTCCTTTTCCTTTTGGTTGATATCTGGCGCCCCCCCCCTCCTTTTGCCGGCGTACCCCCCCCAACCACCCCCCCCCCCGATTTTGTGTGCTTTTTTTGTTAATCCATCCCCAAAGTAGTAGGTCCGCAATAGTAGTACTCTTCCTTTTTTCCCTTTCTGGAATTCGTTTCCCCCCCCCCCAGGGGTCAGATTTTCTTTTCCCCCCCAGGTCAATTTCCCCCCCTTTCTACAGTGCGCCGCCTTGCGCTTTTCCCTTTCAAAACCGTTTTGCCCTCCCTCAAACCAGTAACCCTTTCCCCAATTTCCCCTGGTTTAACGTCTGTCTTTCCCCATGCCGTACTCCCCCTTTTAGGTTCTTTTGCCCCTTTTTTCTCGACGAATCCTTGGGGCCCTTGGAATTCCCCCCCCCTGAGGCCGCGAAAACTGACCCCTTTTTCCTTTGTTAGCGTTTTTTGCCCTTCCCCCCCCCCTCACTCTTTTGACACTTTTTCTTTTCCCTGCGAGGGCCTTCTCCGTGGGGTCGTTTGTCCCTTTTTACACTCTTTTTCTTTAAAACCCCTGTTCTCTTCCCCTTTTTTTGCCCGCTTTAAGCTGTTTCCCTTTTTTTTTTGTTGTTAATCTCTTTTTCTTTTTTTTTTTTATGAAGCACGGGCAGTTTCCCCCTAGTAAGCACTTCATGTTCCCCCCCACATTTTGACTTTGGCGCGGCAGTCGGTTCTGCCCTTGGATTGGACCGAGGGGGGCCCCACCCCCCTTTTCCCGGAATTGTCCGTTTTCCCTCCCACTGGTCCGCCCCCTTCTTTTTTTTTTTTTGTTGTTCGTTAATCAAACTCAAGTTTTCCCTCGTTTCCTTCCTTTTTCTTCTCCGGCAGGGGGGTGGCCACCCTCCCCCCTACCGCGGTCCTTTGTGGCGCTGTATCCTCAAGAAGGATTTGAAGGATCTATCTCTTTTCTTTTGGTTGTGAGTGAGCTTTCCTTCCCCCTATCCTTTCCCACTCTGGTCGACAGGCGGCCCCCCCCTTTTCGGTTTTCCCCCCTTTTTGGTGTGCCCCCCGACCCCGGGGCGTGATTTTTTCTTTTGCCACAACCCCTTTTGCAGTGATACCCCCCCCAACCGCCCCCCCCCCTGCTTGTTTCGTACACAGTTGTTTTCCAGCTCTACCCTTTCCCAGGCTTTTTTCTTGTTGAGATAACTAGTTTCCCATCTTTCTTCCCTGTCACTTTCTCCCTTGCGTTCCCAGGTTTTTTTCCTCCCCAGTGGTTATTGAATCCGTTTTTGAATTCTCATGCCCTCCTCCTTCCTAGTCTTCCCGATTGCTTCGTCCAAAACCGCTTTCTTGTGCCCACGTCTGAGACTCCCTGCAAAATATCTCATTCAGTCCAGGCACCCCCCTCGGGCCGAGCAGGTTTTTTTTTTTCCAGTACGGGGCGCCTTGTCGTTGTTTCCCCCCACGCTAAAAAATGGTTCCCTCCCCTTGGAACTACCCTTACCCGCTTCTCTTCTTAAAGGCCCCTTTCCTTTTTCCCCTCGCGATGCGGTTTTTTTTCTCCAGAGTGGGTCCCTGCTCTTATTTTTTTTTTTTCGGAACCTTTTCCTATTTCGCGTCTCCTTTTTCCTGTCGTAGTTAACCCCCAACTTTTTCTCTTCTTCCCATGGTTGGCTTTTGCCCCCCTTGTCCCTTTTTTTTTTTTCGGGTACTATTGCGGCTTATTCTTCTCTACTACCTTTTGGTCCCTTTCCCCCCCTGCTGCACCACCACTCCTTTTCGTTTTTTTTTTTTAATTTGGTTCTCCTCCCCCCCCTTCGTTTACCAGTGGCTTTTTTTTTGCGGCTCCCCAACCTGACCTTCCTCTTCTAAATACATGAAACCCTTTTTTTTCAACGCCCCTTTCGCGGGTCCCCGTTGCCGGGGCTTCCCTGGCCGCCTGCTTTTGCCACCCCCCCCTTGAGTACATCAAGTTTTTCGCTCCTCTCGGCGGATCCCTCCGCTACCAACCCCCGCGTTGTAAGCCTTTCAGACTGAAAAAGGTTTTTTTTTTTTGGGGCCCTCAGGGGCAAAAACTTTTCCCCTCCAAAGTGGAGGTGTCCGCCCTCGTGAGGTCTCAGTACTTTTTTTTTTCCCTCATGTTCTAGGCTCCCCCTTTTTTTTTTGCCCTAGGGCGAGATTTTTTCGGGACAGAATCGATGTTCTCCCCTTTTAGCCTTCCTTTATTTTTCCTTTCCGGTCGAAAAATCCTTGTGATTTCCTTCCCTCCCGAGGCCTGAGCTTCTCAAAGAACTTTTCCCTATGCCTTTTACCACAGCTTAAAGATTTTCCTTTTCCTGGCTCCTGCGAGTGCATCCCCCATTCTGGAGAAAACCCACCTCCCCTTTTTGCGTAATTCTGTACCCCCACGTTATGGTTTTTCCCACTCTGAGGTTTTCATCATTGGAAATTTCAAGCATGTTTTCCCTGGATTTTTTTCCTTTTGCTGTGTAATTACCTCTGTATCCCCTTGAAAAACGTCTTTCTCCAAACGAACACCCCCCCCCTGCCGACACCACCTGTCTGGTGGGTTTTCTTCCTTCCTTATGGACGTTATACATCTTTCCCCCCCTCAGTTGTTTTTCGTCTCTTTTTTTTTTATTAACCTCGATGACAAAACCCCCCTTGTGATCGGAGATTTTCTTTTTTTGGTTTAGTTTTTTTTTTTTTTACTAAGGCTCTTTCTGATGCTTTCTCTTTTTTCCCTTTATCATTCCTCCTTTTCCTGGCGGACGCACATTGCTTTCCCTTCTTCTCTTCCTGTTTTTCCCCCTTCCTCTTAACATCGGGGGAATTGACCTTACACTTTTTTTTTTTCAAGAACCCCCCCCCAATCTTTCAGGTTTCCCTAAAGTCCCCCATGGCCGCGCACGGCCGATTAACCTTCATCTTCTTCAGCTGGTTTTTTAACTTTCTAGGTGCCAGGGCATTCATTCTCTTTTTGTTAGCTCAGGCTTTTTCCGGCTCGGGAGGGCCCCCCCTTCCCAGTTTCCCCTTTGGAAACCGCCAATTACAACACTCCTTACTTTTTGTTACCTATCGAGTTATTCCCTTTTTGACTTCCCCCCTTCGTTCCTTCTTTGCCATTTTTGGACCTTCCCCTCTTTTTCCTGAGGCTTACTTACGTTTTTTTTTCTTTGAGCCATCCCCCCTTTTGGAAGGAGTTCCCCCATGATTACTTGCCCCTTTCCAATTTGCCTCTAGTCCAAATTGCCCTTTTTTTGTTGTTCTCTTTTCTGATTCCCCCCTCTTTTATGGGGAGCTCTTCTTTTTTTTTATCGCGCATTTTTTTTGCACCCCGCACGGTGGCGTTGGGGTCTTTCTTACCAGACAGGAAAACCCCTTTTTTTTCCGATATGATTGCTTCGATGGTTTCTTTATTCTTTCTAGGGTGTTTTCCCTCCCCCATTCACCTCTTTTCAGCGAGGACACCCCCCTCCCCCCAACCCTCTCCGAAGTTTGTTCTTTCGTTTCACTTCCCTTTTTTTCCAAGGTTATTAGGGACCTCCTCCCCCGCCCTTCTTCTTTTTGCGCTTTGCCATACCTCCTTGGTTTTTCAGTGGCTCATTTCCCTGACTTTAGTACTCTTTTTTTTCGACTGAGCACCCTTTTTCCTTCCTTCCAACCCAATTTTTTCCAGAAATAGCCCCCTTTTCCAGATGCTCTCAAAACCCTCAATTCTCTGGTGGCGGGTTTTTACCAGGTGTACCTGTTTCCCAGCATGAGGCCGCGGACATCTTTCCTCTTTTTTCAGGCGGTGTTTTATTTTTTTTTTGTTTTTTTCTGTCCGGAAAGGGAACACGTCGTTACTGGCGAGTTTCCCTTCGTCTTAAACCTTTTTCTTCTTTTACACTCTTTTGGACTTTGGATGAAGATTCCTTTTAAGCTGTTTCAGGAAGCTGTCTTTTAAGCCCGAGGCTTTCCCCTGGCTGGGAAGCAATTTCTTTTCTTTCTTGACGGTCTGACACCTCTTAATTTTCCCTGTTTTTGCTAGTAGAACCAGAAACACCCCTTTTCCTGGGTTTTTCCCGGGGAATGTAAGGTTGTCTCCCTTTGAGTTTGAGGGCCTTTTGGGGAACACCCCACGGCTGTCAATAGTTTGTCCCCCCACACATTGTTTCCCACTGTCCTCCTTTTTTACGCGTTTTTTTCCCCTGTGTTTTCACAAAGATGACCGTTTTCGTTAATCCCCCTCCCCTCAGCCCGTTTGAATCAGTTTGATCCTTTTTTTTTTTCTGCAATGGGTTGTCCCTTCTCTCAATTTTGTGGGGCTTCTGTCTCCCTCGTGGGAAAATCTTTCCCCCTTCCTCCTCCTTTTCCCTTTCCCTTCCTTTTTTGGTTGTTGTATTTTCGAGATTCTTCGTCACCCTCCCTGAGTTAGACAGGGTCCCTTTAGGTAGGGACCACCTTTCCCCGCAAAACCCTCCCGGCGTTGGCGGGATCCCGCTCCACAAATTGATCAAAACAAGCCCCGGGCAAGTTCTCCCTCCCACGTGGAGCGCTCTGGGACCCTTTTTTCGCCCTTTTTAAGGCCAAGTTGTTTTCGTGTTTTTTTTTTTTACTTTTCCCCTTGTTCACCCAGATGACCGTTCCCTTCCCGCCTTTTTTTGTTCGGATTTTCCGGTGTACTATGACCTTCTCTGCCCGTTTTCGGCTCTCCTCGTATTTTTTTGGAACCGTCTGTACCCCTCAAAGCTGTGCAAACCTTTTTATTCTCCCGGTTCCCCCCTGCCCCTTAGTGTCCTACATGGGTCCCATTTTTTTTTTTTTACCCCGCAAGTTTTTCCTTTTCTCTTGTCCCGTGTTTTGCCCCTTTACGCTAACCATAACCTTGAACTCCATTCCCCCTGCGGGCTCAATGGCTGGGTTTTTTACCCCTTTCCTCGTCCACGAAACATTACGCTTACGCATGACTCGGGTTTGTATTCGTTTCTTGTTCTTTTCTTCTTTGCACATTTTTTTACAGCTCCCCTGCCCAGGCCTTTCCCTTACGTAAATTTAAGTTTGACCCCCTGGTTGGACATGCCTTTTTTCAGAGCACCTGAGAGTTACTCTCTTTTTTTGGGGGATATCCCCCTTTCAGGGTCCCCTTTCCTCTGGCATCTACTTATACGTCTTCACACAAATCAGGATTGTTTTTATTGTTCCTGTTCCCCCCCTTGGTACAGGGGCCGGAGGCTCTCTTCCAAAAAACAACCTTTCTCTTCGGGGCCCGAAACCATCGAAAATTCCCCCTGGTGCGGCCTTTTTTGTTGACCGGGCTCTTCTCCAATGCAGCTTCATAAAAGGCGTTTCGCTCCCTTTTTTCTCCCAAACCTGGCTTCCCCCCACGCTTGCAAGGGGGTTTCACTTGTCACAATCTTTGGCCCTCCCGGGAAAAAAACCCAAGGCAAAAGGGGAGTCCTTCCCTAGGTAGTTCATTTCTTCCTGTAGTTAATGGTCATAGCCGCCCACCTCTTTGGGGAGCGATTCCCCAGGGAGTTTTCCCAGCATGATTTCCATTGCTATTTTCGGCAACTTTTGTCGAAACTAAATGTTCTTTTTTTTTGTCCCGAGCCTGAGAATGGCCCTTCCAGAACAAGTCTTCAATACGCTTGTCCTTCCCTTTCAGCTTCACCAGATGACTAAGTTTTGGTTTTTGGGGTTTTATTTTTTTCCTTTTTTTTTTGGGTTGATCGGCAAACTCCCTTTTCCGGCCCCTTGCACCCCCTTCTTTTTTTCCCAAAAAAAAAACCGGTTTCTTCTTTTTGATATCCCTTTTCGGGAAAACTCTCATGGTCACGTCCTTGTTCGGACCCCGAGTTATACCTTCACAGTTTTCCGTCGTTGAGATGGCGTTTCCCTTTTCTTGTTCTTCGGCTGTTTCCGATTTTTTCCCCGTCTGCAATGCTCTTTCAAACGTAACAAAATCCCTCTCAGATCAACCTTTGCTTTCTTTCCAGTTGTCTTTCCCTTATACATCTACTCTTTTCTTGTTGTTGTTTTGAAGCTCCTTATTAACGTCCATCCCCCAAAAAATGTTGTGTGGGTTTTCTTTAGAGCCCTTTTGTGTTCTTTTTTTACTAGGCTTCCATTCACCCTGTGCTTTCTTCACTTATATCAGCCTTACACATACATTTTCGCCGTCTTCTGGAAACTCTGATTCACTCCCCCCAAGGATTGATTTTTCTTTGAGACTGGCTTTCCTTCCAGTCGACACAGAAAGCTCTTTTATGTATCTCACCCTTACGAAGGTTTTTTCGCCCCGGTGGTAATGAGGCTCCGATCCGGGATACCTTTTTTCTTTGGTAAGATGTTTTTTTGGGTGGATTAAGCGGGTTTTTTAAGTTTCCCCCTTTTTCAGGGCTCTCCTTGCTTCCTTTATTCAAAACAAGGCCATTTTTTTAGACTTTTGCGCCAATAACAATTTTTTTTTGAATCGCAGTATGTCCTTTTGTTTTTCCGGGCGCCTTAGGGTGGGGCCCGCCCGGGGACTTTTAACTCCTGCTCTTTTCCCGGCTTTCTTCCGTAGGTTGTTTTTTTGCAGGGGAGTTTTTGCCCCTTTTTTCCACCTGCCCGTGTTTCCTTTGTCCTTGTGTGCCCCCCAACGTTTTTTGCTGTTTTTCTTTTTTTTCCGCCCCTTTTTTTCTGGAGCCGAAACGCCTGGATCAAACTCGCTTCTTTTTGGCCCCCCCCCCCCCCTTCCCATTTTTTGCGGTCAACAAGTCCTTTCCCTCTCCCCCCCCCCGGCGGATAATCTTTCCCGATGGTTTTTTCTTATCTCCTTTCTGTTGGTTGATATTCTGCTTCGGCCTGTTTACCGGCGTCTTTTTTTTAATACACCCCCCACCATCTTATTTGTGCGCGTCCGGGTCCGTCCGTAAGATTGAACTTTAGTTGTCTTCATATCCCCTCCCTCCCCCACCTTTGAGCTTTGCCCTCAGACTGGGTTTCCAAACAGGGGGTAAGCTTCGGAAAATTACGGTACGTCTCGTTTTGCCCCCCTGTCTGCCCCCCTCTTCCAAGGTGTTCCCTTCACCGTTCCAGCCAAATAGCAAGCCACGTATTTGGCGTAAACGCATTCCCCTGTGTTCTGGTCCGTAAGTTGACAGGTGGTACTGTTTTTGAGCCCGACCATTCTTTAGTCCAGTTGCTGTTAAGCGTTGGCCTCCCCTTCCCCCGTTTTTTCGCGGTTTACTTGTTTCCTGACGTTGTCTTTTCATGTAGGTACACTCTTTGTCCCTTTTTCCTCTCCTGTGCCGCTTTAGCTTTTTCCTTTTTTTTTCCCTCATTTAGGGGGAACTTTTGTCGTAAAAGCCCGATGACCTCCCCTGGAGGCAGTTCTGGACCTCTTGCTGAACAAAACCTGGCGTTTTTTCCGGATGTAGTTTCTTTGGCTTCCACCTCGAGGGACGAGGTTCCCTTTACTCAAACAAGTTTGCAGGCTTTTTTTAAGCGTGTCCCAGGGATGCCCCTTTTCGAAACCAAAATGCTGCCGTTTTTCTTTTTTACTTCAAACCTGTGGGGAGCTTTTTTGCATCACCTTCCCCGTCCTTTCCTGGCGGGGGGGAACTTTTTCAATACAGCGAAAGGGTCCTCTGTTTTTGAAATTTCTCCTTTTTCAAGATCTCTCTTTCTTTTCATTCTTTTTTTCGAGAGATCTTTCGCCCTTCCCCCCTTTCAAGAGGCCCCTTCCCCTTTGCGGGTAGTTCCCCTGCGGGTTGCCCCGCACCCAGATACCGTCGTTGTCCTTTCATCCCTGCTTCCCAACCTTGTGAGTGAGTCCCTTGTCAGCTGTGTTTAGTACCCCCCTCTTTTGACGCTCCCACCGCTAGTGTCGGCACGTGCTCCTCTTTCCTCTCCCCCTTTTTTCCACGGGACCTTCCAGCTCCAGGTTTGTTCGGCCGTTGCTCCCTTTAAATTCATTCCTTTCCTTTTTCATCGGCTTATGACTACTCTCTCTGAAAACATCTTCTTTCTTTCCCCAATGCAGGAGTATTCATCAAAAGGAAGTTCCCTTCTCCCTTGTCTACAAATGGGGGACCCCTTCAAGGGAAGAGTCCCCCCACCCCCGCAGTAACGCGCCTTGTCCTTCCCTGCTAAAAGCGTAGACACCTTCCCCTTTTTCCTTTTCGAGGTTATCCCCCATTGTTTTTTTCCTGCCCCCTTTTCTTTCCAACGATTTTCCCCCTAGCCGATGCTGTTAACCTCTTTTTCGGGGGCCAGGCGTGTCTTTCTTTTTACTGTTAGTCACCCTTTTTTTTTTCCCCCCACTCTTTGCGGTTTTTGGCGACTCTTTTCCGTACGTAAATTTTTGGAGGATGACCCCCCCTGTTTGAAAGTTTCGGAGGCCCCCCCCTTTCAATGAGCTTCGGTTATACTGTCCCGGGAATCCCTCTTCATGTTCCATGTTACGCCCCCAATACTGTACAGAGGGCCCCCTTTTTTGTCTCCGTGCCCCCCACCCTTTTCCATGGGCTCCCCTCGGCACTCTCTCAAACCCTAGAAAGACTCAAATCCCCTTTTTACAAATGCCTTTTCCAGAAGTTCGGCCGGTGTGCGGAAAGGCTGGTTTTCTTCTCCTGCCCCGGCCCCCTGTTGCCAATTCCGCGCTTTTCCCTACCGCCCATCCACCCTTTTTTCGCTCCCTCCCCCCTGATCAAAACCCTCCGTACCAACCCTCCCCCCCTGCGTTGGCCCTACCAGACTCTTCATTGCACTTACAATTTGGCACTCGGCAAACAACCCCCCTGCAAAGGCAACGGGTCTTATGCGCCAACCCTTTCCTTCTTTAGTACCCCCGCCCTTTCCAGTAATAGGCAGTCTTCCTTCTGGTCCTAGAGCCCCCCCCCCTCTTTTTTTTGGGCCTAGGGCGCGATTTTCTTGGGACCAGACTTCTGCTTTTTCTTTTCCAATTTATGGGCGCCCCCCCGCGACCAATATTGATGAAGTTTTCCCCCTCCCGAAGACGAGTCCTGTCCTCAAGAAAAAACCCTTTCTTTTATCCACTCTGGCTGATAATACCCCGGATTTCCCACCCTATTACTGGTCTTATCTTTGACGGTCCTTGCGCGTGCCTCATTCCTTCTTGTCCCCCTGATACACCCTGTCTAGATGTTCCTTTTAAAAAACTTTCTTTTTTTTCTTTTCGCATCGGAGGTTGCTCTCCCTGCCTTGACCTTTTATCTTCAGTTTTCCCTTTTCGCGATTTTATTTTCGGTTTCCCCCCATCTGTCCCGAAGCATCCAAATGTAAAGCCCAACGGACCCACCTTTGGGCTCTCAGATCAACCTTTGCTTTTTCTTTTTTTTGGATGGGACGTCTCCTTCCCTTCTTTTTTTTTTTTTTTTTTTTGGAGGAGATCCATTTTCCACCCCTCCCCAGCAAAAATTTTTTCCCTTCCCCTTTTTGTTTTGTTTCGTTTTACTAGTTCTCCCTTCTTTTTCTGAGCTATCCCTCAGCCGAACCCTCCCCCCTCCCGCGTAGACCCTTTGAACCTTGATTCCCCGGTATTGTGATTCGGGTAGACCCCTAGTGCGTTGTTTTCTCCCATAGTTTTCCGAATTTTCCTCAAAATCCCCAGTTTTTTTTTTGTTTCCCCTTGACTTGTGTCTTTTAATGTCATTCCCCCCTTTTTTCCCCTATTAAGATTTACCCTTTCCGGTGAAATTTTCAAGGGGATTAGCAGGTTTCCCTCCCGTTCTTGAGGATCAGGCTCCTTGGTTCCCCCCCCACACTCCTCCGGCCCCAGGTTTTCCTTAGCCAATACCCACTTTTGAAAAAGCCTCGGGGTCTTTGAATCGCGCCATGTGTTGCCCCCTCTTGTGGGACTAGGACCTTTCCCCTTCTTTCTCTTTTTCCGTATTTTGCTAGCCTCATTTTAGCTTTCCCAGTGGGAGTTTGTGCCCTTTTTCTTTCCCCCCCTGTCCCTTTTTGCAGGTCGTTTATGGCCTTTTTCAGTGTTTTTGTTTCTCGGCTGTTTTTGCATCCGCTTTCGCGAAAACGCCCTTTTTTTCTCTATACTCTGCGGCACCGCACGGCGTCGTGAGCGTCAACCCCACTTCCGCGCCCTTTTTGCTTTTGAAGGGTTTTCTTTCCTTTCTAGGTTTCTCCGCGCGTTTGCTGTCCTCTGGGGCCGTGAGACACCCCCCATCTTCCTTTTTGTGCGCTTTTCGTTTGTCGGACACGGTAGTTTCTTCTTTTTTTCTTTTTCCCTCTAAGGAAGCCTTTGCTCCTTTTGGTCCCTCTCTCAGCTGTCCAAAACCAAGGCGTTCCCTGACAAATTTACGTCCCTTTGCTCCCCCTGGTTTTTTTTGCGCCTTACACGGATTCCCGTTCCTTTTCCCCCGTAAGGAAATAGCAAACCCCTGCTGGGCCCCGTCTTGCACTTTTCTTTTAGGTGAGGTTTTAAATGGGTTCCCTTTGCAGGCCAGCCATTCCCTTGCTTAAAAATTTAAGTTTTCTTCTTTTTTCTTTTTTCGTTGCTGTTAGCTTTTGAAGGAACACCCCACAGTTTTTTTTTTTTACTGCAGAGTGGGCCTTTTTGGTCTTTGGACTGGCCCTTTTTCCAACTCTTTGCATTGAGGATTCTCTTTTGCCGCTTACGTGTTCCTTCCATCGGGGAAGACGTCATTCGTCGATCCTCTTGAGCATTTTCCTCTGAAAGTATGGAACCTCTCATTCCCCTCCTGCCGAACCAAGGGCGCCCCTCTTTGGAGTCCAGTTGTCCTCACTTTCTCTTTCGCGTGTTAACCACTTACCCCCCACTTGCAGGTACCTTGCGCCTCAAGGATTTGTCAAGATTCCCCCTTTTTTTTACCGAACAAGTTTTTGGGGCTTAGTATCCCTTTTTTCTTTTTTTTTCCCCGGTGGGGAGTTGAATTTTTTGATTCTGTGTCGTGGGTTCACCCGCAATGGGTGTCCCTACACCCTTTTGCGCTTGTCTCATCGTGTCAAGTGTTTTGCGAGCTTTTTCTTGTGGTTGTTGAGAGAAGATATTCGCAGGACGCGGCCATTTTTAGTCCCTTTTTTGGATTGGGTGCCCCCCCCCTTATTTCTTTCTCCCGGGGCGTTCTCACCCCTCCTCCCACCCCTTGAGTGGCCCCCCCAAGTCCACTTTCTTGTTCGTACACCAAGTTTTTTTTTGGACACGCTTACCGTCGCCTTCCCCTTTTTCACCCGTGCTGTCTTCCCTCTTTTTCCCCCCCTTTTCTTTTCCTCTCCTTTTTTTTATCTCCGTCGCCCGGGTCGCCCCCCCCCTTTCGCCGGGCTTCAGTGTTTCCCTGGAGGTCAGACCCCCTTCCGTGCTTCCTCGGTTCGGACCTCCCCCCTCTTTCGGACCGCTCTTCCCGCGGCCCCACTCAGGTTTTGGGGGCTCTTCCCGGTTCCCCTTAACTACATGCCCAGTTCTCCCGCATTGGGGCGTCTTCCCCTCTCAGTCAAACTGCGCCTTTCCCGATTAAAACCCGTCTCCCCCACCCCTGAACTTCTTTTTTTTGCTCAATGGGGTTGGCTCTTCCCCTTTTTACCCTGCACAACGCTTTTCTTCCCTTTTTTCGATGCGTTAAGGCATTTTGCGTGGATTGCTATTTTTTGAGGGGACTTTCTTTTTCTTTTCTTTATCACCCCGTTTAGCGTTCAGTAAATTCTTTCTCGGCTGGTCCACGGACAGCCTTCAGGGCTCCCCCATGAGAGCTTCCCTGGCTCCTTGTTGATTCCCTGCCTCCTAATGCTTTTAACATTATAACGCCGTGCCACACCCGAGAGGTTGTTTCTCCCCTGGCCACCCTCTTTTCGCGGGAGCGGTTGCCCCCCTTCCAACCACCCCCCCCCCCCCACAGAAGATAAATACCTTCCCAACCATTCGAACCCTTCTGCAGGCGCTTCCCAGTTCCCTTTTCCCGGCTCCGGCCTTGTGTCGTGTCCAAATTTCCCCCGAGTACAAAGAACCTTGGCGTTTTCTGCCGAAGTCCTTTATCTTTGGGCTCAAAACCCCCCCCCTCACCCCAAACTTTTTCACCCGGGTCCGAACGCCTGCACCCCCCCGGGCGTGTGGTTCTCCTTTTTTCCAAAACCACCCCCTTTCTTCCACAGCCAAATTTTTTGAACCTCCTTCAAGAGTAAGCCCCCCCTAGGCAGGAGTTTCATTCCCCGCATCTTTTTCCGGTTGTTTTAGTGCGCTACTTTGGAGGGGGGAACCTCTCCCAGTAGATTGTTTTTTTTCTCTTCTGCAAGCCTTAAAATCCATGGGGGTCTTTTTCCCTCCTTCTTCCATGAGAGCTGAGGTCCTACCCCTTATCGTTTCGAACTCCCCTTTTGCGCTAGAACCCGGCTTTCAAAGATTTCCTTTTTTTTCTTCGGAATATTTTCTTCTGGCGCCCATTTTCCCTCTTCTGCGTCCAAAAAAACTTTTTTTCTGATTTGTGATTTACTTCTTCGGGACACCTTTTTTCTGTCGACCCCCTTTCTTCCCTTTTCTTTTTCGAATCAATCCTTTCCCCCCCCTTTATCGGCGTTTCCTGGTACCGTTCTTCTTTCGGTTTTTTTTTTTCCTTTCCTTCGTCCTGATAAATTCTTTCCTGAGAATCTCCCGCCCTCTGACCTGCGAATCCCTGAACAAAAAACCTTTGCTCTCCCGAAACTTTTTTTTCTGTTTG
>Ga0179593_1592355_pt1 | contig 13448 bp, 15 predicted proteins | sample CZODoug2_1_08_16_FD_185931 | JGI IMG/M metagenome (GOLD analysis project Ga0179593, IMG submission 185931) | Vadose zone soil fungal communities from Angelo Coast Range Reserve, California, USA - CZODoug2_1_08_16fungal (PacBio error correction) | ecosystem: Environmental > Terrestrial > Soil >... | reverse complement strand
TTGCCATCAGTGATCCTGGCTCCTCCCCCCTGACATTTTTACTTTCCCCCAGGAAGTCGACTGAGGAGGCGGATTACACGCCTCTTCTTTCTTTCCCCTCCACAAGAGATCGGTCACCCCCCGGCCCTGTTGGCCCGATTCTCCCCCTTTTCGATCCTCCTTTTCCCAGACTTATACTCCATAGTGAATCCGCACGTCTTTCTTCTTTTTTTGTGTTTGAGATCCACTCAAAAGAGTTTCCTTCCCACCTTCCCTGTTTCCCGCCCCCCCCGCCGTATAGTCTTCACGTTGAGCTTTTTACGAAAAACTATTACTTGCTTCCGCCTATCCGTCTTTTTTTTTTTTTTTTCCCCCCTGCCGGAGGAACGATGCTTGTTTTTTTTTCCCTTGAAATCCAGCCAGCCGGCGCATTCCTTTTTAGCCCGAACCACCTTGAAGCAGTACACCTCCTCTTTTCCCCCTCTTTCTTTTTTTTTTTTTTCTTCCCTCACGCAGATTCGCGGGGATCCCTCCTCCTCTTTTTTTTCCCGCTCCGCTGCCGAGCTCCTACCGGATTTCTTTCTCCCTTTTCGAATAATGCAAAACGGAAGCTTCTTTTCCCTTTTTCGCCTCCTGCGTCTCAGCCTGCTACTAATGGAGAAGACCTCCTCCCCTTTTTCTTCCCTCCCTCCCGGCATCAGATTTCAGGCTTTTTTTTTTCCCTGGGTCATTTATGGCGAGAGTAAGAAGTGCTCGATTTTTTTCGACGGGCAGCGTTAACTGGTCGAGAAGTCTTTGTTTCTTCTTTCTTTTCCCCCCTATCTTCGTGATGCAAAAGTGGTCTCTCTTCGTCGTCTTCGTTTTGTCGTCGGTGAGAAACTCTCTTCTTTCCTCCCTGGGATTTCCCCCCCCTTCTTTTTTTTCTTAAAGACCGTCTTTCTTCGGTTTCGCTGGTGATCTTTCTCCTTTCGAGTGCGCTCGATGACCGCCGCGACTTCCTTTTTTTTTTTTCCGCCAGCAGAGGAAAGAGGCGCTTTCTTCCTCCACTTTTCTAGAAGCTAGAGACCCCTTTTTTTTCCCTTCTTCGGTGGTTCTTCTCGCGTTCTTCCTTTATAACCTGGTGGAGGTAAGTCTTCGTTTTTTTCCTTCTACAGACTCGACGACGGGCCTGCGTCTTTTCTCGCGAGCTCCTCCTTCCCTTTGGTGTGGGAGAGCCTTTTTGCCGACTCTTGTTTTTTTTTTGCTCTGCGTGATGGAAGAGGCAGTTTTTCCCCTCCTCATCGCGGAACAGTGGACAGATGATCCCTTTCTTTTCCTCCCCTGCTTTTCGGAGGCTTCTCCCTTTCAGTGTGCTTTCCCTCCCACAATGTTAAGAAGATTCCGATGTGAAGGTGGCTGATTTTTTTCGGATAGCGACTCCCGCGTGATGTAGCCCCTTTTTTTCCTTTCTCCCCCCCGGGCGGATTGGCTGCGGATCTGAAGAGAACATCTTCTTTTTTGCTTCTTTTGGTATACAACGAATGGAAACTTTCTTTTCTCTTCCCGTCTCCGGTGGTCGCCAGGGCCCTTTCCGAGTAGGCGCCACCCCTATTCCCCGTTTTTTATGCGACTTTCCTTTTTTTTAACTCTTTAGTACGGCACGCTTCTTCTTTCCTTGAGTAATACATCTTTACCTACCTTCATCCACTAGGACACTTCTTTTAACCCTTTTCAGGGTGCCAACGTGTCTTCGGAGAGAGGGAGCCCTTGCAGGTGGAGAGGAAGACTCTCCCCCCCTTGTGGGGCAGACCAGCCTTCTTCTTTCCTCCTCGCAGTAGAGGTTTCTTTTTTGAGAGAGGGGACCCCTTCCTTTCTTGATTCCTAATCGGTGGTGCTTATGGTCCTTTTTTCGCTCGCGACGAAAGACTCCTGCCTTTCCTCCTCCCCCCTCGGTAGATCGATTCTTATAACGAATCGCCTTTTTTTCCCCCCCCGCCGTGCGAGCCGGAAGGAACTCCTCTCCCTCCCCCGACTTTCGGGTAACGCTCCTTACACCCAAACGATGTCGCCCGAGGACCATACTCCCTTGCAAAGGCTTTCCTGTCCTCTCTCATAGGTTGAACCGGGGTCCAAGTGTAGAAGTCCCCTCCCTTTCTCCCCTGATCTTTTTTCCAAGAATAGAGTATTCACCCCGCTACGGTACATGTTAGATGAACACTTCCTCCCCTTCTGAGGTTAGAGGCCTCGTCTTTTTTTTCTTTTTACTAGTTAGAGAGCAGATTCACTCCTCGTCAGGGAGCAGAGAACTACCTATCTTCTTTTGCGGACTTTTTCTTTCTTCTTTTTTTTCTCCTCATAAGTTGTTTGTGTTGAGATCTCCTTAATCCTTCGCTAAGAGAAGGAAGGCTTTTTTTTTTCGGCTCCAAATGGACGCGGATTTCTCTTTAAAGTATCGAAAGGCGGTCCTTTTTCCTCCTCTCGTCCCCTAGACGGGGCCAAGGGAGGGCTCTTTCTTTTCTCTTTTTTTTCTAGCTTTGAGAGTTCGCTATTGCTTTCCCTCCTCTTCGACAAGATGATGGGCGTCCGACTCCCCTATCTCTCCTCCCCGATTGCCCGGCCCCAGGAGAAGAATTTTTTCGACTTCCAGTAATGTACCTTCCTTTGCGAGAACAGAGTTTTTTTCTCACCTCTCGAGGTCCCGGCCCCCCTTTCTCTCGAGTTTAAGGCGCGGCTTAGCATTTTCCCATTCCTCCCATTTGATCCGATAGATCCCCCCTTCTATTCTCTCCTATATGGCGTAGCGCTAATGCGCCTTCCCATCAAAAGAGGAGGACTGGTCTCTTTTCCCTTTCCCGTTTCCCGCTCACCGGGAGTTCTTCCCCCCTTCTCTAGACTCTCCTTCGCCTTTTTCTTATGGTAGGACCACTTACCCCCGATTTCACGATGATATGGTTCTTTGGGAAACCGATGGTCCCCGTGCAAGAGATGTTCCCCTCTGCTTTCCTGCTCGTGGCCGTTATAGGCTCCTTTTCCCTTTCCTCGGTTGTCGTTCCTCTTTTTCTCTTTGTACAAGCCGCCCGTTCTTCCCCTCGTTTGCGCACCCCCCCCTCCCCACCCTTCCCCCCTTGGAAGGTGAGACCCCCTATTTTCGTACACACGGGCTCCCCTTTAGGGGACCCTCGTCCGGTGAGGCGCTCCCTCCCTTCTTTTCCTCCTAGTGCGCTTTTCCCCTATAGGAACTTTGGTTTTCTCTAAGCGCGAAACATAACAACTGTATCGCCATGCCTTTTCGATAGCACTCCCCATTTGCAGTAAGGAGTCCGTTTGCTTCCCTGTAAGTGCTGAGCACACGTCTTTTCTCTCATCAGACAGATGTCGTTGCGTTCCTTTTTTTCATCCCTAGGGTCAAGAGGGTTCGGATGCTTGCGCTAAGATGGAAACGTGCCTTTTGCTCCCTAGAAGAGAGTAACCCCGCTCACTCCCATCATAGCGCGCCGCAAACCCTTCTCTTTTTGTCGCTTCTCCCTTTTTGTGCCCTAGCAGGACGGAGTTGAGATCCTTTTCCTTTTTTTTCTTTTTACTGCAAAAGGTTTATCCCGGCGCCGTCTCCTCCTAAGAGAGAAGGAGGGTTTTCGGCCCCCTTCTTGTTCCGCCCTCGGGTCCGAGGAGGGCTTGCCATTTTTTTTCTTGTCGAGGCGGGGAAGCGCTCTCCCTCTGTGTCACCCGTCCCCCTTTTTTTATTCCCCAGCAACGGGAAGCCCAACTTTTCCCTTTCCCTTCTTGTCGCCACCTCCTCCACCATTTTTTCCTTCTCAACAAGTAGAAACAACTGTTTTTCTTGCCTCCCCTTATACAAACAACCGCAGAGGCTCTCTTTTTTCCTCCGGAAAGACTGCTTTTCCCTTCCTGTTGCACCCTTCCTTTTTTCCCTTCCCCGCAAGTTTTTTGACCATGACATGATCGAGTAGAGGCTACCTCGCCCCTTTCTTTTGCCTGTGTGTGCAGGCTTTGCTCTTTTCTCCTCCGGTTTATTCCCCGCTTTTCCTTTTTTCACTGCTCATTTGCGGCAGAAGCTTTCCTTTTTGTCATCTTTCCCTTTTTCGAAGAGCGGGCTTCTCTGATTGCGGTGACTCCTTTCTTTCGGATCTCGGGCGTGGCACAAGACGTCTTCCTCTCCCCCTCCTTTTTTTTTATCCTGCGGTGGACGCGGAGACTTTTGGGCGCGCTCTTTTTTTTTCGGCCCTTTTTTCGTTCTTTCTTTCAGCCGTGATTGACACCGCCCTCCTCTTTCTTTTTTTTTTCGTAGCAAAAGTCTCGCGCTCCCCCTTTTCTTCTTCTTTCAGAAAGTATCTGGTACAGAGTGGGGCAATTTTCCCTCCCAGACCTTCCCGCGTTGAACAAGGCAGGTTCTTTCCTTTTCCCTTTTTTCTCCCACAGCTCGCTCTCCTTCCTTTACGATGGCAGAGGACAGAGAAGGAGGCGACTGTTCCTCTTTCCGGTGTTTGTGGATCCGCACGACGCCCTGCTCGTTGGTTTTCTATCTCCTTCCTTCGGGTGAGGCGTGCGTCTTACACTCTCTCTTTCCCTCTTTGGCTGGTCAGTGTAGGAGAGCAAGGAGGCACTGCTTTTTTTTTGTTTCTCTTTTCCATCTGTCCTGGTCGCAACACTGAAAAAGTCCCCCTCTCACCCATCTCTTTTTTCTCCTCCTCCCCTCTCCCGCGGTAGACGTCGATTCCTCCCCCCCTCGTCTTCATAAAAACCACGGCACCTTTTTCCCCGATCTTCGCCGGCTGCGCTGCTCGACATGTGAACTCTGCATCTCGCGGTGCCGGAGCTTTATCTTTTTCTTTCCTCACCAGGAATGGGAAACCTCCTCTTTCCCCACTTTCTTTTTTTCACATGGTCCCAGGATACTTGCTTCCGCATCTAGTCTTTTTTTCTTTCTTTCTTTTCTTCCCCCTTTTATTCCCTATGGCTTGCGGTTCCATCATTCCCTCCAGAGGAGAAGGCGATTTTTCTCACATTTCAGCGTCAACCAGACGCATGCCAAAGTCTCCTCCTTTTCTTTTTTCTATTCAGCGTGTGACACGTCTTTTGTGAGAGAGAGATGAAGTCCTCTTTTCCTGACTCCCCCTCCCATCAGTGGGCAGAACAATCGGCTTCCTTCCCTTTGTACGATTCTTCGCACTGCGCCCTCTCTTTTTCTAACAGCATGCTACTAACTGGCTCCTTCCGTCTTTTCTTTTTTCGTCCCCCTCGATAGGTCAGTGGGTTCTTCTGCCTCTTTCTTTTTTCTTTTTCCTTCATGTTAAGCGACTGTTTTTTTGCCACCCCCCCAAAGGCACCCCCCCTGGTTTTTCCCTTCTTGTTGCGGGTTCCCGATTTTCTTTCTTAACCGGTGGGAGACTGGTTGCGGTCCTTTTTCTTCGTACGGTGAGCCCCCCGTTTTTGGGTTCTTCCGGTTGCTGACGAACCTTTTTTTCTCTTTTTGTCTTCTGGAGAAGGTGAGGAGAGTCTTTGGCCCTTTTTCCCGAAGGAGGTACCGAGGGCGGACAAAGAGCCCATTTCTCTTTTCTCTCCTTTTCTTCCCTTGATCGGTGGGCGCTGCGTTTCTTCTCTGCCCCTTCTTTCCGTGGGAGAGAAGGCCGAAAAATCTTGCTTTTCCTTTAGTCTACGCGCGAGCGCCGAGCATCTGTGCCGCTTTTTTTTCTTCTCTTTGGCGAGTGCGCTTGGTGTTCCCCTTTTTCGGAGTGGATGGAGAGGATTTCCCTTCCTTTTGGGTGAACGTGGCGCTGAGCATGTATTTTTCCTTTTTCCCTTCTTTTTTTTCTTTTCCATGTCATATGACCGTGTGCTCTCCTTTTCGAGAGAAAAAGCGGTCCTTTCCGAACTTGGTGATGTTTCGATGTGAGCAAGGAGCCCGGTTTTTTTTTTTTCCTCCCTTTTTGATCTGCGAAAAGAGACCAATGATGGGCTCTCCCCTTCTTTTTTTTCCTTGGCGATACGGTGGTAGAAAGGGACCTTTCTTCTCAGCTCTCTTTATCTTTCGACTGGCGGTCTTACACGCTTCGTAAAGCACTCTGCTTCCTGCCCCTTCTTTTTTCTTTCCCCTCCTCTATCAAGTCCTGTCCTCTGCAAAAGGGAGGGAAACATTCCTGATTTTTTTTTTTCTTCCCGATCAGCGGGATAGTGCGGGGGAGGCTCTCAATTACCCCCTTTTTTTCCCCCTTGGAACGAACGACAGGGTACCCAAAAAAACCCCCCCTACCCAACACCAACCCAAAAAACCCCCCCCCACCCGGCACAAGGGGATCCAAAAAAAAAAAAACCCCCCCACCCCCCCCACCCCCCCACACCACAAACACCCCCCCCCCCCCCCCCCCCCAAAAACCCCCCCAAAAAAAAAACCCCCCCCCCACCCCCCCACACACCCCCCCCCCCCCCCCCCCCCCCCCCCCCCCCACCCCCCCCCCCCCCCCCCAAAAAACCCCCCCCCCCAAACCCCCACCCCCCCCCCCCCCCCCCCCCCCCCCCCCCCCCCCCCCCCCCCCCCCCCCCCCCCCCAACAACAAACCCCCCCCACCACCCCCCCCACCCCCCCACCCCCCCCCCCCCCCCCCCCCCCCACCCCCGGGTTTTTTTTTTTCTTTCTTTGAGCGTGACGAGTGGAACACTCTCTTTTTTTATCTGGTCCGGATCCTTCTTCCTCGAGTCGGTCGATCGATTCCTTTTCTTTGAGGGGATGGAAACAGGCGGCTTACCGTCCCCCCTCTTCGACTTTGTCCGGGTCACGCGATCGAGTTTCTTTCCACCCTTCTTCTTCTCCCCTCGCGGCCATTCGTCTTTTTTCCCCTGCGTATAATGGGGAGGCAGCGGCTCCTCCGTTCCTTGTGCGCATTCCCATCAGGTCGGGCGACGACTCCTTTTCCCTCCTCGAGAACTCGCGTACCCCTCCGAAAGGTAAATGTAGCTGAGAAAAGCGGTCCCTCCCTTTTGAGTTGGATTGACGCGCCTCGTCGAGCGCGCCTTTTCTTTTTATCATTTTTTTCTCGCGAACGACACGAGCAGTCCGCCCTTTATGGAGATCGAATATCGATATGGTCTCCTCTATCCTCAATTCGCCAGGGCCGCCACACTCCCTTTTTTTTTCGACGACGGCGTAGTGGTCTCTTTTTTTCGGGGATAAAGTATCTCCCCTTCCCTCCTCAGCCGCCGTGGGCCCAGACCCTTTTTTTCCCCCTTTGTCGCCCCCCTTCCATGGAAATGTAGTTAGGCGTTTGCATCCTTGGTCCCTTTGATCGGAGCCGCATGACGGTTTTTTCTCACACCCTCTTCTCTCTTGTCGGGAAGGAGCCCCGGCATTTTTAAGATAGTGGACTCTTTTACTGTTTCTTCCCCCGGTGCGATCAAAAGCTTTTTTTCCTTTTTTTTTTTCCACTCGATTTCTCTGTGAGATCGAGGTTCCTGAGAGGCTATCATCCCCCCTCTGTGTATCAGATCGATCTCCTTTCTTTATTTCTCTCCCTCTTGTTGAGTAGCGAGCGATCTTCTCTGAATAAAAAAAGATTTCCTTCCCGAGTTCACTGATTCCCCCACGGGAGTTCTTTTCTTTTCTTCGCCTCTTTCTTGATAAGGGGGTAGGACCCCACCATTTCCCCAGTTTTTCCCAACAGCTGATTTCTGGGCGCAATCAGCTCGCTCGGTCCTTTTCCACCCGTATACCGAAAAATGTGTCCTTCTGTTTTGCAGATGGAGTAATGATAGTTCCCTCTTGATCTTCCATTTTGGCTTTTCTTCTGGGAGCGACGAGCTTTCCCTGCGAAAGTAGAGATCGTTCTCCCTCTTCTCTCCCCCTTTTCTTGTCCATGGCGACCAAGGATCGCCTCCCTTCCCCCCTCCCCGCATGCCGTCCCTTTTTACCAGGTCGGAGACAGCAGTTTCTTTCCCACGTTTTTTCGTCCAAATTCCTTCCTCTTTTTCCCTTTCTCCGTGCGACAGCGCCTTACTCCCTTCCCGCAGACGTAGAGATTCCCCACCGGCTTTCAAGCAACCGGACGGCGTGGCCGTCTTTCATCTTTTTTTTTTTTCCCCCCCGGGAATAGGCATGCAAGCTCCTCCTACCCTCTCTGAAGGCTAGAGCCAACTTCCCTTTTTTTGAGGCTGTTGCAGGTCGCTCGGGCCCCTTGCCCTTTTTCCTCTTTTGGTGACGAACGCGAGCAGCTTTTTCTCTCAACAGCATAGCGCTCGGCTTTTTTAGCTCGGCGACTCGGGAGCGACCTGTTTGCCCCCCTCCTCCCCTTTTTTCTTCGAGCAAAAGAAGACAGGGTACCCCCGTACCCCCTCCCCGAATTTCGCCGGCGGTTAGCTCGAGCGGCGCGTCGCCTTTCTTCTTTTCCGTTCTTGCTGCGAAGGCCAGACGAGGCCTTTTTTTTCTCTCTCGCGCTAAAGGTCCAGATTACAGAGAGCCTTATCCCCCTCCCCCTTTTTCCTCCGGAAGACCACCGGGGATCCTTTTTCTGGGAGAACTTCCCTCGGCCCAGACCCTTCGCCACATGGTGAACACGCCCTATCCTTCTTCCCTGTACAACCCACAGCAGTCTTCTCCAGGAACGGAGGCACTTGGTCCTTGCCCCCAGCGTAGAGTTCCACTTCCTCCTACCTTTCTTTTCTTCTCGTAAGAAATGACCCCCTTTTTCGAGTAGAGGAGATCTGCAGTTCTTTTTGCGGCTTTTCCTTCTGTAGGAACGGCGTGGTCGGCGATGTTTCCCGTTCTCTTTCCTTCTTTCTCTTCCGCCGATGTTTCTGGCCCTTTTCCGGCAGCTGTGACCGTATGTTATGAACTCCTCTCTCCTTTTCTTCGAAGTGGCACCATTTTTCCTGAGGAAAAAGAAGTATTTCTCCCTTTTTTCCCTCCCCGCGCCGCCGGATGTTCTTCCTTTTTTTCTTTGGGAGTGACTGGTCTGTTTTTTTTCACCTTCCCCTCCCCCTCGTGATCCTTGCGTATTCTCCTCACGAAGAGAGGCGGAAGGAAAGAGTCTTTCCCTTTCCGTTGGGCACTGTGGAGGACGGAGAAGGCTCTTTTCTCCTTCTTTTTTTTCCCTTTGATTCTAACCAGATCGAAGATCTTCCCTTTGGATTAAGATGGAGAGCAGCGCCCTGTTCGGTGGTGGTGATCCTTCTCCCTATTTTTCCCTCTTTTCGAGGCGATGACGTCGTAACCGCCAGATATTTCTTTCCCTTCCCAGTGGGCGAGCAAGGAGGAAAACGGCTTTCTTTTTTTTTTCTTTCCAGAATAATATTTTTAGATCGCCATGACCCCTTCCCCCCTCCTTCTCCTATCGGGCTTTACGAGCCGCGCCGACCCGTCCCTTTTTCGATACAGGCGTGCGGATCCCCGATGACCTTGAGCCCTCTCAAGACGCCTTCCTCTTTCTTCCCCCTCTCCTCTAGCGGTGCCTGTCTCAAATTACAAGAAGTAAACCTTCCGCTTTCCCCCCTTTTTACCTGACCCCGTCCAATCGGGCGAATTCCCTTTGGCACCTCTTTTCTTTTCTAGCGAGGACTTGGTCTACTCCCGAATTCTAACGATGGATGTCGAGGTGGTCATTCCCCTCCCCTCTCGGCAGTCCGGCGTGCTCGGATTCGAGCGCCCCCCCCCCTTCTCCCCTTTTTTCTTCGGCCGCGTTCCCTTTTCTCCACAGAGAGATTCTGCTTTTCCGGACCGCACCTCGCGCTGACGCGCTCCGCCCGCGCTTCTTTTCCCCTTCTTCTTTTATATTGCAAACACGGACGCTTATTGCGCACCCCCTCCTTCTTTTTTAACAGATGCTCATAACTGGAAGCCGCCTCCTTTTTTTCATCCGATACCGCTAGGTAAGTTTTTCCTTTTTTCTTCCTCTTCCCTCTTTCCTACTTGTACGCGACGCTGGGTGACCGCCTCTTTTTTCGTTCATGGTAGCAGAAGATGATGTGGGTTTTCTCCTTTTGGTTATGTTTCGTCAAGGCTAGTCGAGTTTTCTGTTCTTTTTTTTTTCCGGGGGCGGAACGGTTGGAGACAGGCCTGGTTTTTTTTTTTTTTCTCTGGAGACTGCGGAGAGCGCTCCCCTGTCCTTTTCACCACCGCGGGACCGAGGGAGGAAACGCGGCATGCCTTCCTTTCCCTTTCTCCTCCCTCTTCGCTAACAGACGGCGCGCTAGGTGTGCGCTTCCCCTCCCCCTCTAAAAATGGTGCAGTAACGGCGGGTTTCTTGAATGATCTGAAGAAGGATGCTTTTTTTTTCGTCGAGAGCGCCGCTTTTAGAAGGCGTTTTTGTTTTGGTTTTCTGCTGTGTCTCGCGTTAGTCCCCCTTCCTCTTTCCTTTCCTTTTTTCTTGGGACAGCTGGAGTCCCCCCCCCCCGCGGGAAAGTGGCGCTGCTTTCCTTTTCAGGTCCAGGGGTCGGAGGTGGGGCGCTGCCTGTCCCTCTTTCTTCTCTGGGACGAAAAAACATGCTCCTGCTTTTTTTGGCATGAGAAGGTGGTGCCTTTCTGTTCCCTTTCTGTGCGTACGTCGCACCGGCTCCCTTTTTTTCCTCCTGGATCTTTCCAACGAATGCTGGGCTTTTCTGTTCTTTGATTCTGGGCGTCCTGGTCGGTCTCTTCAGGTGGTCGCCAGGGACATCCCCCGGTAGGCGCCACCTTACTGGACTGTCTGCTGGTTACACGCTCGTCAGCTCCCGCTGCTTCTCCCCTCCCCCCTTTTCGAGCCTTGCGTATCCTCTCTCCCAGATAAGGACGTCCATCCTTTCCCCACATCTCGGATCGGTGCCAGAGGGTTTCCCCTGTTTTTCCCGATCAGTCGGTATTTCCTCTTGCGAATAGACAACTTTTGTTTTTTCTATCCCGTTCTGAGACTCTTCGATTTCCCTTTTTCCTGAAAGATCCGGTGAGCTGAGCGAGTTGGTCCTCCTTTTTCGTACGAATCGGTTTTTTTGTCCTATCGCTCGCGACGAAACGCCTGAAGGCTCTCCTTCGCGCGCGTTTCCCTCTTTCCTCCTCACGTTGCGGGATGGAACGGTTCCCTTTCTCCCGGGAATCGAGAGACACCGATTCTTTCTGAGCACAACGCTGTCCCCCCGAGCGGGCCAAGTAAGGCATGTTTCTTCCACTTCTTCCCTTTCCCCCTCCACGAGCAGATAGTCGTGAACAGGTCACGTTTTTTTTTCCCCCGATATAGGAGAAAGGGGACAGAATGCTTCCCTTCCTTCTGTCTCTGGAAAGGCCGACTGTGGGAACCGCTATTTTCTTTCTTTTGCCCTTGAGAAAAAGCGCCTCGCGAGCGCCCTCCCCCTGAAGAAGTAAAGGAGCGCCTGACGTTTTCCTATTAACAAACACAAAAATGCTGTGAGGCTTTCTCCCTCTCTCCTGTGTTGTTGTTGATCGACCTCCAGGGAAGAACAGAAGTTCGCTCTCTTTTCTTGAGAACCGGACTCGGCGATGAGACAGTATTTTCCTTCCTTTTCTCGGGAGCTGCGAGGCTCCCTCTCCTCCCCGGGGAAAAGGGAGGAGAGTTTCCTGACAATTTCCGTTGTTTTTTGCGAGACTTTCTTTTATTTTTTTTCTCCTCTCTTTCCCGTCGAAGAGATGGCGCCCGCCCTTCTTTTCTTCCCTCCTAGCTGTAGTGAAGGAGCCCTTTTTTTTTCCCTTCTAAGCCGCTCGGTGTCTACAGCTTTTTTCCTGTGAGCCGTGACCTTTTCTTCTAGAGGATGAAAGGGATGAGGGCAGCCTTTATTTTTTTTTTTCCCGAGACTGAGAGATTCTTCTTTTTTTTCTACTTCACCAAGATCATTTCCCCACTGTCGTTCCCTCCTCCTTTCTTTCCCTCGATAAAGATACAAAGGGTCCATGATAGAAGAGAGTCTCCTTCTTACCTTTATAAGAGCTCGCAACCCTGCACGATAAAGCTGATCTTTTTTTCAAGGGAAACACGATGTCTCGCTTGCTGTGTAAAAGATGTGGAAGATGGAGTCTTCGAGCTCGGTTCCCTTCCCGGTACGAAGGAGGCACCCCTTTGTTCGAGCGTGTACCAGCCGACGCGCTGCGTCGCCTTGGGTGGACTTTTTTCTGTCCCTGGCGACCACCCGGCATTCCTCCGAACCACGGCACTCCCTTTTTCATAGTGGTCCCCGGTTCGGCGGCCCGTCATGAGTTTTTTCTTTTTCTCGGCTCCCGGCTGTCCGCCGTGACCCCCCCTCTTTTAGAACGTGCCCCATCCCTCTCTCTCAGCCCTTCTCCTGTTCCCCCCCGGCCAATGCCACGGACTTTCTTTCTTTTGTGGAAGGACCTTTTATTTTTTGATTCTCCGACCAGATGTCGTTTTCTTTCCCCCTCTATGATAAGCGCCACGGTCCTCTGTGCAGGGAATCCATCTTCCTTGTTGCCGTAACCCGCGAGCATCCTCTCTTACGCGAACAGCATCGGCGCCGCCCTTTCGGCTTTTCTTGTGGTGCCCAGCCTCCTTCCCCTTTTCCCTCTCATTTTCCCGACGACGGGAAATGAACCAGGTTCTCCCTTCCTTCTCCCAGTCGCGCCTGCGTGTAGCTTGAGCTTCTTTCTCCCCCTCAGGCAATGCGCTTCCTTCCCGGATGAAGGAAAGCGCTTTTCGGTTTTCCCTGAGCTCTCTCCCTAAACAGGCTCAGATCCCCTCCCTTCCCCGAGATCCCCCTTTTTCCTTAAGAAAAGGGGACGCCCCCTTTTTTATCCCAGACCACCTCTACGATCGCCGAAAAAACCTTTCCCTTCCTCTCTTTCGGGAAATTTTTCCGGACGAGCAAAAGGACCTCTCTTTTTTTGCACCAGCGTTCGCGCTTCCCCCTTTTTTTGCTCGTCAGAAAGACCTGAGGGAGGCGAGCTTGTCCTTTCTTTGGGTTTTGAAGGGCGGGGCAGGCTGCCAGGTATTATGCTTTCTCACGGTGGATCTTCCCCTTTCGAAAGAAGAGTACGTGTTTCCATTTTTTTTTTTTTCAATCGGGTCGGAGTTCGCTGCAGCGAGAGTGCTTGCCTGAAAGAGGAGAGAGGCACCTTTATTTTTCCCATACTGAAATCCCTCGGCCGAAGGTGTTAGTCTTTTTTTTTTCCGCGCCCTGATTCATGCGCCTTTGTCTTTTGAGGGAGTCTTTCCAGACTTTTCTGACCATCAAGCCCACGTGATAATTGAGGGAGTTATCCCCCCCTCCTCCCTCTGCAGAAGAGATTTTCCTCCCTTGGGAAATATAGACCGAGTTTTCTTTTTTTGGGTGCCTTTTTTCTAGGTTTGCCCAGCAGGTGCCTTTGGGGGATCTACACTTTTCCCCCCCTCGATGGCGAGTCAAGCGCAAGGCTTCTGACTTCCTCTTCTCTCCTTTCCCTAGGTGCCGGTGGTGGTGATTTTGATGGTGATGATGATCGACCCCCCTTTTTCCTCCCAAGAGTCCTCCTTCTTTTTCTCTCTGGGGCCTGGTCAGTGTGGCGTCCT
>Ga0179593_1687771_pt1 | contig 13449 bp, 19 predicted proteins | sample CZODoug2_1_08_16_FD_185931 | JGI IMG/M metagenome (GOLD analysis project Ga0179593, IMG submission 185931) | Vadose zone soil fungal communities from Angelo Coast Range Reserve, California, USA - CZODoug2_1_08_16fungal (PacBio error correction) | ecosystem: Environmental > Terrestrial > Soil >... | reverse complement strand
TTTTGCCTTCAGCCCGCCGCCCCTTGATCGCGTTTTAGCACACTGTCCCCCCTTCTAGCGGCCTTTGCCGGAACTATCCTTGCCGTCCTTGATCCCGCTGCCCCAGCCCTTGCACGTGTTCGCAGAGCTGCGTCTTCTTTTTTCTTGTTTTTTTTTGAACGGTTGTTCCCTTTGATCTCTTTTTTGTGACATATGTTTGAAGTTTTGGTAAATTGTTTTGTCAGGCGGACGTTGCCCTCGTGCCTGCGACCGACTGAACCGTCGTCCTGGATCCCTCTGGTCGCCGTCTTTGTCTTGACTGCCATTTCTTCTCGACACCCCCGCCCCCCTAAGCATTATACGTTCACGTTCTGCGCCCTGTGCGAGCCACGTTTTCTTGAAAAGCCTTTCCTTACTTGGCTCGGTTTTTGTGTTTCGATTTTTTGTTTTGTGTCCCTTTGGTTTCTGAGTCACTTGGCCACTTTACAGCTGACAGTACTTTTTCCCGATGTTTCCCCCTTCCGGCTTCGGAGTCTCGCCCTAACACCACCTGAGCCATTTGTGGGTTTTCCTGCCCCCTTTCGTAACCCTTTTTGTCCTGTGTCGGGCAGTCGTTCTTACAAGGACGCCTCGGAGGACCCTGTGTCCTTAGAGGTTCCGACCTTTACTTTGCCAACCCGTCGCCCCTGAGGGACCTCTTTGACCCGCGGCATCGCTTTCAGTTTCCTTGAAAACGTTGTATCCTTCGTCTGCGCATACCCCATCTTGGATTGTCTTGTTGCTTTCACGGAGCTGCATTCTTTCCTTTTAGGAACTCTCCTTTCGCCGCTCCCCCGTTTTTCAACCAACTGGTTTTTCCCTCTCTCACCCAAAGTTGTTTGTGTATGATACCTCCGGTCTATTGCCCTGAAATGTGATCAATCTTATTGGTTTTAAATTCCTCCTGATCTGTCTTGTCATTTATCTTCTCTAGTTGGAGGGTCCCCAATCTCCAATTGCCCTTATTGTTCTTTGGACGGGGGTTTTTCTTCTTTTTTTCCTTTCCTTCAGCAGCTCAGATAATCCCATGGGGCTCGCCACTGGCTTCCCCCCGCGGCAATTTTTTCGACGGGTCGGTTACAGTTCGGGGTTTACACCCACCGCCTAACTCCGGTTGGGCTGCGCAACCCACCACCTTCCCCCTTTGCCTGCCGACTTCCGTCTACGGTCTCTCTTTTTCTTGAGGGACGACGTCTAGTCGAGGGGCGGACAGTCGTCCTCCCCCTTTGGTTTTTAACCCTTTTTTCTTTTTTTCTTGGTGGATAAGTTTCCCCACCTACGTGCCGGCCTGGTAAAACCGTCGGACCATTTACAGGTTCCCTCACGTTGAAATTGCCCCGGGTTTACTCGGGATTTGCGACCTTTGCAATTCGCCCCAAAATGTTGGTTTAGTCCAAGGGGTCCATTTGTCCCCCCCCCCCCCCCCCTAACCAATCACTAGCGGCTCACTATCAATTGATTTTCGTGACACGGATCCGTTTGGTCCAGCCCCCACCCCCCACCCCAGAAAACTCAACTTTTTCCCGGCCGGGTAGCCCACGGACTGTCCGAACGCGTGATGCGGTATGTTTAACATCCCACCGAACGCCACGTTTTCCGCAAGTTTACCACCCCTTTTGCGTATCACCCGTAAATTGGTTTTTTCAGCGTTTTTTAGTTTCCCCTTTCTCCATTTTTCCTGGACCTCCTCCGTGTGAGTGCAGGTGACCCGACCGATGCTAGTTTTTTTTTTGCCCATATTGGTTTCTCTTCTCCCCCGCCCTGCCCATTTCCCCACGAGATAGTAAACTTCCCCCATCTCCGCCTTGTCTTCTTGGAATTTTACGGGACTTTTTTTTTGCTGTTTTTTCCTTCCCCCGTAGTCCTTTGGTGCCTACGACCTTTTCCCTTCTACGAGTACCTCCCAACCGGGCGATCATGTTTTTGCCTTTCGCTTTTTTTCGTGCTTATTGAGATGCGTCTGACTCGTGTTTTTTCTTGCTGTTGTCAGTGACGTGACGTACCCCCTCACGTGGCCTGCTTTTGTTCCTTTTTGCCATGTGGTGAGCTTTGCCATCCTTATCCTCCTTTCTTCTCTCCGACCGGACAGATCCCGATCTGTGATGCACAGGTCCCGATTACCCCCGAGCCCTAGTCTTGTTCACCCCCCAGCCTTGGTCTCTTCCCTTTCCCTTCTGAACATCATGTTTTTTTCCTGGTCACCCCCCCCCTTTTTCCTTTTTACCGTCGATAACACGCGGCAGTTACGGCCGGAGTTTTCCCCGCCTTCCAGTTTCCTGAGGTCCTGATCCTTCGGACCTGGGTACTGCCGTCCAGTCCTTTTCTTTTTTTTTTACGGACGTGAACCCCTTCGCGCCAGGTGGCCCCTTCTATTACTAGCGGCGCTTTTCCCTGCCAGGATATATCCCGTCTTTCTTTTTTTCCCCCCCCCCACCGGAAGTTGATCCTGACCTGGGCAGTCTTGTTCCCGGCCTCTGTCGTGTTCCCCCGGAGACGATTTTCCCGTTCCGCCCCTCGCAGCAGCATGCGTTAGTGTTGTTGGTATTTATAGTTAGTTTTATTGCCCAGACCCGACGTCGCTCCCCCCTTGTCTATGCTCTTTTTTTGCTAGTTGTTCAGCTCCATCTCTTCAAATCCAGCGTTTCGTGCCAGTTCTTGCTGCCCCATCCTGGTGATCCCCCCTTTACCCACCCTTCTGTGGTCTTCCCCACACTCTTTTCCGTTCTTTCTTCCTTTTTTGTCCCCTAGACCCCTTTTGACCGTGTAACGACCGTACCCTTGCTTCTCATTGAGATCGTTTTGGTGTGGTTCTTAGGTCGCTCTGCCATTCGACCTTGACTTTGCGTCAGGTTGCGCGTCGTTTAAGAACTTTTTGGGTTTTGTCATGTCTCGATGATCCCCCCGGTTTGCCCCCCTTGCGTTGTTTGATCTGTAATGCACCTCCCGTTGACCCGATACACTCCCTTTTGTGAAGTTTTGCCCCCCCAAGTTGAAGGTCTTTGTATTTAGTAAACCTGGCATTTTTCGGCCAACCCTTTCACGATTACCCACCATTCTGCGTACTCACGGAGTTGCGCGGCCCGCGAGTCCTTTCCCCCCCTTTTTCTTTTTTACGCGGCCGACCCCCCGCTCTCCCCGCAGTCTCCCCCAGTCTGATACTGTTCACACACGCCGGAACGAGCCAGAAAGTCTGGCGTGCATGATTTGGCTCCCCTTTTACTGGCCTGACCAGACCCTTTATCAATTGGGGCTCGTCCCTTTTTGCAATTTTTTGTCCCATAGTTCGGAATCCACATTGATCCGCCCCACCATAACTGGCACTTGTTGCACTCAGTCGCCCCCAGCCCATTCACCCCCTTCGGCTTACTCACGGGACACAAGTTGCTTTTCCTCTCGTCCGCCGTGTCCAGCCTACTTCCCGCTTGACTCATTGACGACCTCAAGGTCCCAAATGAATCTGCCCCCCCTTCGTCTCATTCATGTCTTTCGTCTACCCTTCGCAAAATTCGTTTTTTAGGCGGCCAATGATTTTCTCTTAGAGAGCCGGCCTCCCCCCCCCCCAGACCTCCTTTTTCGTCCGTACCCACGACTGACCCCCCACCCTTTAAGCCCCCCCTGTTCCGTGTCATTACGCATGACGTCAGACTGTTTCCATTTTTTGACTTTTTGGAGAGTCTTAACCCCCACGCAAAAGGTGACAGCGCGAACAACGCTAGCTTGTCCCTCCTCCATTTCGAGCCTCCCACGTGCTTTGTCCTATCTAGCATGTCTTATAAGGTTCCGTCCCAGAATCCCCCTAAACCCTGTGCTTTGCCCGGATTTCACATGATTTTGATCTCCCCCCCCCCCCACCAGCCTTGCCAGCACACCCAGGCAACCCGGGAGAGCACGCTCTCTCTTGCCGCAGCCCCTTTTTTTTAACCCAAGAACTGACACACTATCTGCCGGCGGTTTTTGAGACCAGACCCAGGTTACCTCAGTCGTATAGCCGATTCTCTCACATGCCCTCGAGCGCACACCTCCGAGACTGATGAGCCCCCCCCCCTGTTAGTACAAACAAATGGGAGTAGAAGCACTGAGATTAGACCCCAACCTCCCCTAGGCCTTTTTGCCCCCCCCCCCCTTCCTGCGCACCACCCCGGCCGCAAGGCTTAACGAGTCGCCGATCCACCCCATGAGTCGCACCCACTCTCATTTGCGCCTTGTTCCCCCCCCCAGTTTATGAGGCTTAACCCCTTGGACCTCCCTCTTTGATACGTGTCACCCCTCCCCCTAACGGCAAGATGCCTAGACGTTGCACCCCACGTTACCGAAGTTTCTTTAGTGTAGTACTCCCCCCCCCCGCCCCCCATGCCCCCCGGTTCCCACCCCAGCAACCCCACGACTTTATTGACGTGACTTCCCTCCTTCGCAGTAACGTGTTTACCCTGAGGCCCCTCGCACTGGGGGGCCCCATTTTTTTTTCAGACCGGGGCCTCCGTCTTCATTGCCAGAGTTCCTGAAACTTGTTTGCACTTGACGACCCCACCGAGTACCTGGACCCCCCTGCTCCCGCCGAGGTAAATTCCTTTTCATCCCCGCTCAAACCTTACTTTTCTTCTCTTTCGGAAATCTTTTTACCCGGTTGAGACTTCCTTGGAGATAGATAGAATTCAAGGACATGCCTTCTCCCGGTTGCCCCTTTGTCACCTGGTCCAGCCCCTGCCCGCCCCCAGCTTCGACTGGATTCCAATCAGATCCCTTGGTTTTCAGGGCCGTATGGCTTGAGTGTGAGACTTTTAGCGTTGTTCGTCCCCACAGGGACTGTTGTTTAAGATAAAAAAGAACGATTAAAAACTTTTCTTCCTACTAGAAGCATTCACACTCGCCCCCGGTCGTTCATGCGAAGTGGGCCCCCCCCACGTCCGTCCTTTTCTGGAATCGTATCGTAAGACAAGTACCTTTTCATTACACCCGCCCCCCTATAACACTCCCAGCGTCCTGATACCTTTCCTTTTTCCCCAGACCACAGACGTTGAACCCCCCAATCAGACATTGCCACCTTGGACCCGCCCGATGACCGCGGTTTTTTTTACCCCCCACCCCAAAGGTATTTTATGGCTTCTTTTTCTTTTTAGATCCCTGCCCCCCAATTCTGTTTTCCCAAGGAACACCCCCCCCAGACTTTTTTTCTTGTCTGCGTTTACCCCCAACCGTCCTTTTTTTGCCGATTCCCCTCCAGCTTATGAGTACACCAGAAAGCAACTCGATCTCTTATTCTCGTTTGTTGTAGTACTCTCACCCTGTGGGCTTTATTCCATGTCTGGAGTATTTTTTCATATTTTTTTCCATTTGCTTTTACCTCACGATTCCCGCGTGTTTAATGCCTCCCATGCATTAGGTCCGTGCCCTCCCGCCCGCTCTCCTATACAAAAGGGGCGTTCCTCCTTTCACAGCCATTACCGAGATCGCTCGGTAGACGTGCGTCGGTGAAACAATTCCCCTTCACACAGGACTGTCCCGTAGTTCATTTGTTTCATCATTCTGTGTGGAAGTTCCTCTGGTTTTTCCACACCACCAGACCCTGTCCCCGTTCGAGTCCCCCCTTTCGGAACACTCACCTTTTTTATTTAACTTCAGCAGAGATTCTTGATTTTTTTCCCCACGATCTCCCCCTCCTAAAAAATAGTTCAGGCAGCAGCAGAAACCCCTACCCCCCCCCCCCATTCCCCAGCCTTTTTTTTGCTAACCGTTAGGCCGTTTATTCGATGGCTCGTTGTTATTTCCCAGTTCACTTGCTTTTTTTTTCCCCTGATTCCGCCTGATCAGTACGGAATCGCTGAACGACGGACCTTCCTGCTACTGCCCCCGCGGCCCCTTTTGTTCACTTAGCAAGTTACCCCCGGCCCGTCAGGCATTTGACTCGGATGAGCGTCTATTTCCCCCCGACCCAGTCAAGCTTCCCCGTGTTGCCCCAGGCTGATACGACAACCCAAGGTCTGATTGTTCCCCAACGTCACAGCTAGCCTGGTTTTCCCATAGGCTGGCCTTTATTCTTGAAATGTCCCTACCCAGGATCCAGTCCGTAGATCTTTTTTGACTTTTTTAGGCGCGTCTTTATCATTTGCACGGGAGTCAAGCCCTTTCTTTTTTTTTGTTCACACCCCCCGACGCCCCGCCCCACAAAGGTTTTTCCCCCCCCCCCCGAACCTGTTGTTTGAGGCTCAGCAGCCGCCTCCCCTCTCGCAACGTCCCCTTTGTAAACAGGTATTTGCACCACATCTATTCCCGTTCCCCTACGACGCGCGGGGGAGATTGTCTGAACCGGATTTGGACGACTGTTAGCATTTGACTAACTCGAAGTTCCTTCAGCAGCAATTGCACCTACTCATGGTCACGACAGCACCCTCGGAGTTAGTCTGAAGTGAAAGTCCCACAGCCAGGGCGCAGAGGGATTTTTTCGTCCCCCTCGTCGAACCCTGCAAATCCCATCTTTTTTTTTCATCATACCGCCGTGTTTTTTGGTGGTCCCCTAGACCCCCGCACCCCCAAGGACTGTCACCGAGTTTTTTTTTTTTTATGGAGGCCTTTCAATCTCGCGGGCTCCCCTGAGGGGCCCTTCCCGTCAACACCGTGTTTTGATTCTACGGTCCAAAATTTTCCCCCCTTGCCTTTGACCCAGCACGTCGTTTTCATGCGACCAACGGACCCAAGCTTTTTTTTTTTTTTCCCCCCCCCTTCCCAGGGTCTCCTACCTATCCTGGGTCCTTCCCTGCCGTAGGAGGTCCCGTCTCTCTCACCAGCGCACCATCATTTCGAACCACACCCTCCCCCCCCCCCTTCACCCTCAACGTCGGCGCCACGCCCGCCCTCGCCACACAACCCCCCCTTTCCCGTTTTTTCCCCGTATTTTCTGGAACCTTGGGTCCTCTTGGCCTTTTATCAGGCATCGGAGATTCTCCAAAAAGTACGCAGTTACACCTATACACTACTCCTGGACCCCCCAGCCGGCCAGTTCTGTTTCCCTATCTTTTTGTCACTCGACTACCCTACTTTTCCGTTAGTTTTTTTTTCCTATGTCGAATTTTAGTGTTGTGCTCCGCCCTACCCGAGGCTGCCCTCACCTTCCCCCCCCGTTGCGCTACGGCCGTTTTTTTCACCCCTACTGGCTTGGTCGACAGGTATACTCTGGCACGTCCAGTTTGTGGGCTTTTTTCCATTTGCTTAATGCAGCTGCCGTCCGCCCAACGAGCTCCCCCCACGAAACACTGACTTTTTGGACAAAAGGACAGACCACCCCCGCTCGGGTTGCCCATCCAGGCTTTCTTGTTTTTCATTTAAGCCCTTTTCCCCCCCCACCCCCTTTTTTTTGGCACTTGCCTCTTTTATCTATTACGGACGCCCTTGCGGCTTGGGCCCTCCGATGCCCCCTGTACTTTTTCCCCTTTTTAGGAAGACACCGGCTGCGACTTGACCCGCTGCCAACCGATAGTTTTTCCTTATGACGGCGACCCTTCTTTCCCCCCCCCCCCCTTTGTTTCTTCTTCTCACATTTGTCTGGACTTGAAACGGCTTGGCCTTTTCCTAAAGACCATTTCCTGAGTCAATGCTTTTTCATCGACGGTCTCGCTGAACAAGAACCCTTTCGGCCCTTTTCTTCTTTCAACGACGAAGCGTTCTCCCCAGATAACCGTTCTCCTGCATGAACGTTTTTCCCCCCTGAACCCTCCGCGGACATTGTTTTTCTCGCTTGGTGATGGACCAGCCCCATTTCCGTCTTGTTCCCCACGAGCGGCTTAGCCTTTGCGGGCGCGCCCACTCTGACCTTTCGTCAATTTAGCGTGACACTACAATTTTACGACAGAGCTCCAACTTTTCCTTTTTCCCCCTTGTTTACTGTGCATCCGCCCTTGATGGATTGATCGCTCCTCGCTGGGAGTTTATTCATTTTCAATGGAGAGACGAGTTCCTTTTTTTGCCTCCTTTCTGTCGTGTGATGTCCCAGGCTGCCTCGAGGACGTTTCCCTCTCCCCTAGTATTTTTAGTGACCCGATGGGCTTCCCTATGAGCCAACCCCATTGGCTTTTTCGGCCGTTGTTTTCTTCTTGAACAGATCTGTCCTTGCTTACTTTGCCACCGCTCAGGGCCCTCGCGCTTTATTTCCTCTTTGCCCCCTTCCGCAAACCTGGTCTCCTCTTTATCAGTGACAGTCACTTCCCCCTATTCTTACGGATCATTTGTGCTTTTTTTTAGATTGCGAGAACACCTTCTTTTTCCTATAACTGTGAGCGGCGTTAAGTCACCCTTCCCAATCTTAATGCGAGTGATCCCAATTTTTAAGTGAAGGTTTTTTTTTCTTGTCGGCACGACAGGCAACTTCAGAGTTCCCAGTAATATTCACCCGTTTCCCACTAGAACGACCCTTGTGTACATATTGGTGAGCACCCCCCCTTTTTTTCTCTTCTACTTTTCCCTTTTTTTTTAAAGACCCTTTTGTGTCCAGGCATTTTTTCCACCCTAGGCCCCCACCCTACTTCTCAGCCCACTTGCTCCTTCCCCCCAAGGGAGGTTTCCCCCTCCTCTTGGAGTTCGTTTTCATGAACATTTGAGCCGTGCGATGTTTATTTAGCCCGCGAGTTTCTTCGGTTGCTCCCCTTTCTTTTTTTTCGTCGAGCTTTTGTTTTGCCTCGGAATGGTTGTTGCCAAGATAGGTCCCCCTCTGTCACAGGCATCTTTTTCCTTCTTTGGAATTTAACTTCCTTTTTTTTTGGTTGAGGTCTCTCCTCAACGTAATGCTTCGCTTCCTTTTCTAAGCCCTCTGAAGTTTTTCCGACGACTTTTGTCATGGTTCCTATACTGGATCCAGTCCGACCCGGTATTTTTTTCCCCCCCCCTGGTCTACCACCAAAGACCTTTTGGGGAGGCTCCCACCCCCCCCGCTGGTTGAAACACCATGTTTTTGCCCTTTTTTTGCGAATACCCACCCTGTTTTTTGTTCTTATGACTCTTAGGTCTGGGTTGCAAGGTTTTCTATTTTTGGGGCTTGACTGTTTTGTCGCTGTTCCCATCATTTCCAAGGGGTTCCGGCAACCCAATTCGTTTTTTTTCTGTCGACCTCAAACCCGATCGGGGAGTTGTTTTCCCTGGTCCGGTTGGCCGGCTTAACCTCTCGTCATGTTTACCCTTCCCTTCGAGTGTGGCGTTTTTTGCCCCACATTTGCCCCAGGTTCCGTACCCGTTTTTGGCCCCTGTTTTTTCCCGGTATGGCAGTTTGTTTAAAACTCCGGGCTTAATTTTTCAACATCCCTTGCGGGGGGGCCTGTATTTCTATTTCGCGCTGCCGCGTTTCTGCTCACAGTTTTTGGTTTTTCCTGGGGTTTCGGCCGTCCCCGGCCCCCCCCCCCCTTTCTTCCTTCCTCGTTCCAAATTTGTGTGGCTCTGTGTGGTTTTGGCTCCGGGGTGCTCATAACCTGTCCTTCCCTTGTTTTCCCCCCCCACTTCGGTCTGGTACGGGGATTTTAGGGGGGGGGCATCAAATTTCTCTATCCATGGGCACCACCCGCCTTTTCCCCCCCCAGCGTCGTCTTCGGGTGGCTTTTTTTGGTTGACGTGTGTTTTCATGTTTTTGCAGTTCTTGCACCCGGCGCTGGTTGTGATGCGATCGGAATGTCCTTCTCGTTTTTTCGGCCCCGTCCAATTCCCAGGTCGCCCGCAGCACAACGAGCGGCCGGTTGTCCCCGCCCCCTACTCCGCCCCCTCAATTGAAAAGTTAAATTTTGTTTTTTTTTTTTTCGTCCCAATGCTGTTGTCTTGCGGGTGTCTTTGAGGGCAGGTCGTGCGCGGTGGGGTGGGTCCGGGGGCGGGTTGATGGGCGGTGGTATAGAGGTTGGTTTTCCCTCACGTGGGGGGCCCACCCTTTTTTTTCCGATAAGTACCGCAGTTCTGAGCCCCGAGATGTTGGCTTGCGAGTTGGCTTGTTCCTTTTTTTTTTCCGCCGGGGGCTTTTTTCTTTTTTTGCACGCTGCAGCATAGGTGCCCCGTTTTTTCCCGATGGATCCAGCTCAGGCGGGCTTCCATTTTTTTTTTTCTCTCAGGGCCTGACTTGCATGGTTTTTTTGGACTTCTCCGGGGACCTGTTGGACACCGTCTCCCCTCCCTCTTCCCGCGCCCTTGTGCTACGCGGATAGCCCCGCAAAGAGGGTGTTTGTTTTTTTTTCAGTTTTCGGGGTGAAGAGTGACCTCTGGGGTCACTCTAAGCCGGAACGTTGTGCTTCTTTGTTTTCCCTTTTTTTTGTGCAAGTGTTTTTTGGCCTTTCTTTTTGGCAGCGCTCCCGCCTTTGGCAGCGTTTTTTACTCGAAATTTCTTCCACGCCTGTGACCACCCGAGTTGGGACGCGTTCGCTGTACGAGGCGGCCTTCGTCCGGTTTTTTTGACTTTTTTCCCTTTGAGGGGACCTCGATCTTTCGGGCTTCCCCCCTTAAGCCTGTTTTTTCGGTGCGTGAAGTGAGCTGCAACTTTTTTTTTCCTTTTTTTCCCCTCATTGTTCGATGTCTGACTAAACCCAAATGGACTAGGTTCTTCATGGTCCCTGTGACAGACTTCACCTCCCGAGATCGATGCTTTGACCTCGTCTGTTTAAAGGTTCTGACCGGGTGGGGCCTTTTCTGTTTTGGGAGACTCAGTTTTTTTTTTTTCCTTTAGGTTTCGGCGCATGACGAGGTCCTGTGTGTGAAGGCCACCCCAGAAAGAGCCGCTTTTTTGTTTGCGACTGCCCCGTTTTTGTCCCCTGCCTCCCCCCCTTTGGTGACAACAAACCACATTCTTTTTTTGGCGGTTTTTTCCTCTTTTGCGGTCACAGGCCAGGGCACTGTGTCCAGAGCATAAGCGGTTCACCCCGCCGTTCGGAAGTCTTTTTTATTTCCCCTCACTATTCAGTCCGAACGTTTTCAGTTTGTCCTCCACTGATCTGTGGCCAAGCCCCTCCTTTCCTTTCGGCAGTTTTCTTCAGATACCGTTAAACCATAGCTCGCTGCCCCCCTCGTGCCGTTTGTGCCGAGGCGTTATTTTTCCTATTTTTTCAGTGTTGCCCTTCAGGGTTTTTTCACTTGCCCGCAGCCCCTACACCCCCCTACTGTTTCTCCGATTTTGCGCTGGCACTATTGGCCCCCCCCCCCGTCTCCGCTTGAGCTTTCTTTTTTTTCCTTCCCACCCCCAGGCGGGCAGGCACCCTGGACTTTTGCCCTTCCGTCCCCCTCCCGTGTTGGGCCCAACAGACCCCTTTTTCCCTTCGTTGGAGTTTTTTGTTTTTTTTACCTCCTGCGCTGGCCGCCCTGCCACGACACCCTGTCTTTTCGTTTCGGAGGGAAAGGCAGCGTTTTGCTCCCCCGGCCCTGCCTTTAACTAGGTTTTCCTTTCCATGTCAGCCCTAATCAAATGTGGGAGAATGGGTTTTTGGCTGGTGCCGGTTTTTTTCTTTTTGTGAACACGTTTCCCCTTTTTCCGGGGTTTTCAGACAATTGTTGTTTCCTGATGTTTCAGGCGAGATCCCCTCATCTCCGTCAGTTGTCGTAGGGGGGAGCGTCCCTGCGCTTCCTTTGCTGATCAGCCTTTGTCTTTTTATTAGGGGTCCGGGGGTCTCTGTTTTGCACTCTTGGATGATTTTTTTTTCCCACCCGGACACGTCCTGTCTACGAAAACGGTCAGTCCTCCTTTTGTCTCCTTTTTTTCAAGTTATTTTGAGTCCCCTTTTTTTTTTCTGCGAATGATTGATTTTGAACGTGATCTGTGGGAGTATTTTGTTTTTTCACTTCTGTTGACTATGTTTCTGTACCCTCCCTTCTTTTCCCGGCGCTGTTACTGGCCCAGGTTGTGTGACTGGGCGAGCAACCCAAAACTATTTTTCAAGTTCGCCGATGGGCCCTCTGTTACTGGTTCGTCAAGTTTTTGAATTTTGGTGCTTTTTAACCGGTTGTCCACTCCCCCACCCTCTGGAGACGGCGCGGAGTTTCGCTTTGTAAAACGCGATGTCATACTGTCAAGTAACAGAGCCTGTTGTTTTCCTGCCTCCCCTGTCCCCTTTTCTCTTTTAACCAAAGGTCACCCGCCCCTTTCACTTTTCACGCTGCCCTTTGGTTACTGACTCAAAAGCTGGTTCCATCCATTGTTTCAATTTTCCCCCTTTTTCACGATGGCGGGTTCCTTTTTCCGTGGTAATCGGGACCCCCATTCTGTTCTTTCGACGAGAATGCACTTTTTTTCTTTCCCCAATGCTTCCCCTCCCCAGCCCCCCTTCAACCCCTCCCCTCTCTCCCTCCAGTACTTGCATTTTGGTTCGGTCCCCCGGACCCCCCACTTTCAGTCCCAGACCGACCAGCTTTTTCCCATTTTTCCCCGACGGCCTTTAAGTCTGGGCTCTCCGTCCTTTTCCCTTCACCTCCTCCCGTCAATTGTTTTTGTGTTTTTTTCCCCCCTGGTTGCCAGATCTCCAAGATACCTTTTTTAAGTAGACTGTGCCCCAGCCCCCCCCACCCCACCCATCTTTATATGAGGCGAATGCGTTGTATGCGTCCTTTTTTTTTCCTTTCCGTCATGGTCTAATCATCCTGCTTTTTTGACTTTTTTAGCTTCTCGTCCTCCCTTCCCCGATTGTTGACTTTTTTTAGCTCATTCTGTGATTTTTGCTTGTTTTACTTCCCCCATTTTTTTCCACCGCCCTATTCTTTTTTCGATAATCCTCGTCCCAGTTTCTGACACCAACCTAGGTTCCTTTCCCCCAGTTTGCCCAATCATGTCTTCCCTTTAAGCCCCGCAGTTCGCTGAAAGGCTCTTTTTCCCCCCACAGGGTAGGGTCCCCAAATCTCCCCTAGCCTTCTTCCACGGTGCATCCCATTGGCATGCCGCAGTCTCGTTCCGTCGGCCCTTTTTTGGGAGTGCGGTTTTTTTTTTTTTGAGCCCGATTTTTGCCTTTTCCTCGCCACACAAGGTGGCCGGCCCCTTGCGCTGGCTCATCGGGCTGGGTCTTGTCCTATTGATTGGCCGACGGGAACCTGGGTCTCACGCTCTCTGGCTCCCCGCATTTTCTTTCTTCCGTGCGTGCCAAAATTCACTTGCCCCCCATGGAGGACTTCCGTATTTTAACTCTGTGTGTCGGTGCCCCATTTCCCTGTGGTGGTTGTTCTTGTAAAAACAGTAGTATGCGGACCGTTAATGACTGAAAGTCTCCCCCCATCCCCCCCCGAAAAAGTCCCCAAGTTTTTAGTTATTTTTTTGCGCATCCCAGGTCTGGTCGCGTTGACTGACTCACGCTGACGACGGTCCCCCAAATTAGCCCACCCCCCCCACTATCCCCAATTCATTTCTGCAGAGCACCACCCACCCCAGCTCTTTGTTTTCCCCCAGTAGAGGGGCTCACCGGGGTCCGGGCGTTAAACTACCTCTAGTGACCCACCCTT
>Ga0179593_1481419_pt1 | contig 13449 bp, 14 predicted proteins | sample CZODoug2_1_08_16_FD_185931 | JGI IMG/M metagenome (GOLD analysis project Ga0179593, IMG submission 185931) | Vadose zone soil fungal communities from Angelo Coast Range Reserve, California, USA - CZODoug2_1_08_16fungal (PacBio error correction) | ecosystem: Environmental > Terrestrial > Soil >... | reverse complement strand
TTAGGGGGTAATTGGCGCCCACAACCGCTGAAGGCCCCCATTGTCAAAAAACCACGCCCAGAAATTAATGAGTTAGTTTTCCCCCCCCCCTGTACACCTCTTAAATATCTTAAGTCTCCCCCGATGATTTTGTGCGGCCCAGCTGGATCCCCCTGCGTATTTCATCTAGGAGCTACGAAATAGTTTTCTCCATCGGTTTTCATTCGTAGTGGCTAACAGGCCGCGTTTGGCGTCCAGGTTAAATTACCTTTTCTTTCCTAGACTGTGGACGGGTTTATTAACCTTAGTTTTACTTGTAGGGCTGACTTCCCACCCAAGCATCTGACGCACATCCACCCCTTCTTTCCCTTTTTAGATAGTTTCCTTTCGTTTACCAATGGACATAGCACTAGATACTCTTACATCCGCCGTCCCCCCCCCCCCCTTTTCTTGAAATTTTTTCATTCTATATAAGGGTTCTTACCAGTCAAGAGACACTTGCCCAATCCCTTCCCTCCTTTCGAAGCTACCGGAGTCTCACTTCGTTCCCCCCACCATGATCTTCTTTAGTCAGCTCGGTTCCTTCGGCTAGCCTTCTTTTCCCAACCTGAGAGAATGCCGCCCCTTCCATTCCCCCTTCTAATAGGTTTTAGACCAGGATCGAGTTTTCCCAAGTCCCCCCCCCCCTCCTGCAGGAAACCCACCCTTTCCCTTTGGTGATATGGCGGTGCTTTCTCACCCGACACGCTGATTGTACCGTGTCGCCCCGTTTCCTTTAGCGGCCGCCGGTAACACTTCCGTGCCCCTGCCCCTGTCAATACGCCTTCCAATCCTTAATCCCCCTTCGTTAATGGTGTAGAGCGCCTAGGGCTTTTTTTTTTTCCCAGTCCCCTCCACCCCGTGGTCGTTCAGCTTTCCGCAGTTTGGCCCTCTCACCCCCCCACCCAGATGGAGGATTTTTTACGAATCCGCAGGATGTACGCATGTGCCCTTCTCTCCCTTGTGTTGCGGCATCCCTTATCTCCCTAGCCGAGCGGAACAGATGCTTTTTTCTAGTAACGATTTTGCCTCCCTTCGATTGTTAACCAGTCGACACATTTTCTGAATGCCATTTTCTCTAGGCCCCCTCTTACTTTTTTTCCATTGGTCTGAAGCACTTCACTCTTCGAACCTTGATTCCGACTTTTCAATCGAGCTTGAGCCTTTAAGATGTCATGACTATCGCTGCCTTGATCTTTTGCCTTGCCCTTGTTCCGTGACATAGTGAGTCCACTCCTGATTCAATAATCTATTTCCCCCCCTTTAAGTGTTTTTGTTCGCTCATGATCTTTGACGACTTCCTATACCTTCCTTAAACATTAGACATTGATTTCCCCTTCACGAGATGAGCTCCTGGCAGAATTCGCTTTTACAAAAAGTAGGCCGGTCCGCTTCCAGGTCAATCCCCGGCTTTGAGGGTTACCAGACGACTTTTTTTTCGAGAAATCATTTTTTACCCCCAGAGACGGTCCCCCCTTCATTCGATCCACGGCTACTGTGCCACCCTCCTCTCCATCTATCTTTTCCAGGGCGGTCGCACGACCTTTTTCCATTCGACGTAGCTCCTGTGGACCAAGACGATTTCATCAAGCAGATTTGTGCAGACGGCTAATCTTTACAGAACCTGAAGGCTCGACCCCTTGTAACCCCTATTTTCCCCCCAATCCGCGATTTGATTTGTCCCGATCCCAAGAATGTATCATGGGGGGCCTTCGTGTCCCACGGCCAACGAGTCCACCCCCCGCGTTAGATACCCCTGCGCTGGGCGTCTCTGTAGTCTCTATTTCTTGCAGCCGTGAGTTCTCTTTTTACGATTCACGGGAAACCCGGTTGGGCCGGTGTTCCTCTATTCCTTAGAATATACCACTCTGATCTCGCTGCGTCTAATACTCGTCCTTTTTTGAGTTTCCCTTCTCTCCTGAATTCACTTTTTTCCTGAATCCTTCTGAGCAGTGTTTGATCTCTCTGCCGCGTGCCCGCTCCTGTTTTTTTTTAATCCAGTGTCCTTGCACCTCCCCTCCGTCTTAGCCCCTGCAAATTCCCGTGGTTGGCTTTTCCTACTTCTTTTACCGATTTCGCTGGTGGTTGCCTTTCCTCGGCTTTCCGCCCGCCCGTCTCGCAGGAACCTTCGTGGCTTTCTTCGGTTGCGGGTTGGAAGATCCCGGAACACTTCCTACCCCCCCAACGAAAGTTCTCCATGCCCACCGTTTTTTTACCCAACCGTAATTGGTCCGTTAGTCCCCGGCTCCCTTCACAGATAATGAACCGGTGGCTTCCCACGACGAGGCTTGACCCTTTCCGCTCCCGCACGATTTTTTAAAAGTTTTCTTGCCCTTATAAATCTCTAACCCTGGCATTGTCCTTTTTTGATTTTCTCCCCTCTCTTGTTTATCTGTCTCGATTTGCGTGTGTTTTTCAAGGCACCCTCCCTGTTCGAGTTGGGTTGCTTCACTTTTCCCATCGTCCGCGTAGTTTGATCTCCCCCATTGAAAAACTTATTGTGGGCGTTCTCCCTTTGTTTCCCCTTCCCAAGTATTTCCCGGGCCGAAATCTAGGGATACCAACCTCTTCCCTCGCGTTTATTTTTCCCTCTCCTTTTTTTTGTGATTTTAGTTCTCTTTCGGGAGAAGCACCTTTCCTTTTTTGTCGATATTCTGAGACCTGACCACTCGTGAAAGTTCGACTTTTTTTTTCGAGTGGTCTTGGTCTTGGCGATCCAGATTTTAGGCTTCGTAAACAACCACCTCGATCATCCTGGGCTTTCTGTTCCACACTCCAAATTCGCGCCAGTACACCCCCCCCCTCTGGTTTTTCGATAACCCGAAGAGCTGGCCGGTGTCCTCCTCGTCCCTTTTGTCGCATAAGTTTCATTTCTGGGTTCCCCTTCCCGGTGATGGTGTCGAGGCCCGTTTCCAAAGACGAGTCCCACGATGCTTTCGTGGACTGCCCTTTCTTCACTTCGTTTCCAGACTTTCTTTTCGGGAGCTTTCGAGCCCGCGCCCCGAAGTAGTCCGTTTGATTGGTTTTCTCCCCTTATCCTGAAACAACAGAGACCCCCCCGTCCCCAGATCTTTCAGAGCTCCCACAAAGGCAGCCCTAACCTGCTTTCTAGGTTTTCTTTTCAGCGGGCACTTTCTTGCCCACTCCGGCACTGAGCGAGCGCCTTCTTCCTCCCCGCGTCAAACACTCTGTAGCCCTGCGGCTCGGTTCGCTATGCGGCTTTCCCCCCTATTCCCTGCCTCCGCTTCGCGTCTAGGTTTTCTCCTTTTTTTAGACCACCGAATACCAATCAGACTTCCCCAACCGTTCATTTGATCGCGGTGCGGTCACTCCTTCGCGAACTCGCTACTTGTAATGTTTTGTTTCCCTTCGCCAGTGATATTCCATGCTTTGTAATACTTTTTCTTCCGTCCAATTGAACCACCTCACCCCCATACTGTCGATTTCCTTTGTGCAACCATTCAATCGAGAGATTTTTTCTTTAAAATGTTGGATTTTCTGCCGTTTATTCCGCTCACTTCTGATAGCTCTTCCTTTTCTCCACCCCAAATGACTTGACGGACCTAGGAGTCTGGAGATTTTCTTCTTTTCCCCTTTGTAGGATCGCGAATACCCCCCCCTTTTCCGAGAGCCTAAGCGTTTTACAGAGTTTGTACTCCTTTCCCGCCCCCCTTATGTCTGGTTCAACCATTCTCTCCTTTCGCCGCTAAACCGTAAGGCCTTAGCCGTCACGCGGTTCTCCCCTTTTGATTCCTCGTGTTGCCCAATCTATTTCTTGATTTCACCCCCTACTGCATATTGAGCAAAGTGTTCCTGGCTTGCTCTCCCCCCTTTCTTTCCCCTTTCGAATGACCAATCTCTTTTTTTAAGACGTGGTTTTTTTGAAGAGCTCTTCGGAGCCCTCGAACCAGGCGATTTGATTTACGATAGAAACCTGGCATCGTACGTCATCATTAGCCTGACCTGCTCTTTTTTCGACCTTCTCTGGCTTAAACTTTATTTCTGTCCTGCTCCCTATGCTGAGCCCAATTGGGATTGTTGGTTTGGGACCCGACTTAGGAACGCCTTGTCCAGCTCCCTTTTTCCCACAGAGATTTTCCTTTTTGACCTTTTTCAGAATTTTCTGCAAGTGTCCCCTGACCCTGACGCCGATTATTTTCGAAGCGTCAAAAGAAGTCTTCCTCAACCTCCCCAGTTGCAGCCCTATTCTCCCCGAAGTTAGTTCAGCTTCCCGTTTTAGTCCTTCAGGAAGATCTTTTTTTTTTCGCAACAACCCTTAAGCGACTCTTCCCCCCTGATAGTTTATTCCCTATTCGTCTCCTTAACGTCCCCCCGTGGCTTGGGATTTGGCGAAATGGCCCGGGATCCCGATTTTTCCCCCGTTCGCTATTAGGAGTCCTTTTTGCATAGATTGAAGCTATCATGACGGTTGTTGTTGGGAATGTTTTATGCATGTCCCTTTAGATGTGGGCTAATCGGTCTCACCGATCTCAACCTTAGAGGGCCATCTACGGCTTTGAGACCGCATGTTTACCCCCTTCCTGTAATTCGCCGACCTTCTTGTTGTTCCCTCAGTTTCCGTTACCCGTTTCGCGGTTTGCCTGCTTAGGCCTGGTCGTTCATGCCAGTTGCCTGCCTGGTTATCCGCCGCGAGCGGTCCTGCTCATCCCCTGGTGTTGGGTTTAGGTAATTCCTGCGGGCTCTCGTCTTTTGTTTTGTTGTGATATCGGCACGCCCTCCCGATAGAGAGTCCCGAGTTCTTGGTCGCCCTGGCAGGTTTGGCGTCAAGCCCATAATTTACCCCCCCCTTAGTATACATCCGTTTACACGAAACGGTCTGTTAGTTCCCTTTCTCCCTCCTTACCGGTGTTACCCACGACGCGGATGTTTCACCTTTTTTTCCTTCCACGGAGATGCTTCGCAGTCATCTTTCAAGATTTTGCTTTCGCACCCCCCTCGCTCTGCAGCGAATTTTCCGCGTTTTCTTCCCCCAGGATTTCTGATGTGTTGTCAGTGCGGAAGGAAGGGGGTGTTCCGCCCCCTTCCCCCCGAGGGCCCTTCTCTAGAGAACTTAAAGTGTCCTGTCAAAGATTTCTCGATCAAAACGGAAGTTTGCTTAATAGCGGCCCGGTCCTTCTTCCCTCCTCCTCCTTTTTTTTTTTTTTTTCGGTTTCTTTCTGGCCCCTGCTGTAGGAAACTTTCCTTTTTTTTTCTATTTCTTGGAAAGTTATAAGTTGAGGAGCTCTCCCATCCGTTTTTCTCCAACTCTGACGGCCCTTGCCGCCAACAACCTCTCCCCTGGTGAGTGGTCCAACCACTGTGGACCCTGTTTCTCCCCCCCCTCTTTGATTTTGCGGACAATCATGACCATGCCTTTTGTTGAGTACCTTTCCTTTTTTTCGTTTCATTCTTCGGGCGTCCTTCCAGCCTCGGCTGTTTTTTCCGCCCCTTTCCCGTTGGTTCTGTGTCGGCCGGTCTACGAGCGCCGATTTTTTTTTCCTGGGCTTTTTTTTTTCACGTTGTTACAGAACTTTTTTGTTGCGATTCACCCCTGGGCCCTTGGCACTCCCAGGTCGTTTCAGAACGGACTTTCCGATATCCCTTAACACAAACAGACCCAGTTTTCCATTTCCCGCCGAGCAGCCCAACCCAGGTCGGAATTTAATCCATTCTTACAGGAATTTTTTTGACCATTCTTGAACAGTCTGAGCTATGAAGCCAGGGTGAACGGTCTTCCCCCCCCCCCCTTCGTGAGGGTCCTTCCCGAGAGATGTCAGTCGTCTCAATTTCTGCCGCTTCTAGGGGAGGACCCTTTTCAGGCATCGTGTCCTTTGTGAACACCTAAGCCCCCCCACTCTTTGGATATTGAGCTGTCAGTCGCCTGCCAGAGCGTCCTTTCCTCGTTGGGTGGCGCATGGCGCCCGGACGTTTTTATATTTCGTTTAATGTACCGGTAACGCCCCGAATAACAAGTTTCAAGGTTACTGGCGCTAAATCGTGTTGGGTCCGCAATAGGGTGTCCCCTTTTTTATTAAGCTTAGTAACTTCCAAGTCTGACTGTTTCCCACAGCGGCGATTAGTCCTGTCCCTCGTTTTTTAATCAATGGTTTTTTCCTCTCTTTAGAGATTTCTGATCGAGGATATGATCGAGACAGCATTCTGGAGTTTAAATTCCGCCTTTTCTGAGCTAGACAGCCGGATCCGCTGGGTCACCCCAAAAGGTGCCTGCCTCCCCCCCCCCCCCCTTGATCCTCTCCCCCCGGTGCTCACGGGTTCCCTTTTTTCCGCCCTCTTGACTTATGCAGACAGCTTCAGAGATGCACTGTCCTTCCCCATTCTCAGTCTTGACCCCCTCAGGATCCTCCAAGTCCTTTAAGTGGCCCCAAGCGGCCCGTCGCAGGGGCTCATATATTCCCTTTTCACTTCCCCCGATTTTGGGTTTGATCGTCTTTTTTTTCAGCGCGCTGGGACCCTTTTTCTGTCTGAGCCGAAAGGTTAAAAGTCTCCCTTTGGAGATCCTTTTAATCGCCACCGTCAGCCTCTCGCAAATTCCATTTATCCGGGTCTAACTCTTTTTCCCCGGCTTCCCTCCCGGGAGCACCGTTATTTTCCCTTGGTGGAAAGGGTGTTATAAGGGTGTTAAACCCCGTGCCGCTTCCCTCTGTAGTACACTCCTCCCTATTCCCTTTTGATGCTATCCGAATTGTGATCCTCTTTCCTCCCCTTCACCCGAAAGAGATCGGTCGCCAATGCTTGGACCACCGTCAGAGTCAATTAATCATACTTGGGGATTGAAGGACTTCCCTGTTTCACCGAAGTAGGTCGAACTGCTTGAACTTTTGACCGAACACAGATGGCTCCTCACCCCCCCCCCGATTTTTTTTTTTATACTCTTAGTTTCAGCCCCAGGTAATCCTGTCCCTGGCTGAGGACGGGTTACCCCGTCCCTCCTCAATAGTTACCCCCTTGTAGTGTATTGCGGCCACGGCGTATTCTAAGCTAAGTAGCGATATTCTCGTTCTCTTTCTGTTGACATCCCCTGAAGCATTCAGGTTCACTTTTGGAACTTGATGGTACTTCATAATGAATTACTAAGGGCGATTCTCGGCGCACTTAGGGATTCCCCTCATGCTTTATCCCTAACCTTGCGAATCCGATACTGGCTAGATAGATCCTTTTTTTGATTACCCTCCTGTTCGCCGCCCTCTTCCCCCTTGCGGATTTGGCAGAAGTGTTGACGGCTTTTCACCCGCCTCGTTTTTTTGATGACTTGCTCCGACGGTGTTGGTCGGCTCGGAATGCTTTTTTCGAGTTGGTTTCCCTTTGTATCGGCTACCTTTAAGAGAGTTTACCTACTGTTGTTTCGCGGCCTCTTTTTAGCTCCCGACAAAACCTTACCCCTCTTTTTTCAATGCAAGTTTCACCCCTCAGCCTGCCTCCCCGGCTTGCCCCCTTTTTCAACAACGGGGCTTACCCACTGCCGAGGTCGGAATATTTTCCCCTTCGAAGTCGTTTCGGCCTCGAACTCTAATCTTTGTCAGTAGCTCCCTGTCACCAGCATGTGGTTTTTCTTTTCCTTCCCCATTGGGACGGACACAATCCTCATTTAGAGGTGGTGTAACTTCCCGTCCGTGCTTCACTGCCCACACTCGCCCTTAGCTCTCCTCGCTCTAATTATTCCTAGTGTAATCAGAACTATCTTTTCGTCCCACAAAAAATTAGTGCCCCCCCCTTTCGGTGATTCTCCTCCTTTTTTGTTGGTGAGTGAGATTACCCTTTCGTCCCCGTAATGTTTTTTTCTGTCCCCATAGTATTCCTCCCTTTTTCCCTAGTTGCATTTTGAGGTCTCAAGTAGTAACGGGGCGTCAGTTCTCCCACTGACTTTTCCTTTTCCATAGTTAAACAAAACACAAGGCTCCCTCCTTGGATTGGGTCGGCCCTTCCCCGTACTCGATGGTTCTTGGCCTTTTTCATCCTTGACGCTCCCTTTATCTCTTTTCAGTCGAGCCATTTTCAAGAATTAGGGGGGAGCCCCCATTTTTCTAACAGCGTATGTGGGTAAGTACCGATTCGTCTGCTGGTAGAGGACCCCCTCGACCCCTACGAGTTGCCCGAGAGGTCGTTGGTCCGTGTTCTTTTGCCACTTTTTAAAGAATTCCTGTGGACCTCCCTTATTCCGGTTCGCACTCCAGGTCGTTTCCGCCGGACGGTTTGGGTAGCATGCTAAACTTTTCCCCAGAAAAACCGTTCTCCATTTTCCCCCCCTTTCCCCTTCGCCCCAACACCAGGTTCTTGGAATTTTTACCCTTGCCCTTATCCCATGTGTGTGGAGAACCTTTTTTCCATTGCCTCTTTTTTAGTCTTGCAAGGCTTACCACCCGGTACGGCCTCTCGGTTTTTCAAATTCCTTCTTTTTTTTTTTCCGCCGAACTCGCGAAGTGTCCCCCCACGCGCGAGGGGGTCCCCCCCATGCGCGTCCTCTCTTGGGGTGACCTTGACCAAGCATAGATTACTTTCCCCCCCCTCTCCATTACGGTGACCTGGACTTTTCGTGTGGCCCTGGTCTTTTTTGAAATAGCGCCTTGTAATCGTCTCTTGGAGCGTCCCCTGACCGGGGTGGTAGGCCACCTTGTGAAGGTTTTTCCCCCCTACCGCTCTCCCTCCCCGGTCGCGGCCTTAGGTGTTTCTTCAGAGTCTCCGGTTTTTTTTCCTGAATTTGGGGTCGGCGCGTTTTCCCACTCTACGGCACTTTTAGTAAATTACTTCTTACATTTCTTTTTTAAAAAGCGGCGATTCTGCTTGCCTTCTCGATTTTCTTGTTTAAGAGGTCTCCGTCTGGCGGGCTTTGTGCGTCGGCCAGCCCAACTCGCGATGTGACTTTCGGTTATTCCTCGACCCTTCCGATGTTACGAGAAATTAATAAAGCCAAGCTGGGGTGACCAAGTGACAAGACCGTGAGACAGCATACACGGGCGGCGAACCCTTTTCCTCTTCCAGGGGGACGGAGAAAGTTCAATACCGGCATGCCATTGATTGATGCCTCGGGGCCCCCCCTTTCGTGAAGAAGTTTTATTCACCTAGTCCTCTGAGTGCTACCGGTCTCATTGATTTTCGTGACCGCCAGCCCGGCCCATAGCTTCCCCCTCATCTTGAATATCCCTTTCTTTTTTGTTTTCATTTCCTGTTTGGTCCTTCCTTCGACGCCCTTCCCCACTTCCTCCGGAATCCTTCTGAAGATGGAGACCCCCCCCGGATCGAGCTTCAGTCCCCTCTTCGGCATCCCGGTTCGACTCTTCCTTTTTGGTACCCGTGGCATGTGTGACATTTTCCTTTCAATTGGAGTCGAAAGGAGGACCAGGTTTGTTGAACGGATAGAAAGGCCCCTTTTTAGATCACCACGTCCAAACTGCTCCGTTTTTCTTCTCTTTAGTCTTCGCTAGAAGAGACACGGTCCCCGTGATAGCCGCTTTTCCGCCCCCCCTTTTTTCAGACTCGGCGCTTTCCTAAAGTTTAGGCTGGCCATGCCTCCTTTAGTGATGAGGAGTGATACATCAGACCCCCTGTCCTGTTTTCCAGCCTCCACTTCCTTTTCTCCCCTAACTTCCCTCCTCCTTGCGCCACAATAAACGTTTCCCATTTTGAACGATTGTCGAGACCTCATCTTTCGCCTTTATTGTCCACAGCGCCCTCCCTGCCCTAGAATCTCCCACTGCTCCTTGTTAATACTTCTGCCATCCGACCAAGTGTTCGCTGCGCTCACGTGGGCTCTTTTCCTACTATGATAGGCCCGACTTGTTCTAAGCACTTGTCCTTCCAACCCCCTGAAGCGTAAAAGTTTGACCCGGGGCTAAGTGTCCCCCGTTTCCTCAATCACCCCCATAGGCTGCCCCCCCCCAACCTCCAAGCGGTCTAGGCAGCCTATTACGGAGAGAACCCACAGACAACGGCCCCCCCTACATGTTCAGCTACTGGGACGCTTCGAAGTCGCCATTCCAGACTGGGACAAGAAAGACTTGTAAAAAGGGTCCAACCCCCCCAGTGGTGGGGGGCGCCTGGTCATATCGTACATACCAGCGTCATAGCGTAACGAACGAAAGTTTCTCTAGAAATAGGACTCATCTCCTCCCCACCCACAATTTTTCCATTAGGAATTTTTACGGACTTTTTAGGGCAGCCTCTAGCGACTAACTTAGACGATAATTCTCCCTGTTTTATGCGCAATGCATTCCACGCGGACTTACAAGCTGAGTTTGCCTCCGTTTTGCTGCCTGGTAAGTCCCACTTTCAGTTCCGGGAGTAGTAAAGAACATCGCTGTGTTGGGCTTTATCTTCCCCTTGAGAGCTTCCCAGTTTTCGCTGGTTTTGAAAGTGATCACGACCCCCCTTCTTTACCCGTCCACCACCGGGATTTAGGTTGAGATTCGCGGGGGAAGTCCCGGTTCCCACCTTCTTTCCACCTACCATCCCAACTTCACCGTTCCGCCCCCTTTCCTTTTCAGGACCCACCGTCCGCACAGCGCCCCAATCCCCCCCTTTGCTTACCAACCCTAAGAGGCTGCATCTCGCCCGTTAAGTTTCTCCACCACCCAGGATGGCCCAGTTAGCCTACCGCTGCCTGTTCACTTCTTTTCCCCCCCCTTTCAACCCCATCCGTTGTTAGAATATTTGACCCTCCCCCGGCTTTTATCGTTACCCCACGTTTGTGTACGGCTCAGTTTCTTTTTTTTTTTGTTTCTCCCTTGCACGACCTTTTTTTAACTTGCAACTGTGTTCTCCCCGACCATATATAGGCCAAACCAACTTTTCCACTCTTTCCGGCTATCTCTCTTCTTACTACCTCGGTGTTTTTTCTCGCGATAGCAACTTCTCGGTAATGTTTTTGTTTCCCCCTCTTGCACAGAACTGCATCATGCGCTCGTCGTCGCCCCCGCTCGGGTTGTCCTGGTCACCCCCCCTCGGCCTTTAGTGTTCCCCCTGTAGAATTCTTGAGGTGCGTTCCCCCCCTCCCCTGACCCGCTCCCGATAAAACCTCGTTTTCGTGAAGGACGACCCCCCCTTCACGTTGATTTCTTTCTCGCCACTGATTGCGGGGATTCTTTTCCGATTAAGCTCTTCGTGGTTTACTTCCCCTTTTTTTTAGGTCGGTGGTCTCGGAATGGGACGAAGATTTGTGGGGACCGGATTTTGAACTGTTGAATTATTTTTCGGTCTTTTGACCCCCCCCCCAACAACCGCTTTTTTGCCCACTCCCGTTCTCCCTCTTCTACGGTTGCGTAGCCGATCACCCCGGTTGCCCACCATTTTGAAAAAATTATTTTCCCAGCTCCTTTCAATTTCCGATCAGTCCCCCCCACTTATTATTTTCTGCTCTTACGGTTTTTTTTCCAGTCCTCCGGTTAGCACCTTCCACACTCCATTCTGAGCGATTTAGCGCGAGGATTCCATTTTATGCTCCTTTGCCCAACCCCTTGTGTTATCCGCCTGAATTTCGAGCGATCTATTGCTTCACCGTAGGATGAAATGCAATGACTTCGGATTTACGGGTTAAATTGCTCCCGTGAATCTACCCTGCCCTAGCCGTGAACCCCCACATGTCAATTTTCCTGACATTGGCCGCAATAGAATTTTCTCCCCCGAACTGTAATTCTGGTACAGCCACACTTGCACGCGGAGAGAAGTAAGAACGGCCGTCGAAGAGTGTGATCGTGACCCCTTTTTTCGGTGGTAACGCGCCACCAATCCTCACGGTCGCGTGCCCCGTGTTTCGCGCAATTACAAGAAGGTGTCGTCTTTGAATTCTCGCATCGATATCCCGCCGTTTACCTATCTTTTTTCCGCGCAACACAGGAGCAGATGTTTAGACTTTCCCTGGTATTTCCTCTTGCTGCGAGGTTTCTGTATGTTCTCTCTCTCGAGCAGCACTTTTGCGCTTCCCAGTCGAGAGATAGATTGAAATCTTCCGTCTGCTGTTGGTAAACACCCCAGTCCCCTACATCCCTTTCCAATGATTTTTGTCACCCTTGTAAAGGGTTACCGTATGGTCACGCGGTGAACCTTGAGTCCCCTCCCGCTGTTTTAGATATTGAGGCAAGTGTCAACCCTCTGTTTTTAGACCGGAGCCCCCATGTGAGCTGTACTTGGCGTGCGCGACTCAGTTTCCAGTTTTTAAGAAATATTTTCTTTTTTCCTTATCTCCGTGTTTTGGAGAGATTTTCTTTTTTTTGACCTCTTCGTGAGTAACCTGAATCACAATGCGAATGCGTCTCCTTATTTTTCCTATCAAGGACATCGTGTTTTTTTTTTTACAGGACTTCCCTCTCTGGCAAATTCCCCCGGCCGGTTCTTCCCCCCCCTGGCACGGTTCATTCATTTTCCCGTTGGTCGCAAGTCTTTTAGAGACCCTCTTTTGAAGGGGGGGGACCCCGCGCGGTTTAAATCGGTAGCTCCCCTTCTCTACACCCTCTTGTGTCTTCGCGAAGTACGACCGTAGCCGTCTCGCGCCCCGCGTCCCCACTCCTTTTTGCTTACCCTCTGTCTTTTTTGTGTGGACGGTATTGGACGCCTTAGATCGTTAGCACGTTCAAAAACAGAATTTTTTTCGTCCGACCAATATTTTTATCCATGAGCCTACACCGGTATAGCAGGGAGTATTGTGTTATGATGTTTTTCATCATCGCGTCATTAGGACCTTTTTTTTCCCCTTTTTCCATGGTCTGTCCTACCCTATCAAGTCTGTCCTGCTTTTTCAGTGCGCCCGGCGATTACTCCTCAGGTGTGTGGCGTGCTTGTCGTTAACCCGCCTTTGCCCTTTCCCACCTCTATCGCTGCGGAGATTTTACACTTGCTTTTCCCTCTCGCAGACGGCTTGGCGATTCTACCTTTTTTTTTGCCCGGCAGCCGTTCATAGGGCCTTTGCCTGGTCAGGGGAAGTTTCGTGGGTAAGCCCCTATTGTGCCTCACCCCTCCCTTTTGCGGTCGAACTTTTATTTGTCACGAGTTAGTTTGGTTGTTCCTTGAACCCCACCCCCCCCTTCTCTGCTCGGACCACTACCTGGTGGTTTTCCTTCATGCGTGTTTCCCTTCTCCCCCTTTATTCTTCCACCTAGTTATTTTACTTTTCCCCTCACCCGGCTCTCGTAGTCCCTTCTAGACACGATTTTCCCTTGGTGCTTAACTTTGGCCACTGATTCTTCCGATGATCTGCTCCGGCTCCCAATCTAAAGACTGTCAGTCTGTTCCCGACCCTTCTTTTTTTTGTTTACTTCATTTTCAGAGTTGCGCACCCAAAGGTACTTGCGTTGGGTGTTTAAACTTGACAAGGGAAGTTTAGTTTTCGCACCGTATTTCGAGGTCCGCGCCACTACATAGTGTCCTTGTCTCATTTCAGATAGAGGGAATCCCCCCCCCAACAAATTCTGCCTTATTAGTGGT
>Ga0179593_1454503_pt1 | contig 13449 bp, 9 predicted proteins | sample CZODoug2_1_08_16_FD_185931 | JGI IMG/M metagenome (GOLD analysis project Ga0179593, IMG submission 185931) | Vadose zone soil fungal communities from Angelo Coast Range Reserve, California, USA - CZODoug2_1_08_16fungal (PacBio error correction) | ecosystem: Environmental > Terrestrial > Soil >... | reverse complement strand
GATCATGTCTTCTACTTTTCTCCTGTTTGTCTTCGGATCTCCTTCGCTCTTTACGGGCCGTCCCCTCCCTTTGCCTACTGAACCGCGTCCCCGATTAAGATATTCTTTTTAGTTTAACCTGCCTCGACCCCGAGAACACTTTGACCGATGTTCCCCCTTTTGTTCTTCCTTCCCTTTCACACCGATCTTTCATCTAAAAATTTCCCCCCCCTGCTTGCTTCCAAAGGAAGGACTTAAACGAATCTTCAGTTTCTTTGCTTCCTCACACACGTAGTTTCGGCATATCATAATTTCCCTTTCTTGCTTTTAAGACCGAGTCCCTTCCCCACGAAGTTGCCGACAAGATCCTCGTTCTGTTTTCTTCAGCCAGTCTGGGATCTCTCCTTTAAATTCTTTTTTGACTTTTGTTGTTTTTTTGGCTTTGATTGTTCCTACTTTCGCCGAATTCCGTCCTCAGCTCTCCTTCCATCATTTTTCCTGGGGACGTTCCCCGGGTTGACCCTCATGGAATCCCCCCTAGAGTCCCGCGAACTGTCCGTCCATGTGGTTTCCCGCTTCTTGTGTGGACTCCCCGGCCGGAGGTCTTCTCCCCCTAAATTGATTATTCGACTTGCTGGTCAGAATTTTGCTCCGCTCTTTCCGGATCTCCTTCTGACTATCCTCTATCGTGTTTTTTCGTAGTCAGTTTACTGACCTTAGGAGTCACATTAGCTTCTCCGAGGACCCTTTCTCCCGCCCTACCGTTGTCCCTGAGGTCAGGCGATCCACTTTCGAGGGTTTCATTTCCTCCCCGTTGTCTTCAATAGGTTTAGGAGGTCCGTGAGGTTGGACTGTGGATATATGTGTTTTGCTTCACGTATAAGGCTGAATCTCTCCTTTACTGCATGCCCTTTTCCCCTGGACTATTTTTGCTCCTTCTAGGACACGGAGATCCTGCCTCCCATTGAGTCGCAGGTCGGAGTTGTCTCCTGGTTTGAGGAGGGCGGTCGACGTCGTCATTCTCCGTTGTTTGTTTTTTTCTGCTATTCGACGTCGCCGGCCGATCCGGCTCAACTCCTCCGGCGCCCACCTTGGCGTATACGAGGATCCTATTCTTATCTCCAAATCTTCCTATGCCGTTAATGTATCCATCTCCCCTTCCTAGCTTTCCGTGAATGAGCGGCCTTGCAACGCGGACCCCCCACTCCCCCCCTTTCCTACTCTCCAAGTCCCCTCCTTTCCCTCAAAAGGGGCTGTTGGAGAAAGAATCACTTTCTAAATTTTCCACTGGCTTCAGGCTGGACGATGCCCAGTTGCCCGGTCATCCGCTCGGCTGATGAATGAAATGCATCGATCTCCCCGCCGCGACCTAGCAGTGGCCGCTTTTCTCAATTGAACTGCCCCCTCTTACGAACTGGGCTCGACGCCCCTTTAGTAATCCCTGTCTTTTACGACTCTGACGGCTATAAGCCTGTTATGGCATAAGTTTCTTCCTCCGGGGATCGGTCTCATCGCGTGGATGTTTCGTCACAACATGCTCTCGGACTGAGGTTCCCGCTAGAGGAGAAGTTCTCTTATGTCCTTGGACATCCCCCTCACCTCCCTGTCCTTCAAGGCGTGGACCATCGACTCCCTGCTCCGCATTGTCTCCTTTCGTGATGGTCCTGTCGTTTTCTCCTTCGTGATCCGGTGTCTTCTGTAGTCTCTCATCTTCGATAGTTTTTCCGCAACGACTCACAACTGCCTTTCTCTTTTCGTTTGGTCCCGGCCTTGTGTAGGCGTCTCCCCCCTTTTTCGACCCCATCTTTCTTTTGATGCAACTGGAGCTGTTCCCATTCCCAAAACCCCCTCTCTCCTTTTAATCCGTCCGTTTAGAGGGGTAGATTTTGTTTTCCACCGTCTTCGGAACGCATCCTTGGAAGTATTTGTTCCGTTGCTTTCTTCGTAGCCTCTGCGCTCTTCCCCTCTTTTTGACCGCCCCGTCCAAGCCTTGAATCCCCTTCCTCCCCCGCTCCTTCTACCCAGTGGCTAATCTAGGAATGTAAGCTCCTCTCCTCGCCAGTAATTCCCCTTCTCAGATTAATCCTTCCGGGGGTGTTTTCTTTATCTCAACTTCCAGTCCCCCACGAAATGATTGTAGTGTACCTTTAGAACTTGCTCTTCCTTTAGTGTATAGAGCTCAAGAAGCTTAGAGTCTTTCTGCGACTGCCCCCTCCCCCCTATCTCAGGTTCGCCGCAAGGACTCAGTAAATCCTTTCAGCCCCTACTCTTTAGATACTTTGACTCTGGCTGATCTTTTCTTTCCTCTTTTTCTGGCTCGTTTTCCCCCGAAACGTTGCCTTCCCTGACCTCCCCTACGAAGCCCTCAATCCTTCTAGAAATAAAGCTCGAGTCGCGGCCTTTCCTTTCCTACTTTCCCCCTTCGTATCCTTCCCCCCCCCCGTCAATCTGTCCCGATCGTCTTTCCTTCGCCTCCCCTATATGCGGTCTCCATCCGCTTCAACTCCTATTCGTACTGTTTTTCCGTTATGCTCGCCCTCCCCCTGCACGCCCTCCCCATTTTCCCCTCCGTGAAGAACCTCTGCCCAAACCTGCTCTTGACGATTTCGGTTGAGCTTTGCCGATGCGGGTACTTTCGGCCAACGAATCTTTGCGGTCTATTTAGCGGGATGAGTATTATTCTTCGCGACGACTTTTTCACTAGTTTCTCCCCTGGTAAGCGGGTTCATTCTCCACTTTCCTATATCTGCCCACCATTACGGCCCCAATTCGGCCTCGTTTACTAAGTACGAGAATGTGGACCTTCCTTTTCCCCGTCTCCCTTCGCTTTTCGGGCGCCCTCGTACGGTCCTAACATCCCTCTTCAAGGATCCCTGTCTAATTAGGTCTCAGAACACCCCTCTTATTGTTTTTCCCAGTCGCGGATTCCGGTCGTTTATGAGTCCTGATCTTCTCTCTTCATCCTCTTCGCGGAACTTTACTTTCCTCAACTCATCTTCTTTCCCGTATCAAATAGAGGTCAATTTTTGCTGCAGACCCTTGTTAAGGCCCTCGGTCCTCCATTACTTCCTAACTCTCCTCGACGGTAGAAGCCTTCTCCAGCGCTTTAACCCCAGCTCGAGATGTTCAGAATCTCCTGGGACTGAGCGACTGTACTGCGGACTCTTTCGGTGACAATTTGACAACAGGATGGCGGTTTCTCGCCCCGCACGTCTTCCGTTCCCTTCCCCCCTGTTCTGAGGGTTCCCCCCCTGAAGCCGGCGGTTTTCATGAGTGTCCTCAGGTCAATAGGGTTTCCTCCCCTTTACCGGAGAACCTGATTTCTGCGGGCGCTCCCTCTTAAGAGTCGTTGCCCCTGTTCGGGTCCGCGACCTTCTCGGCCTGCTGACGGAAGCATATCCCCGTACGATTCGAAATCTGGGTTGTCTCAACACAGCGCCATGCGTTCCCTTATTCCCCTTTTTTACTTGACTCTTTTGGGCGGATTCGATTGTTAGACTTTGATAGGGCCAGTCTTCTGAGACAGCTCTGCCAACCTGTGGGTATCTCTCTTCCCTTCGCCCTTTCCCTTCTTTTTTTGATCCCTTCTAGAACTCCCGTTTTTTTTTGATTTAGTAGTCAGCCTTTTTCATTCCTCCATTTCGCTGAATCGGAAGATCGACCCTTGGTCCTGGTTGTCTCGTGGTTCATGTATGATATTTCATCTCTTTTTCCCCCTTCTAATTGGCCGTCATCAGTTTTTTTTTAATACTGGGAGCTTGAAGCGGATCATTTGCTCTTTTTTGTCTCTGTACATACCTGTGCTTTTACTTAGTTCAGTGGTTGATTTTTATAGTCATGCCCGCGCAGGCGTTCTTTCCACACTATAAGGCTTAAGAGCCCCCTTTCTTGTATCCTTGTCCAGGCGTCCCCTGCTAAATGACCTCCTTAGTTTGTAGACCCTCGGCTCTCGAGGCTCGACCAGGTCATTCCTTGAGGGAGCCACTCCTTACACTGTCTGCTCTCCTTTTCCGAGTTCTTATTTGCTTTTTGTATTCTCAGGTCCGCTTTCTTCAAGAGCTCCTCGTAGCCATGCCTCCTTTGGAGACCGTTTTCCTTCTGCGAGGGCGGAGGCGTTATGTCTTCTCGCTCTGACCCTTCGCAGCATGGCTTGAGTTGATCTTCTCTATTTTGGACCTCATCTCAAGCTTTTTTCTGTCTGTTTGGTCTTAGGCGTTGTGTCGCCGCCTATCCCCCCCTTTTCTCTAACTCATACCGTCCGCCCGTTATCTTCAGTTATCATCGTGTTCTTCTGCTGCAGAGTTTGAGGCAGTCCTCTTTTAGGTCGTCCTTCGATTGTTTTTCCCCCTTGAAGATTTTTCTTTTCCAGTTACTTCCACCTGATCGGTCTTTTCCTACTTTAGTGCATTTTTTTTTTGTCCCTGAACTCTTCCTTTCTTAGGTCGACCCCGTACCGTGTCTGGTCCGTTTTCGATTTCCGACCTGCTTCGTCGGTGCCTTAGCCTCGACAAGCAACGTATCCGTTTTATGCGATTCTGCGTTTCCGTAAGTCCTCCTCCTTTCCCATCGATAACAACGCCTCGGACATTATCCTTGTCGCTTTTTCCTCCCGTCGGATGGGCGGTTCGAGGTGTTGTTTGAGGCTCCTTTCTGAGTTTACCGCTTCATTTCTTTTGAGGCCTTTCTCTACATCTTGCGGATCCTTTTAGTTATTCTGGCATCACCTCCGTGCGGCCCGCCCCTCTCCCGAAAGGTAGGGAGTGGCTCCTCCGTGTTGGTTCTCGACCCCTTGTCAGATTTTCTAAGGATTTTCTTATGATTCGTTCTTTCAGGTCCGTACACCGTTTTTTCTTTCCCCGATCCCACTTTTTGAACCACTCGAGCCCCATGACGCGCCCTTGTGTTGACGGAGCTCTTTTAGAAGAATCGGTCTTGTAACTGCTTAAAGCGCTCGACTCCAGGACTTTTTTTTGCCAGCTACTTTTTCTCCCTCTTATTGGATACCCTACTTCGAGCACTGGGTCTGCAGAAGTCGTTTTTGGAATACGGTTCGTTTCCTGGCCTTTTTTCCATCCTCTTTTTTCGTCCGTGCTTTCGCCTTGCGTGCTTTGTCCTTTCTAGATGGTCTGACTCTTAATTGAACACGCTGGCTTGTTTCTCTTCCCTTGAGTTCATTTCCCTGCTCTCTGTGTCTCGCGAGTTCTTTTGGGTTTCGACAGTGCACGGCCGACTGCGTCTGCTCTTTCCGCTGAGGAAGGGTCTTTTGTATTAACTCCCGACCCCCGGTGACGTATGTCCCTTTCGATAGTGTTTTTGGTTCACATCTCTTGTCCACACGATCTTATAGGAAAACCGTCCTTCTTCGTTCCCACTAAACCCTGCCGTTAACCGAACAATTGTTTTTTTCTTCTGTTTTCTAAACCGCGCCATTCGGCCTTTTTACAGGAGCACCGGTGCACGCTCTCTTTGCATTAAATGTCCCAGTCCCCCCCCCTCTTCTCGACTTCCTGAATCGAACCCCCTTTAGGTCGGCCAGCCGGAACTTCGATGTAAAGGATCTTGTTGGAAAGTTGGTGTTGTCCCTCTCGCGACCCTAGATCCGTGTTCCTTTACTCTCTTTCTGTTTCAAGCCTCGGGTACAGTCGAACCGCTCTCTTTCACCTGATACTCAATGGACTTCCCTCGGGATCTAACTAAAATTTTATGTTCTTCTGTTCGTCGCTCGGCGCCAGAAAGGACGATTCTGCGTAGAGCGTTCGTGCTGCCGCGATTAGAAGGTTGACCCCCCCCTTATTTCGGCGGTTTTTTGGATGTCCGTCCTCTTATTCTTTGAGTTGCTAACCCCGCAGCTGACTTCCACCGTCAGCCTTTTTTTTCAACAAAGAGGGTCATTCCGTAGGGACGGTTCCCTTCTTCGTTGTAGAGGCAGATTCTTTTTAGGGAGGCTTTCACGAGTGGTTGATATCTCTCCGATTGTTTTTTTCCTCTTCTTGGCGGAACGGACGTTTTCTTCACTCCCTTTCTTATGGACGATTGGTTCCTCTTCCCCGGCGCTTCTCGCTCCTCTTTAGCTCGAAGTAGGACTTTTTTTTTCTTTCTTTGGGACAGGATCTTGCCTTCCCTTATCAATTTCTCCTTTTTTTTTTTTTTTCGAGACATTCTCTCTCCCTTTACTTCAGCCCCTCTTTACTGCCGACCGGCGAACATCGCTCCTTATTCGCTCGCGGGCTTTACGAGTTGAGGAGCGCCACACTGTCACTTTTTGTTAATGGACCTTGCCGCAGACCGGCCTTGATTCCCTTCTCTTTCGTTAATCGGATCCTCCATTGCGTCGTTCTTTCACTACTGGCCTCTCCCACGGGGATGGGCTTATGAGACATTCCCGCCCTTTGATCGCTCCTGGGTCACGTTTTCTCGCATCTGGACGATTTTGATTTGTACTCTTGTTCATGTCGCCGATGGTCTTTGATTCTTACGTTACCTCTGTCGGAGGGCGCAGCCTTTCTCTCAAAGGAAATCTACGTTCCCCGCGTTTCCCCCTCGCCCTCAAGTCGAGAATCCTTTTTTCGTTTCCTCTTTTTCGCACGCAGCTGTTTCTTGAAGATCCCCTTTTTGATGAGTTCCTGATCGGTTCCGTTCTGATGTCTTGTTTCTAGTCACACCTGCCAGCCTTGTTGTGATTGCTAGTAGTGCAAGGCCGTTTCGTCCTTTCTTGGAATCCCCTCCAATGCCCTTCAGCACTGAAAAGTCTGCATATCACTGGTTTATGGATCTTGACGTAGATCACGTGCGTGCCACGACGATTGTCCCGGGCGGCTTAGTGCTTTCCTCCCCTTGATTGTTGGGAGCTCGGTCTCGGTTTCGCGACGCCAACTGATTGAGATTGGTTTAGTTTTTTCCCCCTTGTTTCTTGCCGCCGACGGCGGTTTGATCCTTATTTTTTCCTGAAAAGTTCAGAGGTTCCATGTCCCACCCCTAGCCGGGTACCTTTCCCGTGTTCTTTTTCCCTCTTTTCGTTCCCCGACCACGCAGCTCCCTTAACTAGTTTCTTGGGCCCACCTTCCTTTTGGGGCTTCCCGAATGTTCGTTTTTAATAGAGTCGTAGATGGATCTAGGTCTTCATTAGCCTCCCCTGGGACTCCTAGTTAGCCGCTCGAGTAATATTGTCGCCAGCTAGATCTATCCAAGTTCAGTCGGAGGACAGTTTGACGTCACTCAGGTCGTCGGGGTTTCTCTTTCCCCGCCCTGTGGAGTGCTTTTAGTACCAGGCCGCCGGCTTGTTACCCGTGCTCTTCGTTGTCCGATGATCAATGACTATTCTTCCTCCCTCCTGCTGTTTTTTATTTTTTCAGCCTCTTCCCTGCGTTTCGAGGCGCCAATTAGCCGTAAGTGTCACCCTGAGATTATAATCCCCTTCCGTTTTGGTTCGTCGCTGCGTGATCGCGTGTGATTTTATTTCTAACTTTTGTTCTTCCCGCAGCTTGTAAGCCCGCACTTCGGCCCTAGCTTTAGCGTCCCCAATTTTTGCCGAATGCTTTTTTTGTCTCTTCGCCGGACGCTGCCTATCCTTTTTTAAAAAAGCACTTAAGTAGATTCTTGAGGAGACTGCTCCTCACGTCGAGGCGCGCTGGACTCGTTCTGTTGCTCGCCAACAGGACTCTCGTTGATTGCTTTGCCTCTTTGAAACACCCGCCCGGATGATGGATACCTTTTTTTTCTCGTGGTAGAGATGCTGGGCACCGGACCCCTCAGAAAAGCGGATAATACCTCTGTTGCGGTTGTTTGTTTCTTACGCCGAAGAAGACTGGGGAAGCTTTTCTCCAGTCTTGTACCAAGTGACCCTTTTCCTCTTTCGCAGATTAAGTGGACCCTTCTTTTTCCAAAACTGCACTCCAGCCTTGTCGCCGCTTTCCTTCTCCACTACTGTGTTTCAGACTGGGACTTTTTCATCTTTTGCATATCTTATCCGACTGGACCGCCCAGACACGATCCAGCCGATCTCGGAGACCTTGGTCAGACAAACAGTGTCTAATGTATGCTACGTCTGTGCTTCGGGGTTGTCTTGACTTATCGGCGCGGAGTCGCCCTTCTCAGAGGACCCGAGACGCAGCTTTCCCTCCCTTATTTTCAAGTCAAAGAGTCCGCGCTTCTTGCTCCTTGCTGTCTGAGCACCCACTCCCAGGATCCCTGCCCGCGAAGCAGTCCCACCCGCCTTTCTTTTTTTCCTCCAAGTTCTGTCCTCTTCTGATTCCCCTAGTTTCTGTAGCGACCGAAAACGCGACGCTCTCCCCTCGGCAGCCAACCGGAAGGCTGCTTGGAAGCTTTCTCAGTCCTTACTTTATTCTAGACGTCGGTTTCAGGGACGATCGAGTCTTTCAAGTTTTTTAGCCTTTCTTTGAGCCCCCTTCTTATGATCTTTGACGCATTTTCCCAGGTCTTAGGGTGGTGGCCACGCCTCTCGATTTTTCCAAGAGCCCGACCAGCCTCTTCGCGGCATTTCTGACGGTAGCTAATCCTTCTTCGTTTCTCCCATTAGTTTTTTTTAGTGGGCAGTTCCCACTATATGTTTATCCTCTTCATCGCCAAGCTTTTCCCCTATGACCGGTTTAGCGGCTTGCGATTTCCCCCTTTTGGTTCTTAAAATTGTTGATGAGCATCTCACCAACAGGTCTCGTTCTAGATCCATTTTCGCGCCCCTGGGGTTTTTTTTTTGGCGTTACTATATATTTGACCCCTTTTTTGTTGAGACTTCCCGATCCCCCCCCCCGCCGCCTTTTTAGCTGGAATATCGACGCCCTTCTCCTGTGTGGGCCTGTTCGCTCTCCCCGGCCTCAGACTTTTCCCAGTTTCGCTCTTCCAACCCCCCCTTCTCCCAACTGCCAGTCAGCTCGTTTTTTGAAGACCTGGTCTTCTTGATCGGTACTCTTTTTTTCCTACATACCCGGATTTTCGCGCGCGTACGGGGGATTTTTTCGTAGATTTTTGCGTTATCGCTTAGAGGTTTCCCCATTAGGTTAAACTGTTTCCCTGGCCGCGTACACCTTTTCGCCGATTTGTCTCTCGTTTCAGGCTTTTCGTTCCCCGAATTTCGCGATTACAGACCCTTCGAGCTTGCTTTGGCCGACTCGCTCACCCTCCCTCCTTTCGGCTTCCTTTCGTCTGCGTCGTCCGTGTGCTTTGACTTTTTTCAAGATGCTGCTTTTCTGGCTAAGGCCGTTTGTGCGGGCGGCTGGATCCTGGTTATTTCTGCTTTCCCCTGCCGCCATTGCCACAAGGTTCTCTATGTCTTTCTGACCCTTTAAGAGGCTGATCTTCGTCTTTTTAGCAGTAATGATCCCTCGGCGCAGCGCGCCTATACATCATAATTCAAGTTTCCCACCTCGTTCGTGAATTAATGACTTGCTTGCTGTTTCCCCTTAGCAACGGTGGTATGCTCATGTCTTTCTGTGTGCGTTTTATGTATTTCGCCCCCGCGTTCCTTGCCGATGGTAGGAAAGGGCCTTTCTGATGCGAAAAGCCTGTTCTTGAGCATGGACCAAGTTTTTCGATCGGAGGAGACTCCCGTGGTCCCTGTCTTATTGCTGATGCTGCGTCTAACATTAGAGAGGGCTCTCTCGCTTTCTTGTTCCGAGCCAGTCCCCCCCATCCTTTTTATACACGACCGAAATGTCTACCCAATATAAGGCGGATGTACCCGCTTTCTTTCTTCCATATGACTTTCTCATGTTTCTTGAGAGACAAGCGATTTTTCCCTTTCGTTATTTTGGTGAGTCTATCTCCCCGCCTTGCTGGATCTTTCTGGGCGGGTTTATAACATAGTTCGCCCTGGGAATAGGCCTGAACGGGGCGGACAGTCGGTTCTCATTTGTCTCCGTGTCCTCGACCACGTTGTCTTTTCTTTGGGACTTTCTTGGACTGGGAACCGTCCGTGACCTTTCGGGCCTGCCGCAGCGCGTTTCAGCCCGTAGCACCTCTCTCCAGGTCCCGAGTCGGAGCTATTATGATGTATTGTTTTCTTGCTTAATTCTCCTGAGATAATTCTTGCCACTTCTTGCTGCAGTACCAGCTTTTATCTCATACGAGCTCCGATTACCGCAGGCGAGGCTACAGAACTAATTTACCCAGCGCCCCCGCCGTATTTTTTCTGCTGTTGGGGGCGCTTCCCCCCCTCTCTCCTAAGTTGTAGACTGTGCTCTTTATTTTCTTCGTTTCCCTTTCGATTTCGCCCCTTTTTCTTTCAGCTGTTCGAGGAGAGAGAAGGTCTCCCTTCTCGTTTCCGACAACGCTCTCGACGCAGCCCTCCCGTCCCCCGACTACCCGGATGCGCGGCGGCCGTTTCCTTGTCCCCGTAGATCACTTTTGCCGCTGCACGGCGATATCTTTCATTCCCCTCCTTTTTTCATACCTCTTTGTCACGACCCCGCCTCGGCCGGCCTTTCAACCCAAGGCCTTCCGGCACCAGGAGTATTTAAGACCCTTGACCCGCGCCACTGCAAAGGCAGAAGCGAGTTGCCGTCAAGGCTGCCCCCTTTCTGTGGCCGTCCAGAATTGTCTCTTCGGTGGTTTTTTGACCAGCTTTTAGACCCGTCCATTTTTTTGATTGCTTTCCCTGCGCGGTGGTGGCTTTTCTTCTTTTTACTGATTCTCCGACGATCCGTCTCCCATCCCCTTCCGGTGTTTCTTTTTCCTCTTGGACAGCCCAGAACTAGTGAGACATGATTTCAGCACGGCGGCTCCCCCGGGGCAATCTTTCCTCCACAGGTGCCCCTATTTTAAGGAATCTTCTCTTTTATGACGGTGCTGCCTTCTTCGCGCGATTTCCTTTTAGACTTCCGGCCCATCCTCTCCCCTTTTTTTTTCTGGTCTTTTTTTCGAAATGAGCGCCCCTTTCGTAAAGGAGTCTTTAACCCTTTTCTTTTATTCCCGATACACGGTTCTTCATCGCCCTCCCCCTTTTTTTGATTATACGGAGTGTTGCGCGGACAATTCCTGGGGTTTTGGAGAGCCGATTGTTGGGCCTTCTTTCTCACCTGATTCTTCGGGTCCTCCCTTCCCCCTTTTTTTGGAGACTTCATCCTTCTTCTGGTCTGAGCCCTTTCGTCTGGTTTGTGTGTTCGATGAGGGGTTGGATTTGGACAGACTTCGAACTCCTTTTCTCATAGTTTTTTTTGAGAGTCGATTTAGCCGGCCCCTCTCTAACTTCCTACGGGGCCATGTTCCTGTCTTTAAGATTTTACACCTCGCAAGATTTTTCATTTATGTCCCCCCCCTGCCGCATCCCGTTCTCTACTTTCTCTTCCGCCACCCTCTGATTTCTATCTGAAACCTCCCTTCTGTCCTCCTCTCCCAATATACCCCTTTGATTTTATGAGAAATCCAGAACCTGGCTTCAGGCACGTGCTTCTCTATCTTTACGTCGAAGCTGGGTGACTGTTCACCTCAGTCTTGAGAACCTCTCCCCTAGATTTCGATATATCTTCCAGAGGAGTCCCCTCCCTGGCTAGACTCCTCACATCGGAATCTTGTCTTGCGACTCTCGCCGAATCCAGCCTTTCTTTCGACCCCTTTTTTCTTCAGATTTCATCTTATCTGTTGTCCCCTAGTTTTTCAGATTAACCTCTAGAGTTGACGGATTGTTGCGCTCTGTGACGTCTCTTTTTTCTGTCGCGCTTCCTTACATCAAGACACCCTCTTAAAGGACTTTTCCAATCTATATGCAGGATGGCGCACCTTTTCCCTTTCTACTTCTTCGCTCTCGGCCCTGTTGCCCGCTGGAGTGAAGACGGTGCTAAAGGGCTATCAGGCTCCCCGTTTCCTCACCTCTAGATTAGTTGTGGCATTAATTGTTTAGTGGCTTTTTCCACGTGGTGTCTCGGATATGGTTACCCAATCCTCTTCCGGGTCATTGTCCCCATCTCTTTGCCTTGTAGTTGTCATTGACCCTAGACGAGCGGTTCATTTTTTTTGGTCGGTCTTTCAGACGTCTCCCCTCTCTTTTCTCGTCCTGAGTATTACTCCCTTTCTTCCCTCGACCCCCCCCTTTTTCGAAGCCCGTCCTATTTCTCTGGAGGAACCCACTCCTCTTCATGCCTGATGACTTTTCACCCGCAGTCGCCCTTTTTGCCGCCCCCGGCCATTTTCCAGACTCGTTTTCCCAGGCAGAAGGCTGCGCCCGTTTTGGCCTCGTATATCTAAATGAATCTGGAGATACTCCTCTTTTCTCTGCCAGGCCTTTCCTCAGTTTCAGTAAGCATGTCGCCCAACGTCTCTCTCGCCGCTCGTGTCCTTGTTTCCTTGTACTCTTGGAGGATCCTGGACAGTTTTCCTTCCCCTTCACCTCCCGCCGCTCCTCCCCCTGCCCCTCGCAACCTTCTAGCCACCGTTCCCCCTGTCGATCGACGCCTCCGCCCAGTTCGGCGATGCCTCGTTCTCTAGCTTCGGATCTGAGAGACAATCCCCCCTACACCGCCCGCTTGCTGTCGCTAATAAGATCTCGGCTCGGTACCTCTCTCTAGCCTCCCCCCCCCCTTTACCCTATCCTCGTGAAGAACGTCCGCAACCTCTTCCGCCCTCCGATGGACCGTGCTTCTGATGCCTATGCTGGGGCCTTTTTAACTCATAAGCATGGCATCTCGGGATTGCCAGAGGAGGGCCGCTGGTGTCCGCGTGCTTCCCCGATCTGACCTTCAGATATTTCTTGGCACCTTCCTTCAAACCTTCCCGACACCCTGTTTAGACCGCCATTAGCTGCAGCATGTTTGTTCCGTTTTTTCACATCGTCTTGTCCTGCCTGAAGTGACGCCCATACCAGCTTCATGCAGACTCTCGTCTCATATGAACTCTGAATTGATTGCCTGCTTTGCGGTGGCCGGGGCTGCTTTGAGGGCCGGAATTTCGAGGAACAGTCCGCTTCTCCGCTTTAACATCGCCTAGCTCATCCCCCCCGATTCCCCCATACTTTAACCGAGCTCATGCAGTCTTTCTCGCGGCCCCCAGGCCCGCCGCTCGAACTCCTCAGCCTCCCCTTTCCTTATCTTTCCTGTCGACGTAGAGAAGACTTCGTCTTTGACGAAACTGCCGTCGAAACGAAGGCCGCCCGGAAGTCGACGGGATTCGCCCGCCCCGCTGTTTCCTTCCAGAGTCGACGGTTTTTCCCGTTTCCCCCTATACAATAGAGGCGGTTTACCTCTTTACCCAGGCAGGCTGTGCTGCTTTGAATTCTTTTTATTTTTGCACCCGTCTACAGCCTTTAGCTGTCCTTCTCTACGCTCAGTCTTTTTTTCCCAAGTCTGAGTCTAAAACTTCGTTCGAAACCCAGCTCTGCTGATCCGTGCCATCGTATTCAAGTTTTTTGACGTGAGCGGACGTCCTATTGGGGAGTTGTGCTCTAATCGTCTTTGCGCCGACCCAACTGATGACAAAAGAGTCAATGTTCTTTTCCAGCGCCCTGGCGGATGTTTCTGCTGGTTG
>Ga0179593_1417712_pt1 | contig 13449 bp, 7 predicted proteins | sample CZODoug2_1_08_16_FD_185931 | JGI IMG/M metagenome (GOLD analysis project Ga0179593, IMG submission 185931) | Vadose zone soil fungal communities from Angelo Coast Range Reserve, California, USA - CZODoug2_1_08_16fungal (PacBio error correction) | ecosystem: Environmental > Terrestrial > Soil >... | reverse complement strand
TATGGCTGATCCCTTTTTCTCCTTCTGGCGCTGGGCCGCTCCCCTAGGAGTCACATAGAGTCCGTAAGACTTTTTTTTCCTTCCCCGCTGGCTAAGTCCCTGTTATCACTCTTTCGTGGCCACTTTCCCCCTGCCGTGAAGAGTTGAGCGAATCTTTCCTAGTATCCGCCCTTTTCCCGCATGGCCTTTGGGGATCATTCTTTCTCCGCGGTGGCAGCCCTCTGGTTTCCTTTGAACCCGCCACCCACACCCTCCGTTATCCGTGTCGTTGCAGAAAACCCTCGTTTTTGAGCTCCTTCATCCTTCGTTGTCTCCGACCTGTTATTACTTCTGCGTGTTGACATTGCCTCACGCCACCTTTTTACCCCTCCCAATTTTTTTCCGTTTCACAACGATACACCTTGAACCAGCGCCCCCGATGAGTTGCGAATCACAAGTGGAGGAAAAAGTGCCCTCTGGAGAAGTATTCTCGCCGGAGGCTTGGGTTCTGTGCCCGGTATGTCCTTTGCAGGATGGCGATGCTTTTTCCCTTAATTTTGCTGGACTTTTCTCCCCATTTTGTCCGGAGTTGCGGAAAAACGGGTGGTCCGGTCTTTTCTTTACCGGCCATTGAACCGTCGCCTTTCCCGAGGCTTTTCATAGAAGAGGAAATGTCACTTTCCTAGACGGTCTGTTGCAGCTGCTCGTCTAGGGTGTTGCCCCTGAAGTGGTGGTCCACTCTTTTTGGTTCACGCGGAAGAATGGAGTAATGCTTTCCCTCCTCATTTCGTCCTGTCCCCTTAGCAGTTCCGTTACATAAGTTTTTTCTGACCGACTTAGTATACGGATTTACTGTTTGGGGCCGAGTTTGGGAGTTGCGCGCTGTTCACCCCCCCTTCCGCGCCTTTTTCTGGTTCTCTAGAAGTGGGTCTTAGTCCCCCCCTGAGCCACGCCCATATGTGAATGATACTCCAGGTTTCCTTTGCTACACTTTCCTGCTCTTTGTGAAAGAACACCCCCTTCTATTTCCGGTTTTTACGAAGCGGGATTTATACAGCTCTATTTAGTTATGGGAGGCACCCTGAGTTGGCTCAGACGTGGTACTAGTTGATCGGCCCGCAGGCACCCCAGGCCACACCATTTTGTGAAACCTTTTACGGCCCAACCCCCCCCCCACCCACCCTCTCGCCTTAGGCGAAGTTCCTCTCTTGATTGCACGAGGGTCATTCCAACCCCCCTCGTCTCTCTTGCGTTCCTGCAGCCTTTCTTTTTCCCCCTAGCGGGCATTCGGAGAAGACGTCCGCCTCTCTCACACCACCAGGACCTGACCTCTTCTCAAAGGTAAACCCCGACGCGTGATTAGCAAGTTTTGGCCTTACCCCTCAAACCAATAATATTCTTAGCTCAGTTAGCCTTTCTTGCCCTTGCAAGCCGTTGATTCTGAAAGAGCAAGCCCCGTCCTCGGTGTTCTTTCACGTTTTTCCGGTTTTCGTAGTCCAGCAGCGACTTTTGGTCCAGCCTGCAAGCCACCATTTGCCGCTTCTTTGGCAACTTGTCGGCGGTGAGAGCCCGCGACGATCCCCCCCTTTCTTCTTCACACATTTTTTACCCGTTTTTTGTGCATATTACTTTTTCGTTAGCGGGAAAACTTTTTGGTTAACAACGGTCCCTTATGCAGCCCCTTAGATTGCTTCCAGTCCTGTTGGCAGCTTTCTTTGCTGGAATACCGTCTCAGATTCTTTTTCCCCACGTAACCAGGGGTTCCCGTCCTTCCCGTTTTATTTGGCCAGGCTTAATCGCAGACTTTCGCAGCCGTTCTTTCTTTTCCCAACCATCGATGGCTTTCTTCTTTCTTTCCCCCCTTGCCCCCTTTTTGGAAGGAACCAACCGTCCCCGACTACACCATCGCACAGGTTTCTTCATTCGGCCTGCCTCAAGCCTTCCTCGGCGCGTTAGTTTTTCCCCTCTCTTTTTACCGATTCCATAACAACCCCGGATTTTGGCGGGACCTGGGTTTTTCCCTTCCGGCTTTAACCTCGGTAGCCCTCTACACTGTTCTTGTCGTGACCGTTCGAGACTGCTCTCTTGTTTTTCGTCCCCCCCCACTGACCTTCAGTTCCTTCCTCGTTTTTGTCCTTCTTTTTTTCTCCCTTCTTTCTTTGTTGCGGTAATTTCGTAGTTCCTCCCGAACCCGTCAACGGATGATGGTTTTTGCTGTTTTCGCTCTTGAGCGACCTTGACTCCCTTTGGTACTTAGGGCTCGAGTCCAGCTTTTGGATAGCCGTGTGACCTTTCTCTTAGTTTCTGCGAGACCGGGTGTTCCCCTCTTAGGATACAAGAAATTAGAAGTTCCTTACCGTTAAATGAGAAGAGACAGCGAGGGACGGACAGTCTTAAACCACCAAAAACCGAAAAGCGAGAAAAGCGTGTCGATGAAAAGGCTCCCCCTGGAAGAATGGGGAGTAGTAGTTCTAGTTGACTGGAGGATAAAAAGCGATAATCTTGGTTGCCATGTCTCGGGTTTTTTCTCGTACGGGGTTCCAGTTGCTAGAAGGGATTGACTGCAGTTTGGTTCTCCACTGTCGAGCCTAAAGACCGTGCTTTTGAATAGCCATTTCCCCTTTAGTATCCGGCCTTGACTCGTGTCTCCTTCTTAGACATATCTCTTTTTAGAATCTTTGTTGTTTTTTGAGAGGAGACGTCTTCCTCTGCGGGAGTAGACCTGATGGTCCCCAGGGGTGGGTGGCTGGGGCGGGGGGAGAGGAGACTGCAGGCGCCCATTTTGAAAGGGTTCACCATTATGCAAGGATTTAAGAGAACTTCTTTGAGTTTAAAAACTCAGCATTATTTCCAGGAGCGCAACCGTACCCCCCCCTCCTATCCATGAAGCAACCCGGACTTATACCACGTCCTTGCGTATTAGTTCTCCGCCCTTTCACCGATCTCGTCCCTCACCTTCGGCTCAACTGGTGCTAGGGTAAGCCCGCCGAGTCCCCTCGTTCCGAGTTGCGACTGGTTTTTCCGACCCCGTTCCCAATCACGCTTCTTGCTGCCCGTAACAAGAACCAGATAACGGGCTTTTCTTCGATTTGCACCCCCCGGCGCGAGACGCCTAGCTACAGGTACTCCTTTCCCCCCTCGAATCGCTCCCGACGTCCCCCCTCTTTTGTCTTCGACCGACTACAAAGCCCCACATCAGAGGTGACGTTGCGGTCTTTCCCTTAAAGGCAACAATGCTTTCACCCCCCTACGGCCCCCCTATTACCGGTCCGGCAAGCCGGGGTGACTCATGAATCGCTCGACTGCATCTCTCGTGCCGAGAAAAGGGGTCAAACAAAAAATTTTTTTGGTTTTTGTTGTACCCCGGAAATTCACCCAGCTCCTTGCCAACAATCATCTTTGGTGGGTGCTGCCCCAAAGGAAGAAACTTCTTAGAACCTCTCAATTCGTCACGGGTTCGTTCCTCCATCCCCGTGGATTTAGGAGGAGTGGCTTGTTCCTTACCGCAGGAAATACGAGGTACGGCCCTCTGGAGTGTTCCCCTCGACGCGGAACCCACCGTCGCCCCCGTCTAAAGAGTAAACTATTCCAGTTGTTTACGACCACAACCACAGGGTTGTTCCGTTGTACCGCGGCGAAGGTCTCCTCCTCCCAGTGCCCCCCCGCGGAACGTTCCTCCAAGCCTTCTGGCGCGGCTTCCCCCCTTGGCCTGTCACCGATTAACGCAGTAGCTGCACCCAACCGGGTCACATACCTTTGTATCGGGTATTTCTCGTTTTCGCGGGAGCCCCCTGTAAACACACTCAGACCAGTTGCTCCCTCGGCACTTTTTTGGGGGGGGGGGGCTGAAGATTGCCCCCCTTCAAGCTTTGTGACCTAAACAAGGATTCGCACAAAGCTACTGTTGTCGGAGAGGGAGAAGATAACCCTCTCCCCCGGACCATTCGTCACGGATTCGTCCCTATCAGGAAGTTGAGTGTAGGACCCCAAGTCAGATCCGAGGACGGTGATTGATTTTCCGCCCGGCTGAAGGTTCCCTCTTCGTGAATGATAGATCGTGAGACGTGATTCTCCTTCGGCCCTCTTGATCGAAATGCTGCCCCAAACAGACGCTCCGTCTCGGTTTGTTCTTCATAGGACCATAAGTTTCGAGAAATCTGCGCTGCTATCCCTTCCCCACCCGGTTTTTTCCAGACTTTGGTGTCCTTTTGCAGGGCCGATTTTTTCCCTTTTTTTTCCACCCCCCACACCCTTTCCTCCCATTCTGGTGCCCCCTCCCCCCCCTACGCGACGCGTTGTTTTCTCACCTCCCTTGAGTATCACCTCAGAGAGAGGTCCCCCTATCTGAGATGGTAGCAAACGCCCTTCTCTTTATTATTGCCAATCTTTCTTTTGTTTTGCCATTACAGGGTCTTTTTTGTGCCCCACTGCCAGAACACCAGCACGTTTTTCCCCTCTTCGTCGTTTGCGTTCCGGGCGACCCCCTTCCAACAGACCCGTCCCCCCCCCAAAACCCTTAATCCGTCTTCCTTTCCTCGGTTTAATCCGAGATGTCATTTTTCCCCCCCCCCCTACCCACTGAAGTTCAAGGGCCCTTCTCGCGTACCGATTCCCCCAATTCTGTCGCGGTGCCCCCCTTTTGTTTCCCCCCCCAACCAACAGTCATCGCCCCGCTTGACTTTTAGCCTATGCAACCATGGTTCCCGTCGTAAGTGATTGAGCGTTTTGTCATCGTATCAAAAGCCTACGGTCCCCCCCCCCCTGGAGAGCTTTCCTGCGGACGGTCCCTAATGCCCGTGACCCCCCTCCCAACGTGGGGACGCCCTTGTACTGCGATCTTCCAGCCGTGTTTCCCTCATCCTTTTTTTTCTTTTTTCCATCCGTACAGTTCCTCACCCGGCCGCCGGAAGATACTCTTCCTCAGTACGGAAGCCGTTGTCCTACGTTTGTGTCTTCTTTCTTCCCCATAATCGGTTTTTCCCCTTCTCCGGAGGTTGTTGTCACGGAAACAGCATTTTCGTGTCCCATGGTCTGACCTGTCGGGTCCCCCTTAATGAAGGAAGCCATGGTCTATTTTTTTTTTCTCTTTCCCTATAGAAGGCCTTCCGACACTATTTCCCGGGACGAAACCTTTTGACCTTTAGTGGGTGAGTTCCGCCCCTCCCTGCACCGCTTCAATCGAGCCCCCCCCAATCTCAGTTAGGTGCTTGCGGATCCCTCCTTCCCTCCCAGGCTCCAACTTGTTATCGTCTCCTTTTTCGGTAAAAACCCGCATCTGACTGTAACAGTTGAGAACCTGTTTGTTCGTCTGACTTTAAGACAGCCCTTGCCCCTAATACGGGCGGTGTCCCCGAGACCTTCTCCCCTTATAGCCTATCTATTCCCTGTTTTCCATCCTCCCTTTTTTTTTTTTTGCTTGGACTTAGATAGGGCATCCTTGGTCGCGATGCGCTGTGCCCGCCTAGAGGTAGTCACCCTTTCGTCGTCAGGCCTCGAAAAGCGGTCGAGACTTGTTTCTTCCCTTTTTCTCTTTGGGCAATACAAAAGGCGGAGACGATGACGCTTTTGCTTCTGGTAAGAGGATCCTTTTCCTTCCCGTCACTGGCTTTGGTGTTTTGCATAGAGGTCATCCTTTTGCAGCCGCTGTTGCGTTCCGCAACACCCATCCCTTTTCCGTTCCGTTAGACTCGTGGCGTTTTCTTTCCCCCGGTGGGCGCTTTTTTTGTTTCAATTCTCACGGGGCCGTAAAAATCTCCTCCCCCCCCCCATGTTGGACCCCCGCATTCTGTTTTCCGTGGTACCCCCTCTCACCCTCCGGTCCACGTGAAACCTTGTTCGTTTTGCGACTCCCCCGTGATTGACCAAATTTCTTTCGTACTTTTTTTGCAGCTATCGCTGATTGGCTCTGGTCCTGAAATGTTTTCGGTTTACTTTTTGTGCGATGCTGCCTTTTTGCCGTTTTTTCTTTGGTGGAAGTCGACCGTCCCTTTGCTTTCTTCACACCCTTTTTGGTTTAAAGTCTTTGTTCTTTTCCCCCTCCCTTTTAAACGCGCCAGTTGACGAGTGCTTGGTCATCTTTTCCTCTGGACCGCGCACTCCTGTCAGTCCGACGGTCTGGTCCCGCGTTTCTTGCTGTTGCCTTAGATTTTTTTTTCTTGTCTTTGACGTGTTTGCAAATTTTTGACCCGAGTCCTCCTTGTCGTACAGCTTGGCAAGCAGATTCGTACCCTTTTTCCCACGTCTTTCCCCATGGAAACACGGATGAATCCCTCCGTTTTTTATACGTATGTTTTCAAAGGCTTTGGGGCTCTTTTTGTTTTCGTTTTACGGATCATCCCTTCCACCCTGACCGTCGTTCGTGTTTTTCTCCGTACCGTGGGTCGAAACTACCCGGTGCTCCTTCCCCAAAGACAATCCTTCCCCCGATAATCACTTCTTAGTGGTTAAAAGATACAAGGAGGTTTCCCCGGACCCCTTCTTTCGACGAAGAGTTTTTTTTTTCCGCAGCGTCGCGTAGGGCGGCACCTGATCTTTTTTTTTTTTCCCCGCGGTTTCTCAAATTTTATCTGCGGCAGGGAAAACTTCCCCACATCTGGAAGGCTGTCCGTACGCTATGTTTGAGCAGAAGTTCTCCTTCTTTTCTTTTCCCTGAGGGTTCCTACACAGCGCATCCCCTGCGCCCCCTCCGTCCTCTCAAAGAGAGGGCCGTCCCCGTCTACTCATCTTATCCGCGATCTTCAACCCCCCCCCTTTTTGACCTGACGCCGTCGGCAAAGACCCACCCCACCCACGACTTCTTTGCAGGGGGTCTTGTGCATAATAAATTCCTAGTCTTTCTCCTGAGCCCCAAGACGTGAAGCCTCCGTTTTTTATCTGATGTAAAGAGGCGACAGTCCGGGTTCTTTTTTCCGCCTGGTAGTCAGGTAAGCAGCGAAGGGGTCCCCTATGGCCGACCCACTTTTTTTTGACTATCTTTGCACAGTTATGCGGTCGGCCGTTTTTTGACCTTTCCCTTACAGAGGATTACGCCAAGGTTTTATTTCTTTTGAACCCGTGTGGTTGTTCACTCTTCTTAGTAAGCGGGAACCGGACCAATTTTTTTTTGTAGGGAGTGAACGCAGATTGTTTTAGAGCCCCCTTCCCGCGGTTTTTCTGTTCCTTTGCCTTCGACTCCGTTAGTCTTGGTAGCCCGAACACCCTTTGTTTCTACATTCCGGCCTTTTTTCTGGTCCCTTCCGTGATGAGGGGGTTCGCTTGTCTTTCTTCCAACTCCCTCCCTTCTTTTTTTTTTTTCCGTAGTTCCATGACCTTTGTCAGGTGACGGTCCCTCCCCCCCCCCCCCACTACGCACGGGGGAGAATTCTGGCATGCTTCTTTCTTTTCGAATTTTCAAGAGTTCGGTTTTTTTTTCCTTTTCTGTCCACCCCACCCCTGGATGTTTATTTTTTTGACAGGGTGTTTCCGTTCTTCCCCAACTCGGTCGAGAGTTCCCCTTTGAGTTCCTTCTTTTTTGAGGCATTCGAAGTTGAGTCCCCCTGACCCACTGCCGGCAGGTCCCTTTTCAGGTTGGTCAGTGGGTAGTCCTTTATTTCTGCTTGTGGCTTTTCAGTTCAGATTTTGCGCCGCAACGTTCCACGGATTATTGGTGTTTTTAGTTTGTTTTTTTGTCTTTCGAGCCCCCTCAAACGATTTTGGAGTCGGGATGTTTCTCCTCCTTTGATAGCCGTTTCGACAGGTTTGATTTTTTCTTTTGTGTTCAGGTTGTGCCAGATCTGTTTCATCGCACGACCCTTAGAGGTGTGGCTGGTTTAACCGCGCGAGCCACTTTGTTGTCGCTGACTTAAGTCGTCCGACCAGTCCGCCCTCGGATCTTCCCTTCTCCTTTGCCGACTTTGGCGATCCTTTTCTACCCTGGGGCCTTTGCGGATCACGCTAAACTGAGTAGTGTATTTTTTTTTTGTTTCTGAGAGGTCTGGTTCCTTTTTTTTTTTTCGGTTTTACGTGGAATATTCTGCGGTTCGTTTTTTTTCAGACCACATGCGCTGCATCACACCTTGCCCGGCTACCCCGCCCATGGCAAGGTCCCCCGATTCGCTCTTTTTGCCTTGACTCTTTGCGCTCCCCGGAGCGGAACCTGATTTATTTCCCTTACTTTTCCCTCCTCCGTTGTTTTTTTTTTCTCTGAGACTGCCGCGACCTTGCCTTGCACCCGGAGAAGTTGCACTGACGATCGGCGAAGTTTGTTTTTTGCACCTTTTTTTGAGAAGGTTCTTTTTGCAGGGATGGATGCTCGCCTGTGTGCCCTCCCTTGCCCATCGTGTCCTCCTTTGCGTTTACAAACCCGTTGACCCCCCCCCCTTCCGAGAGAAACCCCTTTGTTTCCCATCCCGCTGTATTTCTTTTTTTGACCTAAAGGAAAATCGATCCTCGGACGTCCCCTTCCGTCCAAGGCCGCTTTCTCTCCCGTTGCTCGGACGTTCGTTTGACCTCCCTTTTTTGGAATTGTACGGCTTGTTTGTCCCCGTGTACCCCGCACCCCTTTCGATTTTTGCTTGTCGCTCGATATGGCCCACCGTCTTCTCCGTCCCCTTTTCTCCCTGTCAGTGACTTGTCATAACAGCTACTCGCATCCCGATTCCCACTCCTTTTTTTTTGGTCGCTCCCCCCCTATCACCCCCCAACCCTCCCAATCCGACGGGGATGTTGCTTTTTGTCCATCGAACTGACGAGGTACAAGCAGCATCACGACGGTTTTGTTGACCACCTTCACCTGCCGGCAAGTTCAGTGGGACCCTCGAATCGCTACGTACGGACCCTGCTCGTGCTCTGACCTTTTTTTCCCCGTTTTCCGACTTCACCCTTTTCGCAAACAGACTGGTTTTCTGGACAATAACGGACCCACTGATCGTCCTCCCCTGCTGCTTCTGTTTTTGTCTCCAGGCCGAAATGAGCCCCCCCGTCGTCTTTTGTTTTTTAGGTGGCCGGGTCCTGTCCCCCACCATTTTTCAGGAAAGACGGGGAAGTCAGCTCTGGTTCCAGTTGCAACCTACGCGGCGGGAACCGTCCTCTTTTTCCGCCCCCACTTCACATAGGAGCCCTTATTCCGCCCGTTTTTGGTTTGCGACATCCTTTCGACGGGTGAGACTCCAAGATTGCCCCCCCCAGCGGGCCGTTCCCCACCCTCGAGGCGCATTCTGGGACACCGCTGGTTACTCACTTTTCCGGAGATGTGGCACCCCAACCCCCTTTTAACAATCACGTCTTCTTTTCGAGGATGTGATTGTCTCTGGTGCGCCGTACCCCCTCCTACCTTTTTTTTTTTCTCTCATACTCTTCCCGGTGGGTCTTCATCGTTAAAAAGTAGCTGCTTTCTGACCCGTACCCCTTCGGCGAACACATGTCCCCCTGTGGCCCTCCGGTAAGAAGATCAACGGCGGGCGTTTGTTCTTCGGAGGAGATGCCTCTCCCTAGGCTTGAGTTAGGAACACCCGGCCCGCGAAAGACGTGGTGAGTGTTCTTTTTCCTTCGGAAGGTTATCAGTTTGACTCTAGACCGCGCTATTTTTTTTTTTTTTCCTAAGGACCCTCCCGTTTGATCGAAAGATGATGCGCAGTTAGCCTGCTTTGGGAATGACCCTCGTCCCCGCGAGCTGAAATTCGCCTTTTCTCTCTCGCTCCCTTAAACCGGTCCCTGCCTTGGTTTTTGCCGTTGTGGCACTATTTACGATTCACCTCGCGTACCACCCGTTTTTTGCGCGGTTCACGACCCCCCCGCCTGTGTTTCCCTGAGGCCTCCCCCGCCCCTGGTTTCTGAACTTCATTTTCGTCACGGTCACAAAGATAAGTTGAGTTGGTATCCCCCCCCCAGCCCTATTATTATATGCCATCGTTCGTTTGGTTTTCATCACTTCCACAAACATTCTCGCCAAACAACATCAAGACCCCCCCCCTAAGTGGGCTTTTTTTTTTCCGTCTTGAGCACCCCCCCCATCCTGGCCCACATTACTCCTCTTATAATCCCCTTCCTTTCATAAGGATGTCCAGCCCCCCCGGACGCTACCGTCCGCTTACTGTGGACCCCACTCATTCGCCCCCCCATTCGTCCCTCGTTCCCACTGGAAAAAACGTCAGAACCGTCCTCTCCGATGAAAACAGCCCGTTCCGAAGGATCTGCTCGTGTCCTTCCGGATGTGACACTTTTTTTCCGCTTCACGGCCCCTTGGCTTTCCGGCGGAAATCCTAAGTGAACAATTTGGTCCGCCCAGACGGAATGTCCCTATCCCGAATTCGTAAAGGCATCTCCAGACGGGAAATCCCCCCCCACTTCAGACCGATCCTTGACAGCATCTATGACGCTGCGAAGTTTCTCAAAAAGGCGATGGTCGCCATCAGATGTTGTTTCGATTTGGGATCGAGTGTAGCGGGCCCTAGCCACCCGAATTTTTCCCAGTTTTCTGTCCGGTCGGCCTCAGACCCCGCGAGTCTCGTCATCTCTGAAGTCCCTCCGAACGCGGTCTACCGAACCGTCCCCGTGAGTTTTTTTTCGGGTAAGCAAGACAGCAGTCCTCCTCCGGAACTCGAAAAACCAATCCCCATTTAGGGAGGGCGGCGCGGTGTTGGGGGGCGGCGGTGATCTCGGAACATCAGTAACCCATAGGTTCAGGTTACCGGTTTCTTGGCCAAAGCCCTCTTGCTAAAGTTCCTACGAAGAGGGGTAATCGTCTGCACACTCTAATGCCTCTCGGAGTGGGCCCCCCAAGAGGAAATCGAGCCCCTGACAGTTATATATCTCTTTTAAATCCTAAGTTGTTTTTTTTCCGAGAGATATGTTTCTCAACTTTCAGCGATTGCTGATCTTTTCAGAGCTGAGGACGACTTTCTTTTTCGGTTCAGACGAGCCACCCTTATTTTCCTTTCCCCCACTGGTATATCAAGCTGAGTTGCGAACCTACCAACTGATTTCCCCGCTGTCCGATTTTTGTCTCTTTATTTTCCTCTTTTTTTTATCCTCCCGTCCCCACCTCTTGTATTTTTTGGGTCTGTAAGCAGTTTTCAGACTTTTTTTTTGGCAATCCACCCATCAGGTTAGGCCCCCCCTTTTCCGGTCGACCCCTTTCGTGGATTCTGCTTTGCATTACGAGACTGTGTGATCCCCCCGTTCGTCTTTTTCGTGGGATTACAAATGGATAGACCATTTCCACCCCATTCGTTTTTCCTTTCCCGCACCCCCTACGGATCCAATTTCCCCGGATGAGTTGTTTCCATCACCGTGTGATTTTTTTTGACCAACTTTAATTACTGGTCGATCCTCCTTCTTGGTGGCTTTGGTCTGAACGTGTGTACTGCGGGAGTTTTTCTTGGCCCCTTTTCTGGGACTTTTTGTTTTTTTCTGGACTTAGGGAAAGTAATTGCTGTTGTCCGTTTCTTTGGTACCCCCTTTTCTGTCGCCGGGAAAAAGTTTCCCCCAAGGGTGTCCGGGCATCTAGTTTGGATTCAGGTACCCGCTCGATATTTCTTTTCCTGGTCTTGCTTTTTCCTCTGCTCGTAGAGCATTTTTCATCGAGTTGGTTACAAAGGTTGGGTTCACCGCGACCTCATTTTTAGACGCTTCTTTTCCCTCGTTACCCTTGGGGACCCGAGAGGGTCATTGCCCTCTTTGTTATGCCTTTTCCGATTTCGACTTCTTGCCTCTTCGTTTCCTCGGTTTCCCTACGACCATTGTGGCGTTTTCCGCCGATTTTCGCACACGTTTTGGAGTTTTCCTTTTTTTCTTTCCTTGTTTTTCGAGAACACCCTTTTCTTCCCCCTCCCCCTTTCCCTGATCATCCAGATGGTTTTTTTCTTTTCTACTCTTTCCTCCATGAGACTTTTTCCCTATTTTTATGATTCGAAGACTCCTTTTCTCAGGTCCCGTTACTTTGCCCCCCGTTTTTTTCTCCCGTTCTGGATCCCCGTTTCGTGTTACTCCCGTTGACGGCATGCCCATCCCCCCAGTCCACATTCTTGGGCACGGTTTGAAGGGCGCGATCTTCCTGTTGACCGCGCTGATTTGCCTGTCGTTCATACAACCATATCTCCTTTTGCGGCCTGCAGTCTATTTCTCTTTGTTTTTCCGCGCGAAGTTGCCTTTTTTTTTCCTACGCGCTCTTCCCACCAACTGGACCTGCCCCTTTTTTTGCCAAGAACCCTCACCTTGCGTGTCCCGTGGGGGACCCCTCACCCCCCCCATAGGCATCTACTGGCCCCTTGTATTTTCTTTGACGCCGCCCCGCCGTTTCCTTTTCTTCCCGAGCAGCCACAGGTCTTTATTTTTCGCCGCAGAGGGCCTTATTTTTCGTGTTTTCCTTGGTCACGCTTCCCCTGCCACACTGAAGGGGTCTTTAGTCACTTGTTTTCCCGTGTCTAGCCCGCTTACGCTTCATCTCGTGTCATTCCTCCCTTGGACGTTGGCCCCGGGTTTTTCCCACCCCCCCTTTTCCTCGTTTAATCGGGCCCCCTTCCAAATTGCGCCCTTCGCCCCTTGATTGCTTACCCCAGGACACTTAGATGGTCGTGCATGTTTTTCAATCAGTATCTCTTTTCCTCCCAGAACCCATTGGGTAGGAAGAATGGACTTGTTGACTTGGTACTCGCGATATTTGGTTCACCATTCGAGGTTCCCCCATATCTGGATTAAAGAGTAGTTAATCCCGTTGTCAGGACACACGGAAGCAACCCCCCCCCCCCATAATAGTTTGCAGTAGGCCATCCTGACCTCTTCGCGAATCGTGAGGACGATATTTACGTTGCAAATCAAAAAAGGATTTTGCTTAATTGGGTTCCAACGTATGATACCCTGTTATCTTCTCCCGAGAGAGTGCAGTCCTTGCAGCCATATTCGAGTGAAAAACTGAACCTCTCCCTTTCGGTCCGAGGTTGGAAGGAGGGTATGTTCTCTTGCTGTGCTACCGTTCTGAGGCGCCGACCTTCCCCTGCTGAGGATTGTGTTTCGTGGATAGTCTTTTTTCCTCCGACCAGACCCATTTGCTTGGTCTTCGGTTAGTGAGGGATAGCAGCGCAGGGATCGTAGAGAGCGCCTTCCGGTGTTTGCCATATAGATGTAACCTTACGCTTCGCGGTTGTTGGGTTGGTTGTTGTTTTGGTACCTCTTTAGTCTCCTCGGTCCTTCCCCTTCGTGTAAAAAGTATCTGGCCAAGTTTCGGAGTATTAAAAAGTCCCTTTCTAAGTGGCGACTAATTTCCACTCATGACCTTTTGACTTACCCTGAGATCCAGCTTCTTTGGATTCCCCACCCCCTATAGGGGTATGATAGTTTTTTTGTGCGCTGTTGAGCGGAAGGTGAATATTTCCTGATTTTGACTGCCGGGTCCCCTTCGAGCATCCTCCCCCCCGTGTTCCCAGACCTTAGACAATTTCACCGTAGAAGAACTTTTCCCTTTCATCCGTGTGCGTCCTTTGGAGGCGCGTGCAG
>Ga0179593_1264566_pt1 | contig 13449 bp, 10 predicted proteins | sample CZODoug2_1_08_16_FD_185931 | JGI IMG/M metagenome (GOLD analysis project Ga0179593, IMG submission 185931) | Vadose zone soil fungal communities from Angelo Coast Range Reserve, California, USA - CZODoug2_1_08_16fungal (PacBio error correction) | ecosystem: Environmental > Terrestrial > Soil >... | reverse complement strand
GTTCTTACCTTTCCGGCCAACCCGAATGGTTGAGTTCTGCAAAAGCAATAGGATTGTGGCCCGTGGCCATATACCCGCGCGGAGTACAGTAAGCTTGACTGAAGTGTTGTGTTTGAATCCCCCGAATGAAAGGGAGGGCACGCTGTTTGCGATTCCCAACCCTTGTCGCTGTACACCTATCAGCGTCCTTGCGTCCCCCCCCCCTCCCTCTATACCCTAGACCATATACGCTCCTTCAAGCACTGAAGCATAAATACCCAACGAAGCGCTCCCCCACTCAGCACCGAGTCAGAAGCGAAAGCTTTGGTGACCAAACAGAATACCCGCACTTCAGTTTCTTCGCCCCTTGCCCCCCCCAAGGAGTTCAAATCCCTTTTTCGAGGGTGAACCTGAAATGGGCTGGCCCTCCACAGGAGGCGTATATATTTCGGATGGTTGGGAACTAGAGGCTCTACACAATAGGGTTAAGGTTAACCCGTTCCTGTTCCTTATCTGTAGAATATGGACGGGCTGCGTGTAGCGCCGTGGGTTCCGGCGTGCCCGATTATACAAAACCTTGCAGGCCGGGAACATCCCCGCCTTGCGTTTTTCAATCCCCCCATCCCCCCTCAGATAAGCACGTCCAGCAACCTCCTGCCTGCCCCTATCGAGGAAATGAGATGTCTAGCCGTTGACCCCCTGAGCTGGACATTTGATCGTGCCAGTGCCTTCCATGCTTTTCTGCAGATATCTCCCTCTTCCCGCTATCAGGATCCGCTGATAACCCCCCTTTTTTTCCTATAACGCGTCACTTGGATGTGCGTCCCGTGGATACTCCCCAATGCGCACAGTCCCGATCCTTATTCATCCCATTTTTAGGATGTGGCCATGCCCAGTTCGAGTGCCACGGGCTTTTGTTCGTTCATCCCCCCGACAAACACATTTAGACGGCCCGGTACGTGAGTATTTCGGACTCCAACCTCCCCCCCCCTTTTGCCGCACCTCAATGCGTCATGCCTGCCCCCTGGGCCCCCCTCTCTCGTACCCGGTTCGTAAGTAAACATTACCTTCCCCCCCTCCGCCTACTCCCCAGTGATGAAAAACACACAAAAAACCCAACTAGCCCGGGTAATTGACTCTATTGGCGCCCCGCGTTCGGTTTTCAACGCACAAAATTTAGATCACTCCGCCCCATTATTCAAACATTTCAGTGGCCCTCCCCCCAATTTTCCTTCAGGCTCTCAAGTTACCGGGTTTCAAGTTCCCCCCAAGACAGACTTGCCCCTTACCAAAACTTTAAAGGAGGGGTGTAAGACCGTTTCCAAATTCCCAGGGTGGAGTTCCCTCTAGCACTCGCTTAACGAACCCCTTGCGGCGCGGAGTGACGAAGATTTAAGATTCCTGATCATACGGAACCTCTTCGAGATTTGTGCATTGCAAACTCTAGAGGTTATAGTATTGACCTTTTCCCTTTAAATGTATTGAGACTGGCGGTTTCCGTCTTATAAAATTCCATTTTGTTTCCCCATATTCCTTCTTTCTCCCCTAAAGCTGTCAACTAACGCCTAAACTGCTCTGCATCTCTCCTGAATTTGAGCAGATCGGTCCGTCCCCCCCCCTCCTTTATTTTAGACTTGTCTTCGAACTCTCCCCGGGCTCTTTCTTCCTTCCCTGTGGTAAAAAAGCTTTTTCACGCCCCTCTTTTCTTCACTTTTCGTAGCCTCCCTAACCGATCATTTGGCTACCAGCTTCGGAGAGCATCCTGGCCATTGAACCATCCATATACCAGACCCGGACGTTCCGAATGGTGGCAGGTTGCGTGCCCAGTTAGTCCCTGTCTTTTAATTTTTATGTGCTGTTGTCGCGATTACTCATCGTAGAACCGTTTTTACCAGGCCAATGAGTTTCTTCCCCCCTTAATGTTGCACTTTGACCAGTATGAAAACCCCTACCACCCTCTGTCAAATGGTCCCCCAACTAGTCAGCGCTACCCTTTAAGAATGACCACCACCCCCTCCGTAAGAAGCCTCATTTTTCCCCTTCTTGTGCAGAGGTCTAGGTATTTTTCTTAGTTCTCCCTTTCCCTTATCAACCTAAAAGCTTCCGTGCCGATGTGAAATATCTGGTAGGCAGCTAACGTAATTGGACCCCTTCCACTTTTTTACCATGATTCGAGAGTTGACTTCCTTTCTACCCTTTTGCCACGCACTAGGTAAAACTCTTTGAACGCAGCCAGGGCCCCTACCCGAAGGACCCATTCGTACCCGTAATCCTTTTCGGCAGACACAAGTTCACTACTTTTTTCCCCCTAAACTTTGACAGTTGGGAACACCCTCGATGCAGAACTTTCACAGGCCTCGGTCCCCCACCTCACCGAGGGCAGTCATATTCCCCGCCTCATGTAAGCGGGAAACTCCACCAGGGAATCATGAAGAGTCTACAATGGCGCTGAACCTCGAGAAGACTACCTTTCGCTCCTAACACCAACCACAGTTTTCTTGAAAAATCCACAGGGATCCCCCACTTTTTGAGATAGTTCACCATTACCTTATCTCTTACATTAGCGCGCTTCCTTGTTCTACAGTATATAAACCTAGAGCTTCTCGTTCGTTCCCCGTCCTCCCATGGTAACGTGAAAGAAGTACCTGATCCATGACTTGTGATTGGATTGGACGGTGAGGATAGTCCTTCTTAGCTTATCTCCCGCTTTGTCCCGTCGTAAGCTTGACTCATTATGTCCATGGATGATGTAGTTCCCGACCCAAAGGAATATTTGTAAAGCAGCTGAGAGGGTTCTTACTGAGCGTGGACGTGTCTCCAGCCATTCGAGATTCTGGATGACATCGCTATCGCATCCGCTCGAACGCTTATTTCCCCCTTTACCATATTCCTCCCGTCTCTGCCCTTCCTAGCGACCCTATGGACGCTCTGCGGCATCCTTCTTAACTTTTGGTAGTTCAGCCTTCTGTCACTCTTCAGCCCCGAAGCGTTGGTGCAGGGGTTGGCGGGCTTCGCGCCGGTGACAGCCATTCAAGCCCCTGATCTTCCCTCCCCCACTCCCCCACCGACTCGGATGCAGTTCTACATCGCGCTCTCCCTTACTGAACCGACAAGACGGCAGCATGATGCAAGAGGATGTGTGGTGATATACTCTTTCCTCATCGTTGGGTTGTGTGAAGCTCTCGTAACATCCGTGACGGAGTGTGCAAGATGGTTCTTTTCTTCTTCTCCCGTCTTCACAGCCTCTTTTTGTTGAGAAATACTAGTCTCTTGTGGGTTGGTTGGGGTTTCATATCCCTTCGATAGCTTATTTCGATCTTGTGCCGAGTGATCCGCCCCACCTCACTTCACAAACGTGTTGGGATTATTTTTTCATGAGCCCTCTCCGCCGTCACAAGAAGGCCTACGGATTTCGCCTGTCTTTTCCCTTTTTTTTCATTGACGTCGAGCTCGAGTTCTCCCCACTTCTCCTTCCGGGATAAGTCGGCGATATCTAGTCCTTCTGCTTGTCTGGCTCGAGAGCCCCCTCTCCTTTAAGAGACAGATTGATGGATCAAGGAACAGGTGACTCCCCCCCAGACCATAGAGGACGAGTTATCTTGACCCGAGCCTGTTCGTATCGTTTGCGTCATTTATAACTCTTGTGAGATAGGCAGGTCTGGTGTGTTTTTTAGTAATAAGAAAGACATCTTCCTCCGTGCTCTTTGTTTAGTAAGCCATTTCTCTCGGGAGATATGTCCTCCTATCAGGTTATTCACCCCTTCCCCACTCCTCCCCCCTCGCGCTCCTGATATTCTAAGGTGTTGTGAAAGAGATTCTCCAGTCACAGTTGTGAATATGTTTTCTTTGTTTTCTCAATCATTTTCTGTAAGAGTAATGAAACAGATTTTATTCTTCTGACTGCTCTCTCAGTCACAAACCCGCTATGAAATAGTTTTTGAGTCGCGCATTAGAATTAGTGAGTGGTCATTGACCCCTTGGTCTTTATTTCCAAGGGTCGTGAAACCCAGGTTTATACTCCACTATCTGCAAAGGGCTGCCCCTGCTTCGAGTGAGGTTCTACTTCTTCACGTCTCACTTGGCCATGCTTCCCCTAGCTCTTACTCGCTAACCTTTCTTACTGCCTTTCAACCCGGTTCCCGCGTACTGGGCGCGTGCACGCTCCCCTTATTTTCTTTCTACGTCCATTCTTCTTATCACTTTCTTTGAGTCTCTCTCGAGTCTGTCGTTGGCTTGGCCTGCTGTTGGTCGGCAGTTTGTTCCTGATGCTTAGGACTCCTTTGTGGCTAGTCAGTTTGTTTGTGGGGTTACTTTCTTCGCCTTTGTTTCCTGTCCTCTTCTTTATGGTGTGATTTTCTCTTTGCTCTGGCTCATGTTTACATTGGTTTTTGGCTCAGGGGTGGTTGAGATATGTTCTGTTTTTGTCTCTATTTGGGTGGATTGTGCTTCGGATTTTATTTTCTAGGTTTATGTATATTTTTGGCTTGAGTGTCTTGTTTCTCAGATTTGCCCTCGCCGCTATTGTGCATTGTTGGCGCTCCTGCTCTCTCCTGCCTCCCTTCCTCACTTCCCCCGATTTCTTTTCGGACTTATCTCTTTCTCCCTATCCACCCTTACCCCCTCTGTTCCTTCCTCTCCGCTCGTCTTCCCTCTCTGTCACGCCACCCCTCTCTCCGCGCCCCTCTTTACAACCTCCTTTTTGCCCTGGCCCCCTTGGTTTCTTCCCCCTTTTTCCGCCTCACACAGATGTGTCCCCTGTTTTGTGGGCCTCTCTAGAGGCGTGAACTCTCGTTTCGACCCTCTTCCTCGCGTCCCGCTACTGCTCTGTGGTGTTTTATATTTGGGCGTATGTTGTGCTGCCCTCCTTCGCCCTCTCTCATCCTCCCTTTCTTTTTGCTTTTTTCTTTCTCCTAAATTCATTGGCTTTGAATTTACAGTATGGTGTTGTCCTTCCAGGCCTTCTCTCCTATGTTTCCGTATTAACTTCGTGTTTATAATTGATTTTCGTACGCCTCTTCATATGGTTTTTCTTTACCGCACCGTCTGATCATTGATTGAATGGTTCTTCCCCCATGTGCCCATCTTCGACGCTTGTATTTTATTTCGCAGGCCCTTTGCATTGAGCCCCGAAAATTTTTGTAACGCGACCTGATAACGAGCTGCAGCCGAAACTATTCTCGCTCATTCTTTCGTTCTGCTTTTAATCGTAGAGCCCCCTTCTCTTTTGGTCATTTTCATGGCTGGTTTCCCGAGGTCCTGCCTCCACATTTCCCTTTTTTCCTTCCCCCCCCTGGCCTTAGGTTCGCGTCTTCTCGTCGCCCCCCTAGCACAGTCGCCAGCTCTGAACTCAACTTTCGTTCCCCCAGCTTCCCCGTCACCCCGCCGCCGCTTTGCTCTTGACTGGCAATAGGCCCGAGGCAATTCATACCACAGCCCTCCTTTTCCCCCCCCTTCCAATCCCCCCCTGGTTACGCTTTAGGCGTCCCAACATTTGATGCTGTCTTATTTTGAAACTGATCCCAGGTAGTCCCCTTCGACCCATCTCCATGGGTATTCTAGAAATATACTCCCCTGTCTCCCCAATTCACCTGCAAAGAGGATTGACCCCGTAATGGTATCTCTCAGTTCGTCCCCCCCCTCTCTCATTTTTCTTTCTGCATCTTATGAGACATCGAGACTATGTTCTCCAATTGACAATTTAGACCACCGTCCCCTCCCTTTTGTTTCATCCCCCTTTTCCCAGATTCCTCCTCTACACCTCCTTTGTTTCAAGTCCCCCAACTTGCGGTCTACTGACCCAAATCGTGGTGCCAATCTCCTTTTCATTAAATCCCTTGATAGATCGCTCGCGTCCTTTCCTTTTCCGTTGATCATCTTTTGCTTGCCCCGCGGGCCCTTTTTGTTCTTTCCCCCTTTCCCCCCCTCCCCTTCCTTTCTAACGTTTGTTGTGAGGGCTGTGTATAAACCCCGAAGACTTTCGTCTTACCCTTAAAATTTTCTTTGTGTTTCCAACCCCTTCCCCATTGGCACCTCATGATGGTTTTTCCCTGGCTGTTTTTGAGCAAGACAGAGAACTTTTAGTGAAGTGGCTTTTACCACCTCTAATACTTCCCCTTTGCGTGTAACTGGCTTTTCGCGTAGTCTTGCTCTCTTGACTTTCTCATCTGTGTTACTCTTCGGTCATAGTTCACGGATAGAGGTGGCCCCACGGGTCGTTTTTTTTGTGTCAGATTCCCCAACACTTGTGGGTGGGATTTCACATTTGGTGTTCAGGGCATGACTAACGAGATGTCAGCCCCCCCCTTTTTTTTTGCTGCAACCTCCTGACGATTTTCTCGACATTATGGAGGTATATGTTAGTTTTTCCTACCACTTTTTTGCAGATGCCCTATTCGGATAGTAGGATCTCATCCTAGTTCGGCCATGCTCTCTGCTTTCCTTCGCTTATCTGTAGTGCAATTTACATCAGACCGCCTTCGTCATGCCGCCTTTTGCCGTGTACTCTCCCCCTATTTCCCCCGATTCCTCCACAATTGTCGTTTTTCTGCTTCGCGATCCAGTGCTGTTCTGTTAATATTTTTTACTGGCCTACCGGGGTATTAGCCTGATTTGACGGTTTGTGATGCTCGTTTCAGCCGAGCCGATAGTCAAGTATCCGTTTGGACATTTTCTTTTTAATTCAGGTCAGAGCTTAAATTAAAACATTTTGCCTTCATCTACATCCCTAAAGCTTCTATCCTATTGAGTTTCCCCTTTCAACACGGTTCACGAGCAAATTTCTTAAGTACCTTTTTCTTTTCCCCCTTCTTCCTTCCTTCACTCGAACTAGCTATTTCTCATCCCTCTCTCCTCCTATCTTTTCCTCTCTTTTTTTCCGATTATATTTCAATCTTGGTGATTCAGTTTACTTTCCGACTCGGATGTGGTGATCATGAGGAGGACGCTTCTTCGTTTAACACAGAATGGTAGATAGTTTTTTTGCCAATAAACGTCTCACCATATGGCTTCTTCCAGGAAGCACACCTCCCGAAGTTCCGTCTTTCTTCTACCACCCATTTCAGGTACGGCCTCCTGAAACGGTACTCTCCCGTGTGTATCTAAACCTCAAACCCCGAGGAGGGTCCCTCTCCCCTGTGGTTTTTGTTCTTTTCCTGGAGATATATATTTCTCCTCCTCTTTTTTGATCCGCCTCCTTCTTCTCTCCTTATTCTCACGTACAGCCCGTATCCCCTACGACGCTAGGCTTTTTTTTTTTCCTAATACGTTTTTTCTAAATGGATGTTGTGTGTGCGTATTCCGTAGGGAGGGAATTGCTCTTCCCATCTACGCATATTTGCGCGCCAAACCTTGAAAAGGTGTATCCCCCCCCTAGCCTTTTCTTCCCACACGACACCTCGATTTCCTTTACCCCGAGTCACGACCAAGACTGGACATGCAGTGACACATTCACCCGATTTTCCCCCCAGCCTCCCTTCTCATACGAGAGCAAGTTTTGACAGTAACGATATCTTCCCCGTGGCAGGACGTCTCCTGACACGAGAAGTACATTCCATTTATAGCTGAGCTCCCCCCCCCTCCTCCCTTGGCTGGTTTAATTGGCTCTCCCTTTGCTTTCTTTTCTCTTTCCTTTCTTCGTATAGTTAAGTTCCCGCACCTCTGGCCTTATAGACTTTTGAGTTACTTTCTCGCCTATTCTTTCTGCCTTAGGCGGAGCTTTCAATTGAACATTGTTCGCCCCCCCACGACTATCGAACGATATCCCACCAGCACTTTCAGATCGGATGCATCAATAAGGCGGATTCTTTAAATCTCTGACCGCAGTTAATCATGCTAGCCGCATTATCCCCAATGCCGGGCATCTGTCCCTCAATCATTGGCTGCGCCTATCCGTTTTTCCCAGACCTTATTAGCGACGTCTTTGTCTGCTTAGTCCGTTGGACCGCAAGGCCACAGAGCCGTCTGTCCTGCTTCTTCCCACAACTTCCTTACTGGACCCAGCTCCTTGCAATTCTAGTTAAGATCCTTCTTTACTACTATTTTCCCCCCAACTCTTACAAAGGTTCCTGTTCGGTTATATCGTGTACTCCAAACCTCCCCGCTCCTCCCCCCTAAATTCTTAAGCGCGGAGGCAACTGCGTTCCCTCCCCTTCTTTTCATTATCTCTTATAGACGTCATCTGGCCGCCTACGACTCTAATTGCATGAAGGGGATGCTTAAGGATCTCTTCCAAATTTTTTCTCGGTGTGCCCCCCAAATTCTACTCCATATATACCTTGCCAAAATTTCCAGGTTGTCCAGCCTCACAGTTGGCTCCAATCACTGTTCTTTCCCATACCCTTCAACCGTTTTGGCCCGCAGGCACCGATGTCTTTTTAAAGACGTCCCCACCCCGGCCAAACTTTTTTCCGTATTTGTTTCACGATCACCGAACTCCGCGTCCATCCTTTCTCTCCAGTCTTATTCATGTTTTGTAACATGACTAGACAAAGTTTTTCTTGCCCTCTCTACGGTATAGATGTCTGCCTTATTTGCTGAATGGTTTTTCGTCTAAATACCTTGGGTTGCATATATAGAGTCACGAAAATGACGGGTTCTCCAATTCTCCAAGCGAACCTCTCAGAGGTCTGTATTACGTCCTCCGGTACCTTATTTTTGCCCGATTTGCGTACCCATATACCTTTAGCTTTGCCCGTGATTAACCAGGTGCTAGGTTACTCCCTTCTTCCCCACCGACTTTTTTACTTTCATTCATTGGAATCCTCACCAACTTACCCTTTTTTTTTTTCTTTTTTTTGTGTATTTTTCCTAGGTCGACCCTTCTTCTTACGACCATGGTCATAGCCCCGAGCCTTTCCTAGGACTGTTTATCCGCAGTACCTCAATCCGTAAGTTTTCGTGATTAATTTTCTGTCGAGCCTTTTTATCTTCTTGCTCCACGTGTTTAACCCAGGCCAATGATTAGAGCATTACTTCTAGAGTTAACCCAACTCACCCCCCTCCCGGTCAAACTGCCCCCCCCTATTGCACGCTTCCATATTCATTGTATGAAACCTTCCCTCAGTAACCAGCGATCCTATTGCAATTCGTCTTTGCTATCGGCGCTTGGACCCTAGGCTCATTCCCCCCTAAATTCCTTTTCAGTGCCTCTTTGACCTATCGTCTTAGCATCCTTATCTGCACCTAATACCATCAAGACGCATTCGCCTGCCCCATATGGGTACCCACCCAGGGTTTTTACCCTTTTTTTTGAATAGTTCGAACCCACGACAGCCAGTGCGCTGCGAGCTTTTCCTTTTTTGTCGTACGCACCTTAGCCCCTTTGTCATTTTGTCGTAGCGTCTATCAAACAAAGTGCGTGCGTTTCTTTCCCCGTACCCCTCCCCCACAATTCTTTGGTTGCATGTCACGCCCCGATTATGCGACGCAGCTTGGGCGCAAAATGAAAGGCCTAGTTCCCAGGCGCTGAGTTACTTTCTTTAGTCTCCCAAGCCCGGGCTGAAACCTGGCTAAATCCCACCATTTCCTTCTGATCTGTCACGTTGCTCCTGAGCTAGCGTGGTCGGATCGTCAGCGACGAACGCCTACGCGTTACCTTATTTCGCTAGAGTTAGCTTGTTGATCTGCCCGAGCCCATGCCTCTTGCTTGCGGGCCTTAGATTCCCCCCGCTAGAGTATTTTTATGACGAGAAAGATTTCTCTCCGCTGGCACCCCCCCCCCCCCTGAGGTCTCCCCGATTTTTTTTCATCCTCAATTATCTTTCGAGCTTGGAAGTCATCGTGGCGGCTCTCGCGGAGAATTCCGTATTCCCCTCCGTACTGTTCTTAGTCCCCCCATCACCCCCGCTGAGTCCCGCGTTACGCCTATCATACGATGACGACAGGGCGTCGCTTACTGCGTGGCTATCCTTCCATTTAGGTAAGACCCCCCTTTCGGTTGGTAAGGGATTTTTCGCGATGCCCGTTTTATGACGACGATATAGGACTGCAACACTCCGCGCGCATGGGTTTAGGATTCTCCCCTCCGTCGGACCAGACGTGGCAAGCAGCTACCCGGCGGTACTTTCTCCCTCTTCTATTGTTGTGAGAGAGATCCTTTCCCTTCGCCGGCTCTCCCTTCACAACCAAGGGTGCTGCCGACGTCGTCTCTCTTTTTTCTTCGTAAGTTTGCGCTCGCACCTCTTCTGCTCGTATTGACATGCTGCGATCGTTTCCTGTTCTTTCGTTCTCCGCAACTTGACTCCAAAACCGTCTGCCTTGCTGCAACTGGCCTTCTTATTTTCCTTTCTTAGCGAACCAGCCCAAGTGCCGGCGCCGCGCTTTCATCGTCTAACCAACTGTGGAGTTCTCCGTCGGTTTCATTCCCCCATCTATCGCGTGAGCGGGAAACGCGGCAGATTTTCCAAAGCTCTTGCGACCCCCTCGATGCCTCCACTCTCTTTTCAATCCGATTCAACGCGAGTTCCTGAGTGGCCACGGGAGAAACCAAAGCCCCCTTCTCAAGATACTCCCTTTATAGTCCGTCATCGCTACCCCAGAGACAGGTAGCCAAGACCCTTTAAACTCCTATTGTGACGTGCTACCCCGTTTAGTTTCTTGTAATGAGTAACCGACCGGCTCGCCCGTCCTGCGCCCGCTCTTTTATCCTCCGATATGATCGTCGACGATCTTTTTTTGAATAGATAATAGTGAAATGTGTTTTTACTGTGATTGATTTCACCGGAACTTTTCGCCTTTCTTCACAATCTGTATACGGCGGACGATAGATCCCAGAATTTGACTGCTTAAATGAGTAATGTTTGAGTTCCGCCACGGTTACTAGTTGAGTATCCCCAGCTTGCTTTCTGCACGTAAATCCGCGGTGCCACGGTTTTTTTTCTTTAAACGGGAGTTTCTCTTCTATTTTTCTCCCGATTCGATGCGCGATCCCCCCTCGTATGTTCCCCGTCGGCCAGCTTTTCTCTCTGGCTGTGTTGGCGCCCGTTGCTCTGTTTACTATTTAGCCGCGTGCATAAACCTTGTTGGATACTGCTCTACTTGGTTGTGTTTTGGGCTGTTTTTTCTCGGTTCTGTAGGGGGGGAGTAGGTTTTTCGGTGGATGTTGGTTTTGTATGCTGTTTTTTTATTGTTTTTCTGAAGTGGGTCCGAGTTTCTTTGTTTTGTTCTCGGCGTGTGTGGGGTTATTTCGTCTCGGCAGCTGCCTCCGCCTTGGTGTGTGTTTGTGAGTATAGGTACGGGGCTCCGTCCCATAGCTGTATTGATTTTTGCATTAGTTTAGCTTTTTTTATGGTATTACGTAGGGGGAGTTTGTTTCTGCGGCGTTGGTTTAAGCGGTGTTGGTTTCCTGTCAGTTTCTTTTTTGTCTATTTTCTCATCTGCAGGGGTGTTCCTCTGATCCTTCCCCGCCCCCCCTCCCTCCGACTAAATTACCCATTGGAGTATTGTTCGCCGAATATGAAACAGGGGTGTAGTTCAGTTCGATGAGATCCTGAGACGATATCTTGCGGGAAGGAGGTTTATTGCAATTGTTATGTCGGTAAATTATGACAAAGTCCGATCTGACGCACTGCCGGATGCGCAGTCCTCATTACCCGCCGATAATCCCCTCCTCGAGTTCCTATCTCCTCTCGGAATGAAGGTGGTTTCTCTTGGAGCTGGTACTACTGACGAGTTTGGTCAGTTCTTCTCCGGTTTTCTTTTTTTCCTGCTCCCCCTCCCTGGATCTTTCTTGGTTCTTATTTAAAACCTTTCTGAGCACTTATTCGCCTCCCGGATTCACCCCCTGCGATCCCTTCAACTGCCTTGCCAAAAATGCTTCCCGAAAAGTAGAGCCATTTTCGTTTAGGTATTCCAGGTTTCATCGGCTCTCAACTTCACCGGCTCCGGGAGGCCGTCTACCCTTGATGACTTAAAAACTGAACCTTGCTTACCCCCCCTAGAGCGGTTGCTCCTATTACTGCAGGCGAAGATCCCTGGTACTTTATCCAGCGCCTTTCCCGTTCCGCGTTTTTCCGCTCTCCGTTCTCGTTAGAATTGACCGTCTCGTTAAGCAATAGGAACTAATGCAAAGCCCCCCTTAACTTTTAGCACCACTCCACCGCCATTATGTCTTTTGTTTCTGAAATAACAGTGCTCTACTGTCCTTTTGTTTTTGCCGTGGAACTTACCTGTTTCATGCCGCCCATCTTCCCCACGTCGTAACCGTTCCTCTTCTGCCGCGACTGCGAAGTGTAATTATTCAGTTTCTCTTCCCTCCTGTTTTAGAGGGTCCCTGTTCCTTGACTCGGCGTACCATTACCCCCAGGCCATAACGTTTTCTTGGGTTTCCCCGTGGAATATACATTCTTAACCTCCCTTTGGATTGATAACCCCCGTCACTTTTCCCCGGAATTTTTATGCGTCTCTAAATTGTTTTGAGAAAATTGATGTCTTTTCCGTTGTCTTTTCCGCAATCCTTAGTTTCAATCGTGATCGCGTCGGATTCCCTGTCCAAGGTTTCTTTCCCTTTCTGTTCGTCTTTTTTGTTCTTCTTTCAAGTTCATGTTAGGGTCGTCTAAAAGTTGTCGTTTTTTTGATCCTCCCTCACCCAAACCTCTTTTTTTTCCTGCCTTCACTTTTTTTCTTTGATCACATGAATTGATGAGACGATCGCCTTGGCCACTTGCCCCTTTCACCTTTTGATTGAACCTCCATGCCTCTCTCCATAAGCCTTTTCAGGCTTTATCCATTGTCGTTCGGATAGCGCCCTTTTGGAATATCACCTCCGTAAGCCCCCCTTTATTGGCCCGGCCTTGGGACCTGCCTTCGTCAGCGTCCGATTCACCCTGCCGAGTCCCGGCAAGTATTCTCGCACGGCCGCCTCTCGGTTCTGCGTGCCCGATATGCCAGTTTACTGTTCATGCGTTCGAGGTAATTTCCCTTTTTTTTCGAACCCTCTATTTTTTTGATCTCGCCGCCGCTTGCCATAGGCGAGTCGAAGGCGAGACCTTCCTCTTTTTCCCCCCATTCAATCGTCAAAGTCCAATATTCCATCTCTATGCAAACCATGCGCAGATCGTACTGCCCTACTCAGATCTTCCCCCCGCACCCTGATTTTTTTTCAAAACCGCTTGGGATGGGTCCTCTTTACCCTAAGGCGCAGAATTCCCTTGCATCGATCGCTTTGCGCTCCCTCTGCATCGTCAAGGGTTTTTTTTGCTCTTTGGACGATTTTCCTTGTTAGGTCTTCCGCTCTTTTCGCGGTTTCTCTTGGCTCCCCTGGATTTGCGTAGGTTCCATCCCTCACTTGGTTGGTGCAAGTTTTTTTTCCCTCCACTCGCCCCCTTTGGCGTTTTTCCCCCGGACGCCTATTCGCCTGGTCCTTTCTCTTTCCCCACCCCACCCCCCTTTCGTTACAAAGCTTTCTCTTCTAAAAAAGGCCACACTCCGTAGCTTCTTTTTTTCCCGACCCCCATTTTCTTTGGGGAGCGCTGT
>Ga0179593_1573642_pt1 | contig 13450 bp, 18 predicted proteins | sample CZODoug2_1_08_16_FD_185931 | JGI IMG/M metagenome (GOLD analysis project Ga0179593, IMG submission 185931) | Vadose zone soil fungal communities from Angelo Coast Range Reserve, California, USA - CZODoug2_1_08_16fungal (PacBio error correction) | ecosystem: Environmental > Terrestrial > Soil >... | reverse complement strand
TGGGGTTTTCTTTCATCCCCCCCTTTCCTCTTTCTTTTTTCCCCTGCGCCCAGGAAGACATGTCAGGCTCTTTTTTCTTCTCTGATCGGCGTCGAGGGTTCCTCTTCCCGAGGAAGCTACAGCGCCCTCGTTTTTTCCTGCCCTTTTTTCGAGCGTAGCCTCGAAAGGTCCTTTTTTTTTTTTTTCCTCCCTTTTTTTTAGTCGTCGACGATTTCCATTTTTTCTTTTTGGAAAAACTTTGCTGAGCGTCGTTCTGATCCTTTCTCCTCCCCCCCCCTTTTGTATGGATTGGTGCTCTCGCATCGACCCTTCCCCCCTTTCCAGTGGAAGGAGGAGCAGGCGCGTTTTCCCCCCCTTCCGCTTTACGCGGCTGACCCAGGCGTTCCCGGGGGCCTTTTTTGCTCTTCTTTCCGCTTCTCCTGCGTCCGCAAATCTCATTGTGGACTGTCTTTTTCCTTTTTCCGCTGTTCATAGAGGTCCCTCTTTCGCTCTGGGGCGTTGCTTGTCCGAAATTGGTGTTCTCCTTTTTTTCTTTTCCCCTTTACCCTTCCCCGATACGGTGGGATATACCTCCCCCTTTTTCCTAGGAAAAGATACGTCTATTCCCCCCCTTTCTTTTTTTCGGCCGTGATGGGGGGATCTCTAACTTCCCCCTTTCCCCTTTTTCTCCGGTGACTCAGGCATGCACTCCCCTCTTTTTTTGTCCGACCTGTCCTTCCTTTCCCCCCCGATGGCCGTCGATATAGATTTCTCGTCACTCTCCTCGTTCCCCCCCCTCCCTTTTCCCTCCCTTTTCTCCTTGTCGAGTTTTTCCTTCTCTTTTTTTTTTTTTTCTTGGGAACGAAGCGCTTTCCTTTCCCCCTTCGCCGTAGAGAGTGTGGAGCGATCCCCGACCTGCGTCTTTCCCCCTTTTCCTCCCCCCCGTTGACCAAGGCCAAGTGGTCCTTCCTTCCGGCAGGTGGGACCGGTTTTTTTTCCGCCAAAACGCACGAACGCCCTTCCCGCCCCTCTTTCCTTTCCCCCTCCCTTTTTTCTCTTAACGTGCCAGGCCCCTTTCCTTTTCGAACAGTGCGAGGATTTTTCCATTAGGCGATCAGTGGCAAAGTTGTGTTCCTCCCCCCCCTCTTCCTCCTTTTTTCCTTCAGGAGATCGAGGCGATGTCCCTTTTTTCTTTCTCCCTGCAGAGGCTCGCCTGTACATCGCAAGATGGGCGGGGCTGCAACTGCTCGGTCTTCCGCCCCTTTCCCCCTTTTCCTTTTCTTTGGAGGCGGGTATCTCTTCCCTGCAATTTTCCCTCTTTTGCGGAAAGATCTCATCAGGAGCTTGGCCGACTGGCCCCTTTTTTTTTTTCCCCTTGCTCACCAACGCCGTTTCCCCTTTTTTCTTTTTTTCTTTTGAGATTGGCGAGGCGGGCGTTCTTTTCCGACTTAAAAAAATGTGGATTTCGCCCCCCCCTTCCCCTTTACTTCGGCCATGAAACGTCTGAATTTTCCCCCCCCTCCTAGGAGTAGATCTGGCACTTTTCCCAAGGGAGGCGGGTAGACTTTTACTCCCTCTTCCCCCCCCCCTTCCCTTCTCTTTCTCGAAGAATAGAAAGATCTTCTTTTCCTCTATATATTTTTTTTTTTTTTAATTACTCCCCTCAAGTTTTTTTTTCCTCCCTCCCTGAAGCAATTCTTTTTTCCTTAGGAGGGAGCCTTTCCCGTTCTTTTTTTCCCCCCTTTTCCCTCGTAACGCCTTTCCTTGAGTACTTTCCCCCCTTTTTTTGAAAGAGCTCCCTCCTTTTTCCCAGAGGATTGAATTGGCAGACTTTTTTCCTCTCGGGGTTTGTCGCGATCCCCCTTGGAAAGTTAGTAATCCTTCCTCCTCTCCCCCTCCCCCCCTGCCTCCTCCAGGGAGACGGCGCTCCCTTTTTCTTTTTTCGCCCGGACGCGAAAGGCCACCTTGAGCCGTCCCTGAGATGATTTTTTTTTGAGTGTGTGGTCCTCTTTTTCTTTTCGTTTTAGCCAACACGTCTCCCTCCCGCAAAGCCAAGTCGATGGTTCGCTTTTCTCTTTTCCCTGCCTCCCTTTTTCTCCCGCCCATCTGGCGATGGGCAGGCTTCAGCCTTTTTTTTTTTTCTTCCTCGAATCGTTCATTTTTTTTCCTTAATGACGGAAGGCCCTTCCCCTTTAGAGGGCCAGGTCCCTCTTTTTGACACACTGAGCGCCCAGAATTTGCTATCCCTCCTTTTCCCCCCGTTTTTAGAACCTTTCCTCCAGTATTGCCGGTTCCACTTTTCCCGAAGGGCTTTCTTTTTTTTTTTTTTTTTTTTTTTCCATAGTGCGGATGGTCTTTCCAAGAAGGAGAGCCGGTTAACCCCTTCTTCCCCCCGTAGGCGGGCTTTCTTCTTGTCGGGGACGTGCCTTTTTTTTCTGGCCCAGCGCTTAGAATTTTTTCCCCCCTTTTCTGGCGGGCGGCGAAGGGCCGACTTCTTTAAAATTCTCTCCCCTCCCCCCCGTTCCCTTGGCCGCGAGGCTGCTAGACATCTCCGAGAAGGGTTCTCGTAAGGAACACCCTTCTTCCCCCTTCTTTCTTTTCCGCGAGCTATTAAATCGAAGGGAAAATTCGTGGACCTTTACCGAACCCTTTTCCTTTTCCCCTTTTCCTCTCCGTAGATGCTCTTCTCCCCCCCCCTTTACGAAAGGAGACAGGACTGCCCCCCCCCCCTTTTCAAAGTCATTTAACAGTCACGGAACGTTGCCTTCCCCTATTTTCCTTTTTTCCTTGCCATCGACAGGGTCAGCTTTGTCGAGTTCTTCCCTTCGCAGGGGCCGGAAGAGTTTTTTTCCCCCCCCACCGTTCTCGCAGTTTCCTTTTTTTTTTCCCAGTGGGGGGCGGCCCTTTCCTTTCACGAGGATTCGGAGATCCTCGTTCCCCCCCCCTCTGATTGCCGCCGCCCCCCCTCTTTCTCCTTCTTTGCGAACCGGCGAACGTCCAAGATTCTCGAACAGCCTTTGCCGCCCCCTCCCCCTTCCCTTGTTTTCAGAAGCGGAAAGGTCTGGCCCCCCTTTTTTTTTTTTTTTCCCCCGCGAGGCTTTTCTTTTTTTTTTCATGAGGTTTCTTTTCTGGTCTCTTTCTCTGGAAGCACCAGCATCAAAATTTTTTCTTTTGCGCTCTCGGCGAAGAACGTGATCGACCTCTGTTTTGTTAGCGAAGCAGGGGTTTCCTTTCTGGGCAAGTAATACGGGCCCCCAATTTCTTCGTTCGCCTCCTCCCCTTCCCCGTTTCCTTCTGAAGGCGAACGCTTTTTTCTTTCAAAGGCATTTGGGCGGGGCGTGCCCTTTCTTTTTATTGGAGATGGAGATGCTCGGGATCTTTGACCTTTTCCTTTTTTCCCTCCCCGCTTCCTCGACGCCGTCTCCTCCTCAGGCCCCTTTTTCTTTTTTCCCCATGTAGGACCTGGGGCGACGGCGAGCCCCCTTTCTTTCCCCCCTTCCCCTCGTTTTCCCCCCCGCCCCGCCACTATCTCGAGATTGTTTCTCTTTCCTCCTTTTATCACTTTTTTAGTTGTTGTGTTGATAGCTGATCCCCTTTTTTTTTTTCTTTCCCCTTCTGGAATTCCTAGTTCGCGGCCCAAACCAAACAAACCCAAAACCACAACCCCTTCTCCCCCCCTTTTTTTCCCCTTTCCCATTTCCGAATTTTCATCTTCCCCTTTTTTCTCTCCCTTGCGTCGGAGGAAAAGCGCGCCCCCCTTCTTGAAGCTCCAGCGCCCGATCGTGGCTGGCGCCTCCCCTCCCTTCCTTTTCCCCCCCCTTCCTCGAGCACGGCCCGCTTGTTTTCTTTTTTTTTTCTCCCCTTTTGCGATACAGGCCATCGGTTTTTTTTTCGCGGGACAATAGGTCGATCACTAGCCCGGCTCCCCCCTTTTTTTTTCTCTCTCCTCGCCAGACGGCTCACCCTCGCCCCTCCTTTTTTGCGCGACCGGCGGCGTACCCCTTTCCCGCGCTGAAAACCCAGGAGTTCTTCGGCGGCCCTTTTTGTCTGTCTCCTTTTTTTTCTTTCCCTCTTTTTCCGCCGGGCAGTCCGCATCCCATTTTTTTTTCTTCTTTTTTTTTCCTAGGATGTTTCATCGGTTCCCCTTTTTTCACTCGTGAGCGATGGCGTGGTTGTCGCCACCTTTTTTCCTTTTTTTTCACCTTAAAACTGCGGAGACGGTGGGCTCTCCTTCACGGCCTGCTCCTTTCTCTCCCCCCCTTTTTTATGCAAGGAGCGTGCTGCCGGCCCTTTGCCTTCTTTTTTTTGATGACTTCGCCTCCCCCCCCCCTTTGGAAGGGATGTCGCGTTTTTCCTACGGAAAAGTGCACTCCTCGCATCTCTCGACTTCCCTTGTCCGGAAGGGTTTCTTCCTTTTTTTTCCCCCTCTTTCCGTCCGATATCGACCACGAGATCGTGCCCCGAAGTGGCTCCATCTCCCTCCTTTTCATTCGTCATTTCTCCCCTACCCCAAAGCGCGCAGATCTCTTCCCTCCCTTTTCGGAAAGTACTCCTTCTCTTTTTTTTTTTTCCCTTTCCCCCTCAGAGATGGGAAATCAATTGAGAGATTCCCCACCTTTTCCTCCCCCCCCTTTTTTCATTGTGGCGACCCTTACCTTTTTTTTTTCTTCCCTTGTGAAAAGGGGGAGCTCCTGTTGTACTTCCCAACCCCTTTGCCATCCGCACAATATGGGGAACTTTCTCTTCTTTTCTATCCTTTTGCAAGGCAGGAGAAGGGGACCCTTTTTTGCGCAGAGAGGGATCGCCGACCTTATGGTTATCTTTTCCTTTTTCCCTCCCCCCCTTCCACTATGAGGCCGTACGGGCAAGTATCCCTCTTTCTCCCTCATCGAGGAAGGAGCGGGCCCTTCTTTGGGCGGGAGGAACTTTTGAGGCAGGCGTATTTCCCCCCCCCTCCCCTCTGACTGCTTTGCGTCCCCTTCCCCCTGAGCGGTTTGGTCACGGACAACATCCACATCGATTCTCCTCCCTTTTTTTCTTTTTCCTGAGATTCGGGGTCCTCCTTTTCCTTTTTTCCCTTCGAAAAATTCCAGTAGGACTGGGCGGTAGGCGGGCGTTTTGGATTTTTTTTTTTCTTTTTCCCCTCCCCCTGTCCGACTTCCAAATGTTGTCTTTTTTCCTCCGAGAAGGAGGCCCATGGGCTTTTTTTTTTTTTCTTGCTAAAAATACCGCTAGGCGTTCGCTTTCTGAACCTTCTTTTTTTCCCCCGGGAGGTCTTTCGACCCTCCCCCTCGAGGAAAAATTTCTTTTTTCGAAGAAATTAGCCACGATATGCCCTGCATTTCCCTTTTCCCTCTTTTTTTTTCCCCCCCCCCCCCCCCTACGCGTTGTTGTTGTTGTACCCCAAAATCCTTCAAAGGGATTCGTTGTCCGATTCGTCCCGTGCTTCTCTTTTTTTCCGGTTAGCTTAAAGACTACTGGAGACTTTCCAATCCGTGACCCTTTATGCGACTCCCCTTCTTTTTATTCCTGGCTCTTTCATTTCTCCCCCTTTTTTTCTCTAGGTTAGCAGATACAACATTTGGAAGGGAGTTTCCTCTTTTTCCTCCGCCTCGCCAAAGCGCCCTCTCCTCCCCTTCCTTTCCTTTTTCTTCTGGATTTTCCCGACGAAGAGAAACCAACCTTTTTCCTTTTCCCCCCCTTTCCTCCTCTGAGAGAGCTCCTTTCCCTTTCGAAAAAAAGATACCCTTTTCCCCTCCCCCCCATCAGTCCGATGGCGCGGTTGGAGATTAGAATGCCCCCCCCTTTTTCCTGCAATATTGATTTTTTATGCAGGGCTCTGGTTTCTCCCTCTTTTTCTCCTCTTCATAGACTCGAATTTTCTTTTCCCCCCTTTCCTTCCCCTCATAGGGGGAGAGGGAGGTGTCCCCCCCCTTTTTCACTTAGTCGCACAGAACCTTTTTTCTGGATTCCCTTTTTTCCCACGAGTTTAGAAAAGTTGGTACCTTTGTTTTTCCTTTTTTACAAGTTTTTTCTTCCCGAGAGTGCCCCCCTAGGGTTGGGAGGGGATTTCCTTTTTTCCGTGGACTTTTTTTCTACAAGGGGAAGAGCGCTTCCCCACGTTTCCCCCTTTTTTTTTTGGTTAGCCGGTGCCTCCCCTTTTTTTGCAAGTGACTCTTGATGGCAACAGAGCTTCGCGATCGTTAAACCCTTTTTTTCTCTTTCCTTTCCCCCCCCTTTTCCCCCCCTCCGGGCTTGTTCACATTCCCCTTTTTTTTCCCCCCCCAGGAAGGATTTCCGTCCGGAGAGGAGAAATCGACCAGGAAATGCAGTGTTCTCTTCCTTTCCCTTCCAAGAGCGGTCATTTTCTCCGATAGATATCTTCTCTTGGAAGTGGGACATGTAAGACCGGTGGCCCCGGACCTTTCCCCTCGATGATACGAGTTTTTTCGGTCCCCGTTTCCCTCCCCCCCCCTGTGCACCAGTGTTTCGTTCGCCGTTGTCCCCCCCCCCCCCTTTGGGGTCAATTTTCCCCTGGCATGCCAGGCAACTCCGCCTGGCCATCGCCGGTTTTTTTTTTGTCGGAGGCGGCTTTCAGAAAGGAGGGGGCCTGGCGCCTTTTCCTTTTGTGCGGTATTTTCCCTTTCTCGCCAGTTTACCGGTGCCCCCCCGTTTGGGGAGGAAATCAAGCACTGCCAGATTTTCTCCACTTTCTTCCCCTTTTCCGTATTTTCCTCGATGAACCTTCGTTCTTTTTGCTTTCGGCGTCACATGAGATTTTCTCCTGGGTGGGAAAAAACTCGGGGACAACACCTTTTTCTCCCCTTTTGACGGAAACGCCTGGGTTTTCTTCATCCCTTCTTCCCCTTCTTTTCCCCAAGGAAGATGAATGAATTCCCCCTTTTTTTTTGGGGGGGGGGGGTGGGGGGGGGGGGCGCGGTTTTTTTTCTTCGTTGCGCGTGAGCGTCTGGTTTTTTTTTTTTCGGGAGGCACCATTAATCAACCTGTTTGCGTCTTTTTTCCTTTTTCTTTGTATCTCCGATTTTCCCTCCCCCTCTGTTTCCCCCAACCACGAGTTGCTCTTTCGAACGGACGACCCACAAAGGGAGTTCTTTTCCTTCCCTTTTTTCCTCTCAGGCCCATGGAGGGGAGGACAGCACTTTTTTTTTGGGGAGATGATTAGGATCGACCCTTTTTTGGTGCTCTCCTCCTCCTCCCTTGAGCAGAGTAGATCGCCCACTTTTTTTTCCTGGAACATGTAGGGGCCTGGGGCGCATTTTTGAACTTTCTTTTCCCTCTTTCCCCCCCCGCCACCATCTCTCTCTGTTCCTCCCCTCCTGTTTTTCTTTTTTTCCTCTCTCCTTGGCGCGGGCAAGGAAAAAACTTTCTTTTTTTTTTTTTTTCCCTTTCCCGGGAGAACAAGGCGCCACAATGGTCCACTTTTGGTTCTTTTTTTGCTGTCTCTTTTCTCTTTTTTTCCTTGTTTCCCTTCCGGGAGCCCCACTTTTTCCAGGAAGATATAAGAGAACCATATAGTGATGGTGCCTCCCTTTTCAGCGTCGCCTTCGGAGGCAAGGAAAGCTTGTTGGTAGGCGTCGCCCTCTTTGTTTCCGATACCTTGCCTTCTTTTTTCCCCCTTTCCTTTTTTTTTGGGGGGGGGGGGGGGGGGGGGGGCCCTTCAGATAAATTAGAGAAGCGAAACGTATGATTTTTTCCCTGCCGGCTCCACGCGCCAGACAGTGGTCTTTCTCTTTCCCTTCTTTTCCCCCCCCCCCCAAAAAGAATCTGCCCTTTTCTTTAAGAGGACTGAACCCCCCCTTCCCCCTTTTCTGCGGACATGTTATGATTTCCCCTTTGGAGGAGCATCTCTTGGCATAGGCCCCCCCTGACTGCGAGAAGGCTTCCCTTCCCTTTCCCTCGAGGAAATCCTCCCTTTTTCCGATATGGAGTGATTGTCCCGCCAAGGGCTCTCTTTCTCCCCCCCCTGTCAAAAATGCGAGACCGTTTCTTTCCCCGCAGGAAAGGGGGCTGCTAATTTATCTTCCCCCCCCCTTCGATGCAAGCTCTTTCTTTTCCTTTCCCCCTTCCTTTTCCTTTTTTCTACCTTCGACGACCCCTTCTTTTCGAAGGTGACTCAGGCCTTCTTTCTGAGAATCTCTTCCCCTTTCTTTTTTTCCCCTTGGACGGAAGGTCGTGAACAATGTCCACTTTTTCTTCTCTCGAGATTCGTCGCGATACGTGCCAAGGTCTTGCTTAACTTTCCCCTGATCCCTTTTCCCCCCTCTTTTTTCCCCTGAGGGGCGCGCTTGCCCCCCTCCTCTGGAGAGGAGCTTTGACCCCCCTCTTTTTTGAAAGTAGGAATTTCTCTCTTTCTCTCATATAGGAATTTTTTTTTCATACAAATTTTTTCTTTTTCACGTACGACCAATTCCCCCCTTTTTCCAAGATACATTTTTTCTTTCCCGGTCCCGCTTTCTCCTCCCCACGACGACTCCCCTATGGGGACGTGCGCTGTTTTGGCACCGTTTTAGGGGCATGCGAACCCCCCCTCACCAGGTCCCCGTATCTTCTTTTTCCTTTCGCCGACATTCTTTTTTTTCTTTCCCCCCCTTTTTGGCAAGCGTTTTTCCTACCTAGGAACAAATATTGAGACCTTTTCCCGTCCTTTCGGGCGTATGAACGAGTTTTCCTCCCCCTTCCCCCTCCTTGCTCGAACGGCAATCTCTTGGGATGAAAGGGAGGTCCCTTTTCTTCCAACGAAGCCCACGTTCCCTCTTTCGGCGGTAGAGAAGCGTTTCCCAAGGAAATACCCATCTCCCGAGGTCTCCCTCCTTCTCCCCCGGAGCCTTTCCGGGGAAATTGGAATTTCTTTTTCCCCGGACCCCCAAAAGCTTCGCCTTTTTTTTTTTTTCTAAATCGGGAGATTGTTTGTGCCCCTGCTTTTCTTCTTTGCCTCCCGGTCCGCCTTCCAATTGTTTCTTTTTCCCCGCGAGAAGGGAGGGACATGCAAGAGAAGGTTTCACATATTTTGCACGGTCTTGGGCCGTACATTCTTCCCCTTTTCCCTCAACGAGCCCCCCCTCCTTTCTTCTGACGAACCTCGCAAGACTATGATTCCCCCCTTTTCCCCTCTCCGGTTTGTGGTTTTTTCTCTCTCTCCTCACATCTCGGGAGTCTCTTTTTGGCTTGGCTGAGAGAGAATCTTTGATAGATCTTCTTCCTTGAGACGGTCAAATACTTCCCTCTTTTTTTTCCCCTCCCTTCTTCTGGTAGGAATGCTTTCTTTCCCTTTTTCCCCCCCGAGTAAGATGGTGTTTCGCGTTCCCCCCCTTTCTGAAGGAGGGGGGGACAAGGTTAGGGTCAATCCCCCCTTTTTTCGCCAAGCGACCTCCCCTCCAGGAGACTTGCCCCTTCCTTTCGTTGTTTCCTTTTTACGCGACCCTGCAGTCTGTCCCTTTTCCTTCTCTCTGCAGAGCTTCCCCTTCTTCTTTTCTTCCCCCGTTTTCGCCCCCCCCCCCCTCTTCCCCGAAAAAGAAGCCCCCCAATGATTTGATTTTCCCGTTGGGCTTCTTTTCCCCCCCCCAAGTGAAGAAACGCCCCTCTTTGTCTGGTTCCCCTTTTGGAGCCGAGAAGTTTCTTCGAAATAGTTAATCGTCCTCCCTCACTGCAAGGACTGACCCTTCCCTGATGGGCTTTTTCCCCCCCCAGATTTTCAAACGCTCCTTTCAGGTCGGGAGACTCTTTCTTCGCGCACCTTTTCTCCACACATGGTAAAAGTCTCTCCCCGGTCCTGGGGCAAAGTCTTTCCTTTGTGAAAAAGGGATCCCCCCCTTTCACCCATTTGGTATTTCCCCGAGTCTCGTTGGAAGTCCACAAGAAGTACCTCCGCGTAAAACGGGATTCCCCCCCCCCCCCCCCTTTTTAGAGGTCTCTTTCAGTGTAGGGACTTTTCCTCTTTCCCTTTTTTTTTCATTCCCCTTGGAATGTTCACCTCGCTTAGAATCTCTTCCCCCCTCTTTTTCTTCCCTTTTCCTTTTCCGGAAAGGACTTGTTCACAGAGAGATTTCCCCTCGGAGTTCTGGTCCCCTTCTTTTTTCTTCTCATAGGACCCCCTCTTTTTTTTTAAGTGAAGCCAACTTCCTTGAGGCGCTGGTTTTATTTCTCCCATAGCCTTTCTTGCCTTCCATCGTGGCAATGGTCCGTTTTTTTCCCAAGTAGGACTCTAAAGAGATGCTCGTCTTTTTTTTCAATGAAGAGTTCACCTTGCCCCCCTTCCCAGTGTTTAGTTACGAATTTCCTTTCCCCCTTTTCCGGCCGCAGGGAATGACAGCAACCCGCTTCCCTCTTTTAGCTTGTAGAGGCAGAGGGATTTTCACCTTGAGAATTTCTTTTTTAGGGCTTTATATTTTATATCCCCTCCTTTTTTTTTCACATACAGAGATCACCTTTTTTCTGAACCCGTTTTCAACGGAGGCTGGTTCTTCCTCTTTTCCAAAACAGCGGGGGATTTTTCCCCCCCTTCTTCTTTCAAAATGATGAGATTCTCCGTAATGTTTCCCTTTTTTCTAATACAAAAAGATACTCCCCCCCTTCTTCTCCCCGAACTTCCGGGTTTCAGGCCGAGGAAAGGCGGCACATTTTTTTTTCCTTCCGCGAGGGGGGGGGGGGGGGGGGGGACTCGCCCCTTAGGGGGATTCGGCGTGAGAGGACCTTTTTTTGGAGGGAGATGCGATGCTGGGAGAAACCTTTTCCCCCCACGTGGAGATCGTCCGAACCCTTTTCCTCTTTTTTATTTGCTTTCTTGGCAGTTATTCTTTCCCCTTTCCCCCAATCGTCGACAGGACTACCCCCCCCCCCCCCCCCTTCCTGGCAGGAGCTATTGCGTTTTTTTCCCCCTAAGAAGGGACCTTCTGTTTTCTTTTTTCCCGACACGATTTTCGTCTTTTTTGGGCTTTCCTTTTTTTCTTCCACGTCACTTTTTCTCGCTTCCTTCGCCCCCCGCCCCTGTTTCTATAGATCAGCCCCCTTTTCTGGATCGCAACCACCCTTTGTTTTTTTTTTTCCCCCTTTTTGTTCCTTGGGGCGCCTGCTCCCCCCTTCCCTCATTCCCTTACTCTCACCACACACCCCATTCAACTTCTACTATTTAAGATTTCCTCCCCCCCTCCTCCGTTGTTGTTGTTTTTGTCTCTCTCTTTTCCTCTTTTTGCAGAAACTTGGTTCCTCCCCTTTTTGAGTTAGCTTTTGTTGCCCCCCTAAATGGTCCAATTTCTTTTTTCCGGTGATGAGATATCTTCTCTTTTTCCTTTATTTCCTTCCTCTAGAAAACTTCAGTCGACTCCCCCTCTCCGAAAGAGCCCCTCCTTTTCCGCCAGAATTCTTCTTTTCTCCCTCGGAGAAAACTTTTTTTCCTTTGTGTTTTTTTTGCCGTTTCCTATTCTCCCCCTTTTGGAAGATAACTGCCTTGGTTATTGTTCCTAAGTAGATGAATTGGCGCACGTTGATTTCTTTTTTTTCTTTTTTCCCCCCCCCCCTCCCTCCCTTTTCAAAGAGCCCCGCAATTTTTTTTTTTTTTTTTCTGAGCCCTCTCCTTCCTGTGACGATTTCAGCTTTTTTTCCCCCCCCATTCAACCAAGGCCGTTCGGTACTTTCTTCCTTTTTTCTTTTTTTTTTTTTATTGAGAAGGTTCGCCTCTCCCCCCTTTCCTTGTTTAATCTTTCCAATCGATGTTCATTAGATTACCCCCCTTCTTTTAGCTCTGGGAGTGCTTTTTCCCCCCCCTTTCCCATCTCTTTGATGTGCAACGGGGGAACTTTCCTTGATATTACCGCCCCAACGCCTTTCCCCCCTTCTTTTTTTTTTTCTCGCCTGGACCAAGCTCCCCGGGGTTCAGGAGGAGGTGTTCCCCTTCTTCGGGGCCGTTTCCTTTTTCTTTTTTCTCCCCACTGTTGAGGCTGTTCTTTTCATCCAGCCCCCCCCCCCTCGAGCATATCGGTTTCAGATTCCCTTGTCGGAAGGGTCGGGACCCCTTTTCCCCCTCTTTTTCCCGTAGATATCGATTCGTCTTTTTTCCCTCCTCTAGTTTTTTCCTTCCCCTTGGCTTAAGAGGCCCCCCCCTTTTCTTTCGGCAGGTCTCCCTCCCTCCCTTTGAAAACTCCCTTCCTTTTTACTTTATTTTGTTTTTGCCCCCTTCGGAAAGTCCTCCCCTCCGCGAGTGAGCGATTTCCAGTCCTCCCCAGGGAAGATTTTCTTCCGAACCCTTTCCCCCAGTTTTTCCCTTTTTTTTGCCGCAGTTGAAAGGAGCTTTTTTTCTCTTTTTTTCAGCAAAAGGTACCTCCCTCCCCTCCCTCTTTGCGTTTTGCCTTTTTTTTTTTTTTCCCGTTCTTTTTCTTCCAGGAAGGCTCCCAGGTTCGAACCCCTTTTTCCGAGGCTCTCTCTCTTTCTTGGGCACTTTTTGACGCCCCCCCCCCCCTATTTTGACTTCTTTCCCCTTTTTCACCAAGATCCCCCCTTCCGACCTCCTCTTCTCTGCCTGAATCGCACTCTTTTTTTTTTTTTTCAACTTTGTTTCTTTTTTCTTTCGGATCGCCAACGCGCCCCCCCCTCCTTTTTTCGGTATCGAGCGGTTGTCCCCCCTCCATCCCATCGGGTGAGTCCCCTTGCGTTTTTTCTCCGGAGATGCGGCCGATTTTTTTTTCCGACAACGCCTTTTCTCTGCGGAGGACTTTATTTTTGCATTTCTTTTTCGAGGTGAAGAACCTCCTTCCATGTGGATTCTTTCCCCCTCCTTGCGCTCCCTGCGAGGATAAAATTCTTCCCCCTGGATCTGGAAGGGTTTTTTTCAGGAGGATGTGTCCCCCCTGGTCGACCCTCCCCCCCCTGGATAGAAGATTTTCCCCCCCCGATATGGATGAAGGTCTTTTCCCCCTCTTTTCTCCTAACTAGTTGTTTTTTTATCTTTTTTTTGAGAGGAGGAGATTTCCCCTTTCGTGAGAGTTAGGGTTCCAGGAAGGGCGATATTGCTTTCTTATTTTCTCTCCCCTCCTAATTGAGAATGTCCTTCAAGAGCCTCTTAGCGTATTGTAGGAATTTTTCTCTGGGGATGCCCTTGTCTTTTTCTAGGGAGGTATCCCCCCCTGGAGGACCGTTTAATTTTCCGGTCCCTTCGCACTTTTTTTTTCCCAAGATAAGAAAAGTTTTCCGGCGTTTTCGCTCTTTCCCCCGACAAAGGACAAGTTCGGCCTCCTAACAAGATGCCGCCCGGCTCGAGTTGGATTTCTTCCCAAACGCTAGATAAACCTCTAGTAGATGGAGTCCTTTCGATAGAATGTCCCTCCTCCTCCCATATGGATGAATTTCTTTCCCTGCAGGTGATAGATGTTCCTTCTTTTCCCCGGGTTTGTTCACTAATAGTTGGCGAGGCCGAGTCCCCCCCCTTTTGCTTAGTATCACAGAAGGCCCCCAGGTCTTC
>Ga0179593_1503388_pt1 | contig 13450 bp, 15 predicted proteins | sample CZODoug2_1_08_16_FD_185931 | JGI IMG/M metagenome (GOLD analysis project Ga0179593, IMG submission 185931) | Vadose zone soil fungal communities from Angelo Coast Range Reserve, California, USA - CZODoug2_1_08_16fungal (PacBio error correction) | ecosystem: Environmental > Terrestrial > Soil >... | reverse complement strand
CTTCCCACACCCTTTAGCCCTGGCTCAAGTTTCCCGTTTGCAGCTTTTTTCATGTCGCCCCGACTAACTCCGAATTTTTTTTCTTTTCTCTTGATTGTGTGTACCCAGTACTATATCCGAGTCTTCCGGCCGTTTTTAACTGGGATGAACCCAAGGGGAAGATTCCTGCCAGCTATCACTTCGACCACTTTTTTTGCGAAGTCCTTGAGTTCCCAGTCGTCTAAGCCTATCCAAATAATGTCCCCCCTTTTCTTCGGTTTCCTTTGTCGAGGGCTTCCCCTCTCCGCCAGTGACTGGGGCCAGAATTCTCTTTTCTGGGAAACTTTCCCCTTTCTTTCGGTGTGAGGTGAGGCTGGTAGAACGTTTGTGGGTTGCCTCCAACCACCTCCCGTCTCTCAACTTCCTGACTTTTTTTTCTTCCCTTGACAGTGTGCTCCGAATCACTTTCTAACTTCAACTGGTCGCTCACCATCTCCAGTATCGCCCAACTCCTTGCAGACCCGCAACCGGCTCTGCACCCACGGAAGTCCCTCCTTCCTTTCTTCTATGCTCGTCAACTTCCTTTCAACCACCCAGACTGAGGAGGCAGTACTACACCTCCATATTCGGTTCCCCAGAACGCCTTTCCTGAGTAACCAAAGTAGATATCAGGAGGAAACAGAAGGTGACCTGCGCGTTTGTCTTCCTTCTTTCACAGCACGCAAGGAATGAGGAGTTTCCAAGTTCATACCCCCCACTCTCCCCTTCATTGACCCCCCCTCTAACAACCCAAAGAGAGAGACTTACGGAACCTATTTTTGTTCGGGTGCTTTTTTGTTTGCGTTTCTCGATTAGCCTTCGATGGGAGGCGGAGTCTTTACCTTGCTTATTTTTTGTTCTTCTCCTTCAGATTGATTATGAGGTGACCCGTGGAGGCAGTCGGGTGCCATCCCACCCCCCCCCCCTTTCCTCCCCCTTCATTGAACGTTTCCCATCCGTCCACAAGTCCTCCTCTTCTTTTCATCAGCAATGCCCGCTTTCCCCTCGACCCCGGTTATGAGATGGGGGAAACACACCCTGTTCTCGCCCCAGGCATCTTTTATGCTGAAAAAAAAGGCCAAGACTGGATCGCCTCTTTACTTTCATTTGAGTTTTCCCCAGCACCTGACCAGTGAGCAGAACAAAAAATTTTGTTTTTTGTCACCCCCTCCCTCCCCACGAGTACCATTACGGTCCTTTTCTCTTTATTTGGGGCTTAACCCCTCCCTTTCCCTGCAGTTACTTTCCATCCCTTCCCACCAGGACTCCCGTGATTTTTTTTTAACATGAAGAGTCCTCCCAGAGGCTCTCTCTGGTTTTGCCTCATTGATAATTTGTTGTTTCAAAGTAATTGAGAACAACTGACCCCGGCACTCAGGGCTCCTTATTCCTTCTTGCTAAGACGTTTCTTCGGTCAGACGAGGGCCTCCTATGGAGCTGTTTCCCGCGATCTTCTTCATTCCGTTTCCTTTCTTTTTCCGTTCTAGCAGCTGATACCCCCCCCTACTTCCCCAAATGTCGCCTTTAGCTGTCCCCTACGGTTTCAGACTTCAAGCGAGTCTTTTAAAAATCATGCACGATTCCACTCTGTCATTGCAGTTCAGGGAATTCCCTCCACGTTCCAGACCGCCCCAGGTTTTCCCTGTTATATTTCCGTGTTTTTCCGTTCCTGTCTCCTAATGACAGCCGCAAAGGATGATCCCGCTTTTTTTTCCGAACCTTACCTCGCTCCACCTCCCGCCAGGAGAATTTTTTTTGCCCCCCCCCTCTCTCGATGGATCCCTCTAGGTAACTAGTCGAATAGAAATAAGCTTTCTGAACTTTACCCATTTATTCTTTTCTCTTTCTCCCTCATCCTGACCTGGTTTATTTACCCTTGTGCAGTACTCATTAAGGTGTGAACCCGGAGTCGTTGCCATCGTGAATCTTCTTTTTATTGCCCGTCTCCTTTCTTTCCTGTTCCCCCCCCCTGTCCCCACCCCCCCCCCCTCATTTTTCTTCTATTTCACCCCCTAAGATCGCCCAGCGCTTGGGGAAATGACCACTGCGTCGTAGATGGTTCGACCTTCTTCCACCCCATCAAGTCTCCTTAACCCCCAAAAGCCCGAGGACCGAAGGCGGTTTAGCTCCACCCTATTTTCCGCTTCTTTTCGGCTTTGTTCCTACAGCAGCACCTTTTTAATTTCTCTGGATTTAATGAATAGGGGGTTTGTGGTAAAGAATAGGAACATTTTGGGGTGGTCTGGATGTCCCTTTTTCCGTGCCTCCCCAGACGTCCCTGATTTAAGAGTTTTGGCCTAGTTCTGATAAGAGTTTGAGGGTGAAGGTTAGCAATCTTGACCTGATGGTATTGTGAATCAAGACTCTTCCCCCCATGCGGAGAAGAGTCATCTGTTCTAGCTCCGCCCCCAGGTTCCCCTTACGTTATGGTGGATTTTAACCGAGCCCCCCCCACCTTGAGTCCTTTTATGGAATACACCTGATCTATTTCTGACGCTGATCTCTTCAGAGAGCCGTCTGGAGTAGTAGTGCCATTCCGATTGCAATGCACCCGTAACCACCCCCCCCCGTTTCCCTCCTTCTGAATTCATATTCTGGTGCCCCGAGGCTTGAGAGAGTCTCTAAGTTTTGACCAAAAGTTTTGGAAGCGGCGTTTTGTTTTACCCCTTCGGTTGAGTTACACCTCCCTCCGGCTTCTTGGAGGAACCCCGAATATTTGTTCTCTTTTCCCCCTCTGCAAACGGAAGTGATTGAGGGGAGCCCTCTGCCCACTTATTTCATGCTTTTTTCCGCGTCTTTTTTCTTTTATGGTCCTTACCGGGCCTCCCCCCTCTCGGTCGACGGTCTCTTACTCCCTGAGTAGGGGGTATCCCATAGAAGATCTTTTACCCGACCCCCTCTATCTTTCAAACTCAGACCCCTTCCCGTACGCCAGTCCCTACGCCCCCTTATCACGCTAAAAGGCAGCGAAGCGGATAGGGGGGTGCCGCCGCGTCGACCTCGAAGACGCTTGCGAGCACTTCCTCTCCTAACTCCCTCTTTTTCAAAGCCCTTATCCTCCTTTCTCTTTTCCCTGCTCCTTTTCTATCTCATGTCCAAGTAGAAGTGAGAGTGATTTCCCCCCTCCGAGCTCGAAGCGCCGACCACTCTCCCCTTCGCCATCATCTGCTCTCCCCCCGGAGCCCTGCTGTATGTCCAGGACGACCGACTTTATTCGCGTATAACGCCCCGCCACTTCGGAATTTATTTTTCCGCTTTTTTGCCGCCCTCCTTGTCCCCGTTCCCCCCTCTTCTCTCTGACCTATCTCCTACGTCCTTACCTTCCTCCCTTCTATTCCCGGCCTGCTCTCCCTTCCTGCGATGGCCTTTCACTCTTGCTTTTCCACTTCTGTTTATTGTGCTACAGACTCTGTGTCTCCAGCCTAGCCCCCCTGCTCTCCCCTCTTTCTCCCCCTTTCTAGTGGTATTCTCCCACCCACCCTCTCTTTGGATAAGTATTGGTTGTTCCCCGGCCTTTTCTGGATCAGCGTTAATAATAAGGGAGACCTGATCAGCTCCTACCTCATTTTTTCTTTCTCTCACTTCGTCCCTTTTTCCTCATGACTTTGCAAGTTCACTCCTCGACAGCCCTCACGTTCACCTTAGCCACCCCACGGGAAGTAGACATTTCTGGATCGCGGCCCCCCAGGGTCCCTTTCTGTTCTTCTTCCCCATAACCCTCTTCACCCTTATTTCCGAAAAGTATCGGGTAACTGTTTCCTTCTTAAGTGAATCTCCATTGAGGGGAAGCCAGATTTAGAGGAACTTTGGGGAGGAGGCCCCAAATGAAGAAACCAACTTATAGCATATGCCCTGACCTTCCCGGCCCAAGTCTTTTTTTTTTCGACTTTAGGAAAGGCCATCTCTCTAGTACTTCTAGGTATTCTTGGAGGAAGGGGGAAGTTTGAGATAGGGAAGAAAAAGGTGGGAGCATGTGTGACGCGACCAAAAAGAGACTTAATGTCACGTGAACGGGGGAAGCTGGATAGGTGGGTGGAGTGTGTGTGGTGTTTTTTTTGTTTTCTTTTTTCTTCTTTGATTTTTTGTTGTTGTTACTTCGGTGGTAATTTTTTTTAGTCACTGGAATCCCCTCCCTAACTTCCCCTGAAGTTCCCCCTACCATGTCGGACCCATGTACGCCTTTCAATTCCTTCATAGTGTCGGGCCAAGATGAAAGTGGGTAAGTTGATTGTCTGTTCCCTAATTCCCTCCATATGCCATCCTGGCACATAGAAACTCGTGGACCAGGCGGAGAGGTTGAGTGAGCTTTCTTGCTTCTTCACGCCTCGGATAAGGGGCCGCTGTCCAACTCCATGCCCAAGATGTAGGAGAATTTTAATATCAACATCACAAGACCCCAGCTCGACCATGGAAGAAGGAGGAGCCGACATGATGACTGGTTCGAGAGGAGGCGGCTTCTTCCGTAGAGCCTTATTAAGGTACTTTTAGCGACTTAGGGACAGCACATGCAAGTTATAAATCTTCTCTTTTCCTGATTTCTTCACGCACTCTATAGTCACCGAATAACGAGACCAGATTGTTGGCGTATTTTCCTCGTTATTACTGTAGCCCCCCTTCTCTATTTTTTTTTTTTTTTTTCGATACGATTAATCATTACCGAGGGGTAGTGTTCCCCCCAGTCTTTCTTTTTGCCTCCCCGGCAGTCCTTTACGTTCTGTCCCCTTGTTTTGTTCCCGAAATTTTAGAGGAGACAAAAAAGCCAGTTTGCAAGAATGAGACCTTCCGTTTCTCATCTGTTCCACGCTCCATTCGTTCCCGCGAGTCCCTCCGATTACCGGTCACTCTCATTCGGTTTATGGTGCTAAGAAAAGATTTTTCCCCTCCCTTAAACCCTCCCCCCCTTCAAGCTGATCTGCCCAGAGTGTCCCGTCCGACTTTCATTTATAAGGACCTCTGTTTTTTCCCTTTGTCTGCCGGCCATTCCCCTCCTTCGATTCATGTTCCCAAGCTCTGCTAGATGTTTTTTCTCCTTCTCCGGTCTCGCCACTTGCCCTTTTCCCCAAACGCATACTCTCGCCACCCCAGAACGGTTCGGTTTTACCCCCCACCGGAACTCCCCCCCTTCCCCACCCCGAGTCTGTGGGACGGACTCGACCCAACTTCTCCCCCCCCATTCCGCTGCTGCTCACCTCCCCCCTTTACTTCCCCTCTTTGCTCCCTTCACAAATCTCCCCAACTTTCCTCGTTCCGTTGACCGGCAAGACAGTGCCTCAGTGGCTATTGCGAAACTCCCTCTTTTTCTCCCCGAGCGCTTTTTTACTCCTCCGTTCTTTCCCCCCCATGACTTGCGAAAAAATCTACAGTTGGGTTGGTTTTTGGTTTTGTGTTTCTTTTACGTTTTTTCTTTCCCTGTTTTCGTTTTGAGGAGACGTTATGGAGGGAGTTAAATTCCATTCTTCCGACATTTTCTGCAATGTAATTTCCTCGCTTGTCGCTGTTTTTGAATTGAGAAGGGCATCTTCTAGGTTCTTAGCTCATCCCCTACCCTTACTGCCCCCCCATCGCCCGATCCCAAAGAGTGTCTAGCTTCCCCACTCTTCTTTGTGTTGTAGGAAAATCTTCCATTTCGCCCCTTTCGGGAGACTTCCTCCGTTCATGTCTACCCTGTCCCCCAGTTTTGGTTTTTAAGGGGGTCTGATGAGTTCGCATTGATCACCCCTTCCGCGTTCTTTTGGGGCACCCCCCCCTTTGGCATTGCGGATCGGTTGGAAATTTCCTCCTGAATATTCCTGAATCCCCCCTCCTCTTTCCGCCCCCGTCTGGAGTTTTTTGATGCATGTCGCACATCCCGACACTACCCTAATACCCCGTTGCTCGATTTTGTTTTCCGTGGATCCTTCACGTGCGTTTAGGGAGGTCTTTATTTACTCGATTTCCCTGCTTTTTGACTGACTGGACTTCCTCTTTCCCTTTTTGTTGTCTTCATCCCCTCTAAAGTTTTCCTTTGTTGTAATCGCTTTACAGCGGATGAAACCTTTTCTCAGAACCAGAGAATATCGCTATTTATCAGATAGCTCACACTTTCTCTCTTCTTGTCGACTCTATCTGGACCACTCTGGCCTCAGTTGCAGCAGTGTCGCCCCGTCCCCAGTGGAAAAACTCACCTTTCACCCCCTGTCTTCCCGTAGAAGAGGTCATCATTGGGGAAATCACGGAGGGTGGTTGGTTCTTCTGCCTGCTGTCTCTCATGTTTGTTTTCCTCCCCCCCCCCATGTTTGTTTTTTTGGGAAAGTTCCCCCTTTTCCCTCTGTTTTCTTCCTGGTGACACAACCTGTTTTTTTCGTAGAGTTTTGCTTAGTGGAAGAATGTGACTTTTAGATCTAGAAAAGTGATTTTCTTTCGTGTTATAAGAAGCCCTACGCTTTTACCCCCCATGCTAGTTACGCGTGAATTTTGGATGTTGAGGCTTCCCAGATTAGAGGTGAATAGTTGTCTTTTTCGCCTTTACACTTTTATGTTGGCATTGCCCTCCTCCAATAGACTTTCCTACCTGCCCGAGGGACAGCCCCACAGAAAACCCTCCTCCTTCAGCAATTCACGCAAATCTCAGACCCTCATGAATTCTAAAGTTGTTTCACGATAAATCTAACCTTTAAATTTTAACGACCCCCTCTACAACTTACGTTTTGTTTTTTTTGGTTTCTGTTGGGTGTTTTTTTAGCTGGGCCTCCTAGTGGTACTGTATATCAGTTAATGTTTATTCCGATAGTTCGTTCTCCCCGTTCTTTCAAGAGAAGGTGTTTTACATGTCCGTTTTGTTTCTTCTTTTAATAAGAATCAGTATGCCCCTTTAACCCGAAGTGGAGCCCGCTGCCAAGTGGTGACTTGGTGTAAATAACCGATGTGAGGTCTCCCTTTTCCGGTGCCAGAGTTGAAGTTTTAACAATCCAGATGTAGGTAGGAATTTCCTTGCCTCAAATGTTCTGTAGTGAGACTTCCCTATTCTGAGAATTCAAGAGCGCAATCATTTGACTTGTATCTAGTGTCCGGAAACGTGATGACCATTGATAGTTGTCGTACTTTCATTGTTCTGAGAACAAGTATAGCTTAACCTTTGGTTTAGGTCAAAACGGGTCTTATACGTGCCTTTCGTTGCTTCGTCTTTTGAGCCCTTTGGCTTTCCGAGAGAACCCCCCAAGCGCCCTAGCAAGGAACTAACCTTCCCCCCTACTCCTCTCACTTCCCTACTAGAATTCTGGCCGCCCCCCCCACCCTTCGGTCGTTTCCGAAAAGAACTCAAGATCGCGTTCCTTCTGTTTTTAGAGCGCTTCTCGTAATTGAAGGATAGCCACAGTTCGCCCTTCCGTCCTGTCCTTTTAGACGACTGAAGGTAAGAGAGAATCGCGATATGAGTACCTGATTCAAAGACCCATAGTCTTCAGTCCTTCCTCTTTTAGGTACAGGACCGACTTATCCTAGTAATTCGTCAGTTCCCGGCCAGTCTTTTTGAAAAAGTTAGCTCCTCTTTCTCTACTTTTTGTATATCCGACGCACACCCCATCTGACTTGCCTAAATTACTTCTCAGAGTGACTCGCAAGTAACCCACCAGACCGCACAGTCCATCGGCTGGTTGTACCTTTCCCCCCCATTGACTTGTTATGCCGTGTTCAAGTCACGGAACCCCAGAGGTAGGCAGTCAAGCGAGCCCCTTCATGCGAAAGGTTTCGACTCCAGGATAATATCTACATTTTTAACACAAAATTCACGTTAAGGTAGACAGTTACCCCCCCCGAGAGACCAGTTTATTGTAGTGCCCGACGGGAGGTTGTGCTTCCTGGACCTCCTTCCTTTTCCCGTTTTGGTCGATTTGAGTTGGAACTCACCTTTTTTTTCTCACCCCATCCATTAAGTAAGCCCTAATCCTCTTAAAGAGAATCTTGACCTCCCGTTCCCCTCCCGCGCCTTTCCTACCTCACCCAACACCGGGAGCCCCGCACATATCCCACCTTTGCTATGAGACCTTCCCCCCCTCTTACACTGGATTTCTCCTCTTACTCGCACCCAGAACCATCCAGTTATTTTTCCGGAACCGACACACGTTCGGTTTTTCCCACCGCTTTTCTTCCCCGGTATCCAAATGAGCACTCTGGTGCAACGAAGGAGACCATTGAGCGTGTGTCTCCCACCGGTTTTTCTCAAGAGAACTAGATCGGCTCACCCGGTGCCAGTAACCAATCCCTCCTACTTACTTTTCTAATGACCCCCCGAAAACAACACCCCCGTCCTCCCGATCATGACACGAACTTTTCTGTGGTTTTATTGATCATGGGATTCTTGTTTGAGGTTCTTTTAACGGGAGAAACTGCAGCTCTCCGGATTGCGGAAGGGCGTGACTGGTCTTCTGCGTTTTTGCTTTTCGACCTCTCGACTTTCAGTAGACGGCCCCCTTTGTAGGTGATTTTTTAAGTGAGTGGTGCCACCACCTCGGCCAATGCAAGCAGTCACACCTTAACCCTACCACCCTGCACAGGGCGTTTTTGCAGCAGATCTGTTTTTCGCTAGGTTGGAACTCTCAGGTTCCATCGCTCCCACACAGGCCAAGCGTTATGAAGTTTTTACAACCCCCTTGAACCCCGATTGGCTCGATATAACTTTAGTTTCCCCGGGGTAACAAAACATCTTTCTCGACCCCCCAACAGTTGTTCCTTACCCAATACCCCACTTGCACCCCGAGTTCAGCTTTTCTCGTTTTTTTTACACATTTGGTCACCTCGTCCCTTTTTCAGCTCCTCAAACACTTCTGTCTCCCCCCCCCCCTGTTCCCGTTAACCTCCCCAATGTTTTGTGCACGCCTCCCTGTATGGTTTTAAGGTAAATGTGAGCCCCTGTCAGGGCAACTCCCCCTGCGAGATTTTCAGGAGGCATTCTTTGTCGACCCCCTCGAGAAGTGGACGTAGATGAAATACGATATCTCTTCCTCTTTTGGGGACGGCCCTGTTCTGCCGTCCTTCATTCACACAAGGTCTGACTTGGAGCTGGCCCTCCGTTTAACTCCTCAGCACTGTCCACATCCCACGGTCCTCTTACATCGCTCTTTCCTCCATCCACTTTTTCCGTCCGATGCATGGGTTCTTCGTTCGTTTCCCTTGGCATCTCCTTCCCTGCCCCCGATGGTCATACGATCCCGCGGGGGTTCCCTCGAATCGTCAAACCGACGCGGCCATTTGTTTTGGTACACTAGAGACTCTTTTCTTCCTCGCTGCCTTGTCTAACCAATACCAAATCTCAGACCCGCTGGCGTGACATGAAGTCTCACCTTGTGCCCCTGGTCCAGTCGCAGCTTGTTCCTCTGGCCCTGTCTAGACGTAGCAGGTCGTAAGTCCTGCTGCAACTTTTTTCTATCACGACGGGCCTTTAGTTTTGGAACGATGTTCCAGCTTTTCACAACTTCCTCATCTGAATCTTCATGGTTCGTGGCCTTTTGTTTAAAGGAAGCTTTTGCCATCTTCAGTCCAGTTCATGTCCAAGTCGGCAAAGTGTTTTTTTTTTCCTTTATCTTTGTCCAAGTATATGGCCGCTTATACCACTTCATCAACTCGAACCCCCAATCAGACCTCTGTTAACCTTCGGAGTTGAAGGAGCCCTTTGGTATCAGGACTTCCTTTGATGAATTATCCGACTCCCCAACGAGAGATAACCAGACGGACCCAGGAACTCCCCCCTTCGTGGCATCCGATTCGTCCTTACTTCACCTGCAGCTTAAGTCATCGGCCCTTTCCCGTCCTCAGGCTCATGACCTGTTCTTAATAGAGACTCATTCCCCTTTCTGGCCAATTGTGGCCCCTGCACTGCATGCCCTTTCCCGGCTTCCCCTTCAACTACAGTTTTTTGAAAGATGGTTTTTCGGTAGATGTGACAGAGAAGACTGACCAACGCCCCCCCCCCCCCCACGTCCTTTGCCGAACGCCCAAGAAAAGACCCTTCGAGCTGGTGGGCCTACAGTCTCTTTGCCCCCCCTTCGCTCACACCGAATTTAAGGAAAGCAAAGTAGTTAACACGATTTAGATGTTGAGCTGAGAGGCTCTTTACGAGAACTTCTTTTTTTCTCCCCCACCTCCCCCTCAGGACCCAGGTTATTTTTCCTTCCATCTTTGACTTTGATGACAGTCACGCTGTAGCCTCCCTTCGCCCGTACCTCCAGGTCTCTGCTCCTTGTTAGGCGACCCCCCCTTTTGTAGTCCGCCTGACCCGCCTGTGTTGATTACTTTCTCGCCTAATCTATAGCCCCCCGACTGATAGCTGATTCGCAGGACGCAGTTGTGATGTCACTATCCCTAGTTGCCCCTCAAGCCGTCTCTCCTGTATAGCCCACTTTAATTGTGCCCCCTCTTTTTTTGATGAGACGTACCGCCCGCGTCCGCTGCAGACCACCTAGATTCAGTCCCCCATACACTCATTCCCTTACGGTGAAGTTCTTAGCATTTAGCGCCGGGGCCCTTCGGGTAAGACCTCCTTGTGCATGCTACTTTCTCGTCAGCTTTTTGCACCCGCAGTTGAAGCGTCAATTCCCCCCTCATCTACATGATTCTGGTTCTCTCTCCCCCCTGGCCGCGTCAGTTCTCTCGAGTCCTGGCCGCCCCGCTCTGTCCCTCTGGAAACTGGTTTTAAGTGGACTTTTAACTACAACCTCGGCAGGCGACAAGGTCAGCTTTTCCTCCAGTTCGATCAACTTCCTCCGCAACACGCCCTCTTCTCCTTACGAGCTAGTCCCCCCCCCCCCCCCCCAAACCCTGACATATGTACCGCAGCCCCAACACCCTTTTTCACTAGTGCGCCGTTTGCGGCTTTTTTTCCCTCCTAACTCTGAATCCCTTTTATTGCCAGTGCTGACCCTTCTTATGTACTTCCCCTCCCCCCCAGAGACCTCCATGTTCTACCCTCTGACGCGAGTGGTGAAGAGTTACTGTCGACCGTTGATTATTTTTCCCGTTGACATTCTCATCTGACCCGGCCCGCCCTCCCCTTACCCACCCAGCCTTTTCGTAGGAGGTTTTTGTGGTTGTTCTCCGTACTCCCACCCGTTGGGACCAGAGCACGAGCACTTCCTCAGCGCGGCACTCAGCATCCGAACTGCCCTTTTCGCCTTTTAGGATGTTGCTCGTCTCCGCCGAACGCGGCCACTCTACCCCCCCTCCCCCCCCCCCGTTCCACCAAGCTTGATGCGAGTTTCTTTTGTGCCCCTTCAGATTGTCGTTTCCATTCCCCATTTTGACCCCAGAGACGAAGTAAGAAGAGTACCCTTTTTAGACTTTGTTCCTCACTTATAGGTGTATCCCAGCCTCCCATATTTAGACTCTAGCGTTGGGACTTCAGTCTTTTCCCCCTAACGATATTTCCACCGCCTCCTCTCCCAGTATGATTTGTTTTGACCAGGATGGACAATCTATTTTCCTACATTTTCTTCTACTTCCTAGACTCCTTAGGTTTAGCTAGAGGAGCCCTGATTCCCAAGGTGTCCCCTTTCTTGAAGAGTAGTCCCCATTATTTGCCCTTCCCCCTTTTAGTCTACGAGATCACTTTTTTTTTTCGGAGAGTGCACTGTGTCAAAGCTCCCATAACCCTTTTTCTAGTGCGTCGCTTCCCATAGCCTCGATTTCTTATCCCCCCCCCCTTCTGTGCTATTGGACCCCCCCAAATTCTGATTTACGGTTTTTTTTTGCTTATGCAAGACGGTCAAGAAAGACCGTTCCCTCTCCTTTTTCAAACTGGCCCTAGCCTCTTCGCCATGATGCACCACATCCACACTCATGCGTCTTTTCCCTGCGTCTGAGGAACCCCCCAAATTTCGGTCGTTTCTTCGTGAGCAGCAGTCGTTCCACCCACCCATACTGTATGAGAGTCCTTGTCGTCAGGTTTCCTTTGACTGGACCGCCGTAAATGTACCAAATTCATGATACCGCCCTTTTCCCCCCCCCCCCCCCCCCCCCTCCCCTCAGGGCTTTTCCCAGGGCAAGACTCCTCATAGAAGGCCTTCCCGGTTTCGCCTTTTCCTCCTGACGCCTAGTATCTAGTTTTATTGTCCGCTGTCTAGGCACGTGCTTGCATAGTTTTTTTAGTGAAGACCCGAATCTATAGGAGTGTCCCTTTTTCCCTCCCCTTGACCTCTTGGAGGGGACACCGTTTTGCATCGCATTCCTCCCCCGCCTCTCCCCTCTTTTGTTCCCACCGTGGACCTCCTTGCTTCTTTTTCTTGTCATAGCACCCTTCTGTGATGTCAGGATAGCTGCACGGCTCCCTAGATTCTTCCTGTTATCGTCCCTTCTGATGATAGAGGAATCTTTCTTTCTTCCTTTACCCCCCCTCCCCCTCCGATTGACGGATGTTCAATCCAACTGTCCCGCCGCCGTTTGGACCTTGCCCGACCCTTTTGGCCCTCTTGCTTTGAAGTTGAATGTTGTTCGGCCTCTTGTAGATCCCCCCTCCCGTTTCTCCCTGCCGTGTATCCAAAATCGCTCAGCTTTTAACTCATGCAGATTGGTTGATCCACCTTTTGCCGGCTTGAGGGAGTCTTGCTGCCTCCCTTCCCCCTCTCCCACCGATTTTTAAGAATGGAGAGACCGAGCCAAGCAGTTCCCGTCTGGTTTTTTTTCCCCGTTCCGCCCCTCCTTATTAAGTACGTCCGCGCAAGTGCGGGGCCCTGTGCTTTTTTATTCGTCCTAAGTCTATTCTTCTCTGGACCTTCCCGCCGGCGAGATTCAGATTTTTACGTGGGTCGATTCCCCCTCCCTTCCCTTCTTAGCTCCCTGATTTCTAGTACCGAAACTTGATTTTAAAGAATCTCTCTTTTCCTTTTCAATCACCTATCCCTATGAAGACGGTAAGCCTTTTATCTTTTAGACTCCGTCTTTTTGTAAGCGCCTTGAGAACACTTTGTATCTTTCATCTACGTCACCTAGCAAAGGCTGATGGCATCAGGTTTGTCTCCCCCCTCTTGATTCCGTGTAGCCCTCCCTCTCTACTCGAAGCGTGCCCACATTCCTGGTTGTGTGGTGGTGTGACCCCATCGGACCTTGCCCAACTCAGGTCGGCTCCCCCCTGGTTCTGCACACCACGGATAGCAAACTCTCCTCTATCGGCACCTCTGGCATATTTTTTTTTTTTTTTTGCTCGACCCCCTTGAGTACCCCACCTCCCCCTTCCTTCCTCTCGTTGTTCCTCCTTGTTTTTTCGTTTCCCCTAGCACGGTCTGAGTCTTTCGCCCGTTGTTTGCGCAAGTTTGCGGGAAAGGCCCCGGTTTTTTTTCCCTTTGTCTGCCAATCCCACCTCCTTTCGCGCTGCTGTAGTCAACACATCGGGATCTTTGGCGTCGTTTTTGCGCACAGACCCCCCAAGAGTGGGCGGGTACCGCCCACACCTGCCACCCGTGTGTTC
>Ga0179593_1368963_pt1 | contig 13450 bp, 18 predicted proteins | sample CZODoug2_1_08_16_FD_185931 | JGI IMG/M metagenome (GOLD analysis project Ga0179593, IMG submission 185931) | Vadose zone soil fungal communities from Angelo Coast Range Reserve, California, USA - CZODoug2_1_08_16fungal (PacBio error correction) | ecosystem: Environmental > Terrestrial > Soil >... | reverse complement strand
GGATGTGATTATTAGGACCCCCCATCCACCCCGTAACGTTTATGTTTCCCTTCTTTCATCCTCCTTTCAAGTCGGTCCTTGGACATCTCTTGTCTTTTTCTACCAACAAGTGGAGCTTCACTCAATGCCGCGGGACCCCGCTTACTGGGTGGTGTAACGGAATGCTTTTATTACGCCCTTGCTTAACGTCCCGAATTTTTTGGGGGTTTTTTTTCGGTGAAGTTATCCTGTCGGGTCTTTTCAATCCATCCGCGCTAACATCTAGTTTTCCTTTTTCTCTAGAGATAGAGTGCCGCTGTGCTTTGCGCGATACAGCTTCCTCCTCATCGGGAAACCCTATCGCCGTTTTCGTTAATCGTAGGGCGTGCCGCACTTTCTGAGCGAGAATTTGTGAATTTCTGTGCCTTGCCCTTTCGATGGGGAAATTCGACGGGTTTTTACAGTTTTATCTTTTCGATAACCCCCCCCCTTCTCCTTCGTTTCTTTTTTTTTCATAAATCTGTTGCTTTTCTTTAAGAATTTGTACTTACTTTTTTCCGAAACGCGACCACTCCTAGGCAAAAAAGGATCGGCTATCCTCAGCTGAAGGAGTTACAGTCGCACCATGGGAACAACTTCCTCTCAGACTTTTTGGGCCCTCAGTTTCCTTCACGTGCTCGTTGGGCCGCTCCGAGTGCGCGTTATTTTCGAGGACATGTGTCTCAACCCTTTCTTTGGCCTCATCGATTTGACACTTTGCATGGAATGGTGCAAACCTGCGGGGATCCGTAGAGGTCTTTGGTTTTCAGCTCCTCCCTCCTGCTCCTGTTCCCGCTCGGATTCTTTAAGTTTCCCAGTCTCTTCGTTTAATTCTTGATCGTACAGGACCATTTCAAGGCCCCTTTTCCCTCCATAGTGGAGACACTTTTTTTTTGATCCACTCTCCAGCCCCACAGATCACTTGGCTCCTTTTGCCCTTCCTCATTGCCCACCCCTTTCCCCCAAAAGGGCTGGCCTCGTCATTTCAACCTTCAATTGAAGACCCCTCCTCCCCGCGGGTAAAAAATTGGTCTTCCTGTGCCCCATCACTATCTTTTCCGTTCATTAGCGGCCCCCCTTCCCCTTTCGATTTGAGGCGTTATGGTCAGTTAATACTCCCCTCTCCTAATTTTGAGCCAGGACGACCGTGTTGTTGCGGCCTGGTTCTTTGATCCCCCCACAACACACCACCCCCCCCCCACAAACACACGCCCAACACCACCCCACAAAAAACCCAACAAAACCAAAACCCAACCAAACTACCAACAAACCCACCCCACACAACCCAACCCCCACACCCCCCCCCTTGGGGGGGTGACCCACCCACAAAAAAACCCCTCACTCACCCCCCCCCCCCCCCCCCCCCCCAACACCCCCCCCCCCCCCCCACCCAACCCCCCCCCCCACCCCAACCAACACCCACCCCCCCCCACCCCCCCCCCACCAAAATTACCCCCCCCCCCCCCCCCCCCCCCACCCCCCCCCCCCCCCCCCCCCCCCACACAAACCAAACCCCCAAACCAACCCACCCCCCCCCCCACCCCCCCCCCCCCCCCCCCCACCCACCCCCCCCACCCCCCCCCCCCCCCCCCCCCCCCCCCCCCCCCCCCCCCCCCCCCCCACCCCACCAACCCCCCCCCCCCCCCCCCCCTCCCCCCCCCCCCCCTGTATGAACAACCCTGTCTTTTCTTCCCGAATCACGAGTTCTCTTCTGGGGGGAAGCCCCACCTTCCTGTGGATTTTTAAAAAATGCGACGGCTCTCCGACATCCCCCTTTATTCTCCCCCCCCTCGTTGTTATTTGTGTTTGCTATAGATCATGTTTCTGCTTCGATTACTGCATTCCCCTTCCCCTTCCTCAACTAGGGTGATCCCACCTCAGTATACTTTTCAAACTCTTCTTGCGGTTGTAACACATGATGATCTACCCTCACACGTATTCCCCCCCAACCCCTTTACACCGTTCGTATAACGTCGGAAACCGTCCCTCGCCATCCCTCTTGGACACTAATTCAAGATAGGTTCACTTCAATATGTTAGCCAAAGGTCTCCTGGCTGTGTTGCACCAGGACAGGGTGGATGACGTTTATCGTTCCCCTACCTCTTCCTTTTCCGGCCTGGTTGTACGGTAGGGACCCTTTCTTTACCTTTTAAAGGCGGGTTTGCGATCGGTGGGCGGATTGTCCCCCAGCATCAGACAAATTCTGACACTTGTCGCAGGCTCTTTTCTTGTCTATGTTACTTCCCTATCCAGTCCCCCAAATTCCAAATGCATCCCTTAGGAACCTGTCGCGCTTCGGTTTCCGACCCACCAGCGCGATTTCTAAGCAAAAAAAAAGCTCCATCTCGACTAACCGTCATTTCCTTGTTTGACTCCTTGATCCTACCACAGTTTTTGCCCTATTCTTCAGTAAATGTCAGAGCTTGCGGTTGCTCCACCTGGTACCATGCACTCGCAAATCGGATTCCCCCTTTTCTGAACGATCCAGCGTGGAATTTTTTCTCTTTCAAATTCTGCTTCGATCTGGCCCTTGCGTCCCTCCGAGATTGCGGCTGAACCCTGTTCAGTTTCCATTTTTTTTTTTTTGGATATGACTTTCGGATGGTTCGTTCCCCGGTTTGGACCCCTTCCTTCTCAATGAATGCGTGACCTTTTTCTTCAAACGCGAACGTGTGACATTCCCTGCCTCCGTCGCTCCTCCGCATTATTCACACTCTTTGTTGCCCCTCCTTTTTGCTAATTATAGAAGGGGGCCCCTCCTTTTGTGCGTCCGCCCTTATTAATGCGCTTCACTTCTCCCTTTTCTTTTTACTCCTTGACGTCTTCGCCCCCGATCTATTTTCTGTGCAGCCAAGCACCGTCGAGTATTCGGCTCTCCGAGCAGTTGATCCCTGTTAACGACTCCTTTGGCCCCCCATTTCCCCCACATCGTCGGAGCAGCCCGGGGGTAATACCTCATGAACCGGTTTCACCCCCCCGTTTCCGACCGTTTAAAGATTGAGTGCCTTGCCAGTCCCCCCCCCTGTTTTTTAATTTTTTTCCGACTGCTTAAGAGAGTCTGTTCCCCCCCCCCCCCTACAAGGTCTTACCCAAGTCCGCTTTCATTCCCCAACTTCATAGAGGGTCGGTGGATTTTCTTTTTCTTCACCCTCGTCACAATCTCTCTCTTTATCATCTTTTTTTTCTAGTCTTATAAGATTGTACCCACTCCCCAAGCCAGCTATGACTTCTTCCAATGACACGGATGGCATCCTTTAGTTTGCAGGGGGACATCTCGTAATACAAACCCCCGGGATGGAAGAGAATCAATGACGTCGGGAAGATTCGGCACCCTTTGGTTTCCCCTTCGTTTAACTCCCCTTTTTCCCCGATGTTGTTGTGCACTGGGGCCACGGGACTTTCCCTTGAGTTTCCGTCTTTCGAACCCCTATCCGGCGCGCTCCCTGCATGAGTCACCGGGAAATGAAATCGTTTCTTTGCGTTCCCCCCCTTGCGTTCCCATTAACGCTTTCACCCTCCCCGTTGATCCTACAATCGCGCATGCGACGGTTCACCCCGTACTACTTTCGTGTCTCCTGCGAATCACCCGCCTCTGAGTCGGATGTATTGGGAAATTATTTTCCGACTCGCCTTTGTGGATTTGACCTACCCCTCTTTGTGTGTTGTGGTTGCAGAAAGATTTGGCTCCCCAGTTCAGTCTCAGTCAAAAACCCAAAAAGGGGCAAGGGGTAATTCAAACAGGGCGCATCTCCCCTCAGCCCTTGGGCGGTGTACCCACTGCTACTTTTCTAAATCCCGCTGAAAGCCTTTTACGCTAAGTCCCCCTTTTCCTCGAATTCGGTCCCGGAAAGCATGTCTCCCTCCCATTTGAATAGTTAAGAACGTCTGTGACGTGGCGCCGATCTAGCACCTTTCTGTGTCCTCTTACCCTCTCAGCCTCTCAATTCCTAACTCCCCTCGAAAACTGGCGCATGGATTCTAACCAGTCGATCGCACCCCGATGGGAGCTTCGCGGGCTTCTTTCTTCCCGAAGAGATCTTTCTACGAACCTCCCCCGCGCTAAAGTTGTCCTTTTCCCATTTGTCTGGACTCTTAGGCTCAACTATAATTCCGCTCCTGTTTTAAAATGTGGCGCTGTGTCATTTTTGAAACGATCAAGCTTCCCTGGTCCCCCAGAATACTGTTTTGCACCTCCCCCCTCTCCAAAAATTCCTAGCACACTCCCCTGCCTTCCCTTGCAAATTAAGGGGTACTGGGGAACGGAACCCTGAATCCCCCTCCCCTGTATCCTGCCCACCCCTCCCTTTGTTTTTTAAACATTTTCTCAGAGAGTTTCACCGAGGTATGTACAGAGAGCTTATTCGTTCTATGATGTCGGTTTCCTTAAACCCGCGACCAATTTTTGAAGGACTACTTTTTCTCTAGGAATCAACTGTGTTGGGCCACAACCGTTTTCCTGAACGAGGAACGGACTCCCCAACTATTACTGGGAGCACCTTTCTGTTCGGACGTCCCCTCCCCTTTCCGCTTTTTTTCTTCAGCCAAGACAAGCTTGCCTCTAGATATATATTGTTCCCTCGTTTTTTTCTGATGAGAGTCCCTGGAGGTCGATTCGCCCTTTTTCCACATTCTTAATTTTTTCCCTCCCCATAGTCCAATATTAACCTTGCAGTAGTTCCACCTCGTCAAGGGAATTTTCACCCCCCGTTTCAGGTAGCCCCCTTTTGTTCTGCTGCGTTTTATCCTTGTCCCAAAGGACATATAAGATACATCTATTGGGACTCTACCCCCCTTACTGGATGAGACTGGACTATGCTTCCCTGTTCCACTTTTCCGTCCGGGCCATGTGGACCCCCTACCGTTTTCGTTCTTCATATCTTTTACATCTCTCCTTAAGGCTTTTTTTTGGAATTAGTCTGTTGTGTATATGTTACCTTCCACCCTTTGCGTCCCTTGCTCGGTGGGCGTTTTTTCTTTACTTCCTTCCCTCCACATCGCGGATATTGCCCCTTCTAGTCCTGCCCTTAAGAACAACCCCATTCAACTTCTCGGAATGAAAACTTGCTCTTTTGGGTCTTAATCTGACCTGGAGTCTTCCCCCCCCCTTAAGAGAACGTCCCCATTTGGCAGTTCCCATTCAAGTTTTTCTGCGTGACCTCCCCCTCTTGCTTTAGATCGACCGAGCGTCCCTTGGTTCGCCCCCGGCAACGCACACGGGCGCTCCCCAGAAGGAGGAACGTCTTCCATCTTTCTCATGCTTTCCCACATGTCACCCTGGCCCCCGCTATCCTTCAATGTGAGTTTTTCTCTCGGCTTTCCCCAGTGGAGCGTACCCATGGGAGTTGTCTCCTCTATGGCAGACACGCCTTTTCTGGTTTTTCTCTGTCGTCGGGAGATGTACTTTTTTGTTCTCTGTTCTTACTTCTGGAGGTACAGCTTTTTTCCAACCCAGACACGACCAAGGCAGAGTCTTTCGTCTCCTCCCCTCCGGTTCGATCTCTCATCTTAGAAATTATACATCACCCCCCTTTCCGATCGAGGTCTCTCCCCGATTCCCCGTCGGTCAGGACCCACCCGACAGTGAGTGCGGCTGCGATCGTAGATAGTCACGACCTCTCGTTTGCCTCCTTTCTTTCCTTAGGAGGTATCTGCGCGCATCTTGTCTTCCCCGACGCGTCATCTTCGGTATCGGATAGATTGCCTCTCCGGAGAGGGGATTTCTGAGCCCCGGGTTTAAAACAATTTCCCGCCTTCCCCCCCCCCAATTCGAACGATTTTAACCGTAACACCCCTTCTCCCCTTTCCCAAACCGTTTTGTCAGATTGCTTGTTCCCTCCTTTCCTTTGGAATACGATTTAAATAGCTGTCCATGCTCACTAAAATGTTGCGGTAATTCCATCCGTCTGTTCAATCCCCTAGTGTGTGTGGGATCCTTTGAATTCCCAGACCCATCCCTCTTTTTTCCTACCGTTGTGGTGTTTCTTCTGGTCATTTTTGAGCAAATTCCCACAAGCCGTAACTCAGTCGCTTCTTCTTCTTCCTTTTATTCATGATATAATGTGCCTACTCGTGTCATTGACCTCTTTTTCTCTTCGCAAACCAAGGTGATTTCGCTGCAGCTCGTGAATTCCCTCGTTTTTGTGTTTCGCGTTTATACCGACCGTTTTTACACAGGATCCTAGATGGGTTGGCGTGCCCCCATTTTGTCCAATTAAGTTCCGGTTTCCTTCCCCTTCCGAGAACTCTGACCGTGACTTATTAATTTTTCTGTTCCGCTTCCAGAACCCTTTCTACCATTACTTTCCTTAAAAAAAGACCCGCGGACTTCCCCCCCTCCTCGATATTGCGTCCGCCGTCCGTGTCTCCTGCCGCTTCACGCCTCGCTTTGCTCCTTTGGACCCCAGGTCTACTCAGGCGCTCCTCACCTCCTTGTAGATGGCTTCCAAGACTCTTGTCTTTGGTCTTTCGGAGTTGGCGTAGAACGCTTGTCGTTCCCCTGTTTCTCAGACCCAGGGCGCCCCCTCCGGCTCATTCACGCAGCCCTGTCCGGCGGTGTTCCACGTTTGATAAATCTTTTTTTCTAGACGGTTACTCGAGCCAAATCGCCTATAACATGCATATCTTCCTTCTGAAATGTTTCTGCATGTGGAACAGTCCTTCCCCCCTTTTCCTCGTTTTACCCGTCCGTGTTTTCATTTGCGCGGATTTTTTCCCGCCAAAAACGATCGCGACCATTGAAGGCCTCCGAATAAGAATGCTCAGCGCCCATTCCCCACCCGATCTCACCTGCTTCGAGGTCGAGGTTCTTTTTCTTTAATCGGACTTTTTGAGCCTCGTGCTTTCCGCAGCCATCGACATTCTCCTAGCAAGTTTTAAGTACTTCCTGTCAGTTATTCCCTGTTTCTTAGCCTGGCAATCACCGCATTCTTTAAGGCTACAATCGTTCTCCCCCTTTTTCTCTTCAAGTCTAAGCCGCCCAACCTTCCTTGACACCAAAGAAGAAGGGTCGCTCAGATTCCGGATTGCCCCACTATTTCCCCACCGCTTCCCCTCCTTTCTTTGCCAGACCATCGTAAGCCCTTCTTCTTTCCCCAATGCACCTGGCAGTCTGCTCCCCCCTAAACCTAAAGCAGTCCTCCCAGGGAGCTAGAAATGAATAGGTATTCGATCCCTCGATTTTTTCTGATTGATGCCCACTTAAATTCCCCACGTTTTCCAGGACGAAGTCTTTTGGTCCCTGTTGATCTTTCTTCCAACTTTTTCCCCCAAAAAAATGCGACCGTTTTGCCTACTGAATATTACTTCTTGTTCGACACCTTCACTTGTCTGATGTAACCTGGACTGACTTTCCCCCTCCCGAAAGCCACTGATGTTAATCTATTCTTTTTTTTCCTACTAATAAGGGTTGTTGGGCGTTCCCTCTCAGTGCATGGGCCCGGTGTTCTTTCCCTCTTCGTAGACCATATTCAGTCCACCTTTTTTTTCCTACGAAACGTGTCAGTACGTTAATCCTTTCCGGGAAGTTTTTTTAAACGCCCCCCCGTCCGTTCCCACACACGGCATGTCTCAACCCCGAAGCTGTTAACGTTAACCCTTCTATTCCGTACCATTTTTAACGATCACTTTTCCGTGCATTAATGACATATTTGTTTGGCCCTTCCTGTCGAGTGGACGCCTTCTTGTCCTTTTCTTCCTTTTCCTGATTCCCCCCTTGTGCTCCTCTTATGTGTTTTTGAAGCGGTTTGCACCATCCCTTCCCTCATTCTTCTTTTGAAACTTAAGGCGTTGCCCCCCCCCTGATCGTTTGTTCTTTGGAATATTTAAATATCAACTTACCCCTTCTAGTCATTCTTGACGACCCCTTGCCCGACCCCCAATTAATTCCTCCCCCTTCTTCCTTTCTTGTCCCCCTTTTCGCGATCGAGGGATTCTTAACAACCAGCGCTCTGCTTCAAGGCACCAACGCTTCCCTCCCCTCCATTTAGCTGCTGCCATTTTCCCTCTCCTTGAGAATTTTTTTTGTGCCTCTGAGGCCCTTCCCTTTCGCGCGAGCGGGCTGTTGCGCCCTCTCGGTCCCTCGTTACATCTTCGCCTGACTTCTGTTCCCGATCTGGGTGGGGTCTCTTCCTCGCGTAAATGCTATTACCTGACACCCCGCCATGCTGCTCCCACCCGAGGTCCTTTAGTCCCTGTACCTCACGGCTGTCAGTCTTCTTCTCCCCTGCGTGTTAAAAAACGCCAGGATTCAGGTTCCTTCTTGGTTTCGCTTTTTTCCTGCTGACTAAATCGGCTTCTCCATGAGAGGCTCCACCCCCCCCCTTAAAGTTACCCCTCACTTCTTTTCATTCGCATCTACACGGTTCCTAGGAAAGTCCTACCCCCTTATTCCCCCCAATACTGTCGCTCTCGTTTTGCTCCCGATTCTCTTCCCCAGGTCAACACGAATTCTCGGGCATTCCCTGGTTGTAAGCCACTTTTTCTCGATTTCTTAAGAATGAAGTCGTAAAGCGGCGTATCCTCCCTCCAGCATGCAAGCAATTCCATGCTTCATAATTTCTTTTTCGCTTTAGATTGCCTTTTTCAATCGGGAAAGTCCACCCTTCTCCCCCTCCCCGCATTTGCCCCACCAATCGAAGGAGCTTTTTTGAAAGCCGGTCCCGTCTATAATTAACGCCGACAGGCCACTTCCCTTTTCCTATTCTCTAGTTATTAAAATTTGTCCCTCAGAGATTCCCTCCTTATTTTAAAATTTTTCCCATTAGTTCCCTTCCAGCCTCCTATTCCGGTCAATAAAATAGCTTTTTGGCTTGGGATTTTCCGGGACCATTTCATCCCCATCTTCTCCTCTTGTTCTCTTCAGTCTTTCTTAGGTTTCCCCTCCCAAGCCGCTTTCTCTTTCACCCATAACTCCCTTTCGTTTTCGCCTCACTTTCGACCTTCTTATTGGGTAAGGGCTCTTTCATCTTAGTCCCCCCCCAATTACACCCCAGCTAAGGCGCCCCCCCCCCCCTCGATGGAAACTTTTTTTTAAAGTTTGGCTAGTTTTGTACCCGTGTCAGTCTCCCCTCCCCCCTGCTTTTAAGCCTTTGTGCACCATCCCCCCCCCCCTTGCCCTCTTTGTGACCTGCCTTCAATCGTTTTTTTGCTTTTTCACCCCCTCTGCCTTCTCCTAACCTCTAGAACCCCTGGAAATCACTCGAAGTTGGCCGGTGATGGGGGCGCTTTCTTACCTCTCGTAACTCAGGCTTTAAGTCAAAACCCCCGAGAGAGTGCCTGCCCTCCTCTACGGAGAAGGGCTTGCCGAATCTTCGGTTGCCTGACCCCCACGTTCCTTCTGACCCCATCTGTTCCCTGCTTGGTACCCTTCGTTTCACGCATGAATTGACTTAGGAAGAGAGACTGGCTATTCCACCTTCGAGTCGGGTCCTCCATTCATTAGTGGTAAGTCTCTCTCCCCCTTTTTCCCCCCAACTTGTCCTGCGAAATCTCCCCCACCCTTACTTTCCTTTGGTACTTACTGAAGGCTAACCCAAGCCTGTAACCTCCCTGTGCAATTTGATCCGCGAGGTGGTACCAGCCCTCCTAAAGTCCGAGACTTTCCTTCCCCTCGGGTCTCTTTGGCAGAATGCCCCTCTATTGTGCTCACTTTATGTTCGACCCCCCCCCCACCGCGCTCCCCTCACCTTTCCCCCAGAATAGAGCACGTCCTTTTCCTGACGAAGTCCCAGGCATCGACTTTCCCTTGAGTACTGTTCCCGAATTTGGGGGAGTGTTAATTGACTGCGCTGTCCCGTGAGGCCTGGGTTCCCTAATCAATGCACACGTCTTCATTCCTAAGCAAGTTCTCCTTTTTCGTTCCGTGCGTTTCAAAGTAACTAGAAAAGGCAACTCCCCGTCTCCCAGTGTTCGCCCCTTGTCTCTGCTCCTCCCTAATCACTGCAGGGCCCCCCAGAATTAAGGTTACTTGCCTAAGGTCTTCTCCCCACCCTCAGAAGTTCCCACACCTGCGGCTTCCCCATTAGTGTCAGGGGGACGCTGAATCTGAAGGAACTCTTCCTACTTTTTCTGTCAAAACACACCTTCCGTTTTCCCACATTTTAAAGTCTCTTCCTACATCGTTTTCCTCGCGCCGAATTTTAGAGTAAAAATAGGGATGGTTTTCTTGTTCTACCAGAACGCTCCCCCAATTCCCGGCTTCTCTTGTTTTCTCCGTTTGGGAACTTTTTTTCAATGAAATGTCTTCTCCAGTCGGTTGTAACGTACCCCTGAAACTTCTGTCTGGTTTTCTAATACTGTTTTCGGAGGCACCACTACTTCTTTGACCCCCTGGCGAATCGAATTCCATCCACGTGACACCTAATCTTACTCTCTATTCCTCCTTCTTCTTTGACGACTTCGATTAAATGCTCATGCTTCCGTTTTCGCTTTTAGACAGAGTCTATTAATGCTACCAACCCCCATTCAGTGCCTCGGTCCTTCCCGGTTTAGGCAACCTACCTTTCAGTTTTTACAACAAGTTTCGATCCTTCCCATGCCGTCAAACCAACGTAATCCTTCTCCCCACCACCCCCCTGACTCGTTCCCGTGGTCCCCCCCCCTCTCCCCAGCCATGGGCTCCTCTCCTCTCTTTTTACCTCTGTATGTTCCAATCTGTTTTCTTTTTTGACCCGGAAGGAAAAGTGCATTTGACACCTCATTTCTTTCCTTTATTAAATTTTTCCCACTGACGCCCCCAATTTCCAAGGTCTGGGAACCTGTCGTTTTCCGGATCCTTTTTGAGGGTGAAACCCCTTAAATGCTGTTGGAATGATCTGGGGAGCTGGAATCTTTTTCCCTTCATACCCTCCCCTATTTTCGTTCTCGTTTCTATTGAAAACCCAAGCCCATACTCACCTGAAACTTCTCCTGTCTGGGAAAATTGCGCGCATTTCGAGGGGATTTTTTTAATCGACCATCTCGATTAGTTCAGTCCACCAATTCGCCCTCCCCCCCGTCCGCGTTAAGATAGACTTTCTCAGACCCCCCTCCCCCATTTCTCCGGGGGGACCCCCCTAGATGATGGCCAATTTCTCGCGAGTTTTTGCCCCGTACGGTCCTCCCCCCCCGCTCCATCTTGCGCCCAATTCACCCTATTCCCCGGCGGCCCCTCATTCGTTTTGGAAATGTGAGGTCCTCTCAGCCTTTCCCCGAACCTCATATGCACGTTCGCCTTCGAATTTCTTCCTCTTAGTCCCAGGGCTTGCTGAGCCTTCTCCTTCCCTGGCCCCCAAAAAGAAGTCCCATTGCTCTTTTTTCTCTTATGGTCTCCTTTGTGTCCTCTGAGTTTTGACGGCCGGCTGAGATTCTTGCCCCCAAAACGAACGAAAGGCAGTTCTTTATTTTCACCTCTCACTGCTTCGCCTCCGATTTCAACCCTTTCTTCCACCTTTCAACATTTCGACTCCTATGTGAATTCTTTTATTCCCCGAACTGAGTGAGGAGTCTCCCCATCGGACTGTCGTGATCTCTCGCGCTTTTCCTTCCCTCTCGTCTTTTTACGCCCGTCCTCGCCGGTCATCCTGAAGCAAATGAACGATCGCCGTCTCTTTTTTCCCTCTCTTCTGAGGCGCGGGTATTTTCCTAAGGGTTCATTTGCCCGTTCCCCTTTACATTACTTTCCTTCCCCTTCCAACCGAAGCTTCCACCCATCGAAGGCGCCTTTTACTCCTTTCCCCGATCCCCGGTCCACCGTGCCTACTCCCTTTTTCCCCCGCGGCTTCCCACCCTTTTTTTCTTTGCCGCATCCTTCGGTCCCTTCTCGCACCTGTCTTGACATTCGGCTTCTTCAAGCCTTCTGAATCTGGGTCAATCTTTATTGGTCGGCTGGGGATTTTGTTTGTCGACCCCTTTTCTCCCCCCTTTTTTTCCCCACTCCTCCGTGTCTTTTAGAGTATGGTTTTTCCTACTTCCTTCCCCGTGCACCATCCTGAAGATGAAGTTTGAACCCCTCTCCCCCTTTCTTTCCTGTCTGGGAGACAGTAGTTGCGTCAGGGGAGCCTCTTTTGAAACCTCCGCCAAACCCCAAGGCTGGGACGTTTCTCCATGGATTTCTTTCTGAGAACGTTTTTCTTTTATCACTTCTTTTTGCCCAGCCTCCCCCCTTCGGTTGGTTGTCACTATCCCGGTGCAAATTGCATTCCCTGAAATGTACTCTCCTTTTTCTTTCCATACCCCTTGACCGTACTTGCGAGACGGATATACGCTCTCTTTTTTGCTCTTTTTTGAGACCGCCGTCATTACGAAGAAATTTAACTCCCCCTGCGACCTCTGATCGCCCCCGCGGGATCCTTCTTGCCGCACGGTTCTCTGCCCTTCCTCTCTGATCCCCTGATACGTATCTTTTCCATCTACTCTGTGTGGATCACGGTTTAGAAGCTGCTCAGTTTCTCTTTCTAAAAAGGAACTGGTCGTCGTTGCCTCCCATCCCTGATTTCCTCGCTTCTTATCAGACAAAGCAGGACGTCAAACGGTTCCTGCCACCCCCCTTCCAACCAGAGCCAAACCTTTTACTCCGGTTGGGGCTGTTCACTGGATCGCTGAAGCTATTTTGACAGTCTCCCCTGGTTTCTTTTCAAATCTTCCCTCGACCCCCTGGAGCTTTCCCTTCTTTTGAAACCTTGAAATCGCGTCCTCTTTCCCCCGAGGTTGGGGAGACTGTGCTCCGAGTTCTCTTTTTTTCCTCTTCCCTTTCTTTGTCGCACGCTCTGCGAACCTCCTTCACTATAGAAGGTAACAGTCTTGTGATTTCATTCCGTTCCTCCCCGATGTTTCCTTCGCGGTTTAGCCTGTAGAGGAGCTTTTTGTTCCTGAGAGCCAGCGCGCGTCTTGATTAACTCCTCCCATATCCCCCTACTTAGTTTCCCCTCTAGTAGTTTATTTTTTGTTCTCTTCCTCAGCCCCTCTACCCGCAGCGCAATTGTGGCGAAAAATTGTCGTTTCAACCCAGCGCCCCTGATCCACGGTCCCAATTCCACCGCCTCCTCTGTAACCGCCTCCTTTTCATTGCACACCATACGCGCTTTCCCCAAAAAGGCGGCATGCAACTGACCCTTGTCATTGACGACCCTCTCTCCCTTCACATCAAGTGGTGTCACCCCCTTTTTGCCCTTTTTGTCGCACCCATGCCTCTTTCCCGGTGCGCGCCCCCGTGTAACCTGTCTAGTTCAGAGAGTGGATGGGTTGATGCTGTTTCTTTTAACCCCTCCCCCCTCGTGTTTCTTCTATCGTTTTGACGAAGGAGTGTTGTGCCTTTCATGGGTTCGCTCAACTTGCCAAATCCTTTTTATCGCTGCCCAGTATTAGTCTTTCAAGGGGAGCGCGTCCTGGGTGCGTTCTTATTACATAACTAATTCGACTACGGTCTCCCCCCCCGCCCCCCCATCTTAAGTATCTT
>Ga0179593_1611443_pt1 | contig 13451 bp, 13 predicted proteins | sample CZODoug2_1_08_16_FD_185931 | JGI IMG/M metagenome (GOLD analysis project Ga0179593, IMG submission 185931) | Vadose zone soil fungal communities from Angelo Coast Range Reserve, California, USA - CZODoug2_1_08_16fungal (PacBio error correction) | ecosystem: Environmental > Terrestrial > Soil >... | reverse complement strand
TCCAAATTTCTTTTTCTCTTGTAAAAACTTTTGCGATGTGAACTGGACCTACCTTCCCCCCACTCGATTTTCCAGTTTTTTTTCCTGGAACCCTGGGCCATAACCTCCTTTCCTCTCTTTCCGCTGGTTGTTGTCGTCATGCATTTCTTTTTTTCCCCTCCGCTCCCTCATATAGGAATTTTTTTTTTTTGTGATTACGGCCATCTTTTTCATCCCCCGACAGACTTCACCCTGACTTCCCCTGGTCCGTTTTTTTACGCTGGTTTCTATTCGTCCTTTTGATTCGCTTCCCTCTTCGATTTTTTTTGGTAGCGTTTCTTCCAGCCAATTCCTCTCATAGACCGTTTCGAACCCCTTCTTTCCCCCCCCCGTTTCATCCCTTTCCATCGTGCCCTTCGCAGGAGGCCCCTTTTTTTTTTACGCCGTCCAATAAAGACCATTATAACCCTTACGACCTAAGAGAGGTCCAGGGTGACCGCCCCCCTTAGAACGGCTCACGCCATGAGGACCAGTTTTCAAGCCCGATGAAACAGTGCCCAACCCGCTAGACCGTATGTCCTCACTCTCTCACTTTTCTTTCTTTCTGTCTCTCAGAATTTTAAGGGAATACTAGGCGTGCACAGTTAGCAATCCACATTTTGCTATTTGGTAATGCCCGTCTGAAGTTTTTATGGGAGAGATTTGTGGTCCTTTTTTCTTTCTGGGGTATTCCTCTTTTCTAGTATTAGTTTTTTTTGACCCGTCTACTGTAACTTCTCTCACCACTTCCCTATAGAAAGTTTCTTTAATACCTTCCTTTTCTCCTTAACACATCTCCATTTCAATGTAAAACATATTGCATACTTTGTTCCTGAAGTCCCCCTTAAAAGCCGAGTTTTGCGCACCTACGATCTTTTTCACTACGCGGCTTTATCTTTTTTTTTTTTGGTGTCCGCGCCTCTCCGCCCCTATTTTCTGGATTTTTGGCAGAGTCCACCTGTCCATCAACTCCTTCACTTCTCCTCTATGGTTTTTGTCTTATCGGCTTCTTACATTTTTCCCCTTCCGTCTTTTTTCATTTTACAGTTTTTTCATGGGGTGTGCCGTCTCGGAGAGTAGGTTTCCCCTCCTCGGGGGTAAATGTGTTGCACCTCGGCCAACACCTTTTTCTCGAGTAGCTTTTCCTCTCCTCCTGTGATCAGTTGGGGTGGCTTTTTTTCTCTTTAGGGGGCGTTTTCACCTTACCTTTTCTTTTTTCGCCCGTCCTCCCCACTAACCGCCCCCTGCTTCTTAAGTAGCTCCGTCTCCCCCCAACTCCTTTCCTCTTTGTTTTCCTGCGGCCTTTCCTCTCCCCCTGACCGTCCCAACAACACCCCGCTCCGAAACCACCCCCCCCCCTTTTAAACTTCCCACACTCCTTTTTCTGTTTCCTTTTACTTAACCAAAAAGATGCCCATTTTTTTTTTTCAGTTCTCGCATTTGTTTTTGTTCCTGCCTACCGCCCGCGTTTCCCCTTTCCCCATACCGTTTTTTTTCATCACTGGCCTCCCCCTTGGCCGGTTTCTCTTGACGTCCTGCTGCAGAGTGCCGTATTCTCCTTAGCAACCAGTTTTCTTTTGTTTGTTGGGTAGGTTCGGTAGCGTCCTCCCCTGAAGAGATTCCACCCTCAAGGATTGAATTCGACCCTCCACAACGGTTAGAATCATCCCCCCAGGAGCAAAAATGAATTCCTCCTCAAATACCGCATGTTCTCGCTGAAGAGATTTTTGTTATTTGGCGCCCAGCTCCCGGTTTCGGTGATTTGGGGGACACTCGGCTCTGCAGCGCTTAAAGGACGTTCCCCTTTTGGAGACTCGAATGTCTTCTCCGTTCCCGCTTCCCGTGTCCCGGACTCGATTCCACGACCTTTCCTTCCTTCCCCCTCCTTCCCGCTTTTTTCCCTTACGTTTTTCTTTTGGGCATTTTGAGTACCTGTTCCTCTTCGTTGCCCTAGTTTAATCGTTTTGTCTCCCTTTCAATGAGCCCTTGTTGGCACAGATCACCCACGTTTCCGGCCACGGCTTCCTCCTCATGAAGTTATCGTTTCCCGCAGACGGAAAACCTTTCTCTGGTGTATGTTTCGCGGTCAGACGTTCCGAGTTGGTCTGGCGGTTTCATATGATAGTTTCCCTCTTTTTTGTTTAGTATAGCTCGGCCCCGTTCCTTTCTCCAATGATGCGTCTCTCCGCCCCACAGAGGGACCCCAGTGTTTTTTCGCCCCGTCCTTTCGGTCCCCCGTAGTGACTTCCCGGTTTTTTTTGCGGGACGGGTTCGGGTCGCACGGGGGCGTTAGAATCCCCTCAGCTCCCATTGAATCGTGACACCCCCCGATGAGACGATGACCCGACAGTCTATGAGAATCCCCCCCTGATGCCTCAAAGCAATAAGAGAACCGCGCTGGTCCCACCCCCCCCGAGAACTTCCGTTTTTTTTCCCTTTACTGTTTCCTAAGACGGCCCAAGTTACGTCTTCACGCTTGTTTTGTGGTTCTCTTCCCTTCTTGCCATACGCCCGGATCCGGAGCGCTCCTCGAGGGCCCGTCATCCGCTTGTTCTTTTCCACGTTCCCCCAGGATATTTAGCGGGTCCCTCCCATGTCTAATCCCTTTGGTGTTCCGCGTTGCTCCTTGTTGACTGAAATCCTTTCCTTAAACTCCGCTTTAGTTCTTGAACGTTCTATATGTTGCGGGGACCCCTCCACGTCTCTTTTCTAACACCTCTCATAACTTGTTTGTCGACACTCCCCCCCCCCTTTTTTTTAGGTCACCTCGTAACTCTCCTTCCTGTGATTTCAGGCCCAGTCTTCTAGCAAAGACTTGGTTTTTGGCAAGGGCTGAACCGCTGGGTTCTTTTTTTAACGGTACCATGCTTGTATTCCCCCTTACCTTTTTTACTTTTCCCTTCCTCCACTTCCCCCATTTCTTTTTTGTCGTTGGCTTCTTTGTTTTAGCTTCGTGTGCACGGTTCACTTTTTTCCCTACAGCGGAACTTCCGCCTGACCTTTTTCCACGGTCTTTTTTTCCTCCCTTTTTTTCGCGGCTACTATGTCCACCGCATATCTTCTGAATTTGCGGCGCCTGATCCCCGCCCCCTCCTCCCCCAAAAGAGGGTCCCCCCCATTGATCGTGACTTTTTTTTTTTTTCTGCGCGAAAGGAGATTTTCTTCGATGCCCGGGGGTAGTTGGGAGCCCGAATTTCCTTCTCTCCCTTACCTTCTCTACTTTACATTTCCTTCCCCCAACTGACCCGATCTGCGACGCACTTCCTTACCTGCGTTGTGCGCATTCCCGAATCCGCCTGGCACGGTGTTTTTCCCAACACTTATCCTTTTCCTTAGAGTTTTTTATTGCGGCGCCTTTTTTCCAGGCCCCTGGAAAAACCATCATAAATGTTGAGGCTCTTTCCCTTCTTTCCCAGTAAAGTATTAACCTCTCTTTAGACCTCCCCTCTTTGGCAGTTTTCGCAATAGACATGTGAAGATTTTATAGCTTGCCTCTCCGTCAGTTCACGATTTCAACTGCCCTAATACGGTTTGAGAAGAGGACTTTTCTTTTTCCAACTTCTCATCCTTCGTTTTCAGCCGAGTTAACATGGAGCAATTCTTTCCCGGGCGGTGCCCTGCTTCCCCAACTCCGATTAACGTTAATGTCAAATGTTAATTTTTCCCTCAGTAGCCTTGCCGGTCCTTGCGCCTTTCTGATTTCTTGCCACTTGACGGCCCGGGGAATGACCCTTTTTGTAGTCCTGACTACCCTTTGGAGATCGCGAATTATTTTCTCAGGTACCCCTTTTTTCCGGCGTGACACCTCCGCCCTCAGCTCTGTCACCCCCCATGGTCATATCTTTCCGTATGATGCTTTTCTTCCCCCGAAGTCCTCTGTTTTCACTGAGGCTCTCTGCCCTTCTTCTCCCTCTGAGCCTGTTTTCCCGGATGCCTATATCGGTTCACATTCTGCGTGCCTTCTTTTTCCCATCCAAAATCTAAACGGTTTCCCTATTTTAACCCGGAAATTTCGCCCCTTTTCCTCATCCTCCCTTTTTTTCTGAGATCGCTACGTGCCTTTTCCCTCCGCGTGTCCAAGTTCTTTTCCTGTTTTTTTTTGCCCGGCACTCCGCGCCTAATTGACCCCTTTTTTTTCTCAATGCGTCCCGTTCCGTCCGGCTACGGGTCAGCTTTTTGTACGTTTTTTGCGAACCTAGTCTTTTCCGTGAGAAGACTTTTCGTTAACCCTTCTGACTTTCCGCTATGCCCCTAATTTCACACCCGCGCTCGGGTCTCTCTTCACAGGTAGTGAAGGTTCCCGCCTTAACTCAATAACCCCTTCACTTTCTCAGAGTTCTCCCCCCGTCTCCCATCTCTGTGCAGACTCTTCCCCGTTTCCGAATATAAAAACTGCCTGCCCGTCCTGGCGCCATCGATGATTGACTGTGAACCTATGTTGGTTTTCCCCTTTGGCAAGAGAGCTCCAGGTTTATTTGACGCCTCCTTTCGGTCACTAGGCCTTCGCCATGTTGCACTCTCTCTCCCCTTCCCTTTTTTGAACTTTTTTCAGTTTCCCTTTATACACGTAAAAAAATTCGTCTCCCCCCCCCCTGACTCTTAGCGGACTTGGCACTCTCTACTCTATAGTGTTTTTTTCCTAACTCTAGTTTTAGTCTCTTTCCCCTAACGCGGTATACCTTTTTTTTTCCAGCTACTCCCGTCCACCTCTTGATTATCCTTGCCTTCACCTTGATGAGCCGCAATTTTCCCTGACAGGCCTCTCCAAGTGGCCTTCCTGAGATTTTTTCTCGTCTTCCCATCCTCTGGCTTAGCGCCTTCGGGGTTTTGCAAGGGTGTGGGCGGTCTTTATCATTAATTTTTCTACCTGGTTCCCTTTTTTTTGAACCCCCCTTTCCCAACTCAGAGAGGTCTCGTCTCAGAAGACTCCTTCTTTCTTCCGTGCCTTTTCGAGTTAATGGCCTCCCTCAAATGTGCTTTCCTCCCTACCCCTTTTCTGCGGCTATCCCGGATGAAGCTCACACCCCCCTGCGGATCTGGCGGTTTCGCGGCCTTTCGTTTACCAAAACCCCCTGGGACCCCACCCCCCCCCCGACGACCCCACCCCCCGCCCAACCTCACACTCTGGGCCCTCCCAACTTTTTTTTGACCGATTAAAAGATTGGAATGTTTTTCTGCCCTGTTCCCGGTAAGGTACCCCTTTTTTTCCCAAGTTTGCCCCACAGTTTTAGTTCTTGTGGCTCTACGTCATTTACTCCCAAACTTTTTTAGGGACTCCCGTTCCAATGCAGAGGGGGAGGAGCTCCCCCCCCAAAAGCGATGTGTGTTCATCCGGGACTTAGTAGGGTGTTGGGAGTCTTGACTCTCCAACGACTTTAAAGTTTCGGATTGTGATTGGCAGCCCCAACCGCCGGCGTTCATAAATACCTGCGACCGTTGAACCCCCTAGCTAGAAGCACTTCGGAGACTAAGTGGATAGATGCGCTTTTTTTCTGCCCCCCGGATTCGTTTCGGCGCTCATATACGTGTCCTTTCGTTGATCGCCGAAGTCACCCCACTCGGTCAGGACTCCTTAGTTGACAGTGATCCCTTACCCCTAGATAAACTGACTGCTTGACCTTTCTCCTGCCGGGGTGCTTGAGACACGGGGTTGCTCAGCCTGCCCAGCGGCCCATCTTTTACTGTCCTCTCACTGTTGGCGGATGTCTAAACCTCACAAGTGCTGACGCTTTCCATAGAGACATGAACCAAAGCCCGTTGCTCCTCCACGGACCGCCGCCCCATGTGTCGCGTTTACGGCCCCCCGGACGGTTGGGACTTGCGAACTTTTTCCTTCCCTCTCCTTTTTTTTTTTGAGCGATTGACTCGCCGCCTCTGCGCTTTTTCTCCTGACCTTTTTCCACGTGCTCTCCTTTTTCCTCTGGAGGACGCCAGCTTTCCTTGTAGTTTTCGCGGAAGGCCGGGTCTTTTTGTGATCGCCCCCCCTGACCGAAGCGGGATTAAAGATGTCTTTGCCACGCTTTTTTCTCAGTTGGTGTCGCAAGCCCCTCTGCCGCGCTCAAGTTCCCCCCCCCCCCTTTCTGCCCCAGTGCAGTAGTGAACTGTTTCCCCCTCTGGTCTTCTGGTTGCCGTTGGTCGTCGTTGCACGAGCTGGCTCCGGCCGGCTCGACTTTGCCCTATTTTTTTTACTGTCCAGCACCCAGAGTCGCTGGTAACGCACACCGTATGCTTCAAGAAGCGGCGAGTCGTGGTTTTTTTTTCATTTTTGGTATTGGGTAGCGACGCCTGTCTTTGATGATTCCACCCTTTGAGTTTTTCGGTTATCGATTTTCCTCGGAAACACGAACCTTGTTTTTTTTTTTTTTTTTTTTTTTTTTGTTTTTTTGTGGTCGACACACGTGGTGGGCCCCCGCATCAACCCGCCCCTTTTCCTCCCGGTCCCGTCCCCACTGCTACGTCCGGTGGTAGTCCTTCGTTCCGTTCCTTCAACCTTTTTCGTGGTTTTTGTGCACGTCTTTTGGTAGGCACTGACCGCGCCCCCCTGCAACTGCCTTTTTTTTCTCTCCCTCATTTTGTTGAGGTTTTTTGTTTTTTTTTCCTTTTGTCTGGTTGTGCCGGTTCATGTGGTACTTAAAAGATTCATATCACCCGCCACGATTCCAGATCCTGGACTTCTATTTCCTGACAGATCGTTTCTTTCTGATCATCGATAGGGAACCATCTACGTGCTCCCCCAAGATTCCAATTAGCTATTTATTTTTTGTTTTGGAGACACAGTTATATGAAGTTGTGATGGGTTGCCCCCTATCAAGTTGCTCAGACACCCGTCCCTGCCCCCCCACCTCCCCCCCCCCAACAACTCCTTCTCGTACCGCTCGCGGCGGTCACCCTCCTGACAAGTGCCTTTTCCCCACTATCCGATGGCCGCGCTAGTTGGGCGTAGGTTGCCCCTTCCACCTCACGAACTTCCCCAGCTCGGCGCCGAACCTCACCTCTTCCCCCCCCCGACGCCCTCCTGCAACTCGATAGAGTACATGTCCTCGTTTGGCTTATTTGGCTCGCTTTGACCGGTTAAGAGTCCTCTTACCTACTTTGTCGAAGTGAGACGGATTTCCTGTCCATTGACCTTGAGTCCTTTGCATGGCGAAGGCTCTTACGGGAGAGCATCCCCCCCGATGAAGGTTTTTTCGCGCTGGACCACGTAAACTGATCTTTTTCCCCCAGCCGTACGACCCGTGCCTGTTATCTTTTTTTCGGGAGGGATGCTTTTGGGGACACGTCGCGAATTTTCGGTTCAATTCCTACAGTTTTTCTTTTTAGTATCCAAACTAGTGAATTGGATTGACCCCGGTGATTATTTCCCTTTTAGTAAAAAGTTGCGACTCTCTCCCCTAATTTTCAAGGAGTGATGGTTTGACCCTATTTGTAATTACCCTATCGATTATCGGATTTTGAAAGGGCGCCCATCCCCCGAGGGACCTTTTAGTCATAGCAGCTCGAAGAGGTTTCCATTAAACTTGAAGACTTTGAAGAAGTTTTTCGTGTAAATGGTCTCTTTTTTTTCATTTTTTTAATCCCTCCCCCCCATTCAAAGTTACGTCTAGGTAGGGAACCCTGGACCCTTATAGCTCTTAATACAACCGTTTTGTGTAGCTCTCTTTCTTCCCCTCAGGTACTGCATCCGCTCTAGTTCCACCAGTTGATTCTGCTATCCGACCCACTATAAATAATGTTTAACCCCCCTCAACCAATGGATCCCGGCTATACTCTGAGCAAGTTCCGTCAGGTCTGCTCGCTTTCAGTAGTCCCTTACGCCTTTCCTTGCAGAGGAGACCGAATGCCAATTTCCCTTAACCCCCCCCTATCCCCGATTTTTACTCGAGGGTAAGTACGGTAGGAGAACTGGTCCTTCTAACCAAGTATAAGACCTTCAGCGTTTTTGAGCAACGACCGCGGGCAAGCATTCGTCCCAGGCAAGCGCATCACTTTGCCGTCCGCCCCTTTGGTTGCCGTCGTTTAAGAATCAATGACCCTTACCTGTTCCGCTCAGCCTTATTCTGGTTTGGGATCGCTCCTCGCCCGGCCCCCGGTAGTCGCCATTTGGAAAATAGATCCTCACTCCGCGGAGACCTTTCCTTCAGAAGACGTCTATCTCACAAACAGAGCCAAGGGCCAACTTAATGTATTCGCGCCAATCAAAGTCTCCTCGAGGGCATTCTCCCGCAGTATTTACTCTTGACCAGGGTGACTTCACCCCCCCACCCACCCCCCACCCACCCCCCCCCCCCCACCCCCTCCAACCCCCCCCCCCCCCCCCCACCCCCCCCCCCCCCCCCCCCCCCCCCCAACCCCCCCCCCACCCCCCCCCCCCTGCGCCCGCCCCCTCGTTGAGTTATTTTGTAAACATTCATTCCGTCGCTCGGATGCCGCCGATTCACTTTGTCCCTGGCCTTGCCCAGGCTAGTATTCGACCCTTGAGGTCTGCCTTCAGTCGAGAATGATTTGTTTCCTCGTCAAGTTCTTCAAATTGTGTCGTAGATTTCAAATTTTGCCAGCCATTGAAAACCTCTCCTGATCGTTTTTTCTCTCCCCTCAGGGTGGGGGTGAAACTTTTCTCGTCTCCATAAGGCTCGACTGCCGCCAATTTTCATCTTTTATCCTTTAGTCTCCCCCAAAACTGCTTCCTTGTTTTTTTCTGGCCGTTCGCTAACTCCCCTGACCACCACTCGCGCCGAAACCCCCCACCCCGATCCCCCAAACAATGAATCAGGCAGTTCTACATGAAAGATGAAACATTGGACAGTGTAATAAGTCTTGACGTTTCTGTCGTCATCCCCTTTTTTTCGACAGACCATCGGTCTAAGTCCGCCCTTGTCCCTTCCCCCACCTGACGTCCTTATTCTTCGGCTAGGAGTTAGCTCATTGGTGGTTGCCGTGTCTCCCTTTGGTTGAGGGTGTTCGTTGTGTTTTTTTTTTTTTGGGGCCCCCCGGGCCACTGCATCCGATTTTCAACCCTTTCTCCTGCTGTTTGTCATCAGCAAGCCCCCCTGGATACCGACCCGCCACCCTGACCACCTCGCGCCCCGCCCGCTTTGTACTTTCTCCCGCGTTGGATCAGAGACAAGATTTTTGCTTTCACCAATCGGCTCGGGCACTGCGTTCATCTCCGGCGGAGCCAAGCTTCTTCCCCCCCCCAGTAACTGACTCCCGGTTAAGAGGACCCTTTTTTCCCTTGCCACTCTCCTGCACTTTCTTCAACGACGTGTTTACAGAGAGGTTGCTTGTACTCACTGATTAATCAGTCCCTTTTTTTGCTTCATAATCGTTTTCCTTTTCCTTGTCCGTGCGGCGGTGGCGTCAACGATTTCACACCGTTTTCTGTCTTCATCCCTCCGATTGACTTGTCCTCCCGGAGAATGGCGATTTCGCTTCCCTTCTTGGTGTCATTCGAGACTTAAGTTTTTTTCCTGACCTCTTTCTCGTTTTGTGGTTGGATTTATTTTTGCCAAACCTCTATTTTCTACTTCAGCTCTCCACCATTCTAATGTTCTGACAAGTTACGTCGGTCACGTGATTGAATAAAAGGTTTCTCCTTGAACGGTCAGAATGGGATACGTCCCCCCTCACCTCATGGAGGACAGATACACCACGCCACGACTGCCCGCCTTTCTTAACCGCCCCCACCGCCCGCGAAGAGGCCAGGTCAACGAAAGTCTGTTGCTTCCTACCCTTTTTCGTGATGACTGCAGGGAAACTCCTGTACGCTTGACCGCCGTTTTTCCTGTCGATGGGCACGAGCTGATACGCATGCCTTGTGATGTGCCTTGCCCGCGGTTACCTCAAACACTTCGTTTTCTGGTGCAACCCTTAACTCCTGATATAAAGGGCCTGATGGGTGTCCGGTGTTGCCTTTCCCCTTGGCGTCCGCCCGTTTTTAGGTTGACTCACTTTCTTTCGAACTTCTCGCTTGAGAGGTCCCTGACCCCTCACACCTTAAACCCAGGCCACATAAAGGCCCCCCCAAGAAACTGGTGGAGAGACAGAAGCCACAATGCATGGCTCCTTCATCACGACTGTGGCACCTGGTTCTTTTCAGAGCAACAGTTGGTATTTGTTTTTGATGGGCGAAATTGGGGTCCTCAGGCCGAAACTCGAGTCCAACCTTTTCTCTTTTTATTTGCCCCTCCCTTTGAGGTTTTGCAGTATGTTTGGTTCTCTCTGTTTTTTTGTTGTTCATGTGTGGTAAAGCGGAGTTGATTGAAACACGCCACTCTTCCCCCTTTTTTTTTTTGATCGCCTTCTTTCCCCTTTTCCAAACACCTTTCAGCCTCTCGTCGTCCAGCATGTTATGATGCCCCCCCCATCCTCTCAAGCTGTTACCCATTCTGACTGTATGGCGTGAAGGATTTGCTCCACAGCAGTGTTGCCCACCCTTTCAAATTGCACCTTTACTACATGAGAAGGTTTACCTGCCCCCCCCTCCAAACTTTGCACCCCCCCATTGTATCTTTATCTTCCCTCGACTGCGTCGACTATTGCGGAAGGACCACTTTCCCGCTCCTACCCCAACACCCCCCCACCCCCCCCCCCCAACCCACGTCGCCCCTTTTGATAGGCTCTCTTTTGCCATGCACGTCACTCCACTTAAATCAAGAGTGTTGGGAATCCCTTTCGGCCGTTAGGTCAAGACCCGCGGTCGTTCTAGATTTTCATTTTTTACTTTTTTTGCGCCGCGTAGAGTCAGATTGTTTCCCCTGCACTCTTTTACGTCGTGAAGAGAACTTCTCCGGAAACCTTCCCTGCATACTCTGCGGGGGAACATATCGAGGAATGATCTATAGCAAGGGAGAGGCTTGTAGAGTCACTCCGGAACCGAGAGGTCAGTTGATTCGTCTGGTTACAACCCATGGACCCTCTTAGTTGTCCGTGATCGAACGCTCTGTTAGGCACACAGTTTCGTTCAGTATGGCACAAGGTGCCGCGCCCGCTCTCGGTGAGTCTTGAACCCTTTCCTAGAGTTAGGAGCCTTTCTTCTTTTAAGCTACCAAGACTGTCGTGAACCTGATATGCACGTATTTTGGTTCCCCTTATGTTAATTATTACCTCTATCGACCTTTGGAACGGGCGCTTCTCCAGCTCGGGAAGCATTCCTTTCCCAAACCCCTCATTCTCGGCGCCCTTCGCAGTCCTTTGACGCAGTGTTCTGTCAATGGGTGGCGGTATTACCCCTCCCCCCCCTTTCTAACTTTAAGAGAGAGGCGTTTTGGAAACTCAACTTCCCTCTTCTCCTATCCGTTGTTTGGTGTTTTCTTTGTAATAAGGGTGCAACTCGCCTCTCCATACAACCGTTTTCTGCTTTGATGGATTCCGAAGATTTTCCTCCGCGACCCCTTTTGAAACTACCACCTTTCGTCCACGTCTTTTTTCTACCGGGACATGAATTGTTCTGGGCTTTAGTCGTTCCTTTCGCTCAAGTGATTCCGCCCCCTTTTTCCAATGCCTAGCCTCTCCTCTTTTACCCATACATTTTCCCCCCCCCCTCTCTCTCTCTCCGTTGTCCGAGTTCGTCCCCAACTTATAGCTTTACCCATAAAAGTCGGCCGATTTGACCCTCTCGTTGGCCTTTTCCCTCCCCACCTCTCGGCCCGGACATTTCCCCGTGGCCAGCCTTAGAAAGCCATCCCCTGGACTTTTTTTCCCCAGCGGCGTCCCGTTTTGAAGGTTGACTTTAAATCGTGACAGGGTTTTCTCCTCCCCTTCATTTCGGTTTCGGTGCCCGCTCATTCCCGCCTGTGGGGTTTTTTAAATTCCCCCCCCCAAGGACTACCCCCCTGGGCAACCCGCCGCCTCCAAGTTCATTGAGACATTTCAGGTCCCATGTCCACTTCTTATCTTTTGCAACCCCTTAAAAGTTGCTCATCCCAACAATATGACTCTTAATCGCTTTCCTCTCCCCAAACGACTAGAGGGGAGTAATCCTTTTAGTTTCTTCGAGGATTTCAATCCCCTTGTCCCACGTCTTTTTTTTTCCCGCTTGAGTGAGTGGCTTACCTTTTTAAACCATCTTTCGATAAATGCCCGATCAGTCCGATATGGTTCCGGTTCTTCCTAGCTTCTTTTTATTGCCCTTGGTAGTTGTTAGTCGATCTTTTTTTTGATGGTGTGCCCCCCCCTAGCTTCTGCGTGAGCGAGCCCCTTTTTTACACTTTGGGTTCACCGTTTGTCTTTGAGGAAAACAAAGTTCTCTTTCTGTTCCTTTTTTGTTTTTCGTCTCTGCCTTCCTTGCATTTTTTTGTAGTTTTTCTTTTTTGGGTTTCTGTCGAGTATTCGTCATTTTTCTCCCCTATGAGACCTCCGCATTACCTCCCGACGATAGGTATTCCGCCGGAGTTCCCCGCCCCAAAACCAACTGCCCTTTCGTGTCCTTCTTCTTCCGCTTAACCCTCCCGGACAACACAGCCTCCTCCTTTTTTCCCCCAACCCAACACCTCCCCCCCCTCCCCAAAAAATGAGGGGGTTATTCAAGACCCCGGTTTTTTCACAAAGCCTGCAGTGTCCCTTCTCCTTTTTTCAGTTCATTCTACTCCGCGTTAACCCCGGGGGACCCCCCTGCTTGTTTTGATCCTTCACGTCCCCTTTCAACGGCAGGTTAGCTTGACTGTCGGTGACCGGCAGGTTGGAAGTATCAGCCAAACGGGTCCGTTTCTTTGGCTTTTTGAGGCGGTCGAGCTTGTTAGTTGGCGGGCACCCAAGCATCTTCAGAACTCAGTGATGGTAGTAACCGCATGCCGTTGTTCCCAAACCTTTTCTATCAACCCAGAGCACCGCCCGATCTCGAGTATTTTTTTCTTGGTAGTGCCCTGACCGCAAACGAGTTGTTTTTGCAGTCAACCATCGTTGCCCGCTCGGGCTGCCAAGCTGTTTCCCTCGACCTTGACGACCCCCGCCTGCAAGCGGCCCGCCGTCCCAGTCTGATCACGACGGGACTTCTTCACGTTCTTTGACCGCTATTGCGAGGTTCCTTTACCTCCCTTCTTCCTCAAGCTGCGGCGGGGCCATCATCTTGGGGTCCCGGCATCCTTGTGCCTTGCGACGATCCCATTATGCCCTCCCCGCCCTCTCCCGTGGAAGTACCCGTCGCTCCAGGCGACTGGCGACTCTTGTGGATTCGTCGACGACGGCATCAGTCGTGGAGTATTCTTTTTTTCCCTCTTTCCTTTGTTGTGAGATTTTTCGCGTCAGCCGACCCCAAACGCGATGGTCTTTTCCCTGACCGCCCACCTTTCCAGCGCTTGCTGGGATGAAAAAGCTCTTACACTTTTTTCGCGGGAAGTTCGTTCGGTGGGATCGTCTCTCCCCGCCGAAGGGGAATCTTTAAGAACCAAATGTTCTTGCCCTCCCATTGATGGTGCTTCTCGCCCCAGCCAATTAAG
>Ga0179593_1477547_pt1 | contig 13452 bp, 13 predicted proteins | sample CZODoug2_1_08_16_FD_185931 | JGI IMG/M metagenome (GOLD analysis project Ga0179593, IMG submission 185931) | Vadose zone soil fungal communities from Angelo Coast Range Reserve, California, USA - CZODoug2_1_08_16fungal (PacBio error correction) | ecosystem: Environmental > Terrestrial > Soil >... | reverse complement strand
TTTTTCCCTGCGAGAATGCTTTTCCCTGCAACCAGCACTTTCCTTCGAGTGTCCTGCATGCAGATATCGTTTCCCAGGTCCCCCTGCCGCCAGTTTACCCTTTTTCACAGTGCATCCCCCCCCCCCTCAAACTGTTTTTTCCAGAAAACGTTCCATCTTAAACAACCCCCCCCCGAATTGGGGCTAATATGAATAAAATTGACTGTTTTTAACAGCCCTAGGCCTGCCCGTGGACTTCAACCTGCTTCCCAATTATTTCCCCGGTTTCACGCGACTGGCTGCCTTGTCCCCCTTTTCAAAATGCTTGGAGGTTTCCGCAGGGTCTCCCCGGGCCCGGTTGCCAATTTTTTTTCTCATGTTTTTTCCCACGTTTCCAAACCCCGGTTTTTTTTCCCCCCCCCTCAAGGGCGCATCCTCCAAGCTCAGCCATTCGTGGCCTAACACCACCGCGAGGTCACTCTGCTGTGAGAAGCCTCCGAACGCATGAGCTGTTCCTCCCCTTACGTTCCTTTTTTTTCCTCCGATCCTGCAGGGCGCTGGACGTCTTTGTTCCGGTAGTTCCCCCCCTTTTTTTTAAGGGGTTTCTTCACCCCGTGGCCTCGCCCATGAGATCTCCACTGTTTGTACTGCGACCGGTCCTTGTTGCACCCTTTTTTTCTGAGGATTCCTTGTAGCGTCTTCCCCCTCTGCGCCCTGGCCTTCCCGGCCTGAAGTAGTGTCCGATTTTTTCGACACACCGCGGACGTTTTTTTTTTTTTTTTTGTTTCCCTTGATCCCCGAAGTCCCCCCGTAACCGTTTTCACGGTTTTTTCCTGTGCCCCGGCACTTCGAACGCTGGCCTCTTTAGGTTTTTAATTCGGACTGCTCTCTGCGCATTGCTTTAGTCGTTTCTTTTCCCCCCGCTACTGCCACCCCCCCCCCGACCTTAAGGCGTTTGGTGAAAGTTTTTATCGTTCATAGCCCGACTCCCACTTCCGATTTCAGATTCCCTCAGCCTGATTCTGGACCCAAACCCTCCTTCCGTCTTCACTGATTTGAGTTTCCGAGTTTTACGATCCACCGCGCACCTTTCACGAACCCTCTCGGTGTTTCGAAAAATTTCCCGTCTGGGGAACCAAGTAACGATTTTGGTTTGGGTCCGGGCCCTGCTTTTTTCAGCTGGACAACTTCATTCGTTATTTTTTTTTCTCCCCCGGTAAAGTTAGGTGTTGTGTTTTTCCACTTTCTTCCATGCGGCCGTTGGTTCGGCCATTCTTTAACCTGGAGAGGAGAACCTGCGAGTTCTTAGCCGAAATGATGACGGCCTGTCACACTCCTCCTGTTTCTTTCTTCCGTCTTAGGATGCAGTATTTCCAGTTTTCCCAAACTGATTCACCGATCCACCCACCACTTCTCATCACTCCCTTGAAGTTTTTTTCCCCCTCCCCCGGGCTTTCCTCATCGCCTTTTTTTCCAGGTCGCCAGGCTTTTCCTCGGGAGGGTTGATGACCGGTTTTTATGTTTTCCCCTTTTTTTTTCCGCCGTCTTTTGTCCCCCCTTTCGGAGCTGCCGCGCGGCTCCATATGGGACTCCTGGAAATTTCTCCTGAACCTTTCCCCCCTTTTGTAGGAATTCCCTCAGTGTTGGGCATTGTTCGAGACCACCTTTCCTGGGCGGCCAAAGCGTGGATCTGGGAATACTTCCGCCCTCCCCCCCTTAGAATCCAGCTCTTTGGCCCGGTGCCAGTCACCACCTCCCCCCCATTGGACTTGATGTGGGCCGTCTGGGGGCCCTGGTCGGCGTCTCCCCCTCTCACGGCTCGCCTCAGGCGCCCGATTTTGTTTCAGGAGCCCGGGTGTCCAGTCCTGTCTCTTCCTTTTTTCGGTGGTTACCCGGGAAGATTTGCCTCAGGCGTTGTACTCTCTCTTCCCCCCCTCTTTGAGTCGTCCCCACGGTTGTCTGAAGCTTCCCTTTTCCCGTTCGGTTGTTCCGCCCTCAGTCCCCCCTGAAAACCGTTTTTTTGTTTACCTTCGGACGTTTCCACGGTTCTTTTTCCACGGATTGAGCACTTCGTAGATTTCTCGCGACCTCCCCTGGCCATTTCCCCCGAATTCATGAATGTCAGTCATTTTCGGGTTTTTCCTGGTGCCCCTTCTTTCCCAAGGAATTTTTTCATTTTGTTTCGGCAGTATTGTTTTCAACAAAGATTTCGCCGTCCGTCCACTGTTGGTCTGAACAAGGATTTCCTCCCCTTGCGGCAGGTGGAGCTTGGCGAGTCTTTTTGTCTGCCCTCGTCACGATTCCTTTTCCTTTGGTTCTGGCCTCTGGTTTGATTTTTCAAGACGCAGTTCTTTGAGACTTTTTCTGCTTATGGGATTTTGACCCTGGTTTTTGTCTCCCCAATCTCTCCCCCTTGCTTCCCCTGGGGTTTTTTGAGAGTCCACTTTTTACCGGGGTTTTCTCCCAGAGATGCAGTTCCCCTCCCCCGTTGCTAGCCTTTTAAGTGATTTTGACAGTGGTGGTGCCCCTGAAGTGGCCTTCCCTGGGGCCGTTTTGGTCTTCGTGGCACTGCCCTTTCGTTTGCCACAGGTCGTCAAAGCGAAAGTGTTTTTTCCCTCGCGTTTTTCTTTGTTTTCTTCGAAAGGACTGCACCCCCGTCTATTCACGTCTTCAGGGTAAATTTTTGCCCCCCCTTTACGGCACCTGGCAACTAGCCCCGGGGTCCCCCTTGAGTATCGTGGCCGATGAAAGTGGAAGACCTCTTCCATTCACACTTTTCAACATCCCCTGCACCTGTTTAAGCCCCCCCCAGGCCCCGTACCTTTTTTGGTTTGTTCTGTCCATGAACGACTTCCTGCCATGGAGAGGGTAGTGTATCCAGATTTCCTTTTGTCTTGGTAAGTTACGCATAAGAACCCTCTCCCTGTCCTGTTTAGGATCTTTTCTTTTTTAAGTTGGTCCGTTTGATTCTTTAAGAGGACTCGTTTCTTTTTTCTCCTTAGGTTCCCCCGCCCTTGCGTTCTTTCCACCCTGTACAGCGGGGAAGCAACCTTTTTTTCTTGCTAGTTTTGGCTACGCTTGGCCCCCATCCACTTCAAGCTTCTGAAGAATGGTTCCTTTCAGCGGTATCTGTTTTTTCCCGCGGACCAGGATGGACTCCCCACAAAGTGGTTTTTCGTATGTGTTCCGCAAGGCCTTCAAAAGTCGCCGGTTAACTCTCTTTTTTTTTAAATTCTTCAAGGGTCATTCGTCTTTCGTGTCGGTGTTTTTTTTTGCTTTCTACGGAGTTCTGCGAATTTTCCCTACTCTCATATTGCTTTTCAGACTAGACGTAAGCCTCCCCCGATTTCCTGTCGCCAGGCGTTTTTTCCCGGGACTTGGGTGCGGTCCTTTGCCTTTTTTTCCAACGCGACTTTTTTTGAAAAGGTCTCCGGCGGATTGTGGACGTCAAGTAATTACCGGGTCCCCTCTTTTCAACTGAGCCTTGGCGGGGCCTCCCCATCGAGAATACAGTCTTTTTGATTCTCTTTTTCCTCACCCTCGTTCACCTTTCCCTCTACAGTTCGTTTTTCCCCTCTTTTGGGAAACTTGTATCTAAAGACTTCTCTGCCCCGCTTGCTTCGTAGTCTTTCTTCCTTTGGGCAGTTTTCGCCCGGCGGTCTCTTAGTTTTGGCTGCCGTTTTTACCCCCGATGGGGGGGGCCCGTTCCAGCTTTTTTTTCCCTTTTAAATCCCTCTGTCGGGCTTTTGTCCACGGCCCTTGCGCAAAAGCCCGCTCGGGTCAGCTTGGACAGCAGCAAAATACGTTCAAGCCCCGGGCACGGTTTCCTCCTGTTTAGGTTTGTGGTCCCCATGTCAGGGAAGTCCGGCTTTTTCCCCGTGGTGCCCCCTTGATGGGGAAGGGAGTAGTTGGTTGTTGTTTTTTTATATTGCAGTTCGGTGATTCGGTTTCGGTCACTTTCAGGTGGGTTTTCACCTTTTTTCTGCCTCCCCCCGTTCGTTTTTTCCCCTGCGTGCGGTGGTTACTGTTTCTGACTGCCTTTTTTTTCCGGACATTCGCGATTTGATTGTTTACGAGTCCGATGCTTCTCGCATGGCGGAAGTGATCGTGGGGGTTTTTTTTTGGCCTCTTTCCTAGCGTGGCCCTTCTGTGTTTGGCGTCCTGCAGTTTTCCTCGGGCTTCTTTTTCAGTTGTTCTTGGTCAATTTTTTTTTGTTCATGTTTTACCCCCTTTTTGTAAGGTTTTCTGTTTTCATTGCCCAGGGGTTCTTTAGGGGTCCGTGGAATTTTCTGGCGGGCTGCTTTATTTTTTCGTGTTCCCTATCCCTTTCCCAACCTTGGGGTCTTTTCCGTGCCCACTATTTGCTTTGTCCAACTTTTTTGGGCTGCCTTTGTGGCTGAACTGGGCTTGCGGCAGGCGCAGGTCACGTTTTTATTGGTGTTTTCTGGTCCATCAGCCCTTTGGACGTTCAGTTGCCGGGCCTGGAAACGAATCCTGGCTTCAGGGAACTTGCAACAGGGTGAGAGTTGTTGACCCCTTTTGCCGTGCGCCAGACTACTCGGCCTCAGTTGGCTGCGTTACACACGGTGGTTCCTTAATACGTTTGTCCCCTTTCCTTTCATGTTTTTCTTTTTCTCCAGGCCTCTTTCTCTGCAGTCCCTCTTCTTGTTCTGGGTTTGGGATGGTTTGCTTTTTTCCTTGAGTTTCTGTCAACTCTGCGGCCGTACTCTGGCGCCCCCCTGTCGCCCTTCCACCTCCGGTATTTGTCTTCCCCTTTCCCCTTTTGTTCCGATCTTCTTTTTCCTCTTTTCATCCTTGGTCTGTTTAGTGGGGGGGCTTGGGGGGAGGGATTTGGATTTTTTTTTTTTTTTTCTCGCCCTTTTCCTCCCGGCTTTACGAGCCGTTTTTTTTTTTTTTTTTTGTGTTGTCTTTTTCCGTAGCGCCGGCAGTTAACAGACTCTGACCGCTGAATCGCTCTCCCCCCCCCCTCCAGCCCTAAGGCTTTTTTTCAGCTGTTTTTCACGTCCCCTTTTTTCCCGGTCCCGTGTCCTCATTCCCCCCCCTCGCGGCGTTTTTGCGCGCCTTTTGTGTGGGTTTGCACGACGAGGCCTCAACCCCTTTCCCCCCCAACCTTCTGTGGTTTGTTTTTCCTTTCTCCAGTCCTTTACCCGCCACTTCCCTGGCCGTCCCCCCCTCCCCCTCCCTTTCCCTTTTCTTCCGGGAAGACATCGGCCGTTCGCCCTTTTTTCCACCGTGAGCCTTCTGCCCATTTTTTCCCCCAACGTTCTTTTCGGTGTTGTTGGACTGCGATCTCCCTTTCACACCCAGCCCGTAACGGCTCCCCCTCAGAACAGCCCTGTGACCCAGTGGCCCAGCTGAGTAGATGCAACCCTGCTCATGACAACCCCATTTCGGCAAGGACCTTTGACCACGTCGCCGCCGCTTTCTTTACGTGGGCATCGGCACGCCGCCAAGCTTTCCAGTTCCCCCCACTTGCAAGCCCCCTCTCCACGATCAAAGTTCCTTGCCATGCTCGGATTCTTTGCACCTGATCGGGCCGGAGCATACGGACTTTGTTTGTTCCAGCCTCTTTCCAAGGTTAAGATTTTCCAACGCCCTTCCCGTTTATTTTCCCTTAAGCACAGCCAATGGCAAAGTATGCACCCCTCCTTTGGGTCACTTACCCCTGCATACAGGCAACATGGACCCCCCTACGCCTTCCCCCGTTGGTTTTTTTTTTTTGGCTTTTTCTTTTTTGATTCCTTGCAAGGGGTCAGCTCGTTCTTTGACCCGGTCCTTTCTTGATTGCGGCAGGTAGTGCAAAACGGCCATTGCGGTCTTTGTGGATTTCTTTTTTTTTTTTTTTCACCCCTCTGCTGGTTCTTTCCTGGTTTCCGTACTCAATCTTTCTTTCTTCCCGCCCTTTCCGTCAAAGTCCTCGTGCCTCACCACCTTGCCTCGGTTCTTGCTTTTCTTTCTTCCCTCAAGCTGAACGAACTGTTTGATTACGTGAACTCGTACGCAGGATATGGCCATGTGATCCCTGTCCTTTTTTTTAGGTGCTTAATTTTTTTTTTTTTCTGAGAACACTCCCCCGGAGTTAAGTCACCCTCTTTTTTGGCCTTTTTCCCTAGGCTCTTTTTTTTTGGTGCTGAGTATTTCATGCCCGTCCTCGGGACACCCGCCCGGTCGGTTCGTCCTCCCCCTCCTTTCAATTTCTTTTGTTTTTCCTTGCTTCCGGAAGTCGCAAGCATAGTGGATTTCGTGCTCTCCTCCTGAGTTCCTTTGCATCCCAGCCGGTCCAGGGGGCCCATCACCTCCCCCCCCAATTTTTGTACGCAATTTTTTTTCAACACCGCCTTCCCCGTCCGTTGCTTTTTTCCACGGACCTTGGCACAATCGGTGTTTACTACTTTTCCCCTTCCCAACCCTCGATCCCCCCTTTGCCGACCGTTGATCTTGAGCGGCCTCTTCCAGTACGAGCAGGGGGTTTTTGATTTTTTTTTTTGCATTTCCCGAAGTTAGTCTCGTGACACGGCCGAGTTCGCCCGCTGCCCTCTCCCCGATGCTGCCAGTCTCCTGTCAGATTTAAGATTTTCCTCTGCGGGCGTGTTTTTTTTGCCAACTCTCACTTTCCAGATGGAGATGTTTTCCCACGGAACCCCTTCGATTGGTCACCAGGTGCCTTTGACTGTCCTTTTTTTTTTTTGGACTCATCTTCCTTTCCCGCCGGCCACGGCGTTCCAGTGGGGTTGAAACCTGATCCCTCCCGGCCCCGTTTCTCTTATTTTCTTAGATTTTTGGACTATTTCGTGACCGCCGACCACTGTTGGCCGACGAAATGGTGTCATCGTCCACGTCAGTTCAAGAAATCCAGCGAGGCTGCACCTCCCTTTTACCCCTTTGCCCCCCCTAGATTTTCCTCATCCTTTCAGTTAATCCAGCCCGGCGGTTGTTCGCTGTGCCCCCCTCCTTTTAACCACATGTTGAAGAGCAAGGGTCACCTCAGCCTGATTTTTCTTTTTTGGCCCCCCTTTTTCCCGAAGTCCCTCGGAGCGCCGCCGATGCCCCCGGGCACCGGAGCCTTTTTCTCCCTCTGTCTGCGACTCGACTACGGAAGGACAGGCTCCCGGTTTTTTTTCCTTTTTCGTGACCCTTTCCCAAGATTTCCCTTTCACAGAGGGATCAACCTGACTGCTGCGACACACCTTTCTTCAAAGTACTGGCGGCTCACCGTTGGGCACCCTTTTATTCCCAAATCTGGCCAATGTTTTTTTCGTCCCTTCCTTTGGTTCCAGTCGTCCTCCCCTTTCCGGGTTCCTTCCGATTCCCGAACTGTGCGGGTCACTCAGGAGTCTTCTTTTGAGACCCCGACCGGTCCTGGGACCTTTTGTCACTTTCCCTTAAGCTCCTTCTTTCCGCTTTTTTTTTTTTTTTTTCTCCATCCGGGTTTTGTAAGACGATTCGTTGGGACGTCTTGATTCCTTTTTGTTGGACGTCACCTTTTGGCACGCTTCGGTACCTCGCATGCCGTGGAACTCCCCCCAATTCTGGGCAAGAAGAAAGTTTCAAGGCGTCCCCTGATTCATTCTGACCCCTTCCCCTTTTTAGCACGCGGACGGGTACACCCCTAGTTCCTGACTTTTTTTTTCCTTTCCCCATGGTCGGTTGTATGGCTAACCCCCTGGTTTTTAAGATGCCCCGGATTTTTTAGAGTATTCGTTGTCCCACCACTTTTCTGGCCGTCAGTGTTGTTTTCTCCTTCCTAAACCCCAGAGAACGGGCACCAACTTGCTGACCCTGCACCTTTTTTTGTGCGTTTTTTTTTTTTTTTGTTACAAATCTTCTCCGGGGTCGTGGACGGGATCGTGTGCCGTTTACAACCGCGTTATTTGTTCCCCTTCCCCTGGCCTGTTTCCAGGATTGTCGGTTGGACCCAGGCTCCCAGCCGTCCCCTTCCCTCCCTTTCTCTTTTTTTTGCGTCCTTTTTAACGGTTCTTGTCACGCACCAGGCCTTGCCGGGCTGCCTTTCCTTTCGGTCCTCAGGACTTTGACCGGATGACCGACTTTTTTTTTTTCTTTTGGACGGGCTTGCGTTTTTTTTTCCCCGTGCAGCCCTCGCGGTGAAAATGTTGTTGCACGTTGGCTCAAATCTTTGCCCCGCGGGTTTTTTCTAAAGGGGTCGCACCCGGATCTCCTCCACGTGTAAAGCCTGGTCTGACCTGGTAAAGGTGTCATTTCCCACACCCCTCCCCTTGGCGCCTTTCTCAGCCCGAGGAAGTTGACGCTTCGGAAAGAACTTTTCACCTCCACACTGTGCACGTTCCCGGTTCCCCCCCCCCCCCCCCCCAGGGTCCGGCCTTTGTCGTTTTCGACCCCGACGACTTTTCCTTCCTGACCCCTTTGTATCCTTTTTTGATAAGTTGTAAGACAGAGTCTCCTTTTCCCCCTTTTTCCACGATGGTTCCCTTTTGGCGCAGCCTCCATCTTGGCGAAACTCCTTTTCAGTTCCAATTTGGCATTTTCCAGCCAAAATGAACGGCTTCCCCCTTCCCCCCCCTTCTTCTTTTAAACCCTTTAGGGCGGGTGAGCTCCTTTCGCGTCCCAATCCCAGGATTCTTTCGCGCTGAGGACCTGGTGGAGTTTTCCCCTTTTTTTGGATGTTCCCCCCGTAACTTTCGTTTCCCCTCCTTTTTTTTTTTCTTCATTTGTTGGCAGCCCGGTTTTCCCTGCTTTCTGGCGCAAGGGGGTAGTCGCTTGGTCCCCGGTTTCCCCCTTTTTGAGTCTATCTTTTCGCAGACTTTCTTTGGCATGATTGCGAGACCCTGTTAAGGCCTACCTCCCCCGCCTTTTTTGATTTCCCTCGCCCTTCTTGTGGACCGGTGGCGCCGCCCTTTCTTCCCCCAACAGATTTTTGCGGATCTGGGGCGAACCCTTTTTCCTCTCAGTAACCTCGTGTACGTTTGATATCACGCTTCTTTTTTTTCCTGCCTTTGGCCCTCTTTGACGGTATCTAGGGTGAATCGCTATTCGTACGTCGTTCCTGAAGGGCTTTTCTCTGGTAGGAAAGTGAGCTATTCGCTATCTTTTCTGGTATGTTCTTCCCCCCTCGATGGTCTGGACGAAGGGTCGTGATGTTTGCAGCCCTTTACTTCGGCACTCTTGTGAATTTCGACAATCGCCCCACCCGCTTTCCTCCTTTTGCAAGAACCTCTTGTCCTCCTCCCGTTCAGGTCGGCTCTCGCATTAGATTCCCTCCTTTTTACCCTCCCTCACGGTGATCCAGGGGTGAAAAACTTTTCCCCTTTCTCCGAGGTGTCTTCTGGAAGGTTTCTTTCCCCCTTGGTTGGTTGTTTTGAATTTCTTTTTTGATTGCACGGTAACCAATCAACTGGCCGTGTGCAACGTTCGTTTCTTTTTTTTTTTTATCCTCTGCGTTTACGTTGTTTTGATGTCGGGTGACCTTTACTCTATCTTGCCCTCCCTTTTGAAAAGGAACAGCGGATTGCATCGTTCTTCCTGGTACAGTTTTTCCCTGAGCCCCCACAGGGAATTTGTATTCGTGGCCCTTGGTTTTTCGAGGTCCTGGGTTTTCTTTTCTTAACGGCTTCTAGCTTTGCGGTGCGTGGGTTTTTGTTTTCTTCTTGTTTTTTCCTCTTTTTGGTCCCCTTGTCCAACGGTAAGGGGGCTTTTACCTTGCGGGTTCCTGTTTTCTTCCCTGGGTCCTTTCTCTTTTTTCCTTTTTTATCCAACCCGTGTCCTTCCTTTTGTTTTTTCAGTCGGCGTTTTTTCCACGCGGCTCGAAGTGATCACTTGGGTGCTGGTCCTCTGGCTGTCGTTTCTGGAAGTTCCCCTTTTTTCTGGGTCAAGGTGTTTTTCATTCCTTTGGTTTTTTGATGGAAATTCCAGGCTTCCCCTGATACAAAGGGGCGGTGAGCCGGTTTTCTCGTCTTTTGGCGCGCCACCCATTGTTTCCTCCTCTTCTTTTTTTGCCTGGTCTTTTCTATTTCCAAGTTTCGCCTCCCCAAGTCCTGGCTGTGCGTAACAACGGGAGGCTTCTTTTCTTTCTTCTATTGGGCTTTTTGATGGTCAGTGTTGACTCTTTCTCCTTTGCGTCCTTTTTTGTTGTTTGTTGCAACTTTTTTTTGAAGGAAGGCAGGCGGGTTTTGCTCCTTTTTCTTCTCGCTTCCCCTAAGTTGTTTTTCTTTTCACGTGGGTCGTTTCATCCTCCTTTTGCGCCAATTTGGCTTCCCGGTCCTGGCTTCTTTTTTTTGGCCCGTTGCAGTACGCGGCCGGCAGGACTCATGACCCCTTCCCAGCTCTTCGCGACTTTTTTTTTTTTTACCGCGTACGCCATTTCGTCCAGGACTTGTCCTTTTTCGTCCCTTCCCTCAGGCCCATATTCTTACGGCTGGTCCCTGCGCAGTGGTGGCGGGGGCTGGTCCGAAGGGCTTCCCGGCCTGGGACTTTTTTTAGGGCCCTTTACGGGAACAGCCTGGGCTTCCCCTTTTCCCCACTTTTCCCTCCGCTTCTGGCCGCTGGCTTTCCCCCCTTTCGCATTGACAAAGTGAGCACGTCGTGAGTTTTTCCCTTTTGATTTTATTTTGTTCGAGGACCTCAATTCCCTTTGTCAAGTCTTTTTCCCCAGCCTTTTTTCCGTCCGTCAGCACTCGTCAGCAAGTGGCCCGAACCCCCCTTTTTTTGGGACAGTTTGCCACCCCCACCTTGACCCCGTGGCCGCAAGCGGTTCCTTTCCGGCCTTTTGCCTGTCGCCCCCCTTTCCACACTTTACAAGCACGCCACGTTCCCTGCCTCCATTCCAGCGGAACCTTTTTCAACTTTCAGCTTGGCATTTACGGGGAGTTTTTGTCTCCCTTTCTTTCCAAGTCTGCACCGGGACACGCGTGTCCGTCGGGCAGCCCTGTTCCCCCCCCCCCCCTTTCGTTATTTTTCCCCCCCGCACATTTGATGACAACCCGCCTTTTCCTGAATTCACAAGTGGGCCACCCGGGACCTGGTCCGCCGGTTCCCCTTGGTTACGGTGTTCACCCTGTATAAACGTTGGAACTTTTGGACCCTGGTACCGGTCTTTTTCCGGTTTCCCCGGACGGCTTCCTTGTTCTCCGGTCGTGACATTTTGACTTCTGCCACATGGTTTTTTCACGATCCCCCACTGGTGTCCGGCTGTCGTCCCTTTTTTCGTGACAGCCCTGGCCCCCCCCTTCCTGCATCCTGTGTCCTCAACCTTTCGAAGACGCTGGGAGAGCCCCTTCCTCGCTTCAACCCTTTCCCTTTTTTTTGAGCCTGTACCGTGGCGATTCCTTGCTGATTTTTTTTTTTTTTTCCTCCCCAGTTACGGGTTCCCCGGATGATCACCGGGTCCAGGGAGAGTACCTTTTTCATAGTCTCTCTCTGTTCCCTGACTCATCTTGGTGGAGCCCCGACCCTTTTCCCCCCACACCTCTTTTTCCGGCGACCCCCTTTCCTGCGCTTTGTCGGGCGGCTTTTTTCAACGGCGTCTTGTACTTTTTTTTCGGCCCTCCCTTTCGTATGCTCACTCCGCACCTTCCTTTTTGTGACCTGCCGTGATGTACCCCGGCCGCCAGGTACTTCGTGCGGCCAGGGACGCCCTTTGGCCCCATTTGTCTTCTGCCCAATGCGTACGCATGCTGGTCAGCTGGTTTTTTTTTGTGAGGTCGCCTCCCCAGTGGATCCCCAGGCGTTCTGGCCCGCTGGTCCCGGGGCTCGGTCCTTTTTTTTTGATCAGACGTTCACATTTTTTTTTTTGAACTCCCCGTGCAGGGCAGAGTCCCGCGGGAGGCCGAGTGGAGGACCCATCCCTAACACGGCGAAACTTAGTCTGGGACCCGTCCCTTTTTTTTTTTTGGGTCCATTTTTAAACCGGTTTTCCAGCGGCCAATCAATAGGCGGGACCCCTTCCTCCCCCCTCGGTTCCCCTTTTCGCTGCCAGGTCTGTACTTTTCCTCCGGAGTTTTTTTTTCCTGTACTCTTGGGGTCACTTTTTTTTTCTACCTGCCCCACCTCGGACCTGGTGACCTTTAAAAAACTTCCCCTTTCCCCCGTACCACTCCGCACCCGAGGCAAATAGTCTCCCCCCCACGTCCTCCTCAAGCCCCACCTGAGGGTGGCTGTGGGTACGCTGTGCTTTTTTTCAAATGGCGGCCTTTGTCCCCAGGGTCTCAAGGGAGGAATGTGACTTGGGATCTTTTTCACCTCCGGATGCTTGGTCCGCGCCCCAGAAGCCGTCGTACGTTGCCCTGATGATTTATTGCCAGTTTTTTTAAGAACTTTCCCCGGCCAGCCCTTTTGGAAAGGTTTCGGCCTCGTTTCGAGACCAAGCTGACGGCCCCCCCACTTTTTTTAACCCTTGGCATCTAAACCATGAAACTTTGGGCAGTTTCTTCACCCGGACCAGGGGGTGGGGGTCCAGTACCTAACTTCACAGGTTTTTTTCCACCCACTGCTTCTGTTTTTTTTTTTTTGATCGCCCCGTGATCCTTTTTCCCGCCACGTTTTCCCGGTCGATTTTGCGAAGGAGGTCCCTTTTCTTTTCCTCGTTTTCGTGGAGTTCCCGATTTGAATTTCTTCGTCTTCTAAGGAATCTTTTCCTCCTACTTTTTTTCTTTCGATCCTAGTTCAAGAGCCCCCCCATGATGACCGTTACGTTTATTTTCGTCTAGTCCCCTCTTACTGGGTCGGTTTAACATTTTTTTCGGCCGACTCCCCGTCACATTTTGGTTCTGGTCTTTGCAGTCGATGAGTTGTTTTTTATGTTACCCTTTTCACATTGGGTTGCGTTTAATGGCCCCTTCCCCCCAGGTTTCATTTCGGGACGCCCTTTTGTTTTCTCCCTTTCTCGTGGACCGTCGCGTTCTCCTTACAGGCTTGTCTCGAACCAAACTCGATCAATTGCCGCCTGTTGCTTCTGTCCACGGTTACTGGGAGGAGGCAAGATTTTTCTGGGTCTTTTTTTTCCCGGTCTTTGCCCGGCCTTCATTTCTCCATGATTTCGGGATGTTGTATGGCTGGCCCCTCCAAGTTTTTTCCCGGTGTTTGTGGGTTTTTCTTTTACGGCTTGTTCAGTCCCCACCAGCGTCTTTTTCCCCCCCTTTTTTTTTTTCTTCTTCTTTTTTTTGTCTTTTGAAGTGGGTTTTTGCCGGTTTCCCAGGGTGCAGTCCGCGGGGCACCCCATTTTTTCTTTGCCTTTTTTTCGAACGTGGGGAAGTTGTTGCTTTTTTGAGGCCCTCCCTCTTTGCGTCCTGGTAACGCCGTTGCGCGACGGCCGGGCGTTTTACCTTTTTTTCCCATTTGCCTTTGGGCGCCGTTCTGGGTTCATTTTGATTTGACGCCTTTTTTGCCCGTTTCCTCCCATTTTTGCCACCTGCCTTGTCACGGAACACACATTCGGGTTTGACAGTGTTCCCCCCCCTGACTCCTTTTTTTTCCGGATGA
>Ga0179593_1267456_pt1 | contig 13452 bp, 8 predicted proteins | sample CZODoug2_1_08_16_FD_185931 | JGI IMG/M metagenome (GOLD analysis project Ga0179593, IMG submission 185931) | Vadose zone soil fungal communities from Angelo Coast Range Reserve, California, USA - CZODoug2_1_08_16fungal (PacBio error correction) | ecosystem: Environmental > Terrestrial > Soil >... | reverse complement strand
GGAATTTGGAAGAGTGATCGTCCGCTCAGGGGTTCTTCTTTTTGCTTGGGGGCTTTTTGGGCGTTGCCGGTGGACAGCCCCCGTCGCGCGGTCTCGCGGGGCCGTTTCTTTCCGGTTTCTGACACATCCTAATTACCCCGGCCCCCTGTGTTTTTTTAGACCGATTGAGTCTCTACTTTTTCCTCCGAGGACGTCGCGTCCCACGTCGCGTTCATTTCCCGAACTGACCGCCCTCTGGAAGGGTCTTTTTATGTCAGTGTCGCTGTTTCCCCGTTCGCATCTTCCAGGCCCGCGACCAGATTCCTGCCTTCTGCACCGGAAACCTTGAAATTCAACACCCTAGCGCTGGTAGTTTCCGCCCCTTCCCTTCAAAGCACGTTAGAAAACTTGGTGATTTATTTTCAGCCGAGAAAGTCTTCTTTTCCTCCGTGTTTCTTAGGTAGATAAGGCTCGCCTTTTTAACACAGCTCTTCACCCCCACCCAAAGGTCCTTTCCTTCCTCTTCCCCCAACCTCCTTTTCCTCACGATTTCGTTTCTAATTTCTACCACGTCTAGAAAGGACGGGATAGATAGTAAAGAACCCTGGGTACCTCTGAAACCAGTTTACAAGTGTCGTCTGCCAACCCTCTACGGACTTCCCCTAAGACCTCTTCCAGGACGGGTTCTTTAACGTCTCTCTTCCCGTCCCGGGAGGCCGGCCATGAGGTCGGGGCTGTAGGAGGATCCGGCTAATATTTTTCCATCTTACTGGTCCTCCCCACTATCCATAGTCGCTGAACCCCTGGAACCGTTCCTAAGAGCTTTGCCGGTCCCCGTCGATCGTGCCTTCCTGTCAGTTTCCACGGTTGTCCCCACCCCGGCTCCCCGACTTCGCCCGACGACCAAGGCGAGCAGCTGCCCATGCTTTTTTCCCACCCACCCCGAAGTTTTTGTCTTTTTTTTTATCTCGCCGGGAGTAAATTACAATCCTTACCCGCTTTTTCTGCCCACGGGTCTTCGGTCTCGGTTCGTCCCGTGCTTTATTTTTAACTGTCATCTGAAGGTGAATAAACCTTCGGAAAGTTACTGTATTCTCCCTGTCTCTGGCTCCCCTTTCGTTTACGCACTGTTTTACTTAAAGGTAGAGCTCACTCCTCGGCTTTCCTGGCCGAGCTGTTTCAGGGACCCTTTCTGTCAGTATAGTTGAGGATTGAGGGAGTGAGTACAGATGTTCTCTTGCACCCTTAGTTATCCCTGCATTTCTTCCCACCTTCCCTTGGACTCCCCCCCCCGGTTTGATCATCGTCCTACTGCAAAATGGTTTGGTGACTCGTTATTTGAATTTGACCTCTACTTCCTCTAGGCCTTGAGTTCCTCGTCGCTTCCCCGATTGGATTCCTCCCTTATTCTTATCTTTGTGGCCAGTGCACCCTTTTATCAAGTCGTTTTGGAGTAACTATTTTTCTGCGACGGCTCCTGTTCTTTTCGACACCTTGTCTCTTTTCTAGCCTTTTTTTCTGGACGTTCGTTCTTACCGAAACCGTGGATTTTTTTTTTTTTTTTTTTGTAAGCGAGAGTTCGCCTTCACCTCTTCGACCCCAATCGACCCTGTCCCTTGAATCCGTCTTGCGGGTGCTGTTGGCTTCCTCGGTTTATCCTCCTGCCTACCCAATTAGAACAGTTCAGATTCCCCCTCACGTCCGCCCACGACCTGACTGCGTTCAAACGTCGCGCAAATCTGACAATACTGTGAATTAGGAAGAAGATTAGGAATAAGACATGGTCACCTAGGCGTTGCTTTTTTCCTCCCTTCCCTGGCCCTTTCCTTCTCATTGGATTCCCCGTCGAAACTTGTAGATAAGCTGGGGCTATTTTCACTCCCCGGTGACCGCCTCCCCTCCGACCGGAGCCCGCTTCACCCCCCTCCGCTCGGGCCTGTCGGTGTCAAGTGATGTGAAAGCAGGTAAATTTCTCACCAATTCTCCCTTAGGCTGAACTCAGCATTTGCGCCCTATTCCTTTCCTTTTTCGCACGTCGCCGTGATGTCGGGAGTTTCACGATGGAAATGTTCTCATGCCGTACGTGTTGAGCTACTTACCCCACTTCCTCTCCCACCATCCCTTTCTTCATCTCAACGCTGTTCGGCATTGAGACCAATTTGAGCCTATCTACCCCCCCAGTAACTCCTCGGACACTGCCGGTCAGAAGGACTAGTTGACGATCCGGACGTGCTCCGCTTGTTAGTGATAGTTCGCCGGTGCAAGGCCCTTTATCTCCCCACTTGATCTTCGTCGGTTTTTCCTCGGCGCCTTCGCGGTCGAGAACTCTGGTCTTCTTCCTCGTAAAGGGTTTTTTAATGACTGCAGTTCACCTACGGTGAATCACTTTGGCTTGTCACACAATCATTCCACTTCTTTCTTCAACAACCTTTCCCCACAACCCTATCAATGCCTCGGTTAATTGAAAATGGTGACCATATGGGCGCATGCAGCTTTAGTGGTGACCTCACCTAAATATCGTATGGGCTCGCTTTTCTTCATTCTTTTTTTTGCTTGTCCTTTTCCTCCCCATGCTGCGGGAGCGCTTGGGATGATTTTCCTGTAGGAGAGGTTTGACCGGTTTCCTGGACTCCAACGTGCTCGGCCATATATCCTTTCCTCCTTCTAAGGCTGTTGTTTTTGATCGCGTGTGCCCCGATGTTCTCTTCCTTACCGTTGAGTGGAAGCCCCGGCCGAGGAGACACCTTGCGAGACCATTCCGTCAATTTCATTATCCCTGTACCACAACCAGCCGCAGGTCGGACCAAGTCCCCCCCTTCCCCCTTCCCTTTATTCCCCTTAACTCAAGCCCCTCGCCCACGAGAAACAGTTGTCCACCCCAACTGCCATACCGGATTTGTGTTCCACATCCTTGTTCCTATCTTTCCCCCACTGCCCTTTCCCCCCCTTTTTTGCACGCGCCCGATGGTTTCCCCAAAGTGGGTGCTAATAGACGTTTACCGCCCTACGACCCCACTAGTTGCGTTTTTTTACCTCCCCCCGCGCGAATTTTCTTCCCCCTACCCTTAGATTCACGTTTCTTATCACTTCCTTTTCCCGCCCTTACGATCACGCGCTAATCTTACGGCTCGCAGCATTCGTCAAAGTTCACCACGACGTGTCAGAGGGAGGACATGAAGTCGCTCCGACCCAGGACTCCCAGGTCCGATCCCCCTACCCCCTTCTTCGCTGTTTTTTTTCTCTATTTAGTATTAGCTCCCAGTTTTCCCCTGCTTGAGAAGGCCCAAATTCCACGTGCCACCTCCCCCCCCGTATTTCGACTGATTCTCGCCCCCGGCTTCCTCTCCCCATCCAGCGTCCTGCGCAGATGGAGACCATGAAAGCGTTGATGGCAACTCATCGAAAAGGCTCCCTTTTCCCCCAACCCTTCCAATGTTGTGTACTATTGATCGGTCGTCTTTACATTAGCAAGATAAGAGGCGCTTGCACAGATGAACTTACCCCCTTTTTGACATTTTGACCGATCATTACATGGCCCCCCAAGACTTTCCTTACGTTCCCTCCTTCCTTTTCACAGCGTCTGAGGATCCGATCTCACTAGTACAAGACAGTCGACCTCGGAAATAGTGTCGAGGTGTCCGCCTTTTGATCCCTCCTGATTTCTTTGCGGCGGTTCTTCTGGTCCTCTCCTCCTTTTTTTTACTCCTTGATCTGCTGACCTACCCGACAACAGCATCAATGACTAGACACCCCCCCTACATTGAGGTCGCCCCATTGTGTCCTCTTTCAGTTTGTACAGTATAGCACTCTTCCACAAATGGACTGGTAAAAGAAAGTCCCCGAAACACTTCTCCGCGCCCCTTTTTACCCCCCTCCTTTTCAGCCCTTCGACGGTCCGTTCTTCTCCAGCACTTCTCCTTTCCGGACTGTCCATTCAACTTCATCACGAAAAGAGAGAATCACTCTCGTTGCAGTTCCTTATGTCTTCCTCCGAGTTTCCTACCCCCACGGTACTTTTTAAACTCGTCCTCCCCTTGGCGGAGGTTTTCCTTTTTCTCCCCCCCTTTCTCGTCCCCCTTGTCATCTTCTTCTTTTTTTCTGTGCGAGGGTTTGGTACTTGAGCCCAGCTTGGACGAAATACCCCTACCCTCTCCCTCCAGGCCCTCCTCTCCCCCTCCGCGCCAGCTTATTTGATCGTCCCTTTGCCGCAGAAACACGGTGTTTCCCCCGACCGTTCCCTCCCCCTTGGCGGCCAAGTCCCTTGTCCCAAACGTGTGTTTCCCCGTCTCTTGAAAGTCCGCAGAAAAGGGGCCATACTCATCCCCCGGTGGCAACACCCCTTTCTTTGTGTTCTTATTTTTCGTTTGAGACCCTTTTTGAGTAGGGGTTGCGTTTCAGTAACACTTTTTATTTTTTTTTTTTCTTTTTTTGATTTTTTCTCCTGCTTTCTAGTACAGGTCTTTTTCCGGTGTTGTGACCCCTGGCCTACAATTTCCCTTTCCATGCCCATACCCATTCTTTTTCGTCAAGTGGGCCGGAATAGCCTGATCTGTCTTGGTCAACCGAGGATTAATTCCCCTCCTTTCCCCGTTGCCTCGTCCCCTCTTCTTCCTGTCTCCGGGAGGCCTTGGACCGAAGTGATTGATTAGTAGGAGCCTGTACCCCCTTTGGTCTCCTCTCCAGCGGTTATGGTTTTAGGTATGGTCACCTGGGTTCTGGACTATTTTTCACTTTCCCTGGTTTTTCGAGACCCTGTTTAAGACGACATTTCGCACCTATCCCTCGTGGCGTGCGAAAGGGAATTTTTTTTTTGTCCTCATCTTTTTTTCGTTTTGCTTTCTTCTTTTATCGTACTCTCTCCCCAACTTTCGTCTCCTCGACTTTTAGTTCGTACACACTTGGCGTCGCCCCTTCACTCCTGTTGCCGGTGACTCAGACGTAAGACTCCCTCTTTTTTTTCCCCTTTTCTCTTTCTTTCTAGAGGTCCTATCCTGGTGGAAGTTCACAGGCTTCCCTTCCACAAGGGGTCCACTTCCTCTCACTCGCCCAAGCTTTCCCAGCAGATTTCTTTCTTCTTTTAGATTCCAGCAGTGATTCCCTATAAAGTCATTCTTGGCCCCTCGACAGGCCCTAACTCTTTTCATCGCCCCTTTACGGTCAGCTTTCCCCCCGTTTTCTCTTTCTTTTCTTTGGTGGTACTTCTCCTTCCCACTTCCATACCCCTAAAAGTAAACCTCACCGGAGCGTTGGCACCCTCTCAACCGCCCTCCCAGCCCCGCTCACATCACTCCCGGGTTGATTTCCTTCTCTCGTTCACCACTTCAGAGGGTCATATCTCAGATCTTTAATTTCCCCTCCCTTTTTTTGTTGTTTGTCTTCCGCTTCCCTTGTCACTTGTTTGAACGAGATTCTGTCTTGATACCTTTTTCTTTCTGCTTCCCCCGACTTAGCGGCTGTTCGACCCTGGGACATTTGCCCAACCATCGATGTGTTCTTTTTTTTTCGTGATGCTACATGTTGGTTGACCCCCAACTTCGACAGACTCTTCCTGTGGAGGCCTGGCAAGAGATTTTTTAGCTACACGAGTGTCAAGCTTCTTCTTCCCTTAGCCACCGCCACGAACTTCCCCTCTCTTTTTCCATTACCTCCCTTTTCTAGACCCTGTCTGGACGGACGATCTTGGTCTCGAGGTCTGATGCAGATGTTGTGGAGGAACATGCGGGACCAGTTCCATTCCTTACCCGATCAGACCCTGATGCCCATGCCCGAAAGGACAAAATTTCTTTTCGCAGGGCAGTTTCCCTTTCCAGGGGCCGCCGTTACCGTCGTAAACCCCCTTTTCCCCTTAATCTAGGTCTCACCCTGAGTGGTGCTCTTCGCTTTCGAGGAAAACACCACCTCCTCGCGTCACTACCACCCGTCCGGTGCCTGTCATTCATTTAACTCACCTAAGCTCTTGACTTTCTCTGTCAGCCCTCGACGAGGTACACATATTACCACCCTGACCATCCCACGCTTCGCACTTCCCCTTTCCTTTCGGCACAGGACCGGGCTTCCTAGAACTCTCTCTTTGTAATTTTAGTCTTCTTTGTGGGAGGGCCAGAACTTAGGCTCCTTGTCTTTTTTTCCTTGCCGTACATTCCCTTTTTGACTTTTCACGACAGCACTAGACCTTGAAAAACCCTTGGACTGAGAGTAACTTTCGTTTCTTGTTCTCCAGTACTTCCGTTGGTTGTGTTTTTTTTTTTTTGGTGCCCCCATTTCCTGTTCCCCCCTTTTTCTAACCCTTAGCACCTGATCGAAGAAACCAATTGAGCAGCCAAATGGGATTAACCAAGAATCCTCTGAGCGAATGTCTACAACTTTTTTTGAAATATCTACCAAGTCCTCTTCTCCCCCAACTGGGGAGCAGTAAGATTCTTAGTACGTTTCCCTTTTACGCCACGCTGGTCCCAGACTTTTGCCAGCCAAATTTTCAAGTCAGCATCCCAAGAGTAGGACTTACCCTTACTACTACGTGGGGTTCGCCTTTCTCGTTTTCTTACTAATCGTATTGATGCTCTTTTCTAGGTTACTGGAATCTCTCCCTTTTCGGCTGGGCTCGTTTGGAGTTCCCCGTGTGGCTTCTTTATATTTTTCTCCCCTCTTCTTTTGAACCGGGCTTTCCTGTGTTGGTTTTCCCCCCCTGCAACTTTTCTCACGTGAGTAATTTCACTCCCCGACAACTTGGTGCGGCCCTGTCCTTTCCCCTATTCAAGATGTTCGCTTTCCATTAGTCTGGCGTCCCCGATGCACGCAGTGTGGAGGAAGACATTTCTTCGTGATCTTAATATTGGACCGGGACCGCATCAGTGCGGGGCGGAACCCGACCGGCGACCCTTGAATTCTATTTTCGTACACCCCCCCTTTTGAGTTTCATTTGCGCTTTTTTTTTTTTTTTTTTGTTACTCCCTTTGGATCTTCTCGATACTCGTCCGCAAAGGAGGAATCGCGACCCCTCCGCTGTCCTTTCTTGGCTGCTTCGAGTTTTTTCTCCTCTTTTTCGCCGACCTGGATGGGGAATTCTCATCGCCCCTAGTCACCCCCAAAAACGAAAATCATGCGGTTTGCCCCCCCCGGCGCTTTTACTCCGCCCCCTGTCCCTGCATTGCGTTGATCTCTCTTTCCTAGACTCTGCCCCTTTAGTCCGCGAAGTCAGACCAGTTCTTTGATGGCGCTCTGGTTTCACCCGTACGCCTTTTGGGAGATACTTTTTTTTTCTTTCACCTTTTCCTGGCAATGGTCCCTTCCCGACCGCGTCCATTGAGTCAAACACCTGGTCTGTAGAGAACGTGATTTACTTTTTACCTTCATGTATTCCTTCTTAGACTTCAGGTTGATGGGGGCTCATTTCTACTTTGCTGCACTCTCATCAATGTCCCTCCCTTCCTGAGTTGCTAACTTCTTTTTTCCTTGTCCTGATCCTGGAAGACTTGAGCCATACACATCTCGACCCCGATCAGGTGGCTTTCCTTCCCACTGCGAGCAGAGCCTCAGCGGCCCAATTCCCCCCTCCTCGGACCGCTTGTCCTGTGTGAAGCCTTACAATTGGGGAGAGATTACGTTGCGGGTCGTAGCTTCGGCGGTGTCCAGCTCTTTTCCATTGACCCTCCTCACTTCTTTTCTCGCTGGGATCGGAGCTCCTCTTTTTACACCAGTATTTAGGCGGGTAGTCGCTGATCGGCAGTCAAAGAAGGTGGAAGACCAGTCTGTTTGGTTCTTGTCTCCCCACAGCGACACTTTCACCCTCCCCCCCACCCCCCACCCCCTGACACACCAACCGTCAGACGCGCCTCCCCCCCCCCCCCCCCCCCCCCCACCACACCACCCCACCCCTCCCCCCCCCCCCCCCCCCCACCGGTCTTATTTTCATCTACTTTGCTAGTGCATTGATGTCCGCAGGACTAAGGAAGGAATGGGGCAGCTGGGCGGAATTGATTTTCCGTCGGCTCACGTTTTCTGTGCCTGGGTCGCGCTGGTTTTAAGGCCTCTTTTTTGCCTGCCTCCCCCCCCTTCCTCTTGACACTTTGCTTCCACTTTCCTTCTTTCCTTCCCCTCTCCGTTGTTTTTCTTTTTTCATTGAAGAATGTGTACGTGTGGAAGTGACCGTGCCGGCCCGTCAAATCCGCCCTAATGTCACATGCATGCCCAGGACTTCCTTCACTGCAGAGGTCCCCAAGAAGAGAGCGCCGATAGACTTCCGTTTCTTTCTTCCGGCGTTTAATTTCCCTTTAGTGCGTAGGCAGCCCTGAGCCCCTTTTTTCCGCCCCTTGCACCCCCTCCCTGGCGGGATGTTTTTCTTTTCATCGTAAGGTCCTAAAGTGGGAGCAAGATATAAGATTTCGTTCCACCCGTCCCGGGGCTGTGTCCCTTCCTAGGACGTTTCTTTTTCCCTCCCCCACCAAGGGTCTTTAGTGTATCGAGATTCTCTCCTCTTCCCCCCCAGAATCCCCTGTGGCGTTCCAGGAATAGGGCACCCATTTAGACGATCACCTGAGCATTTAGTTCGGCTCTCCGGTCATGCCATTCGTCCCCTAGGCCATTTTTTTCCCTCCGTTGTCCTTACTTCTTAACTTCCGCCTGAGTGCTCTGTCTCCTTTTTACCTGCGGCATTTCTTAGGAAGACCTGATAGTTTGTTGGTCGAGGGTTCAAAGCGGCTCTCCTGTCGGACTTTGCCCCCCTTCCGGTGAAGCCATCCAGCTCCCTTTTTTCCTCATGCTGTTGTGCGTCCACTTTCCTGCCTTCTCCGCCCACATCATCGTACTTTTTCCGGCCTGAATGGAAGAAATGACAGTGAGGAAACTCAATGATAGAACCCTTTGATCTCTATCTGTGCATACCTTATCTCTCCCTTCGTTCTTTTGCCCCCTCGCCGTCCCCTCGGATTTCCCCCAGTTCTACGAAGTAAGGGCGGGCGGTTTCACAGCCCTGATAGAAATTTCAAACCGAGTTCGGCAGAATTCATCCCCTGGACCTGCCGAAGAGCGCTGTTATTCCCTCCTTCCCCCCGATGGTCCCCTTCTTTTATGGATCCCCGTTTTCTACTTCCTTGTCCGGTAGGAAGGTGAGTCAGAGATCCCTGAGCACTCTCTGCACCTCCTCGCTTTCAGCCTCTCCCCCTTCCCACGGCTACATCAGCCAACGATGCGGTTTTTCCTATGGTTTTTATATGATTTGGTACCCCCGAAACGCTCCCAAATTGACCTTGCTTTTTCCAATACCCCGCCGCAAACAGGTCCCCAAGAGACTTTTCCTCCTCGAGCCGTCGCTGCCTTTCTGTCGCCCTCCGTCCTCCCTTTGCCTTTAACCCACAGGCTTAGAACTTAGGAATCCTCCAGTCCGTGCCATCTCCTCTTTCCTTGCTGGTCCCCCTACGCTTTTCGACGCGTTTCCCCACTACTCGGAATCCACCCCCTTTTTTGTCGGAGTTTATTCTCAACAGGATTTCAGCACCCCCAGTTGCAGGTCGGCAGGCGTTCTTCTCGCCCTGGGTTCCCTGTCCCCCCTCCCCCCCCCCTAGGTGCACGACCTTCCCCGAAACCTCCCCCCCTCCTCTGCCAGATGCCTGCCCGAAGCCAGACGAGTTTTTTTATTGTTCTCTAGAGAAAAACACAGGTTCCCTTTCGAATCATTTTGCCCCCCCTCCAAATCCGCTGGCGATTTTTTTACACCGTTTCTTTCACTGTGGGGATTGCTTCCACTTTATGACATTACCTTCTTATCAACGTTCTTACTCTAGCTCCACCGGTTTCCACCCAATCTGAGAGGGTCTGATGAGCTGTCTTCTCTTTCTCTTGCGGTTTCGGGTGTGGGTTCTTTCCCCCCCCTCCTGAGGTGCCCAGAGTGGAATGTTTTCCCTATACCGACGCTGAAGGAATGACACGCAGGCCCTTATTTTCTCTTTTTACTATTTGTAGAAAGACCTTTATCTAGTCATTTTTTTTTCTCTTTTCATGGATAGTGTGCCCAGACGAGACCGCAATCAAGTCAAATATAGAGAACTGCCTTCCAAGTTCCCGGACTATCCTATTGCCCCTCCTCCTTTCTATTAGCGTAGCGTCGACGGTTGTAAGTCCCATCTGGTTTCTTTTTCATCGGGGTCTTAGGAAAGTGTTGGTGCCCCTCTCTGTAGTCGGGACTGTAAGTGTAGAATACGGAGTCTTACGATCCCTTCCCCCCAGCCGTCGTTTCTTGCATGTTTGGCCCTCGTGACCCGGAATGAGGGTGGAGTTTAGGAATTTTTGTTTGTGCCGATCCCTTATTCCGTTTTCTCCCCCCCCCTCCTGATCCTCCGACCTCGTCTCACCTGTTTTGCGAATTTCGTCCCTTCTTTTCCTCTTTTACGAACGTGTTGATTACACTTTCCGTAGGTGTATCAAGTTGCTTTGTTTTAATGGTACTGTTTTTCGCTCTTGCCCCCAGTTGACCCACCTCTCTCCTTGCCTCCCTCTTTCTCAGATTCCCTTTCAAGCCTGGCGGTGCCCTCTTTTTTCCGCATGAATTCTTTACCTTCTTTGAAAGTACGAGACGGGTCTCTGTAAGCGTTCATGACTTCCTCAGGTAAGGCGAAACTTTGTCTACGGTCGGCCGTGTGTGGCCGGGCGACCCTTTCCCCGCCCTTCCCTCTCCGATCGTAAAGGTCCTTTTCTTTTTTTTTTTCCCATTGACAGACCATGCGCGACACGCCCCAGACTCCTGCTCGGAAGATAGTTTAAAAATGCAGATGGTAATCTCTCTCTTTCCTCCCCCTTTGTTGTTTTTTTTTTTTTCCTCTGATTGAACCGTTTTGCCATGGTTTTACAGATCTTCTTCTCTCCCCTTTTTGATTTTGGATTTCCGCTCCTTTCGGTTTTCCCTCCTTGGGGTGCCAAGAGTCCCACCTCCACTCGGTTCTTGCAGAGAAGGTGAGTTGATAAGTCGCAAAAAGGAACTTACGACCCTCTCCCCTGTGGTCCTTACCGCTGGAGGCCGTATTCCCCCTTCGTATCCGTTCCTCCGCGTACTGAAGGTACAGCCGTTTTTCTCGTTATCTTTGACTGATCTGTTGAAGGGCGCTGTTTTTCGCCGTAGTCTGCCCCCCTCCTCTGGTCGCCGTTTTGAGCTTCATTCCTTCCCAACCTGACCTCTTTGCAACGACCCTTACCCCAGGGAACCACCTAGAGGTCCGTTGCTGTCTGTGCCCTTAAAGGCCTCCGTCCCTGCGCCCCCTTTTGCCTCGAATTTATTCCCTACTGGTGATAATTCAGATGGCATACAAAAACCGCTATCGGCAATAGACCCCGCTGGCTTACCCTTCGGATAGACCTCCCCCTCCTGGCTTCCTAGTCCCTTTCTGCATGGGAAGGAGAGTCCCCATCGCCCTACCCGGGAAGTACCTCCCCTCTCACCCGTTCAACCTGTCCGTTCGGGCCACAGCCTTAATGCGCCGTACGGCCCTATCCTAGATAGGTTACTTGAACGGTCCTCAGGTGGTAGAAGGAAGACTCTTCTTCCCTGAACGGTTTCTTGTGTACTTCGACAGGGCGTTATAAACTATAAGGCGTCTACTTGCCACCCGTCCTGAAGAATCTCAGTGGATTAGACTGAGTCAACGTTGCCCCCCCTGGCGCAGCCTTTGATCGTGCAGCAACCCAGCTCTTTTCATACTAAACTTGAATCCCAACCCACCCACCAGTGCCTCCGAATCGCCTTTGACTCAACGACCCCCTCTCCCCCTCTGCCTGATGCTGGACACCGGAGCTCTTTAGGTGCCGTTTATCCGTGGCTTATTGCACCCCCAGTTTATCCTTTCCTGTGCCATCGACGTGCCCAACGCTGGTTCATCCACCTTTTTCGGTTCTACTCAGTTTGTGTCTGCTCCACCTTTTTTGCGGCCCTTGCGTGTTTTCGCCCTTTTTCTTCGTTCCTTCTTAGGATGGTCGCGGTATGGGCGTTTGTCTCCCTTTTAAGAGATAGTTCCTCAGTGTCTTTCTTTTTTCCCCTATTTTGCTAGCACTTGCCCCCCCTCTCGAAATCGCTTCGCCCTGGACCCCCCTGAAAAATTTGGTTCCCCGAGTTGTTTCCTCAAGTGAACCCCCATGGTTTCCGTTCCCTCGCGGTTCCTTCCTCCCTTTCCAGTCGTCGATGTGCCATCCCGCGTGACGGAGCTCCCTCGGTCCTCGACCTTTGTAGGAGAAGGGGATGGCCTGTTGCCACCGTGTATCCCCTCCGTTTTTTGCGTGTCCTACCAACCTACTTTGTAATGACTTACGGCAGTTAGATCCTGTATCCTTCTGCAGTTGCGGTGCCGTGGTCGTGCAGACTGGAGTGGAGTAAGCTCTCTTCGACCGCCATCTGGCCTCGACCCCCCCATATATCCCCTTCAGGACGCTGCGCTATATTTGGTCCCTTTTTGTTTCTGAACGAGGTGAGCATTTCACCTGCTGAATTTTAGGACCAATTCCCTACAGTTCCCACGAAAGAGACGGAGTTAAAAATTGGGAGCTTCCGGACATCCGGTCCCTCCCCCTGGGCGTACGGACGAGTTTTTCTTCCTCAGCTGGCCAGGGTCATCTAATGTAAACTAAGTTTTCAACGTATTTGGTTTAAATGGAGAGCTGGCTGAATACCCGGTCCCGGTCACTGCTCGATCAGATGGGGGCCGCTCCTCGTTTGTTTTTTGGCCCACTGTGTACGATTGCCAAAACGATTTTTCGCATGTAGAGCCCATGGCTCTTTTAACAATGGTCGTCTGTCCATCCCCCTAGCCTTAGGACGGGCTGGATGGGCCGATCATCGGTGCCGATAATAAACGTAAGGAGCCGTTACGGGATAAAGGCCTTTTGTGATACGCTTTAGAGAGTCCCTCCTCCGTTTTATCTCATTACCCCTAGAGCCCCTCCCTGTCTGCTCAGGCACCATTGAGACCTCTGCTGGTCCTGCCCCTATGAAAAGGCTCTGGCTCGGTGTTTCCTCCTGGCTTTTTTCCTTTTTACTGTCGTCGGGGATTGATCTCTTTTTTTTTTTCAGTTGAGAACAGCACGTGCAGTCTTTTTTTTCTCGTTTTTGTTGCTTTGTAGCGTCGAGAAAATTTTCTTTTTCTTTTATTCTGGGTTTCTTACTGCTTCCCCTGCTCTTGTACTTCCTCCTCTTGCTTTACAATTCCCTAGTGCTAAACACCCCCTGACTGCTTGCTTTTTCCCTTCCCACCGGTGACCCCCCCCACACAGATAAAGGCGTAGTTCATTTGCGAACCTGTGTCACGTCCTTTTTAATGCCCGGAGCTTGTCCTTGCACGTGACTTCCAAGTGTTTTTCCTGGAGCGCGCTCATTGGTTTGTCTGTAGGCCCAGGATAATTTTCATGAATTTTTCCCAGGGGTCCAAAAAACCTGCTGAGGCATTCTTGTCGTTCCTTCATGCTCTTGTTTGGCTATGTTACACAAGTTTTTTTCCC
>Ga0179593_1538656_pt1 | contig 13453 bp, 17 predicted proteins | sample CZODoug2_1_08_16_FD_185931 | JGI IMG/M metagenome (GOLD analysis project Ga0179593, IMG submission 185931) | Vadose zone soil fungal communities from Angelo Coast Range Reserve, California, USA - CZODoug2_1_08_16fungal (PacBio error correction) | ecosystem: Environmental > Terrestrial > Soil >... | reverse complement strand
ACGTTCAGAAGATCAGGGCTTTTCTTTGATTGCCGTCCCCCCGCTTTCTCAGGACCGCAGTTACAACCCAACATTCCAACGGATTAGATGTAGAAAGCGGTTGTCGCCCGCACCCCCAAGGATACTGCCCCTTCCCTTTCTCCCTCTCCTTTTTGTTAGTCCCTGACTTCATCGTGTCTGCTTCAAATGGCTTTTTCCTTTTTTCTGCCATTTGTGAACCCCTTGAGACGGGAGCAATTTCTAAGAGTCCGTCACTTGAAGCATGCTCTCCCTCTCCGGTTTTCGGGCTGGCTTTTACCCTTCTCCTTTCTTTCTATTGCCGGTTTCTTTGCCGATTTCCAATTCTTTCGTGCGACGGCTTTTCATCGGAAGCTAGGTCCGGTCAAGCAGTGTTACTGGTGCGATTTTTACGGGGTTTTTTCCGCCCCCCTTTTCTCCTGTTATTTTTTATTTTTCATTTGCTTCCCCTGACAGTCCAAAAGAACCTGAGGGCCGCGCCGCTGGCAAAATTATTATTCGTTAATCAGTTGTCGACACCCAAGCCAGTGATTTCCTTCTTTTGTTTCTTTTTTGACATTCGCGGAGCCACTGGGTCTTGTGACACCCCCCAAAATTTCTATTTGGTTTTTACACTTGCCGCGTGCCACATCCGATTAAGGACTCCTGGAGTTGGGGATGGACCGGGGTGAGAACTTCCCTCGATTTTCTTTTCTGATGCTCGTATCCCTCGTCTGCCCGGGTTCCGTACGTGTTATCAAAATTTTCCAGGAAAGTAGCGAAAAGACGCTTCCTCTCCCCGAATTTAAATGCATTGGCCGTGTATGTCGGTTAGTGCACTTTGGCTTCCCCGCTTTCCTTTCCCCCCCCTCGAAAATGATTTCCACGTCCCTTTTTTTCTCATACACTCCTCTAGATATTGTTCTTTTTTTTTTTTTTATCTTAAGTACTGCTGCTGAAGAAGGTTCCTCCCTTCCTTGTTCGAAAGTGGGTCGGTCCTCCCCTTCTCCCCCCCCATCTATTTGATCCTTCCCGACCCGAGCGTCTCCTCCCCAGAAGTGTTGTACTCTTTAATTAACCTATCTTTCGGAGTGAGTAGTCGTTTTAGGTACGGAGTAATCTCATCTCTCTCCCCCCCCCAACATTCTTTCCATTTTTTTTTTTTCCATTTACCGGCCTTTAAAGAGCTTGATGCATCTTTGAACACCGCTTATTTAACGATTCTGACATATAAGTTTTCGCGAAAGACCCCTTCCTCTTTCCCCCCACTTGCCCCCATGACGTTGTCATCTGCGCCCCGTTTAAGATCCGTGTCTACAGAATCCATGTCTTTTGTGGATGCATTTTGAACCTCCCTTTTTTCCCTCTCTCACGTCACGCCATTTCGGCGTATCAAACGACGGCAACGGTCGCCCGGAGGTTGTGGCGAGAGCCCAACAGTCAGGGCCTCTCGTCGTATTCTGTTTCCTTGATAAAGCGCCCGACAGCTTGTCCCTTTTTTCCCCTTTCCCTCAATTTAAATTTGTGATCCCATCCTCTCCATCCTTCTTTAGAAATCCAGCGGACAACAGTTCATGGCGTGAAAGCTCGGCTTTGATTGAGAACTCTCCCCCGTACTTTTTTCTCTTCTACGTTCTCTTTTTCTTTTTCTCCTTCCTTGCACCCTTGGCATTAAAAAGCCTTCTGTTGGTGCTTTCCTTTCCAGTTTTGCCCCCAAACTTTCATCTTCTCGCCGCATATGAACTTTTTAGCTAGTGGGCAATTCAACTCCTCTTCTTTTCGATCCCCCTCCCTTCGCTCTTTCACATTGGTGCGTTTGAGAACCTCTCCTCCTTCTTTCCCCGACATAATTTAATGGCCTGATCACATTGGTGGCATTTCGATCAAATCGGTTAGCTGCCTACTCGGCGCTCTTTTTTGACGATGCTTTTTTTGCGCGTGGACCTTCCCCTGTATCGTATCCTTCTTCGCTTTTTAGACAAACGTTTCCGTTCCCCCATTTTTTTCCCTCTTCTGGGGCTTCTCTTTTGCTTCGGTTTTACAAATATTAACTTCCTCCCTTTTCGGTCCGCCTTGATTGACTTTTCTTGCCTCACTTTCGGCAAAAAGGTAACGTCCCAGGAATCTAGATCGAAGATGTACGCAATCTTGCCTTGAGGACCTCCTGTTTTCTTCCCCCCTTTTTTTTTTCGGAACCAGTCCTGCTTTTTCTATTTTTTCCCTTCATCATTTCGTTACACATTCGTTGTCGCATTAACGAGTTGGAGATACTGCGCTCTCTTTTAAACTACGTAGGAAGGTGGTTAACGCAACCTCCTTCTCCATATCCCGTCAACTCCATCTCCTCTGACAAGGTTTCTTCAATCTGCTCTTCTTTCTCGCTTCTTTGAGTCTTTGTCAGGCTTAATGTCGAGACTCCTCCTTTCCCCCTCCTTGCGTTCATCTTCTCGGAATGGGGTCCTCCTCTCTTTCTCCGAAGTCTGATTTCTCCCCCCCTTAGTGTGCTGTCCTTTGGAATAACTTTCCCCAAGGATCTACGGAAAAAATATCGGATCGGACGATACTCTTCGGTACCCGGCCGCTTTTTAGTTTCACTTTTTCCTTCCGACATTTTTGCCGGCGTAACTTTTCTCTGTAGCCTCCAAATGATGTGGTCTTTTCCATTAGTTCTTTTTTTATACAACTCTACGGAGAGTGCAAATCTTCCCCCCTCCCCCGACGAGGGTGATGACTCTCATGGAGGATCCTTTCTCCGTCCATCTGCTAGGTAGGGACAAGTGACGGCGCTCGGAGGAAAGTTGGTCCTTTCCCTCCTCGCCTGGTTTCTTGCCCCCTTTTTCCATTCTGGGATCTTTCCTCCCTTTTTAACATCAATTAGGACTGCGCATCCCCCTAATTCTTCCTTAGTGAATAAGATAGGAGAACAAGGTGGCGATTCCAAAGACTTTGCCCTACTTTTACGCTTTCCCTCCACTTATCTGCTGAATGATTCTCCTTCTTTTTTCGGTTTCCTACCCTCGAGACCCCTCTTTTACGAAAGAAGCTTGGGCTGGGGGAAAAAAGACTCTTTTTTTTCTTTCCCCTCCGTCTGTTCTCCGTCCCCTTTCTAGTTTTGTAAGCTGAGGTTGTTCCTTTCTCACGATGTTTTTCTTTTCTCCAAGATAGCCAATGGTAGTAACCAGACCTTGATTCTTCAAGCACGGAGACGACACCTCTCTTTTCGCCAAGTTTTTGCCTTCTCGGTTTCGGTCGATCGCGTAGGCCTGTGTTCACTTTCTTGCCTCCACCTATTGTCTTGAAGGACCAAGTTAACTAAGACTGGGTTACCCTTTTTTTTTATAAATCCTTGCTTCTTGCTTTCCTCTTTTTTCCCCCCCCTCCCTACCGGCTTTTTTTGCGGATCTTCGTCCCCCTCTAAGGTTCATAGCAAGAGGAGCGGGAATTTAATCGGTACACACTTCTGGAGATTACTCCCCTCTTCTTTCCCTTGCTTTTACCGACTTGCAGTTTTGAAATTCTTCTCATCCCCCCCCCGTTATTTACTTTACACAGAGGTAATTCTGTTTTCCTCTCCCTTACGGAATCTTATGGCTTTTGTTTGTAGCCAGCGTCTCTTTTTTCCCCCCTCCGTCGCTGAATGGTCTGTTTCTCTCTTTTTTCCCCACATTTGCTTTCCCCAGATCACCAAAGCGCAGTTTCCAAATAAGTCGTCTGACCTTCCAGCAGTTCAAGCGACTTTGATTTACTCGGACCCCATTCCCGCTTCGTCCCAGGATCCCCTCACCAACTCCGTCATTCCGACTCAGGTAGTGACCTGCCTGTGTTACTCGAAATTTCATATCATTTTTTTCCCCCCCCCCCCCCCTTTTTCCCTGAATTGCCCCCCTGACCCCCTCCCCCCAGGATCCACGGCGTTCCTTGTTTTTTTTCTCAACATGATTGCACCCTCGATGTAATTTTCCCCGCGCGCCCTTCGACCCCATTCGATTTGCCCCCTCCTTTTCCCCCCTTTTCTCGAATCCCTTTGATCACGCTTCCCTCCCTCCCCCCTTTTTCAAAATCGCATAGCCTCTGGGTCGAGGTGGCACCGTACATGACCTCCCCTTCGATTTGCCAAAAGCGTTCTGCGCATCCCTTCTCTTTCCCCTTCCCCCTTCCATACCTTGGCTGTTCCATTTCTACCTGCCATATCCCTTTTTTTCCTTTCGCGTTTTCACCCCAACCCCTTGTTCCTTCTGAGTACAGGGCTCGCTTTCGACTTTTCAAGAGACCCCCCCTTTTTTCCCTTCCCCCTTTTTTGCATACATCTATTCGAGCTTCAGGCCCCTCCTCCTCGTCTCCCCTGCCTCCTTATTCTGTTGTGATTTTTCCCATCCTTTTTTTGTCTTGTGCGTTTGTGCGTGTTCCTTTCGTCGAAGTGCTGGCAGGCAATATTGACATAGATATGTCGAGTCAAACTTCTTTTTTTTCCCCCCCCTCCGTTTGAGAGAGACTTTTCCGTGCCTCTTTGCGATATGCGCCGCCCAATCCGCCAGCCGAGGAACGAAGACCAAGGAAAACCAACCTGCCCCTAAGCGGAAGATTCTTTAGCCATCTTTTTCCCTCTTCTCCCGTTCCGTGCTCCGCCTGGGAAACCTCCCCTCTCGCTAGAAGCCTCCATAGTTTCTCGACACATTTCTTTTCCTTGTTGCCCTAAAATTCGATCTTGCCGAGCCTTTCTTCTCGCAGACGGATCTCCGGTGAATATTTTTCTTTAAGCGAAGGTCCTCCCTGCTCAGTAGTTCTCTTCACCTTCTCCCTTTCTTTTTCCTTGGATCGTTTCTCGCTTTCCCTTCCTCCCCCATTTTCATCGCGAATCCAGGGGCGTCCTGCAGTCGGTTCACAATCAGCCAGAGGCTCCTTTTCAGGGAGACCCAAAGTTGACTAGAATGTTCCCGACTTTTTTTTCCCTTTTTCCCCCCTTTTCAACCTCATTTTTACGCGCGCGATCCCCCCCCCCCAATTAACCCGATTCTTCTTTTTTTCATCGTTCCGACCCAACCCCCACAGGAGGGATACGGTTTCCGAAGTTGTCCTTCTCCCCTTTTATGTCTGGAAAAAGGGGCCCGTCTTTCGGCCCCTTTTCTCGTTCCACATTTAGAAGTTCAGGGCACATACGTCTTTTTTGGTCCCTTCGGGCATCCCTTCGACTAAGTGTACTAGTCCTTTGACGCAGCTCCTTTCCCCTTAACCCGACGTCCCCCCTTCCCCCTTTTTTTGACTGCTTTTCTCTCCAACGACCGTGCAGGATCTGGTAGAAGGTGCCATGTGTTCGAAGCTCTCTTTTTTACAATCTAAAGATGGTTCAAACTCCTTTTCCCTGACCCCCCCACTAGCTTCGTCTTCAGTCTTTTTTCTTCTTTAATACCTTGTTTAAGTTGCGTTGGAGGCGTCTTCTCAAGTAAGTTGCCCTTTTTGCACAACGAAAAGAGCGTCCTAGCCCTGTACCTTCCTTAAATTCCCCTCCTTTTCTTTCTTCGTCGCTTTTCAGGTGCGGGCTCCGTTTCACTCGTCTCCCCCACCTCTCAGAAGTTCGGGTAGCCCCCGGCCTAAGCGATTCTTGTCCTTTTTCCCCCATTTTTTTTTCTTCTTATCCCTCCCGTGCAACTGCACCCTTTCCTGGGTCACCATAGACCCGGTAGTGACCTTGAGTAGCCAAATCAACTGATCTCTCCTTTTTCTTTTACCCTCACGTCTGGTGATTTGCAATTGGTAAAAATGGACTCGACATGATCAATTACTCCTTCCCTCCTTGTTACCCTCTCCTCTTCCTGTCGCCCCTCTTTATTGGCTCCCAGACATCAATCGCGTGCGTTACAACTCATCACTTTTTTTTTTGGGTTGGGGGTTTATTCGCCCCCTCTTCTCTCGCAAAGTTACATCAACTCCTTCGTCTTTTTCCCCTTCAACTCCAAATATTATTTCTCGTTAAATAAGATGAACACTTCCTTCCCCTTTTTTTTGTAACTTTCTCTCTAGTTTTCTCTCATCCCTTTTCTTTAAGAGGTTTCTGTAATTTTTATTTAGGGGATTACGTTTTCTTTTCCCCCCCTTGACACTTCCGAAGGTAGTTTTCTCTTTTTCTCCCTGTTCGCCAATTCACTTCTTTCAATTTGCACATAGCCGTAGATTCACAACTCTGAGGGCCCCTCATAAAATCCTATTTCGAATGTGGTCAATTGTCTTTTTTTTTTGAGAGAGTTTAATCCAGCTGCTTTTCCCCCTTTATTCCCTGGCCACCTATTTGTTACTCTCTCCACCCGGTTAGTCTGGTTCTCATTTCGTGGGAGTATTTCACGGCAATCGTCGGCGTTGAGATTTCATCCTTCGTATCTTCCTTTCCTTCCTCCCCTTTTTTTTCTCCCTTTCTTTTCCCCACAGTGCGAGGCTTTTCTCTTCTTTGCTTTTGGTCACCGAGCTGTAGAAACCGTCCCGTCTCCGCGTTTTCCTCCCCTCTTTTTCCTCTGCCTTTCGCGCGCGGCCCCCTTTTCTGGAAACCAGGCTTCGAGGAGTCTTTAAGAGTTGTCTCACATTTTTCTAGATTGAGTTTGGACTCTGCAGCCCTTCTCCGGGCCTTTTGCTTCCGAACACGGTCAGACTCTTTTCGATTGCTCTTTCTTTTTTCTTTAACTTTTTCCCTCTTTTTTTCGTGAGATCTTCCATACTGTTTGAGATAAGCGCTCGTAATTCCTGTCTGCTTTTTTTTCCTTCTTCCAAGGCTTTTTATCCACTGAGTTCACCAAACTCCATCTCTATTGATCATGTGACGACACTCTTTTCGTCTCTCTGATTTGCCTTACTTTTTGTACGGTTATGTTCGCCTCAGTAATTCACCTTCTGATGCTCTGCGAACGGACTTTGTTTCTCCTCCGTTTCGCCGAGCCCCCTCGACGAACCCTTAGAGCTGATCTGTTTTGGGTCAATGCCGGCCCCTTGATATAAGACACCACCTGTGAATCGGCTTTATAGAGATCCATTGAAGGTAAAATTCCTCTTCCTTTTTCCCCCAGCCTGCAGCTTTTTTTTTCCGCCGTGGCTCCTGAAATTCCACCCAATTCTTGTAGGCACAGTGTTTCCCAGATCGAGGACTTAGGTTTAGCTAACAACTGCACTCCCCCTTGTCCACGCCAAGCTCCTCTTTTTTTCTTTCCTCCCTCTTCTTCTGGAATCTCCTTCCCCGAGCTAGTTGTAAGTCAGACTGCGGCGTAGTGAGGGGAAAGGATTTCACTGGAACTTCGTTCCTCCCCCCATCCTTTTCTTGTCCTTCTTTCGTCCTCTCCCTTTGAAAAGGTGAATCTCCCGGATCCCGCGTACTTGAGGATTATCCGCCCTCGAGACCACAAGGTGGACGTTAAACGCCATTTTAGATTTTCCCTCTTATTTCCCCCTGACCTTATCCTTCTTTTTGAACTCTCTTTCCCTCCGTTGGATCCCCTCTCGCTCTGAGTCCCCCACCATTGACACCTAGTTATCTTTTGGCCGGAAGAGACACTCTTCTTCTTCTCTGTTTCCTCGCTACCCTATTTCTAAGTTCCTTTACGTGATAACGATGGATAGCTTGAAGCGATGCGGTTTCCTTTCTCCTTTTTTCCCCCGCCTTCTTCTGTCCAGCCAAGTTGCGATACGCATTTTTCAGAGTTGCGACCTCTTCAAGGGCTCCTGTATTTTGGCCAGTAATGTTCCTTTTTCCCTGCCCCTGGTATTTTTCAGTGCTTTCTGGTTTGAATGGAAGTTCTAAGGACTTGGGTTCCCCCCTTTTTGCAATTTCACTCTTCTTTCCTTCCCTTACTCCTTCCGCTTGCTTCTGGCATTTTGTGATGTTGCTTCCCGATCCAGTTACCGACGCGAAGAGCGGAATTAATCGGTACATTGAGAGTATCATTGTTTTTTTTTTCCCCAGACCTTTTGTTTTTTTATGTATCCCATGCTCGTCCTCAAACAGCGCCCCATCCCAGAGGTTCTCCTAAGTCCAGCGCCGGAAATAAGCGACTCTATTTTTTCGTCGCCAGAGGCTGGCCGATTCCAAGCAGTTCGCTTGCCGAGAGATTCGAAACCCATTGGACCGAAGACCCCCCTCAAGGCACTCCCCTTCCTCCTTTGTTTTGATTCGGGAAGCCGTTTGGCTTTCAGACTTGATTTTGAGTCCTTCCCACATGAGTATGGTGGCTACTCTTTTTTTTCCCCCCCTCTCCCCCCTCTCCCCCTTGTCCTCCCCCCCCTTTCTGCCTGTCCCGTTTGTTTGTGGCCATTTAGAATTTACCGGGTTTAAACCATTTGTTCCCGTCCCCTTCTCTCCCCAACTTCCTTTTCCCCCCAGATTTCCTCTTGGCTTGGTGTGTCTCCCCTGATGCCTGAATTTAATTTTGCAGAGCGCAGGCCATTTTTTTCTGCCTGGCTTTTTTTTCCCTTTTTCGCCACCGTCGTAATCCCATTTTCTTTTCCTCTCACCGGTTGGCCCCCAATCGCAATAGTCTCTGGTCGAGGTGTACTTAAATGAAAGAGAATTTCTCTAGTTAGAAAATTGATTCCTTTCCCCCTTCCCTCCCTTTCTCTTTCAGCCCTCCTTGAAAGTTCTTTTTCTGCATGCCTTCACAATGATTTTTCGGATGAGGTGTCGGCGGGATTTAAATTTGCCCCCCGCCCCCCCCAAGCCCTGTGATTTTCTTCCCACGCTTTTTTTCTCGCCTTTTCTTTTTTTTCCTCCTTTTTTCTCTTTCCCTTACATCCTTTTCCGTTTAATCGGTTCCTGCTTGTGTCCTTGCCTCATAGGGGCGAATATTTTGCGCGCCACCTCCTTCTGACGAGTAAATCTATTTTCCTCCCTCCTCTTTGTTTGTTCCTTTCCCCGGACATCCTCCTCTAGTTTTTTTCGCACCTATGCGCTGCCTTCTCCCTCCGCGGAAGCCAAGGCCACCAAACGAACATTCAAACGGCCTGGTTTACGGCCAGGAGATCTTTTCCCCCCCGCCTCTCTCCTTTTACCCCCCCTTTGCTCTCTCCTTGCCGCTGTTGTCCTCTTAATTTCCTGACATGTCGGGATCAGCGAGAGCAATAGCGAGAAGGACAGGGATTTACCTGCATGCCGCTGCCTCCTTTTTCCCCCTTTCTGGCTTCTTCCAATTCTCCCCTTTCGAGACCTTTTTTTGTTGTGACCCCCTCAAATTCGTCTGCGAACCAGATCTCGCGAAAGGTCGAAGGGCGGTGCAGAGGTCTTTCCTCCCCCCTCTTGTTACTTTTTCCTTTTTTTTTTTGCTCCTTCCCCTGGCTTCGGGACTTTAAGTGCTGAGAGCTTTGGCCAAAGCCATCAAACCCTCAAAGAATCCGCTGCTATGGAACAACTCTTAGTTTTACTCCCTTTTTCTCCCCCCACCTCCCAGCCGACATCCCTCTTTTTTTTTTCCCTTTTTAGATGTTAACTGTTCTTTGACACCAAAAAATTTGTTGTTGGAGATATTACCGGGAGTGGCCTCAAAGTTCCTTCCCTAACCTTCGTTTTTTTCCTTCTTCGCCCTCTCTTTCCTGATTGTGACGATTCCCTCTTCCTGCAGAGATGGTTCCGAGGATCAACATCAAAGTAGACCGACTTTTCCCTTTTCTCTCCAACGACTCCTAAAAAGGAATTTCTGTTTCTTTTGCCTTCCCTGTTTTCCTTTCCTTCTCCCAGCGCTGTTCCCCTTCTGTCTGCGCCGCAACAAAACTGTATAGACTAGCTTATATTCCCCCGATACGCGTGAAGTTTTGCAGGTGAACTCTGTTTGGTTCCGGTACCTCCTTTTTGTCTTCCTTTCCTCCCCTTCCCTTCCCCTCTTTTTCGCAACTTCCCTCCCCAGTGTCTTCGTCTCGCCAACAGTGCCCGCCAATAAATTTTAATATTCGGCGTAGTCGTCTGGCATTCGATTTGCTCCTCACAGAGTCCCACCCTCCTCTCTTTCCCCCTTTTTTTTTCTTTCCTCCTTCCACCCCTTTCCCCTTATTTACTCCTTTTCACCATTTTCTCTTTAACCCTCTTCCCCTTCCAATATCCTTTTTTTTGTCCCCGAAGTTCACATTCATCGGGACCCCATATAAAGGTAAGAAATTTCCCTGGAGTGTCGTCCCTCTCTCACTTGTTCATCTTTTGGTTTTCTTTTTCAAGTAATCATGTTGACTTCCATTTTTTTCCATAATGCTTGTGAGAGAAAAGTTTTATTTTTTTTCCTCTTTTTTCTTCTCTCATAGGCAACTTCGCTCGGTTTTCTCTTCCCCAATGAAATCGTAGACTTTTCTCCGCGATCCTGAGTCTGCAAGCTTTTTCTTTTTCGCAAAGTTACAAAGCTTAGACAAAGCTCATTCCTTTTTTTGCTCCCCTTTCCCGCGGTCAACTGGCGTTGTCTTATTCTCTTCTCTGGAGTAATACTCAAGTCGGATTGTATCGGATTTAAGCTTTTTTTTTGTTCTCCCTCCTTTCCCCCCTTTCATCCCTGTCTTTGTTCTTGCTCCCGCCTTTTTTCCCACCCCTTCCTCCCCTTCGCTCCTTTCCCTGCCCTACCCCATCTTTGGACGTAGGAGCTAACTCCTGTGAGGGCGAATAACCCTAGGAAGTTTTCATGGCGGAGTAATATTCGTGCGTGTTGTTCTCTCCAGTCCCCCTAGCTTTTTCTCCATCTTTGCGCCCGCCTTCTACATAATTTGGTGGCATTCTTATCACCGGTTAGCTGCCGGTATCTTTTTCTAGGCTCCCAATGCAATCGGCGCGGGAGGTATTGAGAGTTACTCCTCCCTCTTTTTCTTCGATCCCTCCTTTTCCTTCTTCATTGTCGATGGTTTCTTCCTTTTTTTTTACACCCTTCTTCTCACCCCGTCACTACTGCCCGGTTCTCGCCACTGGAATGTTTCTTTCAGAAAGCGGAAACCCAAGTGAACGAGCCAAACCGACTTCGTTCTTCTCTCTGTTTATCACCCTTTTCTCCTGAGATGTTTTTGATCCTGCTGTTGGCTCACCTTGGGCCTTTTGCGATTAATTCTCCCTTATGTTTATGAGAGAGCTTATCAACTCGCAGGTCGGTTAATCTCCCTCTAATCAGTGTGGGAGATCTCTGCTTTTTTTTTTCTCGCTCTTCCAGATTTTCTTTGTTCCTTTTTCGCTTTTTTTAAATCCAGAGCGTTCCCACTAAATCGATTCCATGTGAGTCACCTTCGTCGTTCCTTGTGAGTTAGTTGTCCTCTAAGTGCGCCTCATAAGTCGCGACAGACCGATCCGGTCCTTTTTTTTTTTTCTTCTTTTTTCCCGCACACGTCTTCTTTTGCCTTTTCCTCCCCCCTCTGCTTCTTGGACCTTCAAGTGACCCAACGGTGATCGGAATTATTCATACGTGAAGGTAACCTCTACCCGATTGATAGTCACAGCCTCCCCCGAGAAGATATAACCGTGTGACTAGAGGCCCTCTTTTCCTTCCTTTCTTTGATGTCTGATCCTTTACTCTCCCCCCCCCGCCACTCGAATCGACCAAGTACTGACTTTCGGTGTTCTCGCCCTCTCATGAGGAGGTTTTAATCTTCCCCCCCCCCCCGAGCTTTAGGTTGAATCAGATGCGGCCGAAGTGACTAGGTGGGAGAATGGGTTCGTCTTCCCCCTCTTTCTTTCTTTTTTTGCTTTCTCTTCTTCCCCCTTTTTTCCCCCCTACCTTAGTTCTCTCCTTCCCGGATTACATTTGAGTTGATATACTCTTCCAGAGACCCGGGGCAGCCAAATGAAAGCGGCCCGACTCTCTCCTCCCTTCTCTTGGGTCCGTCAGATTGCTCCTACCTGTCATGCGCGGCTGAAGTTTTGTTCCTGCCGGGGGGCCCTATTGGCTGGGAGAAACTTTGATTGCTGGGCTCTTCCCCTCCTTTTTCTGTTCCCCCCCGTTGCCTTCTTGTATCTTCCCGAGTTGCTTGCCGATTCCTTCCCCCTCTTTCCTCTCGCCCCTTTTGATTCCACTGCCAGGCACCCTCGATTTAAACAGACAAGGAGATCGACAAAAGTCGCAGAGTTTTGCGACCTCGGTGTTGATTTTTTAGCTGGCCTTTTCTTTTTTCCTTATGTCTGCTAACTCTTCCTTTTTTTTTCCAAGGATAAATGCGCTTTTGCCTGAGCCTGGTAACCCCGAACTCTTTAAGTGGTTGGTTCTCTTGAGGAGCCCTACCTCATACAAGAATAACAGAGGGCCCTTCCTTCTCCTTCCCCCCCTTGGGCTTTTTCTCTTTTCTTTGCTTCTTTTTTTCTCCCCCCCCCCCTGAAGTTGTTTTTTGCTGACTTTATTCCCGACCTATCGATGCACAATACCAACCGGACTGTTCCGCAGAGCGTGAGAGTCTCTTCTCCTCCTCTTTTTTCTTGCTTTGTTCCCACCCTTCTTCTGAGATCTTTTCCCCTCTTTCGAACCTTGGATGCAAACCGCCGACCGTTGCATTGGAAAATCGTGGAGACGAAGGGGAAGCCTCTTGCAGAGTTTCTTTTCTTTTTTTTTCCTTGTTAACCTGCTCTCCCTTAGACTTCACCTTTTGACTTTCCCAATGATTTCATTCGGTTACAAGCACAAATAAGGTCTGGCCCTGAAACGTTGTATCTCCAGGCCCGTAGCTCCCCCCTTTTTTTTTCCCCCTCCCTTTTTCTCCTTCCTTTCATTCCCCCCTAGATCATCTTGTCGTGGTTTTGTCAAACTGAATATCGTTTAAGGGAAGCGTAAGGAGAGTAACCTTTTTTGGGACGGTTTGGACCCATTGCTTCTCCATTTTCGTCCTTCCTTCCTGCCCTTTTCTTTTTCCTCTTCCCCTTAGCCTCTCTTTTACTTATTGCCGCCTTGAATTCTCTTGACAAATTAGTGTTAGACGACGCCATTGAACGGAGCCAGGCCCCACATCCCCCCCCACCCCCCTACTTGGCTTTGTACGTTCCCTCCCGAATCATTTCCAGTCTTAGAGCATGCTTCCCACCGCAGAGGAGAAGGAGAGAATCCCCCCCCCCCCTTCCCCCCCCCCCCCTCCCCCCCCCTCCCCTCTCCACCCCCCTCCCCCCCCACCCCTCCCCCCCCCCTCCCTCTCCCCCACCTCCCCCCACGCCCCCCCCCCTCCCCCACCCTCCCCCTTTTCCTTCCTCTTCTCCCTCCCCTCCCCCCCCCCCCCCCCCCCCCCCCCCCCCCCCCCCCCCCCCCCCCTCCCCTTGGAACCTTTGTCTTCTGCGTATTGACATTTTCACCTTTTCGAACACTTCCCCGAAGGGGTCCATACACGCGGCCTTTTTCTTGAAGGGGTCAATTCCACGCCCCTCCTCCTGCCTTTTTTTTTTCTCCCTCTTTCTCTCCGTTTTTTTCCTTCCTTTTTTTTCTGTGCCTTTCCGATTCTTCCGGTCGTTTGGTTCATTTTAAACATTTTACTCAGCGATTCTTAGGAGGTCAAC
>Ga0179593_1431438_pt1 | contig 13453 bp, 18 predicted proteins | sample CZODoug2_1_08_16_FD_185931 | JGI IMG/M metagenome (GOLD analysis project Ga0179593, IMG submission 185931) | Vadose zone soil fungal communities from Angelo Coast Range Reserve, California, USA - CZODoug2_1_08_16fungal (PacBio error correction) | ecosystem: Environmental > Terrestrial > Soil >... | reverse complement strand
CAACCCCCTTCCCTGTCAACTCGTTCACCCCCCCAGTGCCCACCACCAAAACCAGTCCTGACATAGTTTTCCCCGGACGATTGTTCTGCCCATCCGTTACTATATATGGATAGTCACCCCCTGTATTACCCGATATTATTTCATCTTCCACCAGGTCTATATTTCCAATATGTCCCCACACATTTTCCCAACGCGCCCTACAACGCCCCCCCCTCCCCGTGCCGGCTCCTTCCCTCTAACCCCCCCCAAACTCTTGCGTATGAGGTGATCCCCATCCACCACCCCTTTTTCTTTACCCGTCTTGCACAATGGCCCTTTCCTACGCTCCTCTCTTCTTATTAAGGAGAAAGTCTGCTGTTTAGCTCAGTTCTCCTACCCATCACCCTGCCTGGAAGGTGCTCTGGCCACTCTTCCAACCTTCCCCCGGATCGTCCTTAATGTGTTCCAGCGTGTGTGTCCACATGATGAGTCGTTAACAGAACCATCCCCCCCAGTCTCCCTGAGCTTTTTTTTTTAAGTACCGGCATGCCCTTTCACGCTTCACTTACTAAACGATTTCATTGATATTTTTTCTCCGACATGTTGTAAACCCACGCCTTTTGTGTGTTTGAATCTCCCCTTTATAACGCTTTCTGCCCTAATATTTCGGCAGTTGTTAAGTTATCCTTCAACACTCCTGCGCGATTCATTCGCCCCCCTGAGCCGCCGCTTTTGCATTTTCCCAAGAAGCTTTACCCCCACAACCCCAGTGAGCCAATCACGCCACGCCAGATAAAGTCGTCCGAATCGTTAGTGCGTTCCATTATTTGTTTTCGTCTTGGCCCCCTTCGTCCTTCTCACCCCCCCTCCGAGTCAGCTTTGAGGAGTTCAGACAACCTGCTGCTTTAGGCGAAAGCATGTACGCACTTTTCGGAGCCCTTTCTCTTTCTCCGTGCGGTTTGCACCCCCCCGCCTAACGGTGTCTCTGTTTTTTACCCCCCCTTTCCATGCTAAGATATACTTACCACATCTCAACGGCCCCAATCCCCATTGGATTCCAATCCATGCTTCTGCCCGTTCCCCTGGGCTCCCAAATACCATTGACGCAACTGGTCTTTTTCTTTTCCTTCCATCGTGTGAAGTTTTCTTCAGACCAATCGTTACCCCCCAGGTGAGCTCCCCCGATTAGCCCTTCCTCCCCCCTGTATTTTTTCTCCCCCCCAGGAAGCATTGATACGCCCCACCGAGATAACCTGAGGCCTGTTTTCGCCAATGGATCCCCATTCTCCTGTTTCCAACTTCGGGTTGATTTTAATTTCCCTTCCATGTCACCCCCTTTTTCCTTTAATCCCGACACCAAAACCAGACCCCCCTACGCTGGGGTGTCCCTCACTCGGTTCTTCCCTTCTTATACCAGATAGATTCCCGGTTTTTGAGGCCGACCCCTCTGGGGGCCGCCCTTTTTTTATCGTGTCGCGTAGCACAGACCTCCCTTACGGCATGCCATTTTTTCTGTATGATTTTCAGCTCTGCCTTTAGCCTCCCTCCTGAAGCTTTGGCCCCCCTCCACATGCCTCAATCAGATCGTCCGATTCTGGTTTTGAATTTCCCCCCCCACCAACACTGTTTGCCATTGAATGAATTTTTTTGGCCTGCCTTTTTGATTCCCCAAATTTTGTCCACCCTTTTTGAGTTGCCCTCTCACCAAATTTTTTTTTCCCTCTGCGGGGGTCCCGCAACTCGTCTTAGAATTCCCTCGACCAGTGGTTACCCTTTTTAGCGAGCCAGCACATTTCTTTGTTCATTTGCTTCCTGTCCTGTCCTTTCCCCTCCAAACTGCACATTTTGAGGCTACGTGCGAAGTTTTATGCAATTTGCTGCGCGTTTTTTGGAAGCTCTTTTGTGAGCGAGCTCAGAGTCCCCACCCCTTGTACGCAACACTTTTTTTTTTTTTTTTTTTTTTTTCCTGCTATTGTATACCTCGCCATCCAGCTGACTCTTCTGGCACTCATTTTACCCACCTTCCCCCCATCCAGGGCCCCTTTTTTCCGAGCACTTGTGAATTTTTGAGATTCTTTTTAGGGTCCCTCAGTGAGTCTCACCCCCCTTCTGAGGCTCTGTGCCATTGACCCTCGTCTTCAAGCTTTCCTTACTTTATGTCATCCCCCCCGTATGCCCTCGGCCCCCGTTCCACACACCCGTTTTTCCTTGTCTTGCCTTTGGTTTAAATGGGCGAATCATTTCTATAGTTTTTTTCCGTGTTCCCCCCGAAGTCAATGTTTCACGACACCCCATGTCCCTCTCCCCCTTCTCCCCTTGATTTGGCTATTTTTCAAGACCGCTCGTTTATCGAGTTCCCCCCCCGAATCTCTTTAGTCACCAGAGAGGTGTGTGACAATCCCCATTTTTCCAGTCACAGGTGTCTTGGTTCCCTTCTAGGATACCACTCGACCCCCCGGCCTTGAACAATGTATGTACCTCGGAGTGATATTACGGTTTGTACTTGAGCCTCTCCCCTGGATCTCCGTAATAGCGATGCCCATGTGGGTTTTTTTGTCTAACAACCCCCCCCCACACACCCCCCCCCCCCCCCCCCCCCCCCCCCCCCCCACACACCACCCCCCCCCCCCCCCCCCCCCCCCCCCCCCCCCCCCCAAGAATGACCCCCCCCCCCCGGTTTTCAAACCAAATTTTGTTACCTCCAGTCGGTGACAAACCCTCCGGCAAGAGCCCCATCCTCCGCTTTATTCGCATTTTCAAACAAAGCTTCGGCATCCATAGTCCTCCTACTTTCGTAATGCCCCCACACTTAGACGATCTAACCCCTGTTTGCCATCTGAGAACCCTCATACTTACCCTAACATCCCTCAGACTCTCCGAGACTCCGCACATAACGTTTGTTCTCTTAACCCCAGGCTGTTTCTGATTATGAGTGAAACGCTTACCCCCCGGCACGCCTGCCTTGATTAATCCCTTTCTCCAAATTATTTGGGTTTAGGGTAGAAGGAACTTATGTGCCCATGATGTACCGCGTCATACGGATCAGTGCCAAGTTTCTGTCCCGAAGCGAACGTCACTTGCTGAAATTAGCCGACTAATCTTCGCCCCCTTGACTCGGCTAAAATCGCTATTAGACCTACCTGACCCCTTACACCGTTGACTATTAGTCTTTATATCGTGGTTTGTGCTGTCTAGTTAGCTTTAACTTCAGACGCCGGACTAGCCCCCATGTCGTATTTTCCACGCTATCCGCCGCAACGTGCACTTTCTTTCGTTTTCTTTTTATACATCCGTCAGACAATTTGCCGGATCTTCTTGCCCCAATTATTTTCTTTATTCTATGAGTTGTAGTGTTCCCCATGAAGACCCTCGTTGTTCTGTGAGAGCAACCGTACTGCCGTTGTTGATAATTCCATATTTATTGCCCCGTACTTTCCTCTCTGGATTGCACTTTCACCGTTTCACCCGGTATGTGATTCAAGAGGTGACCCTTTGTCCACCCTGTGCAGTTGGACCCCCCACCACGAGATTTTTGACTGGACACCTCCATGCTTCCTGTGGTCCGTTACCCTTCTTCTTTGCTAACCTCCCTGGTCCCAGCTCCCTTTTTTCTTGCCAGACCCCGTATCTTCCTCTCCCTTGTCTTTCAAGTTTGGACCCGATACCGTTACTTCTGTGAAATTCACCCAATTTTGTTAACCCCCCCCTCCTATCAGAAAAGTTGGATCATTCCTCCTGCTCGATTTTTTTTTTCTTAACTTCCCACTGGACCCTCTACAATCGTTGCGGTTGTAACTTGTCAAATCCCTGTACAAGCTTTTTTTTTCGCACGGCTGGTTTGCAATCGGCAATGTGAGTTTTCTTTACTGATTAGGAGAACTTGTTGGGACTCCCAGCCATCTTTTTACTGAGCGCATCTTTTACGATCCTTTATGAACTGATGCCCTTTTTCCTTAGACACCGTCCCTAGGTTCCTCCTATGGTTCGTTTTGGCCCTTTCTAAAGGATTTACCCGTTTTTATCATTATTTTTTATCCTCCCGGCCCGTACGAAGTGGCCCTACTTCGGCATACACCTGGCGTGTCTTTTTGCATGCATGGAACCATCCCTCTTATTATGTTTGAGTCCTAGCGAGGGCCACCTTTTTCTACTGGCGAGGGAGTTTCCTATATGTTAACGTTGGTCCGTTTTTCTTTGACTGTCTTCCCCCCCCCCCTGGTTCTTTTACCAATTTTTCGTTATTCCTAACTGATTTCCCACCACAGGCCAGTCTTGTTAGACACCTGAGGACCAGCCCAACGCCTTCCTTTGGAAGCGCCCACATTCTTCGTCTCTTGTCCCGCCGATCACAACCTGTACCGCTCTTTGTAGAGTTTCATCTGATGGACGCTCCTTCCTTAAACGTAGGTCTTCTTGTGTTAGTTTGATGCGGTCACTGAGAAGCTTGTTCCATATTTTAAGCACTTTGGTGCCGATCCGAAGCTCGAGGCGTACAAGCTTGGCCCCGCAGCTTGTGTTCCCCTTCCCCCCTCCGGTGTAATTTTCCCCCCTTGCCCCTCTTATTCTCCTGATCCCCCCACCCCTTTGTTTGAACCACACAGTTCATTTTCTGTGCTCTCACCCCGAGACCTTCAACAAATCAGTTGTATGTCATTCGCCATCGCACAACCGAGGTTGCGTGGTCCCCTTTTTATACACTTGCCCCACCCCCTTCCCCGGTTTTTTTGGCCCATTCTTAGTCTGATTTTCCACTAGTTCTCTCGACAGTCCAACCTTCATGCTGCGTTCAAGGAGTAATTTCGCTTCGGATTTCTGTTGAGGACTGCGTCCTATTGTGTACCCCTTGCAAACCCCCTTCCGTTCCGGAGATTACCGAGTTCCGAGACACTTTTTGCACGCGGCCCCATACGGTAATATTATGTCGCCGTTTTCGAGCCCCCTTAGTCCCCCTTTTGAGTGTCCAGCCAGCTCTATCCCCAGCTGCCCAATTAGTTTATTTTTTTCCCCCTTTTCAACGATACGCAGTCCGGTCCTCCCCCTGACCTGTCATTCGACCTATTTATGTATGTCTGGCCGCTTTGAACCTCTCCCCCTTATTCATACCGTCCCCCCTCCCATCCAGTTTCTAACATTCACCCACGTTGTGCAGTCTACATCAAGTTTTTTTTTATTTGCAGTCGACCCCCCCCCCCCCCCCCCGAATTTGTTGAGCCCACGATTGTCCACGTTTTCGGTTTCTTCTGTAACGATTTGTCAGTTTGATTAGCACCTCGCAACGTGAGGAGCCCACGTAAACCATTCGCCCCGCCCCACCTTATACTTATGCATAGTATTCCCCTCGCCGCCCGTCCATCTTTTATATGATCCCCGGCCCTCCCCCGCCCCCCTTGTTTGGTCTATGCTGATAGATTCTTCCGGGTGCCAAAGACGGGACCCCGAAAACATTCTGATTCGCAGAATAGCTTTGATTCCGTTTTAGAGACACCTTTAGCACGCGTTATTTTTTCGATCACTTTTCCTTTTTTCCTTTCATGGTGTCCTGGTTACCGATCTTTGTTTGTCTGTAGTCTCGAGCTAACGGAATTGACCACACCGCAGTCCATCCTCGCCTTCTTCAGATGGCATACTCTTTTCTTTCTTTTTGCTGATGCTCGCTGTTTAACTCAGCGGGGATCTCCGGCCCAGCCCCCTCTATTTTCGACGAACCGTCTTCAGAAATCACGTTTTCCCGCTGATACCTACTACCCCCCCCCCACCATTTCCCTCCCCCCGACGTTTTTGGAATGATGCCCTCCCCCCCAGCGCCACTTCTACCTTAAGATCATCGGACACGAGATCGACCTCGGCTTGACATAGCCCCCTGGCTTGCCCTACCTTACTTTTATTGACCGCGTAGATTTTTGCTTCCTTAACGAGGTGATGTTCTTTTCCCTTCTTCTCTTACTTTATACTCACTCATATGCATCCACACGCCATGGTCATACCGACCGATCACCGCACCCTGTACAAATAATTTTCGACCAGCCCCGCTGATTTGTCTTCCGAGGTCCTCTGATTTTCCTGTGCCCTTGTCCCTAACTTCTTTCTGAACACACTGTCAAGAGCCCCATCTACCTTTCCAGGCATGTTGTGGTATTCGTACTTCATCCCCGTTTAACCCCCCCCATAGGACCAATACACCCTTGTGTTTCTTTAAGTCTTGTGTTACAGAGTACAATCCCCGACAGCTTATCCTCGTTTTTTTGGCTCCCTTTGCACCCAAAATAATGAACACTCCCGATCTGACCACCCCCAGTGTTTTTAACCTCATCCATCGTTTTCTTCCTGATCTCCTCAGTTCCTCTTGAGCGGTCACCTTTCGAATCTATCGACATCGTGTCAGCCTAAGGATAAGACCCCCCCGTTGCACGTTCAATTCGTTTTCCCACATTCTTGCATAATCTATCTCAAGCCCCGTTCCTTCTCAGCAAACCCACTTACCCGTGAAGCTACTAAGTCCCTCTCCGCCCCAAGCTATTTGTGTTGGCCCCCAGTAACTGGCGTTGATTTTCCCTCACTGCCTGAGCTTTGACACGACGATGGGCTTTACATCATGTGCCCATTCCCGAGCACCCTCTGACCTAGATTTCCCCTCCCCGTCATCTTTTTTAATCGATCCTTGTCAGTCGCCCCTTTTCCCACTCCCATGAGCGGTTTGTTTTTTTCCGCGCCCGCTACGCTCCATGTGCCATATCAACCCCTTTTTTTCCCCCCCCCAATATTTTTTTCCTCCACTTAGGGGGAACTCCTTCATGATTGCTGAGTTCCCACATTTTTGAGAGAGTCCTTATCCCTGCCCTCACACTGTTCTTCCCCCCTTTTCTCGTGCCCTTGAAAGGGTTCCCAACGACTGGGTGCTACTGAATGTTTCAGGCAATCTTCTCGGTACGCCCCGAACCCCTGGTTTTCCTACGTGTTCTTCCTTTCCAATGAAGCCGCGGGGCCCAAGAATTACCATCAAAGCCAGACACCCCTTTTGTCCTCCCGGGCTTCCTTCCCCATCTACTTTTTTTTCCCGCAAAACCTCTTTCACCCCCAGGCGCTACCTCACTGGACGTCCGATAAGTTCCTCATGGCTCCCCCCCCCCCCCGTATTTTCATCAAGGATTTGAAATAACAGTTTTTAGAGAGTTCAATTTTCTTTTCCCCTCGTGAACCCGTCCGGTTCGTGCAGAGAAGTCCCTCATTCAATTTCATTCCATGCTACAGTCCACATATCCCCACCCCACCTTTTCCGCCTCGACACAATACCCTTTCCCCATTTTACATACCTTTTCCCGCGTTTTTCCCCCTTTTTCCCCTCGACGTTTTGATTCTCGTCCTAAAAGCTTCACGGAACCCATTGACGTCTGCGTCAATTTTCTTGACACCAGACCCCCCCCCCTTTCAATCCGCCTCCCCTTAGTTTTATACGTGGTTCTTCCCTTGTTGCCCAAGGCGATACCCCGAAATTCTTCCCCCCCCCACCTTCCCATTTTCCCCCCTTGACAGTGTGTGGTTTCACCGCTTGAGCAGCTTTTATTTTTTGAGACCCCAAAGGCTCCCAACACCCCCCTTGTCCCTACCCAACCCTCCTGTAATCTCCCCGCCCCGTCACTGCTTTGACCAGCTTTTCGATGTCCTAATTTTCCGCTCCCGACAATTTGCCACATTTTGGGTCTAACTCCGTTTGTCATATCCCACAACATCATCCCCCAATCGGCAGCGTCTCTCATGCCGGTCTTTTTTTTCCCAACCCTCCGATTGCTCTGTGACTGGATGATTTCCCCCCACTAATACTCCCCCCTTACAACTTTGCTGTTTGCTACCCCATAGATATTTTTCTCCATATACCATGTTTCCTTCACGGAAATCTTTCTTCCTGACCCCTCCCGTGAGGAAAGTGGACTATCCCCCCTATCCCTTTTGACACCGCGGTTTTGGACTTTGACCGCCTCAGGAGCTGTGACAGTCCGGGTCTATTCGGTGATAGCTCAGATGAATAGTCGCTTGTCTTCTTTTTTGGACAATTGAGTGAGTTTCTCAGTTTTTGTTTCTTTAGGCATGAATACGACGGAAGCTGCAAAGTGTGACAACTCATCCTTTCATTACCTCTCAGTCTGACTCCACCTCAAGTGCCCGCTCCCATGAAGCCTTAGGCTCCTCGTCCATTCCCCACTTTCAGTCGACTTGCACACCTCAAGAGTCGATATTTAAATCCTAATCAGTTGCTTGTCTTGATCGCTCCCCCTGCATAGCACATATGATTTACGTGCCACGACCTTGTCAATGCCCCCCGAGTTATGTTTAAACTGGCTTTTTGAATGCTCCCCCACTGTAACCTTTGTTTAACGGCACGTCAACCGTCGTTCCCTTTATCCGTAAGGTAAGCCGTTTATGTTCGTGTGCATACCGCTACCGCTCTTTACGGACCCCTTATCTTCCTTCTAAAATCATGTGCATCTCACTCCCCCCATTTTCCGTCTTCCCCTTTAGATCCCCCCCCCTTAGACCCTCCGTTTGCCCGAAGATGCTTCCCCGGATCCCAAACCCCTGCTGTTGTCTCCCTTGCTTCTCCCCTTTGATCTTCGGTTTTGTACACCCATCCCAGTTCGCTTTTGTGTCTGCCAAGTTATCATGTCTATACTTAGTCCATTCTGTTTTTCCTTTTTTTTTTAACTCCGGCACCCCCCGCCGCGTCTGTTTTTTTACTCATCGTACCACGACTTTCCCCCCAGCTGTGTTTAGACCTCGATGGAATGGTCTGTTTTCCTTCTTTCTTTTTCACCACCGTGTGTCGCCCTGTACGACACCCGACGTGGAGCTGATCTAGGCCCTTCAGCTTCTTCTTTTCCCCGTCGGGTGTCCCTTTTTTTTTGCTAGCCGACTTCTTTGTCTAGTCCGTTTCTTTTTAATTTTCAAGGGACCAGTTGTTTACCTGGTCCACGTTCCAACACCCTCTTTCGGTCACCCTGTTCCGATTAAGGTCCCCGAAACGTACCTAAGAGCTGCAGTTCTTTCTGTTTGGAACCCCTGCCCGTGACCATAAGAATCCAACGCTTTTTCTCTTCGATGCCCCTAGGATTTGCTCCGTATACCCTCCCTGTTTCGTATCTGGTTTCCCAATTTTTTTTGTCACTTCCTTTTCATGATTTGCTAACATTGCCCTAAGAAAGCTCTTGCAGTTGAAAATTTTACTTCAAATTCCTTTCCCACATGGAAGCTACCTTTATTTTTTCTTGTGACTTTTCTCCTTTTTCTCTCAGAGATTTTTTTATTACGTTATCCCGAGAGAGTTATCTTTCACCTTGTTAACAAACCCCCACCTCTTCTTTCACTTTTATTTTATCTTTTCTGGCCCCATTCTCCAGTTGTAAACGATGTACAGTTGGATCAACTTTTTTCCCTAAAAATTCTTTTACGACGCAACCATCAAAGATGGCGCTTGTTACTTTCTCTTCTGTTCCATTCCCCCCCCATTACCAGAACGTTTTTACTTTTACGAGTAGGTTTACCTTCTCTTTAAGACTTTCTCTTTTCTTCTTCTGCCGTTCTCATCCACTATGTGGTCCGTTTACTTATTGTTATGATCGCGAAGGTGTTGCCCGAAGCCTCTAAAGGCCGCCTTTTTTTTGTTTGTGTGGGTAGTGTTTTTTTTTTGGGGTCCCCGTTCCTTTTTTTTTTTGCTTACTTTGATGGTTAGTTGCCCCGAGAGGTTTTTTGTCCTCCCGAAAAAGATAATTTTTTTTTCCCTTTTTTTTTTTTTTTTTTTTTTTTTTTTTTTTTTTTCTTTTTTGAATCGCTCGGTATCTAACCCCTGCATTTCCTCTTTTGGCCTTTTTCTTGTTAATATTTACATTTTCGGCCTGGTCCGTGAGACCTTCCTTCTTTTTTTTTATTTTTTCTCCCTCTGCTGTACCCCCCTTTTTTTTTTTCCGAAAGGAATTTTTATTTCATTTCTCCTGAACGTCCCCTTTCTTCAGTTTTTATAGTTGTTCTGTCGCTCCTCCATCCCTCCATTTAGTTTGTTTTTCCCATTCCTAGGTCCAATCATCACCTCTTTCCCTTTTCGCCTTTTTGTACTTGACTATCCCCTTTCTTTTTTAATTGGTTTTCTATCCCATTTCTTCCATCAATGTTCCCCCTTTTGAGCACCCCCCTTCCCGGCACTTATGGAGGATGTCCCAACCCCTTTCGCCCTTTCCTACGTTGTGCCCTCACGAGTTTCTTTTAGGGATCCCAATACGTCTCTCTTGCCTTGAGAGTGCTGCCCACCCTTACTCTTGGAATCCTTCGCAAGTGCGCATGGTGTATGCCCCTTCCTTCGCCTGCTGGCCCTTTTTCAGATAACCTTTTTGGGCACTCCCGACCTTGACTTTTGAAGCTGCAATCCTTCGTATTTCGCCCCTCGCCTGCAGAGCTGCCGCTTCCACTCACCGGTTAATTTTCTTCTTTTAGCAAGTACGATTGCCCCCTACTCAGAATGGTTTCCGCGTCGACGTTCCGTCCCTCTATCTTCTATTTTTTCCAAACTCCGTGCTTTCCTTTTGTACATTGTCTTCAACTCAAGTCCCCCCAGACCTTTCCCAAAGTACAAAGATTATAGGTTTTTGCTCCAGCTCCCGTGTTCTTTCCTCCAGACGGACTCCTCCTTTCCCTGTTTTGACCCCGTCCCCGTTTTTTTTTGTTTTTTGCTAGATCGCAGCCCACACCTTTCTTTGGTACGATTCTTTTTTTCCTGTCCGTGGCCCCCCAGATGCAGCCAACCAACAGTTGTAAATCTTATGTTTTCCCCCAGGCCCTCCCTTTTAAGTCCTTTCTCTATTTCTACTTTTCCAGATAGTGTCCTTTACCTTCATTCAATTTCCTACTCATTTTTGGTTTCTTTTACCATTTCCTCGTGTGTGTTGAGAGTCTGTTGTAGGGACTACTCGTTTTCACTTTTCGCTTGCTCCTTTTTCCTAATTGTTCCTGTAAGCAGGGAATCTTTAATATTCTCTTCCTCTCCCCCATTTTCGTGTTCCGTTGTGGGTCTTTTTTTTTGCTGATCATCCTTCTGGAGCTTCCTATACTGCCTCTTCTGTAGCAGGTGTCAAACCACCCCCATTGGTTTAACATAAAACCCCCACTTGTCCGGACGTTCCCCTAGCACCTACCCTCTACTAAACCATGCAGCCTAGACCTGCAATCACTTTTGTAGCCCGTCCTCGAAAAGTTTGCATGTTGGTTTCCCCCCCCATGTTAAAGGATTGTTGTCGAGTATTTACGATGGACTTTTTTTTTATCCATTTTTCAGTTTTACTGGCTTTGGTTTCTTTCCCAGCCCCTTTTTTCCCCGTAAAATTTTTTCTAGTGCGATATATAAGGTGTCATCCCAAGAGTTTATGGGTAAACGTTTTTTCCCGTTGCGGGATCTTTCTACGCTTTCATAAACCTCGTTCCCCGACACATCCAACGGCATTTCCCCTAGCAGGGACCCCCCTTGCAACAACAGCGTCCCCTCCTGCATTTCTTCACTAGCTTTTCCCCAGTGCCTGATCCATCTTGCTTGCCCGAATCGCCCTCTCACTCCTCGAGGAGTACCGTACTTGAAAACCCACATGGCTGCTGGCAGCCCCCCTTTGTCGTATCACCTCCTCCCTATGTTATTGCACCCCCTTCGCGCCCCCTTTTGTTAGTAAACTTTCCTTTCTTTTTTTTTTTTTATTTCCCGCCCTTGGCCCATTCCCCCCCATGTAGGTTCCCACCCCCACCGCCCCGTCGTTGCCCGTGACTGAGTGGTCGACCTTCGTGTTTTGCGATCCTTTAATTTTTTGCCGACGGTCCCCCCCTTGGTGACCCCTATTTCAACCTTTTTTTTCGGTCTGCGCCCAGTTTTTATGAAACCCCTTCTCTACCCCTCAGCAATACCCCCCTCCGATAAATTCCGGGACTTCTCCTTTGCAATTTGCATGTGAGATACGTTCCACCCCTGTCCCTGTTCCTCCCCGGAGCACGACCCCCGCGTGCCTTTTTATTTTTATGCGCTGTGTCCCCAGACAAAGAGTCTTCCATTTGGCCCTTTTACGACGGGATAGTGTCCAACCCCCCCGTGGTTCGCTTTGAACAACCACCCCTTGACGCTTTTTCCAAAAGCCTCAGTACTAGCGGTCCACCTTCGTCCCCGTCCCCCTGAACACTTTTACAATGTATCAGGATGTCTGGTTCATTGTAGGTCAAATCCCGCACGCTTCTCCCTGCTTTTCGCCCTTTTTCTACGATGTCTGCCCCGAGCACATTACCCGCCGTCTTTAACCCTTTCTGAGAGTGTTTTCCACCCTGTACTTTGCCTTTTTGCTCATAATGCCTCCTGTAAAGTCACCATGTGTAAGGTTTCCCTCCTTTCCCCACTTGATTCTCTGTCAGATTTTTTTCATTCGCCCCCTAGGCCCCCCCCCTGAGAGTCCGTTCACGTTTGTACTTATTTTTCCTTTTTTTTTTTTTTTTCCCCGTTAAGGCTGCCACCACTCCCCGCCCGAGACGCTGTGTGAAGTGACCCACCCCGCAAGACAGAATAAGATAATTTGCGTTGGCCCTTTCCAAATAAGTAACGCATGGACCTTCACAGTCCAAGGCTGGTGTTTTTGAACCCTCTTTTTTTTTTTCTCTTCTTGCCCTGTGCCCCCTCCGTCCCCCCAGTAAAGTTACCTCTAGGAGGTATCATTTTTCAAACCCCGGATCTTTTAGGGGTCATCCCTGCGCCCCGTGCTTAACCAGACTTCAATTTGATGTAAAGCCCGCCACGGTGCTACTCCTTCGTTCCACCCCAAGCCGTCGCCCCTCGACGGAACCCTTAGCAGGAATTTCTCCTCTTGTGGCCTAGTACTTGGTCTAGTACACCATTTCCCTCCTGCTCGGAAATGCGATTCAGCAGAATGTTCTTCCGTTTTTTTTCATACCCCTGAGTTATCCTTTCACCTGATCCACCTTTACCTTCCGAAGGCCAGGTTTCTTCCATACTGGCCATGCATACTCCCCCTTTTTTTTTGCCTGCCTTTCAAACCCCCCCTCTGATCTCTTTTCTGGGTACCCCCCTTCTTCTATGCACGCAGAGCGCCCCTCGCTTCGCTCCCGTTCCACACCCCCCCCTATTACAATGCACCCCCCACTCACCCTTTGCTTCTTTTTCGTCGCGCAGTTAAAATTCTACTTACCTTTTCGCATTCGCCGTAAGGACCCTTCACATCCTATTGAGATCCTCCGTTTCCCATTTTCTGTTGTCCTTCTTTCCCGGCCTCTGAATCCCATTCCGACCCCCTTGTTAGTGATGTCGATTCCCTGTTCACCTTTTTTTATGATAACTCCTGTGACCCCTGATTCCCCCTTCGCGGGGTGTTCCACCCCTTCCACGGCGCTTGTCCCTTTCCCTCCTGTACGAACCTCTGGGTGCCCTTCGTGCAGCATCTCAGTCCAACTA
>Ga0179593_1688847_pt1 | contig 13454 bp, 20 predicted proteins | sample CZODoug2_1_08_16_FD_185931 | JGI IMG/M metagenome (GOLD analysis project Ga0179593, IMG submission 185931) | Vadose zone soil fungal communities from Angelo Coast Range Reserve, California, USA - CZODoug2_1_08_16fungal (PacBio error correction) | ecosystem: Environmental > Terrestrial > Soil >... | reverse complement strand
ATTTTATCAATGTCCCGTTCTCTCTTACCCATGATACCCACTCCCCCCTGTGCGTTTTCACAGTAATCCCCCTTTTAGGGCGAGGTTGTACAGCCCTTTTCGCTCCCTTTGTCCCCCGTGTAAACATCTTTTCCCTTGTTCAATCGGAACCAGGCCCCCTCTTGCTGCGCGCGGCTTCTTCCAGGGCTTCTCTTCCGCGAAAGGAAAATTCATCTTTTCGTCCCCCCTCCTTGTAAGGACACTTTTTCCCCTACTCGCTTGGAGAAAAGCTTTTTTTTTCTTTTTTATCCCTTCCGGTAGAATCGCTTTGTCCCCCCTGAGGACCTGCCTTGCCCCTCCTTCATCTTCTTACTAGGCTAAATGCTTTCCTTTTCCCTCTCAATAGCTATGATGGAATTTTTAAGAAATCCTTTGGTTTCCTTATTTTTATCCTCCCTGAGGTCCCGTTCCCCTTCCAGTCCAACTTCAGAAATCCTTCCTCCCTTTAAACAAATTCCTGGAAACTTTTCTGCCCCCCTTTCCTCTCCCAGTTTTAGTTCACACGTTCTTTCTCTTTTCCTTCCCTCTCTTCCTAGCTGAGGAGTTTTTTCCCTTCCTCTAAAGTCCATTGCTCTTGGATAAGTGTCTTGCGGAACATTAATTGATGACTTCCACAGTTTCGCGGATGTGTCTTCCTCCTCCCCTTTGCCTCGGTACATGAGACGAAATTTCCCTTTGATGTCGTCTGAGCCCCCCATGATGAGGTTGTTCTGAGATTTAAGTTCTCCTTCCTTCTTCCTGGCGATGGCACCGGTTCCCTTTTGCTTCTCCCCTTTAAGGAAACCTCTTCCTTGGAATCTGCAAGAAAAGAGCGATGTCCTTTTCTTTTGATGAGAATTGCCCCTTCCCCTCTTTTTTCTTAAATTTCGTTTTATTCCCCCTTTGACTTTCGCTAAGGCGGATTCCTTTCCTTTTCCTCTGATCGCCGGGGAATTGGAAACGTCACTTCTTTTGTGTGACGGCAATGGAGCGGCACCTTTTTTTTTTTTGGTGGTGCAATGTTTTTTGCCCCCCCTGTGAGACCGACGAACTTTTTCTTTTGACTTTTTTCCCTATACTTTCGGTTGTTGTTTTCGCTCTTTCCTCCCCCCCCCCCGAGAAGAACCCCTTTCTTTTCGCGCACGTTCTTGGAAAAAACACCCTTTTCCCCCCCCCCGAATTAGCCGGATGTGCCCCCCCACCCCCCCAAATTCCCCTCCCCCCCTTCCAATTCCAGGCAATCTTCTTTCTTCTTGAATGAGCATCCAATGATAGGACTGTCCTTCGGATGAACAGAGCAAAGGTTTTACCGTTTTCTCCCTTTTGCGGCCCTTCCGCTTTTTCCTCCTCTTGTAATGCCGTGTCCTTTTCTTTCCCGGTGACGACGCAGAGGCAGTTCTGCCAGAGCCTCAAAAGAGCGCGGACTTTTTCTCCCCTCTCTTTTCCTTGCTCTGAGTCCCCTCCAACCTCCCTCATTATTTTGTTCTTTGCACTACATTCACGGGCCTCATTTCCCCTTTTCAAAGTACTGCGATATCCCCTTCGCGAGTCCATTTTTCTGCATGCTCCCGGGATATTTTTTAATGGTAAGCATTTGTGAAAGAGAAGAACGAGCCCCCCCACGTCTTCCTCTTTGGTCTTTTCTTCCGGATCCCCTTTCCCTGATCGATCTTAAGTTGTATGACTTTTCCCTTTTGATACCCGCCGCATTTTTCCCCCTTTTTTGGTTCCTGAATTTTTCTCACCCCCCCCCTTACCTTTCCTTCTCTAAGTGGGATGAATGAGGAAACCCTTCCTCCCAAGGCGGGAAGTTAACCACCCCTTCCCCCCCCCCCCTTTTGAAACGCCGTGGGAGGACATCTTCCGAGTATTTCTTCTATTCTGTGAGCTTCTCTTCTCTCCTCTTTCCTCAAGCTGGTGACCCTTCCTCTAATGGACAGGAAAACGTGTCTTTTCCCTTCCTTGTTTCCTCCCCCCCCCCTCTCCTCTCCTCAGTCAATTTGATCCTTCCCTCCCATCCAGCTGCTGGTGAAAGCTATTCCCATGCGGAGGAAATGCTTTTTTCATCCCTTCCTCCCCTCCCAACGTCTTTTTGTCTTCTGCGGTGCCCCTCTTTTCCCCCCCTGACACGATGTCCTCCCTTTTTTTTTTAATCGAAAGGCCCTTCCCTCCCCCCCCTCTCCCTTCCCCCTCACAAAGACCCCCTTTTTTCTAGAATGAAACGCAAAAAGTTATGGTCCTTTTACGACTTTAACCCGTGCTTCCTTTCCTCTCCTTAAAAAAGTCCCTTCTCCTCCTTGTGTTGAAACCCTTTTTCTTTTCCTGCAGCATAAGCGTGGCAAGAATCCGTTGTTGTTGTTGAGAGATCTCTTTTCCCCCCCCCTCTGTTCCGCTTCCACCCCATTATGGATAATTCCCCTTTTTAAGGAGATTGAAGACATCCCCCCTTTTTCTCCTTTTGTTTTAAGTTTTTTTTCATTCCCCCCCCGCACGTTTCCTTTTCCCCTTCCCCCCCTTTCCTTTGTTAGAGGGCTTTTCTTTTTTTAAAGAAAATAATTTGTACAGACCAGGAGTCCCCCTTTGCCTTTGGCAATTCTTTTTCCCCCCCCTTTCCAACCAGGAAAGGATTTTTCTTTCCTTTCTACACGTGCTGAGCACTTCCTGGCGCGAAAATTCATATCGGATTTTCTCCTCCTCGTTAAGTCCCCCCTTTGACTGAGGGCGAGGATCATATTTTTTTCCTCCAACCGAATGACGGTCGTTCTCTCTTCCTCCACGGTGTCGGCACATATAGGTTCAGACTTTCTCTTGACGCCTCGGCTTTTCCTCCTCGAAGAGCCCCAGATCTCCCCAATCGGCCTTTTCTGTAGCCTGCTTTTTAAGAAATTGTCCTGTTGGTGAACGTCCCTCCCCCCTGTCCCCTGCCTAACGCCGTTCCCCCCTTTATCCCCCTCCCCCCCCCCACCCCCAGTGTTTGAAAGTCTTTTTTTTTTCCCCTCCCGGGAGGGAGCCGACCCTCGGATGTTGAGGACTGCCTCCCTTCCCCCCCCCCTTGATACTTTTGCATTCTTCGCTCCCCCTCTTGACATTAATCGATGATTCTCTTTTTTTCAGGATAAAATCTCTCCTGAGGGAGTTGGAGTAACCTGCCTCCCCCTTTTAAGAGAATTTCCTTTTTACCCTTCCTTGCTTTTCCTGATGTAATCAGATCTGAGTCCCCACCTTTCCAGGTTTTTGCGCTTTCCCTCTCCCTTGATTAAGAGAGGAGTTGGTCTTTTTTTTCCCCTTTAGCTGGACCCGGCACTTTCTTCTTGAGGAAGGCCCCTAATTTCCTTCCCCGATTCCTTTTTTTTTCTTCGGGATGTCCCAAAGACTGGAGATGTTAGCCGCCGTTACAGGAAAGAAGTGTTTCTTCTTCCCATTCCGCAGATGTCCTTTTTTTCCCCCCCGTAAAGCACTTTTTTCCCTTTTTTTCCTGCAATGGCGCGCGGCAACCGTGCGGTGATGGTCAGGTTGCTTTCCTGTACTAACTTTTTCTCCCCCCTCTTCTTTGGTGCGTTCTTCTCTCATACGTTGTGTTGTTGAGAGCCCCCACCTCCCCCTGACAAATCTTTTTTCTTCCTCTCGCGAAATTCTGGCACCCCCCCCCATCACCCAAAACAAGGACTCCTTTGGCAAACAAAGGACAACGCCACCCTCGGCCCCTTTCTCTGAAATTATCCCCCTAGAGAAAATCCCTCTTTTCCTGACAACAATGTACGGCCCCTCTTTAAGTGGTAAATTAGAATCCCCCGGTCCGTTCCTTTCCTCTCTTTCCGGAAGCCCTGTGAAGGAACTTCAACAGGGTTTCCCCCCCCTGATTTTTTTTTCGCTAGTGCCAGCTCCTCCACCTACCCCCCTTCATCCGCTGCAGAGATTCACTTTCCCCGAAAAAAATGAATCATAATTGGAAAGGGATGAAATCGTTTGATGTAAAATTCTTTTCATTATTTCTTCATTCACCCCCCCTCCCTCTCTCCCTTTCCTTATCTGAAACTTCCTTCGTTCGGCAATAATGGTGCCATTGGGTAACCTTTCCTCTTCCTCCAAGAGAAAGGGAATGTATCTTAGATCTTTTCTTGGTCCCTCGTTTCAGGTTTACGTTTTCCCTTCTTTTTTCCTCCAACTTTGATCCTTTCTTTCCCTTCCATTCCTTGTCTTCTCACTCCCAGTGGTGCTGCATGAGGCCTTTTCTACCTTCTGGTCACCAAACACCTTTTTTTTTCCCCTTTTCTTAAAAAAGCAGGAGCCCCCCTCTATTTGAGATTATTGTGCGCGTAGAGGAGCTCCTCTCCCTTGAAAGCTGGGGCAATTAGGAAGATGCTCCGTGTTTCTTTTCTTGATGTCCCGACGGCCTTCCCTTTCTTTTCCCTCCAACAATATTTATCTCTTCCCTCCTACGAAATGCTGGAAGACATTTTTTTTTCTATGATTTTCGCGAATGGACCCCGTTTCTTCCGGCTGCAGCCCTTCTTTGGACGGGCTGTTCTTGCCCAGACACCTCCTCGTTTAACTAGGGTCCCTTACCCCATTTGTCTGGAACCCCTCCCCCTCTCCAGCGAACCCTTGCTTGCGGACTTCCCTTCCAGTTCTTGCAGGTAGATTTCAACCCTTCCCCCGCACCAAATTGGATTTCCTTTCCTTTCAAAAAGCCCTTTTCTTCTCAATGGTGTTTGCCAACAGCCCCTTTCTAAGCGGGGGCCAAATCTCTTCTTTTTCTTTTCCTTTTCCTTTTTTTTTGTGAGATTCTCGCTTATGAAAACTGTGGAAAATCCCCCCCTTTTGAATCCGCTTTGAAATCCTTTTTTCTCCCCCCAATGGAAAACCTTCTTAGCTAGTACCCTGATAAAAATTCTTTTTTGCGTTTTCAGTCGCCTTTCTCTTCGGTGAAAACATTTCATTTTCCCCTTCTCAGTAAAGGACCATCTCCCCCCCCCCCCATATGGAATTGGCTTTCCCCTGCCCGTAACAGGAACTTTCCCCCCTTTCTTTTCCTCATTGCGTCCTCTTCTTGATGGAAAATTAATCTCCTTTCCCTCTTCAAGCTGGAAGTACTCCGCGCGGATAAGATTTCCTGCCTCCCCCCCCGGAGCCGGACTGTCTCTCCGTTCTTTTTACCATATAGAGAGGCTCCCTTTTTGGCAAACAGCTGAGGACCTCTTCCTCACAGAATCTCAAAATCGCTAGTGATTCCCTTTTTCTCCCCGGTAGCCCCACTTGTGGTGAAAATTTCTTTTTTTTTTCCTCTCGGCGGACTCCCCTTTTGGCATCTTCCGTTTCCTGAGAAACCCTCCTTGTCTTCGGTTTTCTCAAAGTTGTATTCCCCCCTTTTTTTTCACGTAAAGCAGTTTCTTTCCCGGCCTGATCATCTTAAATAAGAGCTTTTTTCCTTTTTTCTTCGCTGCTACAAATGCGGTCTGTGCTTTGACCTTTTTCCTTCCCTTGTTTCCGCCGCGCCGAGGGATTTTTCTCCATATTCACTTTGCAGACTCCTTTTTTTCCTTTTTTTCATTTTAACAGGGTCCTTTCATGTCGAGCCTTTTTCTTTTGTTCCAACTTTTTCTGCGATTTCAGTCAAGCCTCCCCTTTCGCTTCTTTTGCGACCCCCGGCATCGAGTCTTCCCCTTTTCTCTCCACCAGATTTCTCCTGCACGAACAGCGCGGCCTTTTTCCTTCATTGACCCCCCCTCCTCTCGCGACATTGTGAGAATGTTTTTGATGGCGCTAAGGGGCTTGTGCCCTTTTTTGTCAAGCCATGGTTCCGTTTTTTCCTTTTTTTTCCTTTTTCGGGGCAAAAATTCTTTCCTGTGCGGTGATTTTCCCTGAAACGGGGAGAGCGAACTTTTCCCTTGGCCTTTTCCATTCCTATCCCCAGTTGTTGTTTTTTCTTCCCCCCCTCAAAAAACCCTCCTCACCCCTTCCCCCTCTTCGCGCGAAACGTTATGGGCACTTTTTCACCACGGAATTCGACGGATTTGACCGCTCTCCACTTCCCCTGTTACGTGGCCAATGCCCCCCCCTCCTGATGATATTCAATGGGTTTTCCCACGGAGAGAAATCCCCCCCCCCATAGAAACAATGTCAGGCTCCCCCTTCATTCGCATCCCTCCTCGGAAAGGAAGACTCTTTTTCTAATTCCGTGAAGTAAAGCATGGTTCCCTTATGACGAAGCAGATGAAGATCTCTCCCGATGATGAGCTTTTCCTCCTCTTGCCTTTTTCCACCTGACAAGAGCCTTCCCCCCCCCCATCATTATTTTGGGACTCCGTGCAAGGCCCTCAATCCCCCCCCCCCCCCCCCGTGTTCCCCTCCTTCCCTGGCGCAAAAGCGATTAAGCCAACTCACGGCCATTGGGATTCATTCCCTTTCTCCCTTCCCCCTCGTAATGGACGCATTTCCTCTCCCTCCTTTCAGAGCAAGTGATGTATATCTTTTTCCAAAAGAAGGTTTCCCTTCTTTTCAGGTCCCCATCCCGTGGTTCCCCCTTTTCTCCCCGCCGCATTGCACCCCCCTTTTTGTTCCAGGAATGGTTTTTTTCTTCCCTCGGCGATTGCTGGAGGAAGTGGTTTTTTCTGCCCCCCAGTGGTGTTTTTTCCCAAAACTGTTTTTCTCCTTTTTTGCGGAACAAAAAGAATTTACTCTCAAGAGCGATTTTCCTCTTCTTTCTGGACCCCGTGGTCCTCCCCCTTTTTTTTTCCCTTATTCTTTCCGCGCCGATATGGGTCCCCTCGCAGTCAGGCGAGGTCGTTTTTCCAACAATCTGGAGCCTCTCCCCCCCTTTTCTCATACGACATCTTACCTCCCCCTCCCGCTATGTGAATTTTAGAGAATTTTTCTTCCAGGCCCGTGGAAGAAGACGCTTTTTTGCTTTTTTTGTGTCTCTTGCCCACTCCCCCCCCCTTTTACCTCGGCGGATCTGGGTCCTTTCACTTCCCTTTGCTCCATGATGTGCTGTCCTCCCTCCTCGCGAACAAAGAAAGGATGGCGTTTCCCGACACCAATTTTTTTTCTCCCTTGATTTTTATCCTTTAAGAGAAATTTCCCCTTTCCCCCCCCCCCCCCAAAAATGGATTGCGCTTCCCCCCCCCCCAAGAAAGGTGATGATCAAGACCCCCTCCCTCTTTTGAGGTTTCCATCTCTTTCCTCCTTTTTTCCCCCTCCCTTTTGTTTTTTTTGCTGAAGATTTCTTCCCCTATGCAACTCGTGGCAAAAAACCCCTCGGTCGCTTTCCAGTCCATTCCCTTTCTTCCCCCCCTGCACAGGGTAACTCTCTTCCCCCAAATCTACCTGCAAAGAACTTTTTTTTTTCCTTTCTGTGTTCGCGGGCTGCGTGCCTCATTTTCTCCTCGTACCGACACGTCCCCGTCGGTCCCCGGTATGGTCCCTTCCACCAGCCAGTCAACCTTCCCCCTCCTCGGGTCCACGTGCTTCTCATTTTCCCCCCTCATGGGTCAAGGAGAGACCCTCCTTCTTCCCCCCTCCGAGGATATGGAGTAAGGATACCCTTTCTCTCACCTGAGTTTCCTCCCCCAACGTCTCAGGTCGTCCCTGAATGCGCTTTAAAGTGGTCCCCTCGGGAAGCCGCTGCCGAAGGGCCCTTTTTTCCTTCTTCGAGTTCCGCGCACAATACTCCTCCCCCCCTTTCTTCCTTCTCTTTAGAATGATTTTTCATCCCTTCCTAGCAAAAGTGTTTCTTCCTTTTCATAAGAGGTGCAGTCTTTCAAGACCTCATCGTCCTTTTCCCCCCCCCCCATTCGGACCACAAACCCACTTTTTCTTCGCGAACGGATAAAATTTTTTTCTTCCACAAAGGGATTGGCTACCTCTTGAGATTCACCCGCTTGCTTCCTTTTTTCCCTACAGAGACAGTAAATTCTTTTCTTTCCCCATTCTCTCGTACACAAATGAGGATTTTCTTTTTTCAGGATACAGCCAAGGTAAGCAGCTCTGTTTCATCTCCCCTCTTTCTTTCCCTTTGAAGCAATCAATTCCCCCCTTTTACAAGGCGTGAGTAATGCTTTTCCAAAATTAATGATGACTTCTTTTCCCTTTTTTTCTATTACACAATCGTCCGTTGATTCTCTCCTTTAGCCCCCTCCTTTTCGCGTCTTTAAACGTTTTTTCTCCCGATGCAATTAAAGGGACCCCTCCCCGTTCCTTTCTTTATCTTTCTTGGAGGAGACTTCACCCCCAGAATGCGCTGTTCAGAAGGACTTTTTTCCTTACAGCAGGGATGGAGAATCCTTTTTTCCCCCCGTCCCTTCGCCGGGCATTTTTTCCCCTCCCTCCTTGTGGAGGTGGCCTTTCGGCCATGGAGCGTTTTTCCCTTGTGCAGGTGGTTCTTTCAGCCCTTCTCGACTTCCAGGACTTTTGCATCCCTTTTTCTTCTTTTGTGGTGCCGGTTTTATCTCTCTCTTTGATGATCCTTGAGTTTCCACCAACCCCTGCACCACCCCCCTTTCTTCATAAAATTATCTCTCACCTCGCGCAACGTTCTGGGAACCCCCCTAAAAGAAAAAAGCCCTTTATTTCCCCGCTCCATTCCTTCCCCCTTCCCCCCGAAAAATGAGTGACGTTTTCCCCCCGGACCCAATCAATGCTGATCCCCCTGCAATCCACATGATGGTTTTCCCCCATCCCTTCTGACCCTCTCCTTCTTTTTAAATTCCAGAAGAAAAGCAATCTTCTCCTAAAGAGTTTTTAAGGAATTTTTCCCCCCTTGGGTCACTCAATCTAACTCTATACGCCGAGAATGTGTCGGGTGCCGAGCCCTTTCCCTGAGTCGGATCCTTTTCCCAACTAGGACCCCCCTCCCTTTTTGGCCCTGCCAAGGCTTCCTCCTTTCCACCTTTAAACTTCGCTGGCCAATCTGACTTTCTTCTCCCTCCCGAGCCCTTTCTTATGGGAATGTTCCTTCTCTTTTCCTGGCCCTTGATGCGAGTCCTCCTTTTTTTTCCCTTCCTTCCCCCCCTTATTTCCCCAAGAGAAAGGTACTTTCTATGGGCTCTGATTGAAGGTCCCTCCCCCCCCTCCGCTCGCAGTTCTTGTCCCGCTCCCCCCCTCCTTTTTGACTACAAATTTTCCTTTCTTTTCCCCCCCCTTTGTGGTGGCCAGGAATTGTTTCTTTTCCCTGGCGGGAACCTTTGTTTCCGGCGTATCCGCGTCTTTCATTTTCCCTTTCCACAAAAACCTGTGGCGCCCTTTCCTTTTGGAAAAAAGCAGGCGAAATAGAAGGTCCCCTTCCTTATTATTGTGCGCGTAGCTTTTTCCTTTCGCATGGTTCCTCCCGGCCGCGGAGTCCCCTCTCCCCCTCTTCTCTCCGAAAAGGGGAGAGCTCCCTTTGACTTTGACTTTTCGTTTTGTGCTTCTCCCCCCCCCCAACCTTCTGGAGCCCTGCCTCAGTTCCCTTTTTTTTCCTGCTTCCCGCTTACCTTCTATGTCCTTTCTTTCCCTTCTTGAGGAAAATGATCAGCACCTTCCCGCGCGCAGCAACGCCGGGAAGGTTTCTTTTTTTTCCCGCCAATGAAACGCTGTTTAAATCGGCTCTTTTAAATTCTTTGAACAAGTTTCGAACGCAGCCGTCCCCCCTCCATGATGGCGCGAATGTAAAACTCCCCCCCCAGTTCTTGAGGTAGAGGGGGATCAGGGTATCCACCGTGCAATTGGGAGCAACCTTTCCCCCCCACTCTCACCAAGTCAAGTTTTCCCACTACTGGGTTGGACCACAGCCCTTTTGCCTCCTCGGGAAAGAAAGAATATATATTTCCCTTTGAGAGAGATAGTGAAAAGGCCTTCTCCCGTTTCCCCCCCTTCTTTATCAGCACTTTTCTTTTCTTTCTTTACCCAATCAATTTTTGAAGACCCCCCCCCCTAAAGGATTAGTATCCTGCCCCCCTTTCCCTCTTTGGATTTCAGTAGCCCATCATTTTATTTCTTCGTTTGAGAGGTGTTCCCTCCCATTTCCTCCTTTCGAGTAACGGCCCTCTGCCGTATTTTTCCTCACCAGTTCACCCTTCCGTCTGTTTTTTCTCTCCCCCCCTATGCTGATAATTGCCGTTCCCCCCCTTTTTTCCAGGCGCGAAAATTTCCTCTCTTTCCCCCTCGTACAGATGGAGTCCTTCCCCCCCCTTCTTCCGGTCTTTTATTTTTTCTTTAAGAAACCCCTCATTCCTCGGCCGAGCCCCTTTCCTGAGCTAAAAGTGTTTTTTATCGTGCCGTCGTTCACCCGCTTCTTTACCAGAGGCTTCCCTTCTTTCTCCTTCGCCACAAGAATATACCTTCTTTTTTTTCAATCATTGCAGTTCCCTTTGTTGGCGGAAAATGTTTTCTTCCTTTTTCCGTAAGAGGTTCTCCTCCTTGGAAGAACCCCCTGCTTCCCCACATTCGGGTCCCACCACAACCTTTTTTCCCCATGCGGGAGTTATCAACGTTTTTTTTTGATTTGAGAACGACACTTGCGCTGCGAGGAGTGAAGGCTTTTTTCCCTGATCCCTTGTTTGACGTTTGCCCCCCCCCTTTTTTCTGTAAAAATGCGGTTCATTGCTGACCGTAGCAGGTTATTTGTTTCAGGATAAAGTTCCCCTTTTCGTTTTTTGAGGTTGGCTTTCACCGCTTTGAACTTTGCAAGAAGAACTTTAATTTTCCAGGAAGTGTTGTGTCAGAGCCTTTGCCTCTTTTTCCCCCCCCTTAATGATGATTCTTTTTTTCTTCCCTTTCATTTCTTTCCTAGAGAAGAATTCATGTTGGGGCTTCCCGGCAGCGTCTTCTCTGTAGTGAAGGACACCATTTCACGCCTTAAGGCCCTCATGAATGGCTTGTTCTTTCCTGGAATTGACCTTACTGCGATGTTGAAGCCGTTTTCCCTCATGTTACAGCCCTCTTTTTTGGTAATTGCCGATCAGCCTCTTTCGGGGCATGTCCACTCTCCCGTCGGCATTTGTTGGAAGGAACTTTTTTTCCATCCGGCGAGTCCGTGGGGCCTTGCCCCTTTTCACGAACTTCTCCCTCCATTTTGAAGCCCTCCACCCCCGTTTGGTGGTGAGGTGGGATCTCCTTCCTGGTTGAGAGAGAGCCCCCCCCAATTTCCCGTCAAATTATTCTGCTTCCTTCTTCTCACAGTTCTTTTCTCCCAACAACCTGACAAGAAAAGAACCCCCTTTCCTTTGCCCCTGCGAAAGGGACGTCCCTCCCCCTGTGAGTTGCCAATGCCCTGCCATCTGATGAGAGTCCCCCTATCCTTTTCGCCATAAACTGTCTGGAATGGACCCCCACAATGTAAGTGATTCTCCTCCTTCCGCCCCCCCCCCCCCCCCCCCCCCCATGGTATTTTTTTCTTCTATCCCGATGAGCCTCCTTCCCCCCTTGTGCAGATTAAGGATTCCTTTTCTACCATCACGGTTGCGCCGCTTCTGTTCGATAACCTTTTCCCAGCTCCGACGCGCTGATTTTTTTTCGCGATGAATGAAACTCGCCCTCATCCGCTTTTGGCCTCTCAGGAGCTTTATCCATTCTGGACATCACGGAACTGAGTCCCTTAACGTTATCTGCCTGTTATTACGCCCAAACTCCTCGGCGCGGCTTCCTTTCTTCCTGACCTGCTCCCAGGAGAAGTCCTCGCCCCAAGTTGGGCTTTCGGGGAAACTATCCCACGGCTTCGGGTCCTTCTATTTGGGATGCAGGCTTTTTGACGCCGCGCTTACTCTTTTCGTCTCCCGGGGGGGCCTCCAACTTTGATAAAGCTTCCCCTTTTTTTTGGGAGTTTCTCACGGAACTTTTTTCTGATGATGGAGAAGTGAGTTCTGTCCCTTCCTCCGCGGCTTTCCACGGACGTTAAAAAACCTTTTTTCCGATTCGAAAAGCGGCGCCCCCTTTGGACCCCGCCTCAAGATTCTCTTTCGTCGCGGAGAGAATGGAAGCCTTCTTACCCCGGCCGTCCGCTCCCCCCCTTTTCCCTTTTTCCCACGGGGAGCGCGCGTTCTTCCGACCGGAATTACCTTTTTTCGCAAAAAATCTTTCCTTTCTTTTCCATCAAAGTGTTTGCTTTTCCCCCAAGTCTTTGGTGACCGGATAGACGCGCCTGGACAGAGGGCCCTCCCCTAGTCCCTCAGCAGCAAGAGAGCCTGGTTTAGGCTGGTGCAGATTGCCCCCCCACGCTGGTTACCTCTTTGTGCCTCTTTGCCCCGCCTTTTTGCTCCAGGAGGTTCTTTTTTCCCCCCGCGCACGAAGAAATCTCCCACCTCTCGGAATTTGATGAACTCCCCCCCCGTTCGTGCCGGTAGATTTTTTTTTTTTTTCGAGCTGGAAACGTTCTTTTGCCACCACGGAGGTGCTGTCAATCTCCCTTTTCCTTGCTTATCAAAGACTGGGTTTTTTCCCCCTCTCTGAATATCCCCCCCAATCCTCTTGCCGTAATCTCTAGAGGGTCCCTGGTTGTGGAGAGCTTTGCCCAAGATGATGCCCCTCTTCCAAGGCGGGGGCCCCTGAAGTGTTTTAAGGATCTTTGATCCCCCCACCTGACCACCCTTTTTGTCCTCCCGCTTTTTAAAGATTTTCTTTCCCCCCTTTTCCCTTCTCCTGAAAGAAATTTTTGTTTCGCCCCCAGTATGGTTCGAGTTTTTGCTGCGGGGGCCTCCCCTGGAGCAAATTTAGTGGCCCTGACGTCCCCCCGCTTTTCCCTCCTCATTGGAATTGTGCACTATGACACCCCCCTCCTCCCTGGCTTTGAGGAGTTTTTTTCTCTCCTTGCCCGCCAGCAGGTCCATGGCCCCCTTCGCCAATTCATAGCGGGAACCATGCTCTCTTTCCCCCCTCATTGAGTAAGGATCCCCCCCCCTTCGGGGCGGATAAAGATTTTTTTTTCCTCCACAGCAGGAGGTCCCCCTTTTCCCGTGACTTTCGCGAAATGTATGGACTTCCTCCTTGGGAAGCTTGCCTCTTTTTTCTTTTTCCCTTTCCCTCTCCTCTCCACAAGACTTTCTCACTTCTTATGCAGGACCTTCTTTTGAGGTCGCCTGTTGGTGAAACTCCCTCCCTTTGCAAAGATTTCTTCCCCTTTTTTGACAGAACAACGGTCCGCCTCCTCACAATTCCCCCTTTCCCCCCCCACAACGTGTTCCCTGAGGTCTTTTCTTTTCCCCCCAGTTGTAGTAAAAACTTTCTGAAAACAGTAAAGCGCTGCGATCTTCCCTGCTTTGCGTGCCTGAGATCTCCCTCCAGTCCTGAGATTTTCTTCCTTTTTTCCTTCTTCTCCTGTACCCACTTCATCCGTAGCCGCGTTAGCTCTGATCCTGTGCAAATGTCCGCCCCTTGTATTCGTTTTTCAATTCCGATAACTTTTGCCCCTCCTAAATAGAATTTTCCTCCCTCCCATGAGGTACCTCTTTCTCCCAAAATAAGGC
>Ga0179593_1616953_pt1 | contig 13454 bp, 18 predicted proteins | sample CZODoug2_1_08_16_FD_185931 | JGI IMG/M metagenome (GOLD analysis project Ga0179593, IMG submission 185931) | Vadose zone soil fungal communities from Angelo Coast Range Reserve, California, USA - CZODoug2_1_08_16fungal (PacBio error correction) | ecosystem: Environmental > Terrestrial > Soil >... | reverse complement strand
TCTCTTGAAAGGACTAGGGAATATAGATAAGATGGCGTCTCTCGGAAGACGTTTCATCGGGTGTTTCAGTTTTATCGGATTGTATGAGTTTCTTTTCGGACACGAATGTTTTCCCCCATCTCTGAAAGCCCTCTCACAGCGCCTTCCAAGTGGGCCGGCAAAGCACAAAACAATTGGAACGCCCGTGACTTTAGCCCGTTGCGTCCCCGACTCTTTTCCCCCGTCACCCTGAGTGGTGAGACAGGTCCCCTTTAATGGATGGAGAGAATAAACTACCCCCTTGACTGGCGTGGACTTTGATTCCCCCTTCTTTCCGCTCATTGTTTTCCTCGCCCCCCCAGCTTGGGTTTTCGTTTCTCCATTATGGAACGCGGAGGGATCTGTCTACTCGTGTTTCCCTAACGCTGTCCTTTTCGAGAAATCGCCCCCCCCCCCCCCCCCTTCACCCGTCTAGTGAAAGTCTTTCCCCCCCCCCGGTCCTCTTCGCCATTTTCCAACCCGATCTTCTAAGCGGACCCCCCAGTCAAGTTCCGGGTGGGCGGGGCGTCGACTTTAGGACAGGATTGATCTTTCTTTTTACATCCCTTTGTCCACCCCTTCCCGCTACGTTTCCCACAACAACAAACATCTCCATCCTCACCCCCGTGATTTTTTGCCTTTTCCCCTTTCCTGCCTCCCTTCCAACCGCCTCTACTCTCTTCGTGCAGACTTTTAATGGCAAAGGGTTTCAGTACCCTTCCGTATCTCGCGCTCTTGACCTTTTCCCCAATTTTCCCCCCCGCATCCGGCCCCCCTCGACCTTGATTGTTATCGCGAGGCACCCTTTCCTGGATCATCTTTGCCTTCCGCCCCACTATCCCTTTCTGCTCCATCGCTACTTGGACTTTTTTTGCTGCTTATACTCCTCCCTATAAGTAGCACGGAGAGTGCTTTTTCTTCGTGCCTCCTTCGAGTAAGGCGAGGTTCTATGCCCCCACTGGGTGGGACAGCTTAAGATTCGGCCTTATTTCCCGAGCGCCTTCTTTCCCTTGAAATGAGAGATGTTGCATCTTCTGCTCATTGCCAATTGGGCTTCCCCCTGCCGCACGAGAAAGGTAAGACTTCCACTGTAGAGAAACCTACTAAAAGGCATTTAATCTCTTTTCTCCTTCCTGGGCTGAGCTTCTTTTTCTCCGGGTTTTTTTTCCATGACCTCCCTTCCTTGGCAGTTCTACCAAGTGGGCCATTTGGCCTCTAGATATTCAAATTTTTTACAGATTGAGTGCCTCCGGCGTCTCTTCTAAGCCATTCTGTTCCGATTCGGTTCTTTGGTCCCACCCACGCCGAGAAGAGCCGTTCCGGATAGCCCGAATTCCCCTTCGTTCCCCTTCCTTTTCCCCCACGGCTGGTTTTTCCCGTCGGTCGACGCTCCCCCCCCTAGGATGCCCATCGGTCGAGTGGTTGTTGCCGGACGGCAAAGATGCCTTCGGTTTTCTCGACCTTTTAATCAAGGTTCTTTTTCCCTTTTACGGGTTTCCCCTGTTCACCTTTTGAGAATCCCGGAAACGAAGACTGGCAGTTTTCTCTCCCCTCCCCCCCCTTGTTTTTTCAATCTGCACGCGATGATCCCGTGAAGTCGGTAAGTGAAATTTCCTTTTTCTTTGTATTCAAAACGAAGTGTAGGATGTGATGAGGAGTTGTTGTGGAGGATGTATGGAGAGAAAGGAAGTCCAACTTTTTTGACTCTCCAGAATTCCCCCCCCCCAGGAGTCTTTCCCCCCCCTCCCCCCACCCCCAGAAGGACCTCAATTTTAGTTTTTGACCGTTCCGTAGGTTCCCCCCCCCCTTTCTGGTTCTTTTTTTCGCTCCCCTTTTTACTTTCCCCCCGCCGGGCGCTTTTCGATTTCGCGGGCGAAGGCAACGTTTTTCACGCGTCTTTCTCACGAGGCTTTTTGCTATCGTATCCAGTGCTGTCGTAGGCCCCCCTGAAAAACAAAGCGGTGCTTGTTCGGTGTGCCCTCCCACCACGCCTCTGATATTCCCCACGTCTTTCTTCATGTTTGGCCCTTTTCTGATCGTTCTTTTCCTCCCAATTTGGCTAATTCCCAAAAACGCAATGTCAGTGCTGGTTCCACGTTTCAACTTAAGCCCCTTTTTTAAATCTTTTCCCTTTTCTTGGTGCGTGTGTGCCTTTTACTTGGATCGCGCGGGAGACGTGAGTTACGAATAGTCATTGCCCTAACCATTTCCGTCCCCTCGTCAATCACGCTTCAATCCCGGAGGATCCGATATTCCCCAAACGTAGACAGACGTATCCCTTTTTCCGGTAGATATGAACGGTAGAGACTCTTCTTATATCTTTTTTTTTTCCGTACCCTCTCCTCTTTCCCCCCCTCGATACGATGGCGGGGACCGTAATACTATCGGATCCGACGTTTTATTCGTGCCTTTGAATTCCTCTTGCGTTTTCTTTTCCCTCCCTTTTTTGACTCTTAACCCTTCTTTTTTTTACGGCTCACATCTCGGCTCCACCTCAGAGTTAGTCACCCAACAACAATCTGCCGACCTGGGTCTTCGCCTTTTCTTTCTCCCGCCCCCTTGACCTTTGTGTGACTAATTAAGCCCCTTTCCGAGAATAATCCTCCAGTTGCCACACTTTGAAAGAACTTGCCTTTAGATTGCGTTTTCTTTTCTTGCCACGGCCTCCGCAACCTTTTTGGTTCTTACGCCACTTTCTGGCACTGCCCGATGAGCCCTTTCCTCGGCCTATAGTCCTTTTTAGCGCACGCTCTTCCCGACCCCCCCCTGCGCTCGGTGTGAGACAGTCTAAAAGGTCTCTCTACGCCAGACAAAACGTTGGTTCCCCTCCTGTAGGGAATTTCCCGAAACCTTTTCTTTTTCCTTTTTGGGCGGGGGAAACCTTTTCTCCTTTAGAATTTTTTCGGCGTCGCACATCCCTTATGGTCATCCTTGGTCCACTCAGAAGCAAAATGCTTACCACACCCCCCCCCCCCTCTGCCACTCACGTTCCCTTTTTTTTTCCCCACGCCGCATGACCCCTTTTTAACTGCAACCCCCGTCCCTTTTCCTCTCCGGTAGGGCGGCTTTTTCTTTTGTTTTCCTTATATCTTGCTTTTTTGCTTTTTTCCCCCAATTTTTCTTTTCCACACCCGCTAAACAATTGACTCGCCCTTTCGCATGGCATTTTTTCTCCTTGACCTCCTCCCCACTCTCCCGGAAAGTGGCATCTCTGATGATCGTCGACGCTTGACAAGCAGCGGTCTCCGATCACGTTCTTTTTTTGACTCCTTTCATCCGTCGTCTCGGCTCTTCCTCGTCCTCTGGTTAGGTGGGACAAAATAAATCTTCCCTAGGTTTCCTGGCTTTTGGCCAAGCCCTCTCCTTTGTCTTCCCCCCTTCGGAAATGAGCATTTTGAGATGCTCCTTTCCCGGGAGGGAAACTGCCGCCCGAGCCGTCGCCTGAACTTGACCTCGCACATGATACCTGAATCCGACTTCTCTTTCATCCCTTTTTTGTTGAGCCCCGTCTTTCCGTGGATTCATCTTCTTCCTCTACGTCCCTTCCCAGATAAAGCTTATAGGTGCCCCGCAGTTTCTAAAAGTGGTAAATGTTATAGATCTCCCCTCTTGACTCTTCCTTTTTTGCCCTTTCCCACTCAAGACCCTTCCCTATTTTTTCTTTTTTTCTTTTTTGATATTTTAGGGTTTCGTTTTCCCCCACCACGTTCGCCGAGGAAGTTCTTTCCCCTCTCGTGCCCGGTTCCCTTTCAGATCCAAATGACTTTCTTTTTTCCCCTTTCTCGTTCCCCTCAGTCTTCCCCCCTCAACTTTTTTTCAGAGCCGTTCGCCCCAGCAGAGGGATGACCCCTTCGGTCGAGTGGTGGTTGCGGCATGATCAACCCTTCCCCCTTCCTTCCGGCGTCCCTTTTCCCCAATCCCCGGCTTTTTTTTGTCATTGTGCCTTTTGCGGGTGTTGATGAAAAGTAATTGTTGAAGGCCACCCCGATCGGAAGATAAAGAGCCTTGAGGCTTCAAGTAGGACAATGCACGTTTTCCGAGGGTCTAGGGTTCTGCCCTTTCTTTTCCCCTTTTTTATTCAAACTTCCCTTTTCCTTTTGAGATGGGCGCTTTGTTGAGGTTGTCGTGGCGGCTGCTTTCCAGCAAGGAGACAAACCGGGGGTGTTACCTCCTTTTTCTAAGTATCCTGTTTCCTCCCACCAGTAAACCTTTCCTTTTTTCCGCGAGAACGGGCCACAGTCGGGTAAAAAAGTTTTTTTACGAGAGAACCTTTCCCTCCGGATGCGCTTTTTCCCTCGACTCCCTCTTTGCACGCGCGATCCCCACAAGAGGATCTCCCGCGCTAGATACAGTTCATTGGACGTAGACAACCTCAAAGGCAAAAGCGGGCTCCTTGGCTGTTTTTTGAAACACTCTCCCCCGACGCGATGATAGGGCTTCACTTCCCCCCATGTGGAAAGGAGTTTTTTCTAGACAGTCTTTTGGCTTAAATGTCTCCACAATTTCTTCCCCTTTGAGGTTCCTAGGGCTTTCCTTTCCAATTTTCCTCCCCGGTCGGCAAGATCTTTGTGGTTGACTACCTGTCCCCCCTTTTGGGTGCCCGCTGGGATGCGTTCGTTCGAACCCCGTGCCCTTATTCTCCCTACACTTTAACGTCAGCCGTCGTACACTAACGATTAAACTTCATCACGCCCTATTCCCCTCCCAAGTCGCCAGAGTCTGTCCGGTTAGCTTTTTTTTTCGAGATCTTCTATTTTTTTCCCTCATAAGTTGTTGAGATCCCCCCGTTCAGATTTCTTTCCCTACCGCTCGGGTCCCTCTTTGTTTTTTCATATCGGATGTTTATGAAGTTTATTCTTGATTGAAGTCGTTATGAGTTTTTCCCCCCTTTTAGGCGCTCAGGACGGAATTTTGATTCCTCCCCCTTCTTCACCCTTTCACACGTGGCGTAAGTCACACAAGCCCAACAATCTTGGTTTTCTCAAATCTTCACCCCCGTGCAATCCCTTAGCTGACCAGACAACTGAATTTGGAGCCCTTGCCCCTACCACCTCAGCAATCAAACTCCCTCCGTTGCAACTGGGTTTTGCAAGCCCTGCCCCTTTCATCGCGTTAATGCGTGGGCTTCATTGTTTCTGCCCTTCCGCCGCCAGGAAACCGCTTTTTTTCTTTACTTGGCAACGTTACCTCTGTGTCTCTGTTTTTCCTTCCTCGTCTTTTCGCTCACGATGTCACTATCCCTCCCTGCCTCGCACCAAATCGCTTTCATGCTTGAAATCCCCCTTTTTTCTCCCCCCCCCCCCTCTTTCAACCGACTGTTCGTGCGTTTCGCGCTCGAGCTCCAAAGTAACGCTCTTGGTTGGGGCCGGGACACCCGTTTTCTCCTTTTAGAATGCTTTCACGTTCCAAACCTTTTTTTCTTCTCTGCGCTCCCATGTACCCCCCCCCCTAATCCCCCTAAAACCCAAAGTGACATTTTTGAATAACGTGCCCCCCCCATTCCCTTTCTTATCCCACCTCTCTTTCCTTCGGTCTGAAGATTGCCAGTGAACTGGGTTCAGAACTTCCCTTCCTGCCCCCTCCCGCGCGTCCCTGGACTTCCCCAATGGCATTCCCCCCCCCGCTCATTCTTTCCTTGCTTGGCCCCCTCCTCCTCCCCGCGTGCCTGGACTCACCCCTTTTGCCGTTCCCAACCACACTCGATGTGGCACCCTCTTTTTCTTCGACGACGGCTCTGACAAGCAGCCTACTGCGAGACTTCTTTTCTCCCGAGGCCTTTTCCGTGCCTGCTTCGGTCGTCTCCCTGGATCTTCAATCTCTGAAGTATGGGTTTCCAAGACCCAGATTTTCCCTTTCCTCCATACTGCTTTCGTTCTTTTTCCAATCTCTTTCATGTAAGAGAAATGAGCGAATGATCGAGATGAAAATTGAGGAGATATTTCAAGCGAGCTCGATCCCTTTAGTCCATGACTTTTTTCCTGAATTCTTTTCTTCTTATCCTTACTAAGTTTTTTTTTTGTTTTATCTATCCGTGATTCCTGCCGGGGATAAGTAAGTGAAGGATTATTTATAGGAGGAAGTTTATCCCCTATGCTCCTTCTGGACTCCCTTCCTCTCTCTCTAATTTGCACGTGGGTGTTTTTTCCGTGATATGTCGCCCCTTGAATATTTCTTTTTTCTTTTCCTTACGTCGCCGTTTTTTTTTAGACCGGCTCTATTCGCGACCTCCCTTCCCTCCTCCAATGCTGCTAGTTCTCGAATTTCTTCTTTTTTAAACAGGTGATTGTCAGAGCCGTCTCAGTAGGTTTTTTCCTTCTGTTTTTGGACGGCAAATTTGAATCCATCCTTTTGCCTCGCGCTTTTCTGCAAATCAAGGCCTCGTCATTGTGACGGAGTGGACCCAGCAAATTTTTGCGCTATTTCGGACGCTCCAGATAATTAATTTTCTTTTTATGAAAAAACAATGCCAGTTCTTTCCACACTGCCCCCCTCCCGGGTCCTCCTTCTTTTTAGTGAAATGGGGCAGGAGCTTATTTTCCCCCCCAATGAAAATGAGGTTTTGATCTTCGATTTTGGGTTACATTTTGAGGTTTTTTGGCTGACCCCCCCCAAAAATGGATGTGTCAGACCTTTCCTTCAAGCATTATAAATCCTTCCCGTCACTCTCCTGACTTCTTTCCTATGGGCCGAACCAGTTTCCAAACACGTTGGTTCGCGAGAGACAGGAATTACCTCCCTTCCCGCAGCGATTGGCTTTCCCCCTTCTTTGCCTTTGTTTTCCCGTGTCCTCGCTCGAGAGGCAACCATTAGTTTTTTTTCTTCCACCCCCCTCGTCATTTCCCGTTGCCATATGGGCGTCTCACGAAAAAGCCCCACATCCTTGTGTTAAGACTCCCCCCATGAGTCCCCCAAGAATTACGAGATGCTTTCCAGGGCTCAAGGCAATGTCCTGGATTTGTCGGTTTATTTTCCCCGTCCCTGCTTACATGTTTTCCCCCCCCCCCAGTCCCTTTTTTGCGGGGCACATTCGGGCTTGTTCAAAGCGACACGTTTCCCTCTTTAACGACGGTTCCCTCAAATATTGTTTTGTGGGTGACAGTACTTTTCCCATTTCGTGAATTGGGGGTGGGGGTTTGGGGGGGTTCGGTTTTGTTGGCCCCGTGACTCGACCTTCCCTGCCTTCTGAGCGCCCCCCTAAAAGAAGCCGTCTTAAATAACGATACTCCCCCTCCGTTTGGACTTCGGCCCCCCCGTCGACAGTCTTTGTCGCTACTTCTTATCCTTTCCTTTTTCCCTTTTTTTCCCCCTCACGTTGTTTTGTGACTCGATCTCTACCGTCAGATTTACTCTCGCACGCTGGTCGGACGTTTTTTCATAGGCAACTTGAAGTTTTCTTCTTTTCCCGTCGCTTGCGTTGCCAAGTGTAGGCCTCAGAATGAACTGAAGATTCGCCCTCCCACGATAACATTGGCTCCCGCAGCCGTATTTTTCCCACCCCACATCTCGACGTCGTTTTTCCCCATTCGCTCTTCCCCTTTCCCTTTGCCCTCCCTCCTTTTCCCCTGCAGGTAGACCCCCATTTTCCGAGAATAACCTCGCCCGTTGCCACTTTTCTTCAGCCCTGGTACCGTGTGATTCCTTTTTCTCCTCTGTTTTCTTCCGCCCTTCACTGGGCTGTTTCGTTTTCTCCCCATTTGGCCACGATACAGCATCTTTGTATATCATATGTGCTCGCCGATTTTACCCGCGACACGAAATCGCAGTTTGGCGTTTTGTCTCAAAAGGTCTCTCTTCCTTTTCCAAACGTGGGTTACTTCCCTGGTCCCCTTTTCCCAAACTTTTTCCCTTTGGTGGGCTACCCCGGTTCGATTTTGCCTGCTTGAGCGGGTTCGCAAAAGAACTGGGGCGGGTAATCTTTTTGCCCTGCTAAGCACCCACCCACACCTCGCAACCCCAAAGCACGTGCTTTGCTCCATTCCACTCCCGCCCCCACGCCCGTCTTCCTCTCGTCTGCAGCTCAGACTGTGGCCACTGTGTCCCCCTTGCGCTGACCTCCCCTGAGCGCTTGCCTTCTCCCCCAATTTGCTTTTCCCCCCCCAACCCCCCCGCGGCAAATGACTACGCCTTTCCTTTTGCCACTAGCCATTTCTTTTCCTCTTGCCCCAAACCACATCCGACTTTGCATCCCTTGCTTTTCCGAAGGCATCTGACACGAAGCCCCCTTTTTTCGATCCTACTTCGAGAACGTTTGCGATCGTGACCCTTTCTTTTTTCATGAGAGCCGGCTAGTTGCGGCCGTAGTTTGGGACCCCCCAGAAAGATTCAATCTTACGAAAGACTGGCGGGATTTCATAATCACTCCCCGATCTTCCCTTTTTTCCGATCGAGCTTCTTGCCACTTGTTACTGCCGCCCGAGAAAGCTTTTCCTGCAATGACTTTTTCCCTGATAATGAATCGATATCCCTCTCCTCTCCTCCTTTTTCTTCTTCTAGATCTTTTCTTTCTTTCTTTCCCGATCATTGGGCGTCCGTTCTAGCTTTTTTCTTCTTGTCTCCTTTATTTCAATGAGCATCTTCACATGCTCCATTTCCATCTTTTCCTCCGGAGATTCTTGGCCCGGGACCTCTTTTTCTTTTCTTGTAGTCATATTCTTTTTGGTACACATAAGCGCCTTGCGCGGCTATCGCCTTTCTAGAAATCATTCCCTAAGTCCACTGGTCGTGATCTCTTCCCGGAACCCTTCTTTCCCCTCCGTCGTATCAGCACTCTTGATTCCCCTTTTTTTCGGTGGTGGTTTTCGGCAAAGATGACTTCCTTCACGCGGTTGCCTCGCGATTTGTTATCAAGGTTCTTCATTTCTGTGTTTTTTTTCTGAACCCTCCTTTTTCGATCCAGGAACTTTTTGGGTCCAGTATGTACTCCCTCTCAGTGACCCATCTCCCATCTGCACAGACCCTCTGGAAGACGTCGGTGTCCAATGGAATGTGCAGGAGGCTGTTTCCCTGCCTTGCTTCTCCTTTTTTTTTATTGGTGAGCTAGTTGGCGTTTTTTAGCCAGGTGCCCCTCCAAAACCATGTGGCCCGCCGATCAAGTATTTCTACCCCCAATGTTTGCCGATGCCTGATTTTGCCTAGAACAGGGCCTCCACCTTCTTACCCCACGTTGGTCTGCTCGAGACATTTGATCCCACACGCCGCGGCAGAGCAGTTTGTTTCCCTCTTTTTTTCGCTGATCCTCCTCGTCCGTCCGAGAGGCACCTTATTCAACCTCACGCAATAGTATCCCTTTTTGAATTTCGTAGCAACTTTCCCAAGCCCCTTTTTCTTGCTTCTCGCGTGGTCCAAAAATTTCTCCCGAATTACGCGACCGGCCAGGATTAAATGCAGTGGAAAAGGGGACTTTGCTTTTCCCCGCCACCTTTTTTTCCCCCCAACGCACTTTGAGGTTCCAGGGAGTGGTGGAAACGAGCCCCTTCGATCTTTAAAGCGTTCCTCCCCTCTTGTGTTTGAGTGTGTTCCCCTTTTTTGGATTGGGACCGGTCGTTCCGCCTCGTGCATTCGGAGCGGCACACTTGGAAACCTCGCTATTTATCCTCAAACTTCATTCCGCTTTCTTCCCCAACGTCGCCCCAGTAGCGAGAGTCCGGTAGCATTCCCCCGGTAGAGATCTCTCTTCCTCCCCGTTGTCCAGACTCTCTACTTCTTTTTCGACGGACTCTGCTACTTGGTTTGGGACCGAATCTCTTCTCCCTCTATGAATTTTATGTGATGGTTCGGCTTGTTTTTCCCCCCCTTTTCCCTTCCTCCCTGGTCATTTAACGACCCCCACAAGGTCCAAGTGCGTTTTTCCCAACTCAACCCCCCCCCCCCCCTCTTTGCCTTCGTTACTTACCTTTTCGGTTGCACACTGCCCCCCCGAAAATAGTGCACAAGCAACTCTCGTTTGTGGAGACATCCCTCAATTGGTCTGGCTTTTCCGGGATCCCCCCCCTTTTCACCTTTTCCCTTAAGTCTGTCCCCTTAATTTTTTCTCCTTACTTTTTAACCATTGTTTCTTGCCGACCCCAGGCAAACCGTGGGCTTTTACGCCCCTCCCGGGATCCTATGTGCTTTGTTTTTTTTCCATGAATATAGCTCTCGTCCGATGTCATCTTTCGCGAATTGGCCCCCCCCCAAATCGCGCCGCCTTGCGTGGTAGAAATTCTCCCCGGGCTTGACCCGTTTCCCCCCTTCCTGTCCCTTCCTCTTTACGGAACGAAAACGTCACGTTGCCGTCTTTTTTCCGGGGACAACCGTTCGACCTGGGATTTTCGCAACTCCCTTTTTTTCCTCTTCTCAATCCAGCCCGCAGGGAAACAAATACCATCGACTTTTTTCCCCAGACCCCTTTTTTTTTGAATAAAGGCATTACAGTTTTTTCACTTGTACAGGCTTCCTCTTTTTTTCCCATCATTTTGCAGCTTTCCTTTTTTTCAGGACGGCGTTGCCCTTGTCCACTCGAGATGGCCTTGACTTCCCCCCCCCCTTTTCACCCAACCCCCCGCTAAATGCAATGCCCTCCCCTTGTTGGCTCGCCCCTTTGTTTTTGGTTGTTTTTTTTTTTTTTTTTTTTTTTTTTGTTTTTTCTTCTTTGTTTTTTTTTTTTTTCTTTTTTTGGGGTGTGGTGCCCCCCCCCCTGTGAAGATTTTTCCTTTGAAGTAGCACCCCCACCTCTCCCTTCAATTCTCCTTGCCCCACGACTGCTTGACAAAGTCCCTCCTTTCGATTCCTACCGAGAAAGCTCCTCGAGCAAAGTGGACTTCGTGAATTTCTCTTTTCTTTTGTGGGGGTTTTTTTTCCAGCGGCGATTGAAAGACATAAATCCATCGGCACCCCCTAATTCCTAGGTTACGGGCCAGAATTTCGTGTCCACCTCCCCTCCATGGAGCCCCTTTTGGCTCTCTGATCATTGCCCCTGACGCCACACCCGAGAAGATGTACTCCCCTCAGTAGAGACCCATTTCTTTTGAATCCGACGGAGCAGATCTCTTTTCCCCCCCCCCCTACTCTTTGTGTGTTTCTCTCTCTGCTCCCGTCGGATCCTTTCTCTTTGGCGCTACGTCAGTTCTAGGATTATATTGCCCTTTTTCTACAAGGGGCAATGCAGGGGTTTCTACGATATTCCCCTTCCCTTTCGAGCATCGGAGATGTTTTTTTTGCTAAGTTTCTTTGCCCCTCGCCCTTTTTTTTTTCCCCCCGTCGCCGCTGAATCCCGGATCTCGCCGTCCCCAAATCAGCACGATTCCCCTCCGTGACTCGTTATCGATTTGAAACGTGCTTCCGTCTTTTCGACCCCCAGCGGGATACCAGGTCTCGTGGTGGTTGCGTTTACCTCTTTTCTCGGTTACCGTGAGCCAATCACTCTTCTTTGACCGGCTTTTGGAAAAAGCATTGGGGAGCCCGCGACTTTTTGAACGCAGCCCATTCTGAAACCCCCCCCGACAGTGCCCCCTTTATGAACGACGAGAGGTTTCTTTTTAATTTGAAATTTATGGAAGTTCTTTTCATTTTTGACAGTTATGTTTGGATGGAGCTTGGGGAGGTTTACATGGGGAGGCTTTTTTTAGCAGGGCTCCCAAAACTTTCTGTTCTCAACCCCTTTTCCAAGGGTTGTCACAGTGTCCCACCACTCACGTGACCTTTTTTTCGTCTCCGATAGAACGGGCTTTCGGTGTTAACCCTCTTCCGCTCTTTGGTGAGACTTTACCCTCCGGGCGCCTTTGGTGGAGATTTCCTTTTCGGACAGCTTTTCGCCCTGCTCCCAGAGGAGACCCGCTCCTCGTTCTTACCAGTCCCTTTTTTCGGAGAAACGAAAAACGCCTTCTTCTGTCTGATTTTTCACCCCCTTAGCCTGGTAACCTTCGATGAACATCAAGCGGAGTCCGGCCAATGTGGCAACTATTGTTCGTATTAGCCCCCTCTCCTTTTTTTCCCCCCCCCCCTTTTTTGGGCACTAATGTCTCAAAGACACTCCCCGATTTAACGCGTCGGCAAGATTTTTTTTTGGTGGACTCGTCTGTTGATTTTGTGTTGCTTTTCCGCCGTGTATTTCTCGTAAGTGAATTATGATCTAATTTCCCTCAGCGAATCATACATCCAATTCCTGCCCGCGATTCCGAATCTGGTACAACACGTTGTCCCCCCTTTTTTTCCCTCGTCTCCGGTAGCTATCTTTTACCTACTCAACTCCGTTTTTGAGAGTCTCCCGTAAGAGCTACAGGAATCCTGCTGGCCACGTTTTTCTTTGACTCCCGGATCGCCCTTTATTTCAGGGATTTTTGACGTCGGTCCTTCGGGTATGTAGGAGCTACGACATGCACTGACGATCGGCCTCCTGGACACCACGGGCCCATTGAGGCTTATCCCAGCCCAACAATCCTTCCCGACCGTTTTCCCTCCTTTTTCGCGTCCCCCCATTAGTTTCCCCGCCCTATGCGTTTTCTTCCTAGGACCAAATGGCTTGGCGTTCATAAACGATAACCCGCTTTTTTTTCATGAAGCACTTTTTTTTACTTCTGTGTTTTTCTTTTTTTCGACCTCCCTTTTGGGCCCCCTTTTCTAGTTCCCCCCATTCTTTCAGGGATAAGCTGTATAGCCTCTTTTTCTCGCGCGTAGAGATTCGCTCCCCAAATCGCTCGGTTGGAGGGGTAATTTCAAAGGTCTCTCCTCCAGACCAAAGTTGGTAACCCGACTGTTCGGCCTTCCGCGCAAGAAAAGTTTCTTTTTCCCCCTTTGTGTTCTTTCCCGACTTTAGATTGTTGGTCTCTTCTCAACATACCTTTTTTTTGGTCATACTGGGATCTTTTCCTGCAGGCAACATGCCCCCCCCAACATTAACCCTTCTTCCCCCCGTGCCCCCCTTGCCCAGCGCCTGCACTTTCCTTAAATGAAAACGACTCTATCCCTTAGTTTTTTCCAGATCCAATTTTTATACGGCTCCGAAAGTATTGACCGAGTCGTCTGTGCCTTTATCCCATTTGACTTTTCCCCCCCGTCTTCCCCCCATCTCGCCTTTTTGCTCGCCAAATTCCCCCCTCAAAGCGTGCCTGGATTTTTTGGCCCTCCTTTAAGGCAACACACGAGAGAAGGGGCCCCCCAAGACTGATGATTAGACTCCCCGGCTCCCCCCAAGACAACCCAGTTGGATCCGACGGCGAGCCCTTCCGGCGAGCAGTTTTATTCTGCCTCTCTTTTTTTTTCTCAAGGCTCTAGTTTTCAGATGCCCTAATATTGACCAGACCTAACCCATTCAATCTCTCACTGGAGTGGCTGGACAAAGCCGATCCCTTCTGCTCGAAGCGAACCTGTGAAGATCGAGATTCTGACAATGGGAGAAAATGCCGCCTCCTAAGCGTACTCCTGCAATGCCCAGCCGACCCCCTTTTTCATTCAGAAGG